>ERZ779729.1439-NODE-1439-length-16977-cov-2.860773_pt1 | contig 16977 bp, 9 predicted proteins | sample MGYA00511072_ERZ779729 | MGnify/ENA primary metagenome ERZ779729 (study PRJEB29588, sample SAMEA2156675) | human gut metagenome | biome: human gut; feature: human-associated habitat; material: faeces | place: Denmark | collected 2008/2010 ...
ATAGAATAGAAGTTTCCTAAACTTTAGATAGGGGTTCGATTCCCCTCGGGGCTACTAAGAGAAATCTGCGGGAGGCGGTGTTGTTTTGCTTCATACTGTATTGAGTTTAAGTATTACAATGGCTTCTTTAAAGATTAACGTCTTATAGCTTCTATTTGTTTTAATAATCAATAGAAAAAGCCTCTACCGAATGTTCGGAAGAGGCTTTTTCTATTTCTGGAATTTATTATTCTTCCGTAGTTACTGGTACGACTTTTTTGTTCTTCATCATGTTGTATGCAATCGGAGATGCAATGAACAGTGATGACAATGTACCGATAACAACACCCAAGATCATTGCGAATGCAAAGCTGCGGATTGAATCACCGCCAAGGATGAAGATACACAGCAATACGATCAATGTACTTAATGATGTATTGATAGTACGTGCAAGTGTAGTATTCAATGAATCATTGAACAACTGACGTTTGTCACGTTTTGGATACAGGCCGAAGAATTCACGTACACGGTCGAAGATTACCACCTTGTCATTGATAGAGTAACCGATAGCTGTCAGGATAGCACCGATAAACGTTTGGTCAATTTCCAGTGAGAATGGAACGATACCCCATAACAATGAGTAAGCACCGATAATCATGATGGTATCGCATGATAGAGCTACGATAGAGCCAATACTATATGCGATGTTACGGAAACGGATTAAGATATACAGACCGATAGCGATCAAAGCCAGTACTACGGAATAGATGGCACCTGTTTTGATATCGTCTGCGATACTCGGACCCACTTTTTGAGAACTTACAATACTACCACCAGTGTGATTATCACGGTCGATAAAGGTAGCTAGAGTGATGTTTTGAGTCAGCACAGGTTTCAAAGTCTCATATAAATATGCTTCGATTTGAGAGTCAACATCGTTTCCTGCATCTTCAATACGGTAGTTGGTGCTGATACGTACAGTTTTCTTATCTGTACCGATAGCGATAACACTAACGTTAGCATCACCGAACTTGCTGGAGATCAATTCACGAATCTGTTCGGGTTCTACCGGATTCTCGAATTGTACTTTGAAATTACGTCCACCGGTAAAGTCGATACTCTGACTTAAACCACGCATGGCAAATGAACCGATACAAACGAGGATGATGGCTACAGTGATGATAAGGGATTTTTTGTTTGTTCCCATAAAATCAAAACGTGTGTTGGTCATCAAGTTTCTTGAAACAGGGGTTGTGAATGTAAGGTTCAATAGTTTGTCCTTGTTCATGAAGTGTTCGTAAACTATACGGGTCATGAACACAGCGGTGAAGAAGGATACTAGAATACCGATAATCAATGTCGTAGCAAAACCACGGATCGGACCGGTACCGAAGTTAAACAGAATGACACCTGTGATGATGGATGTCAGGTTCGAGTCGAAGATAGCGGAGAATGCGTTGGAATAACCGTCAGCAAGTGCTTTCTTCACACCTTTACCGGCACGAAGTTCTTCTTTTGTACGTTCGTAGATAAGTACGTTCGCATCCACTGCCATACCTAGTGACAACACCATACCGGCAATACCGGACATTGTCAATGCTGCCTGGAAGGAGGAGAGGACACCTAATACGAAGAAGAAGTTCAGGAACAATGCACCATTGGCAATCATACCCGGTATGAAGCCGTACATCATACACATATAGATCATCAACAGAATCAGAGCCACTACGAATGAGAATACACCTGCATTGATAGATTCTTGACCCAATGACGGACCAACGATATCTTCCTGTACGATGTGAGCCGGAGCCGGCATCTTACCTGATTTCAATACGTTTGCTAAGTCCTTTGCCTGTTCAGGAGTGAAGTGACCTGTAATCTGTGAACGTCCACCTGTGATTTCAGAGTTCACGTTTGGAGCAGAATATACATAGTTATCAAGAACGATAGCGATAGAACGACCGATGTTCTGTTTGGTCAGCTGTGCCCAACGGCGTGCACCGTCAGAATTCATGGTCATGCTTACAGCTGGTTTGCTGTATTGGTCGAATTCGTCTTTTGCATCTGTTACTACGTCACCTTCCAACGGAGCTTTGCCGTTACGTTCGGTAGACTTGATAGCATATAATTCGAACGTCTGTCCTTTCTTGTCAAATTCAGAAGGAGAAACACCCCATTTCAGACGAAGGTCTTTCGGAAGTTCTGACTGGATTTCGGGCATGCTCAGATATCTGTTGATATCGGCAGTATCCTTATAGTTAGCATAGCCGATCACCGGACCCTGACCGCTTGAATTCAACTGAAGAACAGCTAGCAACGGATATTGCTTTTTGATTTCTTCCATATTTGCTCCCGCCTTTTCGTCTTTGGCATCTCCTTTCAGAGTAGCTGCGAGACTGTCGGCAACGCTTACGGCTTTCTTTGCCGGAGTAGCTTCTGCCAGCTTGGCTGCGGGGATTGTGTCTGCAGTTGCGTTAGTGGCTGTAGAATCAGCGGCAGTTTCCTGTGACAGGATAGCACGTAATTTTGAGTCAGCCGACTGCATAGCCGGAAGAATCTCTTTTGCAGTATATGTTTCCCAGAATTCGAGGTTAGCCGAACCTTGAAGAAGTTTTCTCACACGTTCCGGTTCCTTGATACCCGGAAGTTCCACCATGATACGGCCCATCTTATCTTCGAGGCTCTGGATGTTCGGCTGAACAACACCGAAGCGGTCGATACGGGTACGAAGCACGTTGTATGAGTTTTCAACGGCAGCCTTTACTTCTGCTCTCAATACTTTTTCTACTTCGGCATCTGATGATTTCTGGTTAACTTTATCTTTCAACTGTTGTGTTGCGAAGAGTTCGGAAAGTTTTGCGCCCGGAGCAGTTTTCTGGTATTCTCTGACGAACAAGGTAATGATATCGTCCTGGCTGTTGACAGCTTGTTTTGCAGCTTCATTCAGCGCTTTATTGAAGTTTTCATCCGGCTTGTTGTCAGCCAATGCTCTGATAACATCAGGCACAGAAACTTCAAGGATAACATTCATACCACCTTTTAGGTCCAAACCTAAACTGATCTCCATTTCACGACAATCTTTCAGCGTCCAGTTCCACAGCATTACTTTCTCATTGGAGAGAGAGTCAAGGTAGTCTTGTTCTACTTTCGGGTCGCCGTTCGCAATCTCTTTCGCCTTATTAGTGTAATGGCGGGTTACGAAGGAGAAGGAGAGGTAGAACACGCATACCAGCGTGAGTAGTACCGCAAAAACCTTTACAAATCCTTTGTTTTGCATTTTACTTTTAATTTATGATGATTACTTTTTTAATTTAATTTTCAGTTAAATTCTGTCGTATACAAGTCCATTTTGCCGCATACAAGGCTGCAAATATAGTTTTTTTTTCACATTCATATGTAATAAGCCCTCAAATATTTGATGTTTAAGGGCTTTTTTGCCGTTTTATTTCATTCCTCTGTTTTTCAGTAACGGCTCCAAGCTTGGTTCCGCACCGCGGAAATTCTTATAAAGTATCATCGGATCTTCGCTGTCTCCCTTCTCCAATACGTTGTAGCGGAAGAGGTCGGCAGTGTTTTTATCAAAGATTCCATGTTCTTTGAAGGCTTCAAAGGCATCATTGTCAAGTACATTCGCCCAAAGGTAACTGTAGTATCCGGCAGCGTATCCGCCAATGATATGATTGAAGTAAGTGACGCGGTAACGGGGGGCAATTTCGGGGATCAGACCGAGCTTGTCCATGGCTTCTTTTTCGAAAGCAAGCATATCCAGATTCTTTACATCTGTTGTCATGTGAAGGTTCATGTCGAGGATGGCGGCAGCCAGTAACTCGGTGGTCATGAATCCTTGGTTGAACGTTTTCTGTTTCAGAATCTTTTCGATGATTTCATCGGGGATTACTTCTCCCGTCTGATAGTGTTTGGCATACATTTTCAGCACTTCCGGTTCGGTAGCCCAATGTTCGTTGATCTGAGAAGGAAGTTCAACGAAATCGCGTACGACATTGGTGCCGGAGGTCCCTTTGTATTCGCACTTTGTCAGTAAGCCGTGCAGAGCGTGCCCGAATTCGTGGAACAGGGTTTCTACTTCGTCCATAGTCAGCAGGGAAGGGGTGTCGCCGACCGGTTTGGTGAAACTGCACACGTTGCATACCAAGGGGCGGGTTGCTCCCTGCTGTTCACGGTAATTGCTCATCCATGCGCCACCGCTTTTTCCGGAACGCGGGAAATAGTCTACATAGAATATACCCAGTTGGGAGCCGTCAGCGTCTTTTACTTCGAAGACTTCTACATCCGGATGATAGGTCGGGATACCTTCCAGTTTGCTTAGCGTGATACCATATAGTTTGTTGGCGACTGCGAAAGCTCCTTCGCGTACATTCTCCAGTTTGAAGTAAGGTTTGGTGTCTTCTTCGGAGAGGTTGTATTTCTCTTTGCGGAGTTTTTCTGTGTAGTACCACCAGTCCCATGCTTCCAGTTTCTCGCCTTTACCTTCTTTGTCCATTAACTGTTGAAGTTCTGCGGCTTCGGCTTTTGCTTTCGGGAGGGCATAGCTCCAAAGGTTGTTCAGCAAACTCATTACGTTGCTGTCATTCTTTGCCATTGTCTCATCCAGTACGAAGTTGGCGTAGTTGTTGAAGCCCAATAGGTTTGCTTTTTCCAGACGGAGGGAGACGATCTTGCGGATCGTTTCTTTGTTGTCATTCTTGTCATTGTTATTGCCGCGGTTGATGTATGCTTTGTACATTTTCTCACGGAGAGGGCGGTTCTCAGAGTATTGCAGGAATGGAAGGCGGCTGGCGTTGTGCAGGGTGAACAGCCATTTCCCCGGTTGTCCGGCAGCTTTGGCTTCTTCGGCTGCGCTTTGGCAGAACCATTCGGGCAATCCTGCTAAATCTTCTTTCTTGTCTACGAAAAGCTGGAAAGCATTGTTTTCATTCAGTACATTATTGCTGAATGTGATGCCTAGAGTAGAAAGTTCTTTGTTGATTTCACGCAGACGTGCCTGTTTCTCTGCGTCCAGATTGGCACCCGAACGGACAAATCCTTTGTAAGTTTTGTCCAGCAGGCGTTGCTGTTCCGTGGTCAGATTCATGGAATCTTTTTGTTGATATACAGCGTTTACACGTTTGAAAAGCTCCTGATTCAGGGAGATGTTATCTTCGTGCTCGGAAAGGACCGGTGCCATTTTGATAGAGAGCTCGGTCAGTTCATCGGTTGTTTCCGCATCCGTCATATTGAAGAAAATGGCACTTACACGGTCCAGAATGGGTGCGCTGTTGTCCAAAGCTACAATCGTGTTGTCGAAGGTAGCTACTTCCGGGCTTGCGATAATGGCCTGGATATTCTGATTCTGCTCTTCAATACCTTTCAGAAAGGCGGGTTCGTAATGTTCCAGTTTGATTTTATCGAAGGAAGGAACACCATACTCTGTTTGAAATTCAGTGAAGAAAGGGTTGCTTTCTGTTTTTGTTTCACAGGAGTACATCATACAACTTGCTGCTAAAATGGTTAAAGTTTTTCTAATCATCATGGTATTTATTAAAGTTTTTTCTGTTTTATTGCTTGCCTATATAGCACCAGATCGGGTAATGGTCCGAATCTTTGATCGAACGGTCTACGGTACAGTTATAGGCTTTCTGATTGGGGCTGATCAGAATATTGTCTATCCGGAAATAGAATTTATTCAGATTATAGGAGATGCCCAATCCCCTGCCGGATTGTGTAAAGGCGTCATCCAGTTGTTGAGTCAGGATACGATGGGTATACGAAATGGAAGCGTCGTTGAAATCGCCACAGGTAATAATAGTCGGGTATTTGCTGTTTGCGATGGCGACGGCTACCGAATCCGCTTGCGAAGAACGGATGGCCGACGCTTCTGCCAGTTTCTTTATTAATTGCCGGAGTCCCGTTTTTACCTTCTTCGCGTTCGGGTCTTTAATCATATCTTCATAAATCACCTTGTCCTCTTTCGTCAGTTTATTGGATTCCAGATGGTTGTTTATGAGGGTGATAGTGTCCTCATTTACTTTCAGGGTGTACTGCATCGAACCGTTGTAAGTGCTTTCATACTTGATGGGACGTGCTGAAAGTATGGGGAATTTGGAGAAACAGGCCAACTGGCTGCCTCCTCTTTCCGGATTGTGAATGGAACGGTAGGGATATGCTTTCAATGCTTTTCTGATGTCTTCGTCTGTCAGATATTTCTTGTTTTTGGTTGAATTGTACTCCTGGAGACAGATTATGTCAGCCTCACTGTCAGCCAGATAGGATAATATCGGATTCTTTCCTTCCGTTTTCTCCAGATTGTTAAATCCCATCACATTGTAAGAGAGGAATTTGATGCTGCCATCCGGTATCGTTTCTACTGTAGAATTGATGGGAATATAGGTTCGTATCTGTGGAATACATACCAGAAAACCGATGACCGGTAATAAGGCATAGCGGTAGCTGATGATTACCCAAAAGAGGGTGAAACAGATGTTGACAGCAAGGAAGATGGGGAAGGCAAGCCCCAGGCAAGAAGCTATCGGGTGTATTTTCGGTTGAAGATACGGGCTATAGGCACTCAGAATCAACATCCCTACAAAGAGTGCGTTGACTGCCAATATCAAATACAGGACAAATTTGCCAATGTGTTCCATTCTTTATCTTTTGCTTGCGTCGAACAAGCTCTTTTTCTCTTCCGTCGTCAGGCTTTCATAACCGGATTTTTTCAGCTTTTCCAGAATGCGGTCTACTTCATCCGATTGTGCTTTCTTACGGGCGTTATAATCGTAATCTTTCTCGCGATTTGTATCGCTTCCATAATGTACTTTCATTTTTGGTTTGCGTTTCCATGTCTTTTTCTGAAACAGGGAAGCGAAGCCGTCAAGGAACCAGTTGATCCAGTAAGTCACGTCTTTGCCTTTGCTCAGACTGGCTGCAAACCAGAGCCCGGCAAGTGCGCCGCCTAAGTGGGCGATGTGTCCTCCGGCATTGTTGGATGTAATAAAGAGCAGGTCCGTTCCGATAACGATTAGTGCGAGATATTTCAAACGGACGGCGCCGAAAAGGAAAAGCTGTACCCGATAGTTCGGTTCTCTGTAGGCGGTGGCAGCTACGATGGCCAGCACGGAAGCGGAAGCCCCGACGAGTGTGGAGAACGGCAATGTCTGGCTGAAATAAGGGAAGATGTTATAGGCTATCATGTAGAACAATCCTCCGCAGATACCTCCCAATACATACAATCCCCGTAAATGCTTTCCCGAAAAGAAATAGAGAAACAAACTTCCGAACCAGTACAGCCAGAGCATGTTGAACAGGATATGCAGGAAGCCTGCATGCATGAACATATAGCTGAGCAATGACCATGGCTGAAGAATAAACCGGTGAAGGGAAGCCGGAAGGGCGAATAAATCGAATATTCCCGTTGCACTCAGGTTGAACAGCTGCAATATGACACTGATTAACGTACCGATAACAAAGATGCCTACGTTAATGTAAATCAGTCGGATGAAAGTGTTTCCTCTTCTGAACGTTTCTTTTAAATCAGTTATAATATGTCCCATTGTTTCTACTTTTTTTTCTCCAATACATAATCAGGATAAATCCGAATATCATACCTCCCAAGTGGGCGAAATGCGCGACATTATCTCCGGGATTATTGGCAAAACCGGCATACAGTTCAATCAAAGCATAACCGAAAACAAAGAATTTAGCTTTGATAGGGAAGGGCAACGGAAAGATAAATAGCTGGTTGTTGGGGAACAACATACCGAATGCGAGCAAAATGGCATATACAGCTCCCGAAGCGCCCACGGTGGTCAGCATGTTCAAAAACTCTCCCATAGGAATAATCCCCGTTCCTATATCCACTTGTGAATAGTGGCTGTAGTCTACTATATATTTGATGTATTGCACTCCTTCCTGGATGAGTCCTGCACCGATACCACAGGCGATATAATAAAAAAGGAAACGTTTCGGTCCCCAGGTCCGTTCAAGAACAGTTCCAAACATGAAAACGGCAAACATATTGAAAAAAATGTGGCTGAATCCGCCATGCATGAACATATAAGTGATAAGCTGTGCCGGATTGAAGTCACTGGCGAGGAAAAAATGCAATCCTAGATAATTAGTCAGATCGATACCGTATCGTTGGGCGACAAGTGTCCCGAAAAAGACTAGTACATTGATAATTATCAGGTTTTTAGTTACAGTTGGCATAATTTTATATTCTGAATATTTAAGTAATGAACGCAAAAGTACGAATAAATTCTGTTTTAAAGCATGGAAAAGCTTCCCTATTAGCTCTTTTTCAATAATTTGCTGCGTTTTTTTTATGTTTTTATTTGATATGTTGTTTTGTTCATCTATATTTGTAAAGTCGTAATGGGAAATCTTTTGTGTAACATATATATTAATTAATCATTTTACGTATCATGAATAAGTCTGAACTTATTAGTGCAATGGCTGCTGAAGCTCAAATGAGTAAAGCCGATGCGAAGAAAGCTCTTGATGCTTTCATTTCTTCAGTTACTAACGCTATGAAAGCTGGTGACAAAGTATCTCTCGTAGGTTTTGGTACTTTCTCAGTAAGCGAAAGAGCTGAAAGAACTGGTATTAACCCTTCTACAAAGGCAACTATTACTATTCCTGCTAAGAAAGTAGCTAAATTTAAAGCTGGTGCTGAATTGTCTGCAGCTGTTGAATAAACATATAGTTGAAAGAAATTAGAAGAGGGAGGCGCGTGCGTCTCCTTTTTTTGTATCTTTGCGCGCAAGAAACAACTTGATTATGAAGATAGAAGATAAACTTGTAGCGTCCGTCATCAACGGACTAAAAGCACTTTACGGTCAGGAAGTCCCTGAGAAGATGGTGCAGTTGCAAAAAACGAAGAAAGAATTTGAAGGACATTTGACGCTGGTGGTGTTCCCTTTTCTGAAAATGTCAAGAAAAGGACCGGAACAGACAGCGCAGGAAATTGGCGAATATCTGAAGGCGAACGAACCAGCTGTAGCTGCTTTTAATGTAATAAAGGGCTTTTTGAATCTGACTATTGCATCGGCTACCTGGATTGAGTTGCTGAATGAGATTCAGTCGGATGAAGAGTACGGTCTGGTGAAAGCTACCGAAACTTCTCCGTTGGTGATGATTGAGTATTCTTCACCGAATACCAACAAGCCGCTTCACTTGGGGCATGTGCGCAACAATCTTTTGGGAAATGCGCTGGCTAACATTGTGGCTGCAAACGGAAATAAAGTAGTAAAGACGAATATAGTAAATGACCGTGGTATCCATATCTGCAAATCCATGCTGGCATGGAAGAAATACGGAAACGGCGAAACTCCTGAAAGCACCGGCAAGAAAGGTGATCATCTGGTAGGCGACTACTATGTGTCTTTCGACAAGCATTATAAAGCGGAACTTGCCGAACTGATGGAAAAAGGCATGACGAAAGAGGAAGCGGAAGCTGCTTCTCCGTTGATGCAGGAAGCCCGTGAAATGCTGGTGAAATGGGAAGCCGGCGATCCGGAAGTACGTGCTCTGTGGGAGATGATGAACAACTGGGTGTATGCCGGATTTGATGAGACTTACCGGAAGATGGGTGTCGGCTTCGATAAGATATATTATGAATCCAATACTTATCTCGAAGGAAAAGAGAAAGTAATGGAGGGACTGGAAAAAGGCTTTTTCTTCAAAAAAGAAGACGGCTCTGTCTGGGCTGACCTGACTGCCGAGGGGCTGGATCATAAGCTGCTTCTTCGTGGCGATGGAACCTCTGTTTATATGACGCAGGATATTGGTACGGCCAAACTTCGTTTCGCTGATTATCCGATTGATAAAATGATTTATGTCGTTGGTAACGAACAGAATTATCACTTCCAGGTACTTTCTATTCTGTTGGATAAACTCGGTTTTGAATGGGGTAAAGGCCTTGTACATTTCTCTTATGGTATGGTAGAATTGCCGGAAGGTAAGATGAAATCTCGTGAAGGAACAGTCGTTGATGCCGATGACCTGATGGAAGAGATGGTATCGACTGCAAAAGAAACTTCGCAGGAACTCGGAAAACTGGATGGTCTGACGCAGGAAGAAGCGGATGATATTGCCCGTATTGTCGGTCTGGGTGCTTTGAAGTACTTTATTCTCAAAGTAGATGCCCGTAAGAATATGACTTTCAATCCGAAAGAGTCTATTGACTTCAATGGTAATACAGGACCGTTCATTCAATATACGTATGCCCGTATTCAGTCTGTGCTTCGTAAAGCGGCTGAGTCTGGAATTGTGATACCTGAACAGATTCCTGCTGGTATCGAGTTGAGCGAGAAAGAAGAAGGACTGATTCAGATGGTTGCTGACTTTGCGGCAGTTGTAAAACAGGCCGGAGAAGACTACAGTCCGTCTATTATCGCGAATTATACCTATGATCTGGTGAAAGAATATAATCAGTTCTACCATGATTTCAGCATTCTGCGTGAAGAGAATGAGGCGGTAAAAGTATTCCGTATTGCTCTGTCTGCCAATGTAGCAAAAGTGGTTCGTTTAGGAATGGGCTTGTTGGGCATTGAGGTACCTTCCAGAATGTAATACCTGCCCTGAGCAAAATATATTTATGTGTTCCGGAACGGGACTGGGATGTTGTTGAATAGAAAAAGACTGTCCGAAAAGGAATTGTACACTATCTTTAAGAAAGGCTTTGGGTAAAGTTAATGATAGGGATTACATACTTTTCAGACAGTCTTTGTATTATTGGGTAATTACTTTCGAATTATCAGGATCTTTCCACCAATATGGATTGGAAGCGCCGAAGCTGGATGCCCAGTCACCAAATTTAGGATACGCTTCCAAAATGCTTGTCGTTTCTACTGGTACGAGAAAATCGGCACTTCGTTTGATTCCTACACTGATACCGCTAATCTGTAGTCCTGTCGGCATATTTTCATTATTTACGTAATATAATCCCTCATCAGGTCTGGATACATCACTGCCTGTACCGAAATAAGAGAAATTCATTTTGTTTGTCGGAGGGAATTTCACAATATGTGCTTCTTTATCACGTCCTGTGCTGGTAGAAATGATGATAAAGGGGTTCATATTAAATTTGCTGTATGTCTTTTCCCAATATTCGTTATTAAAGAAAGGGGTGAATGCCGTTTCTGTAAATCTTTCTTGAGCGACATCTATCGTTACTGTAAATGTTTTGTTTATAGCTGTTTTTTGATTGTCAAAAAGGATAATAGTGGGATAATTTTGACCAGGCTCCCGGTCTTGCCCCTCCATGAATTGTGAGACGATTCCGTCGGATTCTACGGTTATTTTCTTTATATCACTATTTGCTATACCTGTGAGCTGGTAACCAAAACCATTCTGCCAGTTTGCACCATCATGTTTAGGCACAAATGTATCTATAACTTTTACGACTTTACTTGTGAGAACGCTCTTATAAATCTCACGCTTATATTCGACAACCATATCATTCATGTCATAATCTCCTTTGGATGGCCAAAAATCTTCAAATGATAATACGCCTTTAAAGGAGTTATAAATCTCTTTGTCGTTAATGGATTTGTCAGGGAGTTCTTCTACACCACCAGTCTCAATGGCTGATCCATCTGAGAAATCAAGATAGAATACGGCATCGCCAAAGTTTCCTTTTCTGGTATTATCTCCTGTCGGTTCGAAGTTGGTTGCATCCTCCATACCAAATGCAACGACTTCTCCTGATTTGTTCTTTAGGGCAATGGTACGGTGTTCTTTGCTCTTATTCAGATCACGAATCGAATAGAAAGTACGTTTATTGTTCAGAACCTCCTTTGTGCTTTGGTTGTAGGAGGACTCAATAAGGAACCATGCTATGCTTACTCCCGCAGGGAACTCGTTCACGAACTTTGTGCCATCCCAATATTTCAGTTCTACTCTGTCGCCGGTATACATACTACCTGCTGTACTGCTGGAATTACACACGGCAGTCGATATGCGCGGATAGGCAATGATCGGTGTAACTTGACTTATATCAGTCGGCTTTTGATCGGTAGGGTAGGTGAAATAACCGACTGTATTTTGCTTGGTACCTGTACTGCTGAGCATAACCAGTCCGATTTCCGTAGGCTTCTTAATATTGATCTCTATATTTACATTATCATCTATATATTCAGGATAATAATCTTCCATCGCTGCACTTCCACCCGGTTTAATAAAAACTTCGCGGATATTATACATGAGCTGCCCATCTATTTCCGTCGGAGTAGAAGAAAGATAAGTAGGACATCCTATCTCATTCCATTCACCTAAAATCTGAAAACCTTCCGGATATTTGTAGCCGCTATTGGTAACCCCTCTACTCGTACCCTTCGCATTTCTCTTACTTTGTATAAAAGCTTTCTGATCAAAAGATACTTTTCCGTTTGTAATTTGTAGTTGAATCGGGCTGACAGTTCCCAGATAGTCTGAATAAAGGTAAAGTTCTGTAAGATAAGATGGAATGGATATGAAATCATTAAAAATTCCTTTTTTATCCGTAGCCCCGCGATAGACAGGCTCTTCTTTTGTCTTGATAATGTTTCCATCCTCATCTTCCTCAAGCGGATTTTCGGCATATAACTCAAATACAACTTGATAATTTAAACCATAGTTTACATCAACTGTGCAACTGGAGGATGTTGTAAAGCCAAAATATTCATCTGCAGTTTTTTCTTCTGGAGCCTGATATAAGTCCTTTTCCATACAACCGACTAACGAGAGTGCGCATAGTACCCCCATTGAGAGAGATTTGAAATTGTTTGTTTGCATAACTGTGTTCTGATAATTTGATTGTGACCCGCAAATGTATGCATTTAATATATCAAAACAAAGAGTTTGGAAATAAATCGTTTAAAAAGAAATATATAGCATGGTAAATACAACAAAAGTCCGGTAACCAGTTGATATAGGTTACCGGACTTTGATGTCTCATTGGATGCAAATATTATTTCTTTTTTGCAGTTCGTTTACCTTTGGCAGAAGTGCCAGGACCTTTCTCATCTTGTATTTTGATTAGATCCAAGCAACTCTTCAAACTTAGATCTTGAGGAACAATGTCTTTAGGGATCTTGTAATTATTGCCTTTGTATGCAATGTAAGGTCCGTACCGACCATTCAGAATCTCCAGTTCCGGTTCTTCATCAAACTTCTTGATATGGCGTTCTGCTTCTTTCGCCCGTTTTTCCAGAATCAGCTGCTCTGCTTCTTCTAGAGTAACTTTCATCGGATCAAGTGTTTTCGGCAGTGATACATAGACCTTGTTATGCTGGATGTAAGGACCAAAGCGACCTATACCTACAGTGACAGTCTTTCCTTCATATTCACCTAAAGTACGCGGTAGCTTGAACAGTTCCAGTGCTTCCTCCAGGGTAATGGTCTCCATGGACTGCCCTTTCTTCATCTGGGCAAAGCGAGGCTTCTCTTCATCATCTGCGGCACCGATCTGTACTACAGGGCCGAAACGACCGATTTTCACAGATACAGGCTTGCCTGTTTCCGGTTCTTCTCCCAGCATACGTTCGCCGACTTTATGTTCTGTCTTTATGGATAATGTCTTTTCTACTGCCGGATGGAACTGATCATAGAAAGTCTTCATGATCGAAGTCCATTTTACTTCTCCTTCCGCTATTTCGTCAAATTCCTTTTCTACACTGGCGGTAAAGTTGTAATCCAGAATATCCGGGAAGTATTCGGTAAGGAAGTCATTCACCACAGTTCCTGTATCTGTAGGAAAGAGTTTCGACTTTTCTGCTCCCGTCACTTCATTGTGACTTTCATCTTTAATCTGATTGTCTTTCAGTGTCAGCACATTAAATGTACGTTCTTCACCGTCTTTATTTCCTTTTTCCACATATTCGCGTTGCTGAATAGTAGAAATTGTAGGAGCGTATGTGGACGGACGACCGATGCCCAACTCTTCCAGTTTGCGTACAAGGCTTGCTTCCGTATAGCGTGGCGGGCGTTGAGTGAAACGTTCAGTGGCAACGATAGGTCCATATTCCAGTTTCTGGCCTTTCTTTAAAGGAGGCAACAGACGGCTTTCGTCTTCCTGTTCATTCTCATCGTCATAAGACTCACGGTATACACGCAGGAAACCGTCGAACTTGATAACTTCGCCGATGGCAGTGAATACATCACCGCTTTTGCTTATAGAGATGGTAGCAGTAGTCTTTTCCAGTTCCGCATCCGCCATTTGTGATGCGATGGTGCGCTTCCAGATCAGATCGTACAGTTTCTTTTCCTGTGCCGTGCCTTCCACGGATTGATTTTCCATGTAAGTCGGACGAATGGCTTCGTGTGCTTCCTGTGCTCCTTTCGTCTTTGTTTCAAAGTGGCGCGGATGTATATAGCGTTCCCCCATCATCTGTATGATAGCGTCTTTGCTGCTGGCTGTTGCATATTCCGACAGGTTGACGGAGTCCGTACGCATATAAGTGATAAATCCGGATTCGTACAAACGTTGTGCGATCATCATCGTTTGTGCTACGGTATATCCCAGTTTGCGTGCCGCTTCCTGTTGCAGGGTGGAAGTTGTGAATGGAGCCGGCGGTGTTTTCTTTACCGGACGGGTGGTTATATCTTCAATCGTAAAAGTCGCTCCCTTACATGCGTCAAGGAATGCTTTTGCTTCTTCTTTCGTCTTGATACGGCGTGACAGTTCCGCTTTCATTTCTACCAGCTTGCCGTCTGTATCGGGAACCAGGAATATGGCAATAACCCGGTAAGCGGCTTCTGATTTGAACGCATGAATTTCGCGTTCACGTTCTACAATCAGGCGGACAGCTACCGACTGTACGCGTCCTGCCGACAGAGATGGTTTAACTTTTCTCCAAAGTACAGGAGACAATTCAAAACCTACAATTCTATCCAGGATTCGTCGTGCCTGCTGTGCATTTACGAGGTTGAGGTCGATATTGCGTGGTTGCTCGATTGCTTTTAAAATAGCACCTTTGGTAATTTCGTGAAATACGATTCGCTTTGTGTTTTCCGGTTTTAGTTTTAATACTTCATACAGATGCCAGGCAATAGCTTCTCCCTCGCGGTCCTCATCGGATGCGAGCCATACGGTTTCTGCCTCTTTAGCTTCTGCTTTCAGCGTGCTGACCAAAGCCTTTTTGTCTGCCGGAATTTCATAATCGGGTTTAAAATTCTTATCTACGTCGATACTGAATTCTTTCTTCTTCAGATCACGTATATGTCCGTAACTAGAAAGGACTTTGAAATCTTTCCCCAGAAACTTTTCAATCGTTTTTGCTTTTGCCGGAGACTCGACAATGACAAGGTTTTTCTGCATAATTCTTTCTTTTATAATGGCTTGTACCACAATATTCGGGGACAAAAGTAAAAAAAAAGATTCTCCTTACCTTATAATATAAGGAGAATTTAATAAAATCTTAAGATTTACATTTTATTGCAGGAAATAAAATATCAATTGGTATAGGTTAGTTTCTCTATATTCTACGTACATTTGTCTCATTAGTAAGTTGGTTTTCGTTTGACTTAAGTTGAACTATCGCTTGACTTAACTAAAACTATCGCTTGACTTAAGTCGAACGAAGATTCAATAGCATGATAAATAATTAATAATAGGGAAGTGGAGTTTAATCTTTCCTAATGAAATACTAATAGATAATGAGTGTAAATTATGATCTTTATGAGACTCCCGATCTCACAAAAAGTGGGGAAGAACAACCTTTGCATGCACGTGTCGTTTTGAAGGGAAGTTATACAGCCGAAGAATTTGTAGAACAAGTGACTGCATTTCAGCATATGCCTCATGCGCAAGTGGTAGGTGTCATAGAAGCTATCTCGAAAGAACTGCGTCATTTGCTTTTGAAGGGATTTTCCGTTGAATTGGGTGATATTGGCTATTTTACTCTTTCTTTGAGTGTGAACAAAGAAGTGACTGATTCAAAAGACTTGCGTTCACCGTCAGTATCTCTTAAAGATATTAATTTGAGAATCAACCGTCAGTTTAAGAAGGATATTGAGACTGAATTGGTATTACAACGTTATCATTCGCCTTTTCGTGTGAAGAATCCATTAGCAGAAGAAAAGTGTCTACAACGGCTGGAAAAGTTTTTAGAAGAACATCCGTGTATCAACCGGCAAGACTATGCACAACTTGTTGGAAAGACAAAGACACAGGCATTGCAGGATATTAATGCTTTTATTGAAAGAGAGGTCCTGAAGAAATATGGTTCAGGACGTTCGGTGGTATATATTAAAACGAAATAAGATGATATTTAATGCAATATGCCCATCTCGAATAGTACGGGATGGGCATATTGTGTTTTTATTATATTCTGTCTATTTCCCTTAGAACCGGAAACTCAATCCTCCTAAGAAATTGAATCCTTCCGTAGGATAACCTAAATAATATTGATATTTCTTGTTCAGCAGGTTATGTACTTGCGCATAAACGGATACTCCTTTGAATACATTATAGCTGGCTCCGATATGCAAATCATTAATTGCGGTCATTTTTGCATACTCTTTCACTTCTTTCCGGTTGATGTAATCATAACCCAGATTTATGTTAAGAGCAGAGATCGGATGAATACGTACATTGAAAGACATTTCACTGACAGGTTTCACAGCCAACAGATATTCCTCTGTTTTGCTGTCCCAATTACGGTAAGTATATTTAGCTGATATTCCGAGGATATCTTTGTAATCGTAACTGATTTCACCGCCAAGGTAGAGATTTTCTGTATTATCTTGAGCAAAAGAAAGGTAAGAACCTGAATGAATATTACTTGGGTCAAAACCTAAATAAGATAAGTCGTTCTTTAGATTTTGATAACCACCGAACACGTTGAACCAAAGTCCCGGATAAGGGCTTGCTTTGAATCCGATACTACCGTTGATTTGCTCGTAAGTATCATAAGGACGTTGTACGTATCCCAAAGTGGCAGTGGTATTTGCCTCCGGCAGTTCACCGTAAGGACAGATATTTTCTAATCTGCGGAAATCATTCAATTGCTTACCGCCAGTTGC
>ERZ779729.1452-NODE-1452-length-16854-cov-2.654860_pt1 | contig 16854 bp, 15 predicted proteins | sample MGYA00511072_ERZ779729 | MGnify/ENA primary metagenome ERZ779729 (study PRJEB29588, sample SAMEA2156675) | human gut metagenome | biome: human gut; feature: human-associated habitat; material: faeces | place: Denmark | collected 2008/2010 ...
AACGGATTGACTCCCCAATGGTGGTAGAAATGTTTGTCTTCGAAAGTGATGAGGCATTCCTTGATCTTTTCCGGAGTCGTGTTTCGGGGAGGGAATCTCCATTGGCCGTCGGAGGCGATGCGTGCACCCAGCAGTTCCTCGTTCCGGTCCGTCACTACTGTGGAGTAGGGGACATGAAACAGGTGGCGGGGAAGACAAAAGATATATCCTGTCACCAAAAAAGCAAGAATACAAAGTATTACTTTTTTGGTGACGGACAATCGTTTGAAGAAATTCAAGATTTTACTTCCCATGCACTTATGCTATCTGTCAATGCTGTCTTATTGTTCAGAGTCTTGTCAGCGGCTGACAGTCGTTCTTCCCGCTTTAGTGCGTGCCTGTACCGCTGCGTCGTACATAGCTTCGCACTGAATGGCCGGAAGAATGAAGTTACCTGCATAAGTTGCCTGCAACCTTACGGTAAATGTTTTCGATTCACCCCGTCGCAGATCGAAATAAGTCAATACCCGGTCGTCACGAATATCTTTATAGGTGTACTTATCGGCTGAACTTTCCGGAGTATTCGCTTCATTAGAATTGGAAGAGGACGCTTCCGGAACAATCATCCGTTCATTATATATTTCCCATCCGGACGGTATGATATGCGTCAGTGCCAGATTGCTGTAATCGGAAGTACCGCTGATATTGGATAGGGTGACCGCAGACATAAAGTCCGTTCCCTGTCTGATGTCTTCCACGGAAATCGGTGAACCTGCCATATCTGTGTATTTCACATCCAGCCGGATATTATCGGCAATGGCTGGCAGCGTATCATTCAGCAATTGGGTACGTGTAATCAGGTCTACGCTCAATGCTCCTTTGCCTTGATTCTTCACAGAGACTGTTCCCGATTTCGGAGAAGTAGCTATCTCCTTCTCAAATACGGCTTTGGCAGATTTCACGGCGGGCTGTTGCTTGCCGTTCCAGTTCCATGTGAAATCCAGTGTACCGGATAATTGCTCCGCAAGTCGTCCCATTGCCATCAGGGCAAAGGCGGTAGACTGCGTGCTGAACCAGTTTTCCTGTGTCAGATTCTGTGAGACCTTCTTTGCCTGTTGCAACGCATCCCGATCCCGCTTCATCAGAATGAGCGTTTCCAGAATCATTGCTTCATCCCGGTCGGACGAACCGTAAATCAGGTTCATGGAAGAATAAGGAATGACGGTCGTTTCTGCGTTGTATACTAATTCTCCGGCAGGTTTCATCTTTCCGGTCAGCGCATAGGCGGCCGCCAGTCTCCATTTGGCTTGGATGGAGAGTCCCGGCTGTTCCTTCATGCGGTTCATGGCTCCGTATTCCGGTGCGCCTGCCAGTGCAAGGGTGTAGAGGCGGAAGGCCTGCTGCAATTCCGATTGCCATATCTGCCAGTTGCTTGCTTCCTGCGGCATACGCCAGTTTTGGGCGGCGGCACGCTGGAAGCGTTTCCATTTGTTCAGTACGTTCGGATGAACGGCATACCCTTTTTCTTGTGCCAGTGTCAGGAACATACCCGTGTAAGAAGTGATCCATTCGTCGGCGACGGCATTGCCCGGCCAGTATACAAATCCGCCGTTGGGAAGCTGGCGGGCATATATCTGCCGGATAGCTTCCTGTACATTCGTCTTTATTTTCTCGGCCTCCTGTTCGTCCACCGCCTTGAATTGGGAGACGAATAAGAGAGGCAATGCTTTGGAAGTCAGTTGCTCCGTGCAATGATGCTGATAGTTGTATAAGAAGTCGAATCTACGGCTGATGTCTACCGACGGAATGCGGGAGACTTCCAGTTGCACCTGATTGTTAGCCGAAGAAGAACCTGCCAGTGTATATGACAGTTCGGCCTCCTGACCGGCTTCTATCCATTGGCTGTTGCGTAAGGTAACCACCGGATTCGGATTCCGGACTTCTATTTCGATCGTTTCTTTTGTCTGCTGTCCGTTGCCGCTTGCCGTCAGGTGGATGGTTGCCTTTCCGGTTTTGCTGCCTGTTTTCAGAGTGAAGTATGCCAGTTGGTCACCCGGCTGGTCAAAAGTGAGTGACTGCTGGCGATTGCCCGTGATCTGTACGCCTGCGCCGGATGCTTCCAGCGATACGGTCACGTTCTTCACTTGGTTCTCCATAGCGAATACATTTACCGGAACGGTAATTTCTTCCTGCGTACTCAATACACGGGGCAGAGTAGACAACAGCATGAGCGGTGTCCGCACAAATGCAGTCTTTTCCGCATTTCCGTAAGCGCCGTCCTGTCCGGCAACTACCATCGCACGTACAGAACCCACATACATCGGAAGCTTCAACGTATGTGTCTGTTGCTTACCTTTTGCGAGATAGAAAGGACCGATGAATTTGACCACCGGTTTGAAACGGTTGGCTTTGGCATCTGCCGGTTTCAGCGAGGCATCTCCACCTGTGCTGAACAATGAACTGTAACGTCCGCCGGAAGCACCCAGCACATCGTCGTACATATCCCATGTACGGATGCCGAGAGCCTCGCGTGCATAAAACTCGTTCCACGGGTCGGGCGTCTTGAAGTTAGTCAGATCGAGCAGACCGTCATCCACAATCGCCAGTGTATAAGTCATCGGTTTTCCGCTTTTCTCGCTGACAGTCACGTTAAAGTCAGTTTCCGGACGCAGCACTTCCGGCATCTTGATCTGCGGTTGCAGAATCGTCTGACGGTTGGTCACAAATACCGGAGCAATGCCGTACATACGGATCGGCAGATCATTGACTGTCTGCGCATGAGGTTGCAACAGGCTGATATGCAGATAAACATTCGGAGCCATTTCCGGTGTAATCTTGAAGGTGAGTTTCGTATCTCCCTGATCGGACACTTCGAGCCATTGCTGCTGCAAGACGGTCGAACCGTTTTCGAGGGATACCAGCGCACGTCCTCCGGCGGCTGCGGGAATGATTGCCGTGGCTGTTTCTCCTATCTCATAAGAATCTTTGTCCAGTGAGAAAGCAAGCATCTTGATGCCGCTCGGGTCTGTCTTGTTCGAACGTCCGCGCCAGTCGGGCCAGTCGATGTAGACGGTTCCTCCGGTGGCGTGTCCGCTTTCACGGTCTTTCACGTACACCAAATAGCGTCCCCAATCCGGATAATTGATGCGGAACTTGAAGGAGGCTTTGCCTCCTGTGGTCTGCAGGTTACCACTGGCAACGGGAGTGATGGAACTGTTGTTGATGTAGGTTCCGAAAGACTCTTCACCGTTTTCCCACCACCAGCTCCAGCTGATCCGGTAGATTTTATATTCCAGATTGGAACGGTTCACCGGCTGTCCCTGATCGTTGACCGTCACGATGTCAAACACATGATCTTTGTCTGTTTCGATATACTTTCCTTTCGGCTGGTTCAGATTGATGCCCACATACGATGTGAACGGAGAGAAGGGAACAGTCTGCGAGTAAATGCTTGCATCTCCTCCCGGTTCGAAAACACGGGTGGTGAACGTTGCATTCAGCATGCCCGGAGCACCCGTTGCTACCGGAAGCTGTATGTTGACACCTGCTCTTCCTTCCGCATCCAGTACCCCGTTGAACACATCCGCCCGGACGGTCGTAAAGTCCGTTGCCGGATTGTTGAACAGGTATTGTCCGTAGTTCTTGAACTGCGTATTGACTTTCGATAAGGACATTTCTATCTTGGCTTTCAGTCGCGATGCGGTGGCTCCTGTCAGCCATGAAGAAGTAAGCGGGGCATATACGTCTTTGCTCGAAGCCTGAAGGATGGTTGGTAAAGCCAGTGTAATCTTCAGACGGTTCGGCTTGATGGTTTCGATGCGCAGACTCTTGTGGAAGGCAGTTCCTCCTACTTTCACGTAGGCATTCCATAATCCGGTGGGATCGTCGGCTTGTGTGGGCACGGCAAATGTATAAAATCCGTTTGTACCCTGCGTAGAGATCATTTTGGTATAGAACTGTCCTCTTGGATTGTAAATCTCCAATGCTACCGGATGTTTGTCCGGAATACGTTTCTCACGGTCTTCCAGCATGAAGGAAATATGCAGTGTATCTCCCGGACGCCATACGCCTCTCTCGCCATAGATAAATCCTTTCAGGCCTTTCTGAATGTCTTTTCCGCCCACGTCGAACCGGCTGACCGACTGCTCTTCGCCATCGACCACGCGTACATACGCCTTTTGCTTGTCCGCTTCGGCTACCGCTATGAAAGGAACTCCCTTCGGAGTGATTTCTACCAGTCCTTCACCGTTCGTCTCTCCCTTTCCAATCGGCTGGAGCTGGAAGTTATAAATTGTTACCTGTGCTTTCGCTACCGGCTTCGTATCCAGAATGTTATTTACCGCAATCCACAACTTATTCAGTGAATTACGTTTCACAATCATTCCCAGATTGGAGGCAAAGATATTGCAGGCAGCTATCCGGTCGGAATTCATATAGTAGGACGGATGGCAGGGATTATCCCGTTCTGTCCATCGGTACTGGCTCCAGTCCATCGGCACGCTGCCGTTATAATAATAGTATGTTTCCGGAGTGTCCCATACCGCTTCATCGTCTTCCGACAATGTCTCTCCGCTGACTTTGGTCAGGTTGTCGGAAGACTTGTTGTCCGCGAACTGCATTTCCTTGTTTTCACTTCCCCCGCAAGGATAAGCGGAGTATTCCTGGCGGAACGAGAGGATGACACGGTAAATGGCTCCCGGCTCCTGATGAATCAATCCGGCAAGGTCTATCGAATAGTCTTCCCAGCGGTGCACATCTTTGGAAGAATCTTTCGCCAGCCACAATGTCTTCTTATAAACCAGTCGTCCCGAACGTCGCAATTCATTGGCTGAGGAGAGCGAGTTGTTCTGCATGAACATCAATACGTTGCTTTCGAAAATACGGATCACGCTCAAATCCACCGCATATAGATTGACGGCACGGAAGGGGATGATCAGACTTTTCGAATCGGGCAGGATAGCGGCGGAAGTAGCCATTTCTACCTGCGGTTTCAGGTTCAGTTCACTGAATGAGATGGAGTGGGAAGTGCCCAGCGGTTTGTCCTGGCTGTTTCTTATTCCTTCATGGATATTCAGCGTCAGTTTGTTCAGTTTGCCGGTTTCGAAGTAAACGAATACTTTATTTTCTTTGATCTGGAAAATAGAGGAAGAAACTTCCGGAACGTCGATGAGCCCTTTCAAGTCCTGTGTGTTGGATACAGGGTCGGAGAATATGATTTCAATTCCGTTTTCCGGTTGGTCGATGCGTACGGCGGACAGGAAGCGGAAACTGTTCTTTGCCGGGATCAGAATACTTTCGTTTTGGGTACGGTCGATGCCTGCCGGATTGCCTTTGGCAGTAATTTCCAGTTGGTAATCTTCCGCTTCTTTGATTATCTGACTGATGCTGAATGCGTATCGGGTCGGGTGATCTGTCTGGGTGATTTCAATCGGATAGCTTTTGTTCTTTTCGCTTCCGGCTGTGAGCATTTTCTCTACTTCCTCTTTTTTCACTACATCGCTGAAACGTATTTCACCCGTTACGGTCACTTGGTCGGGCTGGGTGGCTGTGACGGTTATCGGATCGGTATGAATACTAAAGTTTCGTTCCTGCACGCGGAAGGAGAAGTTGAATTCTTCCAGCTTTTTGTCTACATCGACGAAATCTCCCAGGTGGAAGGTTCCTTCGTAAAAGGCGCCTGGTTTCAGTGCCCCTTCTTCGGGGACAAATTCAATGGTATTGTTGCTGACCCAATACGTTTTTCCTTTCAATGAAGGAGAGAAACTGAACGGATTGTCTTTCAGTTCCTGATTCAGGTCTACCATCGGCTGGTCCTGTGTCAGCTCTATGCGTATCGTTGAGTTTTGCGAAATCACTCCTCCCGTATAAGCATTGACGTATGGAGCGTATTCGGCAGAAGGAATAATGTCTTTCTGATTACTTTTACAGGACGAAAATCCCGCAATTACTGTCAAAAGAATCAAGAATAGTCCGGCAGCAGCGCTGCATCTGGTTTTAATTTGTCCCATAGCGATGAGTTTTTATGATTCAACAAACAAATATACAGTTTTTATGGAAGATTTCTCTTAAATCTGCTTACTTTTGTACATTCAAATCATGTATTTATGGGAAGAAAGCAAGAATATAAAGAGACGAATTTGGAGTTCTTGAAAGAATTGTCATCGCAGGAAGGTGTTTATGCATTGCCTTGCGGCATCTATTATAAGGTTTTGGAGACCGGTACGGAGACTGTTTTTCCTAATGTGCGGAGTATTGTTACCGTTCATTATAAAGGGAGTCTGATTAACGGTCGGGTGTTCGATAATTCTTATGAACGTAATTGTCCGGAAGCTTTCCGCCTCTGCGATGTAATAGATGGTTGGCAACTGGCGCTCCAACGGATGCGTGCGGGAGATAAATGGATCATCTATATACCTTACACGATGGGATACGGAACCCGTGCATCCGGTCCGATTCCGGCTTTTTCGACATTGGTATTTGAGGTAGAGCTTTTGGGAGTTGCATAACTAACGAAGAAAGATATGAAAGTGGAAATAAGAAGCAAAGTGGTGATATTGCTATGTATCGTTCTGGCAGTTTTTTCTTCCTGTATCACGGACGATGATGATGATAGGGGAGACTTTGCTCTTGTTGCCGGTGACGCCCTTCCTCAGTTTTCGGTAGAGATGAGTGATGGGGGAATGTTGAATACGCAGTCATTTAGCGGGAAGGTTGGAGTGATTGTCTTTTTTCATACGGATTGTCCGGATTGTCAGAAAGAACTTCCGGTTATTCAGAAAGTTTATGATACATATAAAGAGAATCCGGATGTATTATTGTCTTGTATCAGCCGTTCGGAATCGGGCTCTGAAGTACAAGCCTATTGGGAAAAACATTCGTTTACCTTGCCTTTTTCCGCTCAGAATGATGATGCTGTCTTTTCGCTTTTTGCTTCCCATACCATTCCCCGTATATTGATAACAGACAAGGAGGGGATTATTCGTGCTGTATATACAGATGATCCTTTGGCGACCTATCAAGAATTGGCAAAAGATATCGATGCTGTCCTAATCGATAAGTTGTCCGGGAATGAACGATAGCTCATTTGTTGCAAATCAACAGGTGGTTTAATCTGGCTTTTTCTATTATTTGTTTTCATTCTTATAGACTGGTGAAAAACTTGTTTGTATCATATATTTACGATATTCCCCGGGAGATTAACAATTTTTATGTCAGTAAATGCAGGGTGGAACGGCAGAAGACTGAAAAAATAAAAAAAGATGATCTCTTGATTGATTATCAGGATTTTAATTGTTGTGCTATCCCTACAGAAAAGTAAATCTACTGACACTACTGACAACTGACACCTTAAGGCCTCTTTACAGAGAATACATCCAAGAGGAATGGATGAGTATGTAAATTAAAATGCCTTTAAATAACTCTTAATCACTGAAGTTCCGCAAATTCTTTATATTATTGACAAACAGTAGTATCTCAATTGGGAGTGACTAAAAAGTCGGTAGTATCTTAAGTCTCCTCCCAGGAGGGAGGGGAATTAAGATAGTTTGGATAACGCAAAAGTAACTTGCGAAACTTGAATTAATCATAGTTTACTAATAACTTTGTCATCACTGGAAGAAAGAAGCCTATTCAACGCTGTTGAATTTGTATTCCTACCTTCGTCCGGTTATTCATATTTGTTGTAGTGTATATATTTACAAATGAATGAATGGAAAAGTACTGCCACTAAATGTTCCATACTGACAGAGTGTGCATGAAATTAATATTTTAGATGTTTATAATGTGTTGATAATTAGTAATGTATGCAAACGGAAAAAGAAATGTTATTACTAAAGAAACGCTAAAGTGGCAGTTGTCAGTGTCAGTAGGGAATAAAGGACTTTTTAATGGTGCAAATAGTATACATATGTGAGTGCGAAAGAACAGAAATACAAAGAGAAAAGAACGAAAAGTGAAAGGAAATGAGGCAGAGGAGTGTAACGATTGAAGTACTTGAAGAGGGAAAATGATGTACAAGAATGTGAGAAGTAAAGTACTTGAGTTGAGAGTTTGAAGTACTTGAGTTGGAAGTATGAAGTACGAGAAACTGCAAGATGAAGTACAAGAGTTGATGGGAGTAAGTACTAGAATCAATGGAATGAAAAATAGCAGACATGCCATTTCTTAGTATAACACACTATCAAAGTCTTGAAAAAAGCGTTTCAATACAATCATTAATACACTGATTTAAGTTATCTTTGCGGTTAAGAATAGATGATTGTCATTATGAAAAGATCAATAAAGCGTTTGCCCAAACGCACACAGGAAGAGTTGGCAGTGCTGCAAGAACTGATATTGCAGTACCTTGTGAATGTACGTATGATTATCCTCTATGGGAGTTATGCACGTGGAGAATATGTCATTTGGGATGAAACATACGACGAACGAGGTGGACTTACTTACTACCAAAGCGACCTTGATATTCTGGTGATATGTGATACGGGCGATGCTATTAAAGCGGAGAATCATGCGAACGCCTTTGTTGTTCCTAGGTATGATAAACGAATGGAAGGAAGGAGACATCCTGCACCACCTCAGATCATTGTTGAAAGCACGACAACTTTTAATCGGGCTATCCGAAGGAAACATTATTTTTTTTATGAGATCATAAAAGATGGCATTCTATTATATGACGACGGCACGTTTCAGATTGGCAAACCGGAGAAGTTGCCGTATCGGGAAATTAAGCAATATGCGGAGGAAGAATATGCAGGATGCTTCGACATGGCAGAAAGTTTTTTAAGATCCGGACAGACTGCCAACAAAAGCAATGATTTAAAATACGGTTCGTTCGAATTGCATCAAGCTTGCGAACGTTACTACAAAGCCTATATGCTTGTCTATGGCGGCACTCGCCCTAAATCTCATAAATTGGAAGTGTTGGGCCCGATGGCTAAAAGCCGTTCACGAGGTTTCGCTAATGTATTTCCAGTTAATACTCCCGAAGATAGAGAAGCGTTCGATAAATTATGTCGGGCGTATATCGAAGCTCGGTACAACCGACTATTCACTGTCAGTGAAGAACAATACGAATACATGCTGGCACGAACGGAAGCATTGCGCGAGGTGACTATTCGGGAGTGTGCCGCACGCATTGCGTATTATGATAAGATGATAGAGAAGGAAGAGAATTCTCTGATTTGAAGCTTTGGAATTTTAGGGTGACGCACGATGAAAGTCACCCTACTCAATATACTATTACCGTTTCTTCCGAATCTTAAATGTAGCAAGATTACCTTTATGGTCGCTGGGCCAAATACAAGAAGGCGTCAGAATCTTATCTTTAGAATCGTTTTCTGTTATTTTTCCCCGGACAACTGTTTCGGAGGGACCTACCAACTTGCTATTCTTCATGGAAAGCATCGACTCCAATGGATAATAATAAATGAAATCAATCCGGTCACGTTCGTCTGCTTCAGGCGCCCAAGCCAACTTTTCCAGTTTTGCCTCTTCTGCGAGTTTGTTTCCGGCAGGGAATGTAAAACCGGGATATCGAACTGTATTGGGGTATTTTTCACGATAAGCATCTTTGAATCCTGCTTTGCTCAACATCATTGAGCAGTCCCAATGAATGACAGCCCCATTATGATCCCACAAATCCTTTGTATCTGCCTGCCAGTCTAAATGAGAGGGCTCATTAAAATCTCCTCCCATGATTATCGGGCGGCCTTGTTGAATGTCAGATTGTACTTCCTGAATAAAAGCACGGATGGTTTCATCCCGGAAAGACTGTCTGTTTGCTTTCAAGACTTCTTCTTCATCCGTTATCGGCTTATCCATTTTCTTCCAGGTAGTACCATTATATCCACGTGGCATATAGCATTGATAATGCCGGTAGTCCAAATGACAAGAATAGAAAGATACGGGTTGGCCTTCGATTGTTGCAACCATTTTCACCATAGCACGACCTTCGTCACCAGGTACGATGCAGCATTTGGTCCAACTGTCCGGCTTGAATTTACTCAAAACACCGATTGCAAGATCAAACGTTTCACCATAGTAATGTTTTCCTCTCTTCTCCAGCTCTTCGATCACATGAGGGATAAACTGTTTTCCGTCTCTGATTTCGCACAGAAAAACGACATCCGCATCCATCTGATCCAGTACATCAATAATGCCTTGATCTCCGTTGGGTACTTTAGTACATCCATGCCACAGGTTTAATTGGAAAACGGTAAAAGTGTCTTTCGCTTTTGCATGGCAAATATTGACCAGACAAAACAAGCAAAGTAATAATAGTAAGTTCTTTTTCATATCGTGTCCTTTATATTCTTTGGAATTTCAGTCATTGTGAAATTCATTGATATATTCCATACCATAGGTCATTAAGAATTCATGCAAAAGTAATACATTTTTTATTTATTCCAATCTATTTATGTGCTTTTTGAATTTTCTTCTTCGGCCAGTTCTTTTATTTCTTTATTCAGAAAGACTGATAATACAGTTCTTACTATAACTACACCTCCTAAAATAGCCAGTTCGTCTAAAGTCGGGTCTACTACGGTCTTTAGTATGTCTGATGCAATTAGAAATTCTAATCCCAATAAGAGGTAACTGCCGAAATCAGCTCTCAGCTGCCGGACATTATTGATGGTATAGGTTCCGTTGATCCGTTTGAATTCGTTACGGAGAAAAGCGATGAATCCTACGAATACTCCATAGGTTACAATCAATAAACTGATTACGCCAATGATGGTGGCCAGTATGTTTAAAAATGTCAGTAGCATCGTTTCATGATGTTTGGTTATATTGTAATAACAAGTTATCCTGTATAAAAGTTTTGTATTGTGATGTAGAAAACGGATAATTAGTTGTAATAGTCAAGACTTGTTCTGACATTTGACTACTATGGAGGAACAGTCGATGAAATACTTGCTGCCCCGTTTTACCTGATTATGTTATTTCATTATACATATTGGCAAATTCAATCTGCCTTGTACGCCTCTGGTATCTATTCTGCTTTCTTTGGGACCTGGAATCAGTGGGCTATAGTTTAAGATATGGCGTATTCTTTTTCGTTGTTCTAAAGTTATTTCATTATAAAAGCAATATGCATAGTCCATAATGTTGTGTGCTTCATATTCTCCTTTTTCACAGCTATATCGTTTAGCTAAATCTTTTAATTGATATTTATTCTGTTTATCCAAATTGTTAAGCCATTGTTCATACTCACTACGGTTATAACTGGGAGTATCTTTGCAATAATCAGTATCGGTACACATTGAAGTGGTCCCTCCTTCTGAGAATACATGACGTAATCCTAAATAGTGTCCGAGTTCGTGTGCTAATGTTATTGCAGCATCGTTTTGATTAATTCTTTCATCTGTACTTTGCTCATAAATATATGAACTATTGATCGATATACAATATGGGAAACTCAAATTCTCTAAAGTGATCCACGAAGCTGATACTTGTTGAGTCCCTTCTAAAAAAAAGTCCTTTAAACTATATGGAAATGTAGATATGCCTAAAATCTGCGAATCCGTAAAAGGATATACCATTATGTTAATGTATTCATTGGGTTCCCATAGTAAAGATGTATATTTTCCTGTATTATCTCTCATAAACTTTTCGCAATCAATAGGAAGCTCATTAAATGGCACTCTTTCTACTCCAGGTTCTGGTAATGTGGTTCCATTCTTATCTTTGGTTGCTAATACAAATTCGAGATTTATATCAATTCCACATTTTTCAGATTGATAGAAATGGTTAGTTCGCACTAATACATCTTTTAAATGGTCTTCTTTTATATATTGATTTATGTCATTTTCGTTTTGATAAAGAACATGGAAAATAACGGGTAATTGATAGTGTATTTTATCTAAATCTGGATTAACTTCTCCTTTTTGTTGTGAAATCTTGATTGTTTGGTTTATCCCTTGGGCGGATATGATTAGATTAGTTTGTCTGTTTGCATGTTTGGTGTTAGCTAGAATTTTTATAGTAAGTATATCGTTTCCTTCTCCTTGATATTTGTCTGGTATGCACCAATCAGCTGAATTTGCGATGATCCATTCTGAATTAGATGTGATAGCAACAGTTATTTTCCCTCCGTTATTGTCGATGTTGCGGAAGATGTTTTGTGAAATTTCAAGTTTTATATCATCGATTTTCTCCGAATGATCACAGCTTGTGGCTAGAAATAGTAATGTAAAGAGAATAGTGTTATATACAATTTTCATAGCTTTTATTTATAAAAGCCGTAATTTCTCATTTTCAAGAAAAGGGAAATTACGGCTTTGGGATATTTGTAACCTTTACTGAATTTCTACTTTTACTGTAAAGATTGGTGGGCTTTAATCACGAGTTCCGGTAAAAGTGGTCATACTTCCTGCATTATTAAGGAAACTTATAGTCATTGCTTTACCTGTAACAGTTATGTTGATACCAGATGAGCTTTCGCTTGAAAGAATGTATTGATTGCCTTCTTTAGTAACATTGTAATTTTCACTACCGTTATCTGTGTAGAAGTCAGCGGTAACTTTTACTACAGAAGAAGATACTTTGGTAACAGTGACTACATATGCATCAGCTGTAACATTAGTTCCAACTTTGAGTTTACCTGTATAAACTCCTGCTATGCTGGCACTGAAATCACCAGACGTTTCATCATCATCATCTCCACATGATACAAATGACAGGCTTGATATAAGCACAATCATCAACATACTTAAAATTCTAAATTGTTTCATCTTTTTTGTTTTTAATGTGTAATCTTTTTAGTCATATACTTTGGTTGTCTTAAAAAACTTTGCAAAGATACATGCTCTTTAAACATAAATATCCTTTTAATTGTTGCTGTTTTATATACAAGGTTGTAGAAGATATTTCTATGTTCTGTTGTTATATATATCAGAATATATTTGGAAGAAATTGTATTCTAATATAATGGATATACGTAACAACAGTTCTGTATCTAAGCTCTGTCTTCTAAATATATTATATACATTAGTTCGATCGCAATAGAGTCGTCTTGCGAACCATGTGACCGAGCGTTCTTGGCGATGGAGCTCTTTTTCAATAATTTGTCCGATGTGTGTCATACTGGATTATTTTCGAGAGTTTATTTTATGTAATTCTTTATTTTCTAAAATTCTCTCTTTATATCCTCTTCTCTTTTTAATAATTTATGGATATTATTATCTCATTGCAAAGATATGTTATAAGCTGGTTCATGGTAAGAATTTGTTGTAGAGAACTAAACAACGATAGTGTAGATTATTTGTAACAATCATCATCTTTTTTATAAAAATAGGAGAGTGCCTTATAAAAAATACTCTCCTGTATAATAATAAGTAACTTTTATTACTTAGCTAAGGCCTGAGCTACGTCTACAGCGCAAGCCACAGTGCAACTTACCATTGGGGGGTACCAATTCCCAAGAATCCTATCATTTCGGCTTCTTGTAAACTATAGCAATCTGTTATTAATCAATACTATAATAGTTATTCATAAATGATTTGAGTTGGCAAAAGATATTAACTCTTCGATTTGCCCTCTCTCATAGCTTTCTGCTGGTTCAAGCGTTCCTGCTGCTTCTTTTGATTATGATTTTATGTAAATGTAGCTTTCATTGTATATAAATCTATCATTCAACAATTCTAAATGATAGGTGAGATAAGGTATCTAAAACTACCATCTACTTCAAATTACCACAAATAAAAAACTCCTGTAATCACATGGACTACAGGAGTTTATTTATATAATGTAACTTGAATTACTTAGCCAAAGCCTGAGCTACGTCAACAGCACAAGCTACAGTACAACCTACCATAGGATTGTTACCAATTCCTAGGAATCCCATCATTTCTACGTGAGCAGGAACTGATGAAGAACCAGCGAACTGTGCATCAGAGTGCATACGACCCATCGTATCCGTCATACCGTATGAAGCAGCGACACTGCATCCCTGTAATTTAATCAAATCAATCGTAAATAATTGTTTTACAGATAAATATTGAAATATTTTAAAGAACGCTCCAGATTATAAATCTCTCTGTTTTGAATAAATGGTCGTGAATAAGTCACAAACCTTATTATATTTAGTAATACTATTACTTCATTTCTTAGTTTTGGTAAATGATTAATAACCATACTCCAAAGTATATCTACTGATAGGCTGTCATAACCATGTATGATATAGTTTCTAGCATCAACAATTTTGCGCGAATTAGTTATGGCTATCTCTTTATCAACTTTTAGTATTCTATTCATAGCTTTGCCAATAATTTCTATGTTTCTTTCAACAGCTCGCCTAAGGCATAGGTTACTATAGAAGTCATCATAAATTTTAGGAGTATTGCCAAAGAAACTTTCTACTTCTTCAATAGCAGTTAGAATATCTTGCAAATGTTTCTTTATTAATTCATCCATAGATTAAAGTTTTAGTTGCATCTACATTCTTCTTCAAATATGGATTCTTAATAGTCTGTTCTTCCAGTAAGTCTACTTTTCTACCAAACAAATTTTCTAAAGCATATTTGAAATCAAAAAAATTATCAAAGTAATCGCTTACTTCTGCCTTATTAAAATCGACAACTAAATCAATATCGCTGTTGTCATTAAAACGACTCGTAAGAACAGAACCAAAGACAAACAATTTATGTACCTTATGCTTTTTGCATAGGTCAATTATCTTTTGGATATTATTTTCAATCAACTTCATAGGTGTATCTCCTTTCAACGCAAAGATAATTAATGCTTAAAAAATAACTTGTGCAACTTTTGAATGCTCACTCTACAACAAACTTTCTGCTCTTTAAGAGCTAAATACACAATTGAAGTGCATTGATTGCAATTATTTTTTCTTTTTTCACCATTTATAATTCTTCAATTTCTTTTTGGGTTAATCCAGACGCTCCAATTATCAGTTCCATTGAGGCCCCCGATGATTTAAGATAACGAGCGACTTCCATAGCCTTTTTTTTCTCACCTTCTTCTCTTCCTTTTTTTTTCGCCGTAGATATAACACTATACCAGTCACGGAAATTTTTCAAGCTATCCCAATACTCACTTAATTCAGTCTTGGTAAACTTAGCTATCTCGGCAGTTTCAAAGAGGTGGTCAAAAACTTTGTTCTGTAATGCTCTGGGACGTTCAAGCAGAGAGGCAAGGTTACGCAGGACAAAAAGCCACTTGTCAAACATACTCTCCAACTCATCCTCAGTCTTATTGAACTTAGGCATCTCAAGATAGACAAAGGTAAGTTTATCATAGAACACCTTGTGCGTGTAAAGATCCACAAGCTTCACCTCATGATGAAAATACTCCTCATCAGAATTGTCAAAAGAGAAATTCAGAATACCCACTACATAGACAGCTTTCAACTCATAATCCCATTCCCCACGTTTGGCCTGCTCACGAATAGGAAAAGTAGAATAAAAGACGCTACGGTCTTTGAAGAACTGCTGCTCGCCACGCTGCATCTCAACCAGAAACTTCTCTCCCTTCTCATTCTCACAATAAACATCAAATACAGCCCGACGGTCATATTCCTGTGTTCCAAGATGCTCTGCATTAAGGTAAGTTACATCCTTGATTACTTCCTCCTTGAATAAGAGCGCATTTAAAAAGCTAATTAACAGCTCCTTATTCATAGCTGTTCCAAAAAGCAGTTTAAATCCAAAATCGGTATATGGATTTACGTATTTATCCTGAATTCCTTCTGTTCCCATGTGCTTTCTATTTTTATAATTTCAAAATCAAATCGCGGAAATGCCCTATTGTATAACCAACAACATGAGAGACTGTTTAAAATGCCTCAATAAACCTTCCCGACACTTATGTACAAAAGTAGCAATAATCAGGTAAAAATCAAGCAGAAAGAGACTATTTTAACAGAGAAATAAAAAGTAACCAGACTCAGTTATTTGCTATTCATACGACTTCAATGATCATCATAGCTTAAAACAATTTTTAGCCTTAATTCATTCAACAACCCTGTATCTAATATACAATGCACTATTCTTCCAAATATTTTTATCTCTAAACGATTTTGCTTGTGACCTTTCCCATAAAGTGACATATTATTTTGACATAAAAAAATAGCTATGACTTTTTGGATCTTCCAAAATGTTTTTATAATATTGCCTATGTTTATAATGATAAGTAAAATTTGATTGGTACATAATCAATGAAACTGGTTAAGAGTACAAACTTTTATTTTCGGACAACCACTCCTTTTGGTTAAAGATAAAATGGAAAAACATGAAAAACAAAATTACGATAAATCTTCTTGTTGATATCATGATGTTGGTAACAATAGGTATAGTTAGCATAAGTGGATTCATATTGGAAATTGTTATCCCCTCCCGTTACGCCGTCAAACATGAAGGAGCATATTCATGCACTTCACAATTATGGGGACTGGGAAGACATGAATGGGGAAATATGCATCTATGGGCTGGAATAATCCTGATCATCTTACTGGCTATTCATATTTTGTTACATATGAAAATGATAAATTCGTTCTTAAAGAAAATATGTCCCAACCATATATCAAGAGCAATATGCTACATTTTGTTAATGATAATATTGCTAACAACATTCATTCCTTGGCTTTGTTTATTCTGACGAGGTGTAAATGAAACGGTTACTAAATAAAAAAATCATCTTTAACCTTCAGCAGAGTTTACTCATGGATTTCAAATTAATTATATCTATTATATTTCTAATATGAGCATATTAAGTTCATTTTATCTTCAGAAGGAAGCGGTGTAGCTACAATTTTCTCCCTCTCTCACCCTCTCAAACTCTTATAGATGAGAATAAATTGAAGCACAGAGATTGCACCGGTAGTAAATGGTGCACACAGCTTCAAACAAGATTAAACAATTT
>ERZ779729.1455-NODE-1455-length-16842-cov-2.804551_pt1 | contig 16842 bp, 14 predicted proteins | sample MGYA00511072_ERZ779729 | MGnify/ENA primary metagenome ERZ779729 (study PRJEB29588, sample SAMEA2156675) | human gut metagenome | biome: human gut; feature: human-associated habitat; material: faeces | place: Denmark | collected 2008/2010 ...
CATGAACTGTCTGTCACTGGTAGAGCATATTATTGAGAATTGTACTGACACTTATCCACACCAGGCTGAAATACCGGGAAGACGAAGGGGGATCTATGATGAATTCGACGAAGCGACGGATGAAATATTTGCCCTGCTCGACCAGGGGGAATTATGGAGCGTAGAAGACCTCTATTATATGTACCACTCCGTTTTCCCGAAACTGGATATGGAAGACTACCGGAGAATATATACAGAATATTACAACCTGAATATGCCGGAAGAGTATGAAGACAGGAAGATTCTGTCCTAAGTGTGGACGTATGCCGAGTAAATCCAAAATAAAAGGTTACTCACTTCAATGTAAGAGCTGTAATGAAGACTTTTACAGAATAGAGGTATTAACCGGGAAACAAATAACTCAAAAACAAATAGCAATGGAAAAGATTATTGAAGACTTCCTTTCCCGTATACAAAATGAGAAAGGAAAATACCACCTTACAACTGTTGAAGAGTGGGAATGCATGTGTAACACCTTCCGGTATATCCAAAGCGGAGAAGCTGACATGAAGGAGAACTGGATTGGTATCATAGGCCGGAACAGCACATACTACGACGGGTATGGTAACGGACCTGTGGTAGATGTCAAATACGGAAGATTCTTTATCTGTCCGGAAAAGAAACTGATGAGAGGACAGACTTTTGAAGAATTTTATGAAGGACGTAACGTGGACTGATATGGAGAACAGGAATTATGATCTGAAACTGGCAGGATATATATGGTCAATTCTAAAGACACAGCCCTTTATAGTAATGTCATGGGGAGTAGATATGAATACGATAAAACCTGTCAAAGGAGGACTGGAATTTCATGTACAGGGATTCATACATACAGGAATGGTGCGGATCATTCTCGATGAAGGAAAGGATCTCTTTGAAGTACATCTTATCCCCGATTCTGAAGGAGAAGAAAAAGTGATAGAAGATGTTTATCTGGACATGCTTGTTTCCGTGATAGACAGGAATGTGGAGAAAACGGATGATTATGAGAAGAGGATTTCCGATACATACGATATTATAAGGTATTAGGAAATCTCAGAGAAATTCAGAATCCAAGAAGACGGCTTTCTGTGAAAAAGTAGAGTTTATAGGAACTTGAAATCTCATGGAAAGCCCTTTTTTATGTAATAATATGAATGGTTCCATAGATTAGACGAGCATCTAGCCGGTGGAACCACTGTTAAAACTATTAAAATTTAAATTCAATGAACAATCAATATATAGCTTATCTTCGGGTAAGCACACGGAAACAAGGATACTCAGGGCTGGGACTTGAAGCACAAAGGGAAATTATACAGAAATATCTTCGTGACAAAACTCCGGTTGCTGAATTTGTTGAAATTGAATCAGGTCGAAAAAAGGACAGGCCCAAACTTAAAGAGGCATTAAGCCTTTGCAGAAAAACAGAAGCGACACTGATCGTTGCCAAATTGGACCGGTTGGCAAGAAATGTTTCCTTTCTGTCAAATCTTCTGGAGAATGATGTGGAGATCGTGTTTTGTGATTTCCCACAAGCCAATAAAATGGTGTTGCATATCCTGTCGGCAATCTCACAATACGAAGCGGAACTAATAGCGGCAAGAACAAAATTCGCTCTGCAGGCAAAGAAGGCAAGGGGATTCAGGCTAGGTAATCCGGAACACTTAATGGATAAACATAAGCAGGCAATCCAGAACAGTATCAGAACCTGCAGGGAGAAAGCGGACAATAATCCCAATAACAGGAGAGCTGTCGCCATGCTGCGTACATTAGTAAAAGAGGAACATACCCTGCAGGAGATAGCGGATATTCTCAACAGGGAGGGATTCGTAACTTCCAGAGGATGTAAATTCTCCAAATCAACCGTTTATAAATTAATCAGAAGGTATAATCTGAAATGAGAAAGTTTATGATCTGTTATATGACAATCAATGATAACATGAGTTTTGGGTAATAGAAGATCTTTACAAGGAGAGAGGCTAAGGAATGACTTAGCTTCTTTTTTTCTTCATCGGGTAAGTCAGAGACAGAGAGTATACGATAGTACATACATAGCCAGTAGGGACAGTGTAGATGTTATAAAATATACTACAAAAAATGTACTTCTATTATAAAATGTACACGATTTGCACACTTTTTTATAACACTTTTATCTCCTTCCAGGAGTTATGTAATCATCATTCGCTCCGTTCACTTACTCTTCGCCTTCGGCTAACCCCAAGAATAAGAAAGGACCTCTATATCCCCAGATGAGAACAGAAGCCCTTTCAACACAAAACTACTATTATTCGAATTTCACAACTCTTATCAGGTCTTACAAAATTATACAGAAATCATTGATCTGCCATTCTTTTATCCGTTTTTCTTGGAGAGTCTATACATATCACAGAAAAATAAAGCGAGAGGAGCGCACTGGTCCTATCGCTTTACAATAACACAGACTTTTCCTTTTCACAAAGAAATTGGTCTTATAAAAAATCGTATAAGATAAATAAAAAAGTACGTTTCCGATCATACGGGAAAGAGAAAGAGTGTAGTGTCAAGACTCCCATATGCCACAAAACGACATACAAATGTAAAAAATATACTTTTAGTAAACAAGAAATTCCGAGAACAAAAACTCGGACTGTATTCTTTATCGGTGATACCTTGAAATATGATATTGCCAGTCACTTGCAGAACCCCGGGAGCTTATGTAATTCCGGGATGTTATATTTAATCACAACACATTTGTGGAAGACATATTACTATCTGTATAACCTTTTTTGCCGGTATATTGATTATACGCCGGAAGAGCGGGGAAATCAAAAGAATCGGCGATATCCACTCCGCTTCAACAGGATATTCTGCAAAGAATACGTTAAATTACTTAAATATGAGAAATACGGATGTTACCAACTCATCGGTATGCAATATAATTGTCTAAAGCAATCAGACTATGGGATACATCTCGGGTATGCGATGGCAGAAGAAAATAATCAATACGATAACAATACAATCATAATCAAAAGAAAAGACAATGGCAAGATTATAGCTATGGCAACGTAAAGATATATAGATATGCATACATCAAGAACAGGGATGGGTAACAACCATAATGCCTCAATATAAAAGCGATGAAAGTTCTTCGGGAGAGAACTCACATCGCTTTGCATTTAATCTAACTAGTCTAATAATTGCCTTTTTCACAAAAACATGTAATATTGAATTTATTTAGCTAAACAATAGCACTGCAAAAATACGAAACTTTCTGGATAAAAGAAATATGTATAAACGGCAGAACAAAATGTTCCATTCTTATAAATCATTTTGTTTGAAATTAACCTTTGTCGACTCAAAACAAAATGCGCATTTTCATTAAAAAAATAGAGGTGAACGAATAGGCTTCCTCTATTCCGACCCGTTTTTTAGATCATTATTTAGATCTGATGAAAAAAATAATAGATTTCTACGAGATATTTTCTAATTTTCTTTATTTTTGTATTAGTTTTTACAAATAAGAGTTACTCTTGTTGTAAAAGGGACGTATATATTGCTGCCGCTAACTCGTGAGAGTTGGCGGTTTTAAAATCAATTTAGAACGACCTTAAATCTTTTATAAAAGACTACTAATGATGCAAATACAAGGGGGATATCCCCTTGTATTTGTTGCTCTTTTCTAATCGCTATCCCGTGACGGGTTGGCGATTTCTATCCACTACCCTGACATGAGCTTTCATATTCTTTAAGTTGTAGGACATAGGTTGCATAGCGTTATAGCATTCGTATATGGGATGGGGGAAATTATAATGAGAAAAATAAAAAAGAGCTTCATATCCACAAACGAGAACAGAAGCCCTTTTTAATACAAACTAAAAATTCATTTCACTATATTAATTCAGCAACGTCACAGAATTTCACAACCCCATTCACGTGCACTCCAAAATTAGGCATAAAAATCTGAATGGCCAAAAATAAAAACGACAGGAATCTACTCCCCACTGACTCCTTCGCTCATAGACAATGGATACCGGTGATTTTCATAAAGGATCAGTCATGAATACGTTTTTTATCCCCCAATCTTATCATACCTCATAAGAACGATGAAAGTTATTATTCGCACACCGCTCTAATCAAACTATAAAACAGGTCGTATAAAGATTGTGACCTTATATTATCCGAACCGGCTGTCTATTCGAATTATAGGGGGATTATACCGGAAAATTCTTATTATTCTACATAAAGAAATGGTGTTTTCAGCAATCCATTAAAAATACAAGGACCTCCATTCTCCGCTGAGATAGAAGTCCTAAAAAACATGACATGTTACTATTGTCGGAATTTCCCAATTCCAATTATACTATGAAAAATACGCCCAAAGTTACACGGAAAATAAATGACATGCAAGTTCTAGCAAGAGATTTTATTTATCAAGGAGAATAAAGAGGGAGACCGCTACACTATCTATCAAAAGTGATAAACAAAGAGAGAAAATCCTGTAGAAGCTATTAGGCTTTGCTATCCTCTGATGAAATTATCAACAACTCCGATGTTTCCAAAAGGTTCACTTGATCGGGCTAGGTGAGGGCAGAGAGCATGTGGTAGGTATATAATCGATAAGGTGGAATATTTATTTACGAAGATGTGCTTCTATTGTGAAATTATAAAGCGGAACCTGACAATATAAATGTAGAAATAATCGGATGTAAATCAAGAGGAAGAGAGCATTTGTAACAGAAAATAAGGGATGAAGCCGTTTTTTTATGGCAAAGTTGTGGATGTATAAATCAAATAACGGGTATTTTATTTGGAACAATAAACAAAAAATCCTATTTTTGCGGAATGAATAAAATAAAATTACATATAATTCTAATTTACCTTAAGAAAATTCTAAGAAGAAAGGTGAAAATAGTTATAAGTTTTTTTGAGAGATTTCAAAAAGAACAATTTTGCATTCAGTCATGAATGTCCTATTAGTTCCTTGAGTTTCTTTCAAAAATGTTTTTGTTTATATAATATCATTTGAGAAAGAAATAATAAAATAGAAAAGATAATTAATCAAATATTTAATATTGGCTATAATAAAAATGAAATAGAGTTTATATAAAAATTATATAGAGAAATTAATTGGGACATAAATGACTAGAACAATAGTTGTTTATGTCCTTTTTTTATTATCAATAAAGAATTAAGAAAATATGAATTCATTATTAAAACACATAATAGAGAAAAGCGCAATTGGCATATTGTTATATGCTGGAAAACGTCTTATAGATAAAGGCATAATATGGTGGGATGAAAGAAAGAAGAAAAAAGAAGCAATACCGGCTGATGAAACAAGCCCGGCTGATCATACTACTGAAAAGTTGGATAAAACTATTACCCCCGTTTCGATGAAAGAAATCATAGAGCGTAACAAGGGACAAAGCGCAGCGTCCCTGCCACGAGGCCTTTTCGCCCCGGGAGAACTCCATGTAATCTGTGCGCAGACAGGTATGGGAAAATCCATTTTTGCTGTAGAAATGGGTCTAGCGATGGCCGGGGGTAAAGAATCCGAGCCCTATGCGATAGTTAAGAGCATATTGGGTGACAAGTGGGACGCCACGAAGCAGAGGGTGGAGTACCTTGACGGTGAAAACGGTGAGGACGAACTGTATGAACGTTATGGGAGAGGAGACGTCAATTATCCCGACACTTTTACCGTGGTTCCTTCGGGAGAGATATCATCTATTGATGACTTGGAAAAGTACATCCGTCAGTGTGCGGAAGAAAGGAAATACAGGGAAGACTGCACGATCATCATTGACCATCCCGGATGTTATGATGGAAGCGACAATCCCCATCGTATGCAGAAGTTTTATAAATCCCTGAAAAGTATTATAGTAAACTATCGGCAGGGAGGTCATTGCCTGACTGTCTTTGTTCTGAGCTTCGTTAAGACAGACAAGCCATGGAAACCTGTATACTCGGAGGATATTATAGGTACGAAGGAACTCAAGAATATAGCCCATACGATCGTAGCCTTGTGCCCATGCCGGAAGGGAGGAGAATACCGTTTCCTTAAGGTTGTCAAATCGAGGAGCGGGGAGAAAAATGAAGAGGTGCCTGTTCTTAAGATCAGCAAAGAGGGTGGGCTGTTTCTTCACTTTGTCGGCAGGATGAACGAAAAGGATGCGTTACCCTTACCTGTGAAATCCCGGAGAACTCCCGTCACTTCTCCTGATCTCAAGAAAGATGTGTCTGAAGTCACCGGAACCTCTGTTGCCCTATTAGAGTCGGTTCTCTCGTGTGAGAAGCCTGAAACGGTGGAAGAGGTAACCGGTTCTGTTGTGAAACCGGACAAACGCAGAAAGGTAACATCTGGGATATTACAGCGTATGAAGCAAATGTACGAAGAAGGGCTGAAACAGGAGGATATAGCCAAAGCCTTGGGTTTGTGCAGAAAAACTGTCAATAAGTACCTGCAATGTATCAACCAGGAAGAGCCTCAGTGTAACCTGTCACCATTATCCTGCTGATACCTATTCCTACAAGAAGTGTCCTTTCCTCTCTTGTAACCTATTTATGTTTTTGTAAATGGGTTACAATATTGACAAGGGTAAGGTACCAGTATTATCTTTTCCTTCAATGTTCATCCCGGATCGACTATGCTGAATTTTCATGGAATTTCCGGGATGCATGTTGTTATTGTATCATGTGATAAAGCTGATCTGTATAGATTTTGTGTTTGAAATAGCTAAAGGTAGATGCTATATTAGGCAAGATATCAAAGCTTGCTTCTCTTTATATTCTTTGGGATTATCGTCGTGTAACCTGTTATGTGAAACATATGGAAGGCATACTCTAATAGACTACAATCTATAAATAATAGGTTATAGTTGCATGTAATACTTTAATAATCAAAGGAAAATATCTTGTAAATTACAGCTTGGGTTACAGTCTATGTTACAGATTAGCTTATGGTTTATGTTACAGCTAAAGTCACTATATAAAAGATAAGTACTCAGCTTTATTTCTTAATAGGTTCTACTTCGGCATTTTTATATTATCAGGGAAGAGTTTGTTCCTGTTGAATATAAATACTCTAAGTTAAAATAAAGAGGGGCTCAATTCTTGTAGTAAGCATAAGAAATCGACATGTAGAAAAGAAATTTTCCTGCAAATATTATTGTACGGATAAAATCTTTCTCAGCAATGAACTGTATTTTAATGTTTTTTATAATTGAGGCTTTTTACAGTTCTGGTTGTGATCATTGACACCTGTTCATTCAATATCATTCTTCGCTATAGCTGGTGTTATTATGAGGTGTGGCGGTTTTATGATATTTAATATGTTAATAAAGAGTAAAAGTTTAGATGCTTATTCTATTTTTTATCTTCTTGGAAAAACTTTTGTGTCATCTAAATTATTATTGTAAGCGCCTGAATAATTACATCTTCTACTCTTCATTTTCCCTCCTTACTTTTGCTGCAAAAAAATAATATCCTATGATTCAGCGACGTAAACACATGATGAGCAGAGAAAAATTTATCTTCGTTCTTTTCTGTCAGCAGCAGAGTGGTTTGTCCATTTCTGATTTTTGTGAGAATGAAGGTTATAGCCGTAGTAGATTCTATCTTTGGAAACAAACATACGGTATTATGGAGCGGGAGTTATTGGCAGAAGCCTCCCGCTTAGGTGTTAAAGACAACTTTGTTCCCATAGTAATCAATGGCGACACGCCATCCCCCGGTATATCTCACGAGACTCCCCTGCTATCTCCCCAACCTACCGTTTGAAAGGAAAAGACAGTTCTGAAATATTCTTAGAATTACTCAACGGATTGAAGTTGAAGTTTAAAGGGGCTGTCCTTTTAATCTCAATTATATTATGGGTTGATTGATTTTTAACCGGGAAAGATGAGGTTTATCAACAGATATGATAACATTGGGTGGAAATCAAGAAACTGTTTTTAGCTTATGGACTCATTGAGAACTATATTAATGTAAGTTTGATCTAATTTATCAGTAAAGTAGTTTATGTCTTTATATCAAATTTACGTTAAATATGATGACAAGTTTGTGTTCATAGGTATTATCGAGGTTCTGCTGGGTGAGGATAATCCCCGTCATAGATTCTTGTCCGATACGTGCGGTAAAAATAGGACCGGAGCAAAGCAAATCCGGTGGGGAATTGTTGGAAAGCTGGAAAGAAGCGGGAAGTTGGTATTTTATGAAAGACATTCAGGTTTGTCACAGGATTCCTTCATCTGAAAAATGAACTTCCTGCCTTTTCCGGTGTTTTCTATCTCGCACACAGTTTTTTTCTTTTCATATCTCATTGATTATAAATGTAATACAAAATAGATGCTCAGTATAGGCTTACTGTATTGGGTTCAGTCTTTATAAAATAGTAATAACGAATTAACAAAAAGTGAAAAGATGACATCAGTAAAAATTAAGTTTAGGGCTTCTACAATGGCTGACAAAGAAGGGTATTTATATTATCAGATAATCCATAACCGTATTATCAGGCAGATCAGCACTGATTATAGAATATTCTCATCGGAATGGGATAATAATTCCGGAATGATAATATTGTATCCGGAAGGTGCCGGTACGGAACGTGCCGGTATAGTTTTGTCTATACAAGAACGCATTCGCTGGGATAAAGTGCGGCTGGATAAGATTATAGAGTCATTAATTAGCCGAGGTACTGAATATACTGCCGATGATGTAGTACAACAATTTAATGATCGCGCCAAAGAACAGTCTTTTTTTGACTTCATGCTGAATGTTATTATCCGGTTGAGAAGACTAGGCAAAGTGCGCACTTCAGAAACTTATACGGCTGCACTCAAAAGCTTTATGCGATTTCGAAACGACCAGGATATAATGTTGGAGGAGATAGATTCGGAAATGATAATGCTTTATGAGGCCTGGTTAAAGGAACGGGATATTTCTATGAATACAATCTCATTTTACATGCGTATTCTTCAGGCTACTTATAATCGTGCCATTGAAAAAGAATTGACTGTGCAGCGCTATCCTTTCAAACATGTCTATACAGGAGTTGAGAAAACGGTGAAAAGGGCTATTCCATTTAAATATATAAAGAAGATGAAGGATCTGGAACTTCCAGCCGGTTCTTCTATTGATTTTGCTCGCGATATGTTTCTTTTCAGTTTCTATACCCGTGGTATGTCATTTGTTGATATGGCCTATCTAAAAAAGAAAAATCTAAAAAATGGTGTTTTAACTTATCGCAGGCGAAAAACAAAACAGCAACTTACCATTAAATGGGAGAAGCCTATGCAGGAGATAGTGGATAAGTATTCTGATACAAATATGTATCTGTTGCCTATTATCAGAGAAGTTGAAAATGAAAGGAAACAGTATGAGAATGCGCTTCATCTTATTAATAACAAGTTAAAGGAGATTTCCATAATGATCAACTTGGCTGCCCGGCTGACAATGTACGTTGCGCGTCATTCATGGGCAAGTGTGGCAAAAAGTAAAAATATTCCTATCTCAGTCATCAGTGAGGGTATGGGACATGATTCAGAAAGTACGACACAAATATACTTGGCTTCGTTGGATAACTCGGTTATAGATAAGGCGAATAAGTTGATACTTAAGAATCTATAGCCATCGTGTTTAGCAAAATACTTCGTCTCTTGACAAGAGATGAATTTACAGATGCAAAGATACGAAAAAAAGGAAATAGGAGCGTGTTTTTAACAAAAAAGTTTCTTTTTCATCTGAAATATAATGTGAGTGTTTAGCATATATGCATATTCATATTACATAATAGTATGATTATCAATCATTAATATAACATATTCATCTCTTGTCAAGAGACGAAGTTTTAATAGTGTGTTCTTATGCTTAAGAATCTGGTTAAAAATATTAATTTTAATCTTCTTTATTGGAGGTATGGATGAAGTTTTAGACTTGATTAATAAGAAAAAGGCAATGCTTGAATTTTTAAAAAATAGCATAAGCCGGAACATATATTAGTATGAGGGACGATGCCACTGTATATAGTTCAGTAACTCTTACTAACGTCATGGGAGACAATATCAGTAACGGGACAGGCCAGGCACTAGTCTCGGAAGTGAGAGGTTTATCTAAAGGTAAAGGGGGGGCAAATTGGTGCTACCTCTTTATTCATCATACGAAGGTGAAAGCGGTAAATGAGAAATTAAAAGAGAAGTATTGTACTTTCATTCATAAAAGTGTGGTGTATAAACGCAAAAAGAAACGTATCATAAAAGATGAGAAGCCAACTATATCTGGTCTCGTTTTTGTACAGGGAGAAAGTGATGACATACAATCCTTTTTGTGTGAAAACTTTTTTGGTTTGTATCTGGTGAAAGATTGCAGTACAGGTAAAATTGCGATTGTTGTCAATAATGTGATGCAATCTTTCATACAAGTGTCCCGGGTGGAACCAACCCGTATTCGTTTTATGCCCCATACTTTTGATTATTATTCTTCAGGTAATACTTTGGTCAGAATTACTTCTGGTCCATTAGCAGGATTGGAGGGATACCGGATACGTATTTCCCGCGATAAATGTCTGGTTACATCTATAGGTGGAATGACTGTTGCTATAGGAGGTATATATAAAGAAAACTTTGAAAACGTGGATGAATATGTTCGGTTGCGGAGGGAACAGATGAAAAAAATCAAGCAATCATCGTACACTACATTTACACCGCTTCAACAAGAAATAGACAGGTCCTTTTTTGCTCCTCAGAACCAGTTAGATATAATGGCTATAGCTGAAAGTCTGATGCCTTGGCTTGTCAGGGTGAAGTCTGATATTGTAAAAAAGAACTTTGACGAAGCGGTAGAAATTGTCCTTTTTATACTTGAAGAGACGGGAAATCGTTTCCAGACAATATATAATGATAATCGCATCGGAGATATGAAAGATATGATGACAGTGTGTTGGGAAGCGGACAAGATTTTAAAGTCAGTGGCAGGTAGCGTAGATGTTTCTGTGGATTTGAAGGAGATTGTGGAGTCTGGCCGGGAATCGTTGGCTATTCGTTATCCCTTTCTGCCGATTGAATTATAAGTAGAGTTTAATATAAGTTTCATATTCCTATTTGCTTTTTGTCCATAAATAGCAGTATAAACCGGCTATTTGTAAACTCAGAAAAGTATTTATATATCTATTGACAAATCATATTAAATGAATATGCTCGTGATTAGTTCTGTAAATGACTGACTCCCACACTGAAAACACAAAACGAGTTGCGAAGAACACGCTGATGCTTTATGTCAGGATGCTGTTCAGTATGTTGGTATCGCTCTATACCTCGCGGGTGGTACTGAATACGTTAGGCGTAGAAGATTACGGTATTTATAATGTAGTAGGCGGATTGGTTGCTATGTTTTTATTGGTCGCTAATTCGTTGTCGGCATCCGTAAGTCGGTTTCTTACTATTGAGTTGGGACGGGGTGATATGCAGCGGTTAAAGGATACCTTTTCTACATCCTTGTTGATACACATCGCTTTGGCATTGGTGGTTTGCCTTTTTGCGGAAACGATAGGTGTATGGTTCTTGAATACGCGGATGATCATTCCGACCGAAAGGCTCTATGCGGCTAATTGGGTATTCCAAGCCTCGATTCTTTCGTTTATGTTCGGTCTGTGCAGCGTACCTTACAACGCCTTGATAGTCTCTCATGAACGAATGAGCGCATTTGCTAGCATCGGTATGTTGGATGTAGTATTGCGTTTACTGATAGTATTATTTATTGCCTATGTGCCATTTTATTTTGATAAGTTGATAGTTTATTCCTTGTTATCAGTCGCAGTCGGTATGTCGCTTCAAGGTCTTTATTGGTGGTATTGCCATAAGAACTTTGAGGAATGTCGCTTTCGGTTGTATTTTAATAAAGGATGTTGGGTAGAGATGAGTGCGTTTGCAGGGTGGAATTTTATTGGTTGTACGGCTGGATTATTGAAAGATCAAGGTGTTAATATTTTATTGAACCTATTTATGGGGCCTGTGGTAAATGCAGCCCGGGGTATTGCGACTTCTGTAAATACGGCAGTCGGTGGTTTTGCCGGTAATTTTATGGTGGCACTAAATCCTCAAATAACCAAATCATACGCAACGAATGATAGGGCGTATATGTTTTCATTGGTGGAACGTGGCTCTCGTTTTTCCTTTTATATTCTGCTGATTTTCGCATTACCCATCTTGATGGAAACGGATTTTGTCCTTTCGTTGTGGTTGAAGCAATATCCGACACATGCGGTGAATTTTGTACGTTTAGTTCTTATACTTTCTGTTGTTGACACCCTTTCAAACACACTGATAACTTTACAGACTGCTACAGGTAAAGTTCGTAACTACCAGTTAGCCGTAGGTGGCATGTTGATGATGAATTTCCCATTGTCGTATATTTGCTTGTGGATGGAATTTCCACCCGAATCGGTGATGCTTGTCGCTTTGTTTGTTTCGGTATGCTGTTTATTGTTGCGACTTTGGTTTCTAAAACGGATGGTTTCTTTGTCAGTAAGCGGTTATCTGCGTAGGGTCTGTCTGAATGTTTTTGTTGTTTTTATGGCATCATTGGTGTTACCTTTGGCTGTATGGATGAGGATGGAAAGCGGTTGGTTGCGTTTCATTCTGATAACAGTGACGTGTGTGTTGTGTGTACTTTGTGCGGTTTATAGAATAGGTTGCTCTGTGAATGAACGTCAATTTATTATGGCGAGAATCCAAACACTGAAAGAACGTTTCATCAGGTGATAAATATTACGCAGAAATATCTTTGTTGCGGATGCGGTGCCTGTGTGCAAGTCTGTCCTAAACATTGTATTCGGTTGGAGGAAGACTGGGAGGGTTTTCTTTATCCTCAAGTGGATATGGATCAATGTATAGATTGTGGCAAATGTGAATTGGTTTGTCCGGAACTTCATCCAGGCGATGTGCGTAAACCAATACAGGTATATGCTGCCGTGAATCCCGACGAAAAAGTCCGGGCGCATAGTTCTTCCGGAGGGATTTTTACGTTGTTGGCAGAATCTGTTATTGCAAAGAACGGAGTGGTATTTGGTGCTCGTTTTGATGAGCTCTGGAATGTGATCCACGATTACACAGAGAGTAAAGAGGGTTTGGCGGCTTTTCGGGGAAGTAAATATGTGCAAAGTTACATCGGAGAAACCTTCAAGCAAACAGAACATTTTTTGAAAGCAGGTCGCAGAGTGATGTTTACGGGAACTTCCTGCCAAATTATGGGACTTAAACGTTATCTCCGTAAGGAATATGAAAATCTGTTGGCAGTGGATTTTGTTTGTCATGGCGTTCCGAGTGCGAAAGTATGGCGAGCATACTTAGATGAAATATGCTCGTCCGTCAAGGGCGGGGAAAATACAGTTCAGTCTCACTCTAAACCTCAAATCTCTGAATCTGAAAAACTTTTTAAAATAAAGTCTATTGATTTTAGAAACAAGGATTTAGGGTGGAAAAAATACAGTTTTGCTTTTACCTTATCCGAGACGACAGCCGATGGAGAGAAAATACAGTTTTGCTCTCACATATTCACTAAAAATCCCTATATGCAGGTGTTTTTGTCCGATTTGTCATTGCGTCCTAGTTGCTACAATTGTTTGGCAAAAGCAGGAAAGTCTGGTAGTGATATAACGATAGGCGATTTTTGGGGAATAGAGAAGATAGATCCATCAATGGATGATGACAGGGGAACGAGTCTTGTTATATTGAATACCCTAAAAGGAAAAGGATTTTTTAATAATTTGCACTTGTGCTGTAAGGAAAAATCATATACTATAGCTCTTTGTGGCAATCGGAGTATTGAAAAAAGTGCGGTTGAGCCGTATTTTCGAAATCTGTTTATGTTCATGTGTTGTTGCTGTGGATTCAATACCTCATACAATACAATGTGTTTTGGTAAATTTCTTTATAAAATTGTGCGTAGCGTTTTTTGTTCGACTGACAAATTATTATGAAAATAGGAATACTTACATTGCCATTACATGTTAATTATGGTGGTATTCTTCAAAATTGGGCACTCCAGCAAGTAATCAAAAGAATTGGGTATGAGCCAGAGACGCTTAGCCGGAGATATTATAAGCCTCGTTTATCGCTTAAGGTAATTGCATGTCAGGTTAAAGCGAGTGTAAGTTCTTTGGTTCGGCGTTATTTTTTTGGAAATCGAAAGAGAGTGGTTCAAAACCTTTTTAAAAGAGATTTTTCGATTTATGTATCTTGTTGTGATAAAGATTTTTTGGGACAAAATATTGATAAAACAGGATATATATATAGTAGCGAGGAATTGTATAGAAAAGTATTATCAGGAAAATATGATGCTTTTATTGTAGGTAGTGACCAAGTGTGGCGGGAGGAGTATTCTCCTTCCATATTGAATTATTTTTTTGATTTTCTTCCTGAAAACGATAAATGTTTGCGTATTGCTTATGCAGCATCTTTTGGTAAATCGGAAAATTATATATTAAAGAAGAATATGCAACGTTGCCGTGAACTACTCAGACGATTCGATGCGGTTTCTGTACGTGAATATGAGGGGATTGATATATTGCAGCGTGATTTCAGTTACGAGAAAGGTGTTAAAGTACTCGATCCGACACTTTTGCTTCCTGTAGATACTTACAAGAAGTTGATAAAAAGTGAAGATCACGTACATGAACCCCATGTGGCAGTTTATGTACTTGATCCGTCTGAAGAGAAGGATTTCATAGCTTCGGAAGTGGGGTTACGGCTTGGTCTTCCTACCAAGCTGTTCTCAGGTGAAAATCATGAAGGGAAAATGCAGACTGTGTCTCAGTGGCTTGCAGAGTTTGATGGTGCTGATTTTATTGTCACCGACTCATTCCATGGTTGTGTGTTTTCAATTATTTTTCATAAACCTTTTGTAGCAATAGCAAATCAAAAACGTGGAATTGACCGCTTCCGTTCGCTTTTGTGTGATGCCGGGCTTGAAGACCGACTTGTATATTCAAAACGCGAGTTTATGGTGCGCAAAGATGATTTGATTATTATGCCGGATTATAAAGAAATAGACCAACGGCTTGCTTCGTTTCGTGCTTCGAGTTTTAGCTTTCTTATCAATGCCTTAAAAAAAGAAAAATCAACTAGTAACTCTAAAATATAGGTTGTTATATTGGTATATAATGCATTGAAATACCTTCGTTACTGTGTCGGTTCGATACTTGCGATTAGTGCTTTTAATTTATTGTCAATTGTAGGTTTGGAAAATAGAATGTATTCGTTAGAAGAAGATAAACCGCAGATTCTTATCGACAATTTTGAAATATACAAGAATCTTGAAAACTACAAAAAGCGATTGGCTGATATTTTAAGTTTCGGTAGAAATTGACAAACTCTAAATTATGTCTAAAATTTCAGTCATCATCCCCGTTTATAATACCGAAAAATATCTTCATCGTTGCATTGATAGTATCTTGTCACAGACCTTTACCGAGTTTGAATTGTTGCTCATCGATGATGGCAGCAAAGATAATTCAGGGAGTATCTGCGATGAATATGCACAGAGAGATGCCCGAATAAGTGTGTTTCACAAGAAAAACTCAGGAGCCAGTGCCACAAGGAATTTAGGATTGGATAATGCAAAAGGCGAGTGGGTTATATTCGTGGATGCTGACGATTATTTATATAAGGATGCTCTTGAAAGTTTGTTGAAAGAATCACAGGCGGATTTAATTGTAGGAGGCTTTTTTCACATTGGTATTTTATCAGGAAGAGAAATCTCTTTGTCTCCTGATAACAGAAAGATTGACATCAAGGAAGATACCGAGTTTTTCAGAAAAATGATTGGTTCCTATTTGACTACGCCTTGGTGTAAACTTTTTAGAAATAATATTATACATGACAAGAATCTGAGATTCAATGAAGACTTGTATTATGGTGAGGACACGGATTTCGTATTCCGGTATGTGCTTCAGATTGTTACCATTCAGTTCATTTCAAAGCAAGTATATTGCTATTGTGATACCGAAAATGTATCCGGAAAATATGTCCTCAACGTGCAGCATTTTAAAAAGTTGATGGATTGTACGTATCGGAATTTTGAATTGTTATCAAAGAAAACAGGTGCATCTTTTGACGAAATGCGGTATATATTTTTGCGTGATTATAGTTCTTTATACTTAAGGGGAGTGATGAACATACATAGTCATGGTGATTTTTTGAAAGAAGCGAAAGCGTATAAGATGGAAAAGTGTGTCTGTTTTGCAGATTCGTTTAAGTATAAAACAGTCATTGCGATGTTAAATTATAGCCCTTCTTTGGCATACCTGTGTATCCGTTTGTATAAGTTTTGTCTGTAAGTGAAGTTTGATTTCAGAATAGCATAAAGTAAATGAAAAATAGAGTTTCAGGTATTATGCGTGTCAAAAACGATGGGCCGTTTATCGAGCGATGCATTGAATCATGTATTGATGCTTTGGATGAACTGATAGTTGTTCACAATGACTGCACTGACAACAGCGTGGTTGAGATAGATAAAATGGTGGCCAGATATCCGGATAAAATTAAACGCTACGAATATCCTCATCATATTTATGGGATGAATATTACAAAAGAGGTATTTGAGATGGTGCGAAGCCTTCCTGAAGATTCCCCGAATCTATTTAGTACTTATAGCAATTTTGCTTTGTCGAAAGTTACGTCCGAATATGCTTTAATAATAGATGCAGACCAGATTTATTTCACAGAACAATTGAGAAAGTGGTGTGACTTCGCGCGTGAGTGTAAGCCGCAGAAAATGACGCTTAAGATAATGATTGGTAAAATATTCTCGAAATATATCTCGGGATATAGGTTTCTTTCTGCAAAACGCGGT
>ERZ779729.1467-NODE-1467-length-16743-cov-2.809084_pt1 | contig 16743 bp, 9 predicted proteins | sample MGYA00511072_ERZ779729 | MGnify/ENA primary metagenome ERZ779729 (study PRJEB29588, sample SAMEA2156675) | human gut metagenome | biome: human gut; feature: human-associated habitat; material: faeces | place: Denmark | collected 2008/2010 ...
GCGGGGAGACCGGGCGGTGACGCATTACCGGGTTCTGACCGGATGGCAGACCGGAAATGCACAGAAGTTCCGCAGTCTGGTAAAACTTCAGCTTGAGACCGGGAGAACCCACCAGATCCGCGTGCATATGGCATATCTGGGACATCCGCTGGTGGGAGATTTTCTTTATAATCCGGCATATGGGGAAAATCAGATTGACCGTCGGGACGATGAAAATTCCTGGGAGAGACAGATTTTTCAGGGAAAGACTTTTTCCTGTGGAAAAGAGCAATATGATATTGGCCGTCAGGCACTGCATGCATGGAAACTTTCGTTTCCGCATCCCATGACCGGACAGCCGATGAATTTTACGGCACCGCTGCCACCGGATATGCAAAGGCTGATACCAGAAGAAGCATTGCCTTCTGTGTAATCATAACAGGGTAACATGCACAGATGTGGATTATATGCGCTGTGCACAGATATCCTGCAGGCAGCAGTGCTCACAGTGCGGAGTCGTGCGTGCGCTGCAGATGTCACGTCCGTGCAGCACAAAGCGGTGACATAAATCATTCCCTTCTTCCGGCGGAATGATTTTCCACAATTCCATTTCCACCTTTTTTGGCTCTTTGATATGGTCGACCAGACCAATCCGGTTACACAGACGGATGCAGTGCGTGTCCGTCACGATCGCCGGTTTTCCAAATACATCTCCCATAATCAGATTGGCACTTTTGCGTCCGACACCCGGCAATTTTAAAAGTGCATCAAAATCATCCGGTACGTTACCATCATAGACATCCCTCAGCATCCGCATGCAGGCGCTGATATCTCTGGCTTTGCTTTTGCCGAGACCGCAGGGACGCACGATTTCTTCGATTTCTTCCACGGGTGCATCTGCCAGAGCATTGACATCCGGAAATTTTTCATACAATTTTGGTACGATCATGTTTACGCGGGCATCGGTACACTGTGCGGCCAGACGGACACTGACAAGAAGCTTCCAGGCTTCGTTGTAATCCAGACTGCAGGCGGCATCCGGGTATGCCTGTTTCAGACGGCGGATGACTTCCAGCGCCAGTTCTTTTTTATTTTCCGTATGCATATTCCCAGTCCTCTCTTTTCGTGTTTGCTTTATTTTACATAATAAATGACTGTTTTTCAAGTTGCGGATTGCCAAAAAAAAAGGTAAGATAATACGCATGACAATAAGTTGGTGATTTCGAAACTTTTTTCCGAGCCTGCAGCCTCTCACATGGTCGGATCTGCGATTAACGTTCAATAGTTTCTGCGGGCCGTCTGTCTGTAAGGACACCGTCTGAGTGATTTCGTGTGTGCCTTAGAGGGAGGCTTCGAATAAGCGCGCCCACGGTTCAATTTGCGCAGTCACAGAATAAAATATATAAACGGTTGTATATATCAAGACAAATGAGAGTGGGCGCAATAAACGTTTCGAAGGTTCCCTCTTAGGCAGACTAGAAATCGCGAACGGAGTCCCTTACAGACAGACGGCCCGCAGAAACGGTCGAAACGATACCCGGACACAAAAACGAAAACAGGAGAGAATATTATGGAGCGTATACATGCAGTTACCTTTGCACCATTTTGTGCAAGAGGTACCTTTGAAAAAGAAGAAACCAGACAGAGTCTGAAACTGATGAAAGAAAAGACGGGAGCAAACTATGTAATTTTTGCACCGAACGGTGTGCAGAAGACAGCATTTTCCGAGAACATTGATTACCGGACCAAGCGGAATGTATCGGATGAGGAGCTGACTGCCATGATTGCTTACGCAAAACAGCTTGGCCTTAAGGTGGCGTTAAAGCCAACGGCAAACTGTGAGGACGGAACATGGCGTGCACATATAAATTTCTTTGATGAAGATGTCGTGTGTGAACCGAAGTGGAGCAATTGGTTCGCCTCTTACCGGGCATTTCAGGAACACTATGCCGGACTTGCGCAGCAGTGCGGAGTGGATTTGTTTATTGCAGGCTGCGAGATGGTGCAGACCGAGCGCCGCGAAGCGGAATGGCGGGAAGTGATTGCGGCAATCCGCCGGAAGTATGATGGACTGGTTTCCTACAATACGGATAAGTACCAGGAACACAATGTGAAATGGTGGGATGCGGTAGATGTGATTTCATCCAGCGGGTATTATCCGATTGACGATTGGGACAATCAGCTGGATCGTATTGAACAGGTGGTAAAGAAGTTCGATAAGCCGTTTTTCTTTGCGGAAGCCGGCTGTATGTCTGTGAAAGGTTCCAATCAGGTGCCGAATGACTGGGGCGTGCGTGGGGACTATGATGAAAAAGGACAGGCAGACTGGTTTCAGGCGATGTTTGATGCCTGCGAAAAGAGAGACTGGGTAGGCGGATTTGGCATCTGGGAATGGGCTGCATGGCATGGAGACGGCAGAAATCCTGTCAAAAGAGGGGATTATGAAGTCTACGGAAAAGCGGCAGCAGACATCATCTATCGGAAATTTTCACAAGTTTCAGAATGAAAATTTAGCTTAAATTTCGACTAAAAACATATTTACACAAACTTAAATTATGGTATACTTAAATAAAAAGCTGAATAGAAGGGGGACCCGAAATGAGTTATATGGATACATACAAAAAATGGTGCACAGACAGTTATTTTGATGAAGAAACCAGAAAAGAACTGCTGGCACTACAAGGAAATGATGCGGAGATTGAGGATCGTTTTTACCGCCAGCTGGAGTTTGGAACCGGTGGTTTGAGGGGTGTGATCGGTGCAGGAACGAACCGTATGAATATTTATACCGTCCGTCAGGCAACTCAGGGACTAGCAAACTATATCATTTCCCAGAACGGACAGGACAAAGGAGTTGCAATCGCATACGATTCCCGTATCATGTCCCCGGAGTTTTCCGATGAAGCAGCACTCTGCCTGAATGCAAACGGGATTAAGACTTATCGTTTTGAATCCCTGCGTCCGACACCGGAACTGTCATTTTCCGTCCGTGAACTTGGATGTATTGCAGGTATCGTGATTACGGCAAGCCATAATCCGCCGCAGTACAACGGTTACAAAGCGTACTGGACGGACGGCGCGCAGCTGGTACCTCCCTACGATAATCTCGTCATAGATGAGGTGAACGCCATCAAAGATTACGCGGAAATCCGCCGTATGAGCGAAGAGGAAGCCGCGAAAGCGGGGCTTTTCGAAATGATCGGCAAAGAAATAGACGATAAATACGTCGCCGCGCTGAAAGCTCTGGTGCTCGATAAAGACGTCATCAAAAAAATGGCAAAAGAAATCCGCATTGTGTATACGCCGTTTCACGGCACCGGCAACGTGCCCGTGCGCCGTATGCTGAAAGAGCTCGGCTTCACCAACGTGTGGGTGGTGCCCGAACAGGAAGAACCGGACGGCGATTTTACAACGCTCGATTACCCCAATCCAGAAGATCCGAAAGCGTTCAGACTGGCGCTGGAACTGGCGAAAAAGGTGGATGCGGACGTAGTGCTTGCCACCGATCCCGACGCCGACCGTCTGGGCGTGTATGCGAAAGATACGAAAACGGGCGAATATATGTCGTTTACGGGCAATATGAGCGGGCTGCTGATTGCGGAATACGAACTTTCGCGCAAGAAAGAGATGGGCTTGTTGCCAAAGCCGCGCGAAAACGGCGCGCTGGTAACCACCATCGTTTCTTCCAATATGGCGTTTTCCGTGGCGAAAGAATACGGCTTGACGGCAATCGAAGTGCTTACCGGTTTTAAATATATCGGCGAACAGATAAAGAATTTCGAACAGGCGAAAGCGGAAAACGGCGGCAAGTACGATGCGAAAAAAGGCGCTTACGAATATCTTTTCGGCTATGAAGAAAGCTACGGCTGCCTTGTAGGCACGCACGCGCGCGATAAGGACGCCGTTATGGCGGTTACCGCGCTTTGCGAAGCCGCGGCATATTACAAATCGCAGGGCAAAACGTTGTGGGATCAGATGCAGGCGATTTACAAAAAATACGGATATTTCAAAGAATCGCTGGAAACCATCTCGTTGCCCGGCAGCGAGGGGGCCGAAAAGATCAACGGCATCATGAACGCTCTTCGCGCCTGCCCGCCCGAAAACGTCGGCGGAGAAAAAGTGCTTGCCGCACGCGATTACCTTGCCGGCGAAAGACTGGATACGGTAACGGGCAAAAAAGAAAAATTAACGCTTCCGAAGAGCAACGTTCTCTATTACGAACTGGAAGAGGACGGCTGGTGCTGCGCAAGACCTTCGGGCACAGAACCGAAAATCAAATTCTATTTCGGCGTAAAGGGCGCGGATTACAAGGATGCGGACAGAAAAGTGGCGAATCTGAAAAAAGGTTTGATGTCGCTTGTGAAAGAATAAGCGTTACGGCAAAGAAGTCGGCTGCGGATTTTCGCTTAAAAAACGGAAGTCCGCAGGCTGTCTTTTTCGCTCGCATAAAAATAAAAAATTTTTCGGAAAGAACGCTTAAAAACGGTTGATTATTTAAAGAAAATATGCTATATTATATTAGCGACTTTCAAAAAACGGACGTAACGTACGTAATGAAAGAAGCAAAAATTTGAAAAGGCCTTGTGGTCAAGCGGTTAAGACGGCGCCCTCTCACGGCGCAATCCCGGGTTCGATTCCCGGCGAGGTCACCATCTGCTAACAAATCCGAACACCTTTGTTCGGGTTTGTTTTCTATATTTACCGACTGTTGTGTTTAATCGTATAATTCACAAAAATAAAAAAAGCCGGCGGGGAAATTACCCGTCGGCTGAAATTTTAAAGTGAAAATCCGCCTGTGCCGCACCCCGAAAAGGTGAAACCCGCTTTCTCGCAGGTGGGTGCTCTGTCGGTCGGCTTCGGGCTTTCCGTTTTGCTCAACAGCCGTCTACGCGGGTTGAAACAGACCTTGCCTATCCGCCCGAACGCAAGCTCCCGTATAATAATTGTGGATTACGTTTTTCCGGACTCCGTACACCGCAGACTTCTCGTATATTATAAGGGATTTTCGGCAGGATGTCAAGAAAACGGCGAAGAAAAAGAAAGGAAAATCGGTTTTTTTTCGAAATCGGCGAAAATTTGCGCGCGCGAAAGAAAATTTTAAGATTAGTTTTCGTATTTCCGCCGAAAGTATTTGCTTTTTTTCGATAAAAACATTAAAATAGAAGAGTATAAATGCGCCGTTTTCTGTTTTTTGCAAAAAACGGTAGTTTCAGGAGAAAATTTTTTATGGCTGTTACGGGTGAAATCAAAAAGACGACGGTGGAGTTTTCCGACTTCGGAAAGTACGAAAACCAAATCGTTACCATTAAAGGCACGGTGCACAACATACGCATGATGTCCGACTTTGCGTTCGTGATTCTGCGTACGGCGCGCGAAACGGTACAGTGCGTGTATTCCGAAGAGTTCTCTTCGTACCGCATGCCGCAAGAATTGAAAGAGGAATGCGCCGTGAAGGTTACGGGCAAAGTTGTGGCGGGCGAGACGCGCGAGGGTACGAAGCGCTACGAGCTGCAGATTCACGACGTGGAAATTTTATCGCACCCCGCGGCGATTTCGCCGGTGGTGATTACGAAAAAACAGGTGCAGTGCGATCTGAACACGAACCTCGATTACCGCCCCGTAACGCTGCGCAATCCTCGCGAACGCGCGATTTTCAAATTGCAGGAAGGCATTCAGCGCGGATTCCGCGAATTTTTAACGTTGCAGAATTTTACCGAGGTGCACACGCCGAAGATCAATTTTGCGGGCGCCGAGGGCGGCACGAACGTTTTCAAACTGGATTACTTCGGAAAGCAGGTGTATCTGGCACAGTCGCCTCAGCTGTACAAGCAGGCGCTTGTGGGCGTTTACGAACGGGTGTTTGAAATCGCGCCCGTGTTCCGCGCGGAGCACCACGACACTTCTCGCCACCTGAACGAATATATTTCGATGGATTTCGAAATGGGCTTCATCGATTCGTTCGAGGACATCATGAATATGGAAACGGGCGCGCTGAAATACATCATGAATCTGTTGAAAACGGAATACGCGAACGAAGTGGCGCTGCTGCATGCGGATATTCCCGAAATCACCGAGATTCCCGTGATTAAATTCATGGACGCGAAGCAGGTGATTATGAAGCAGTTCAAGTATCAGCCGACCGACATGAAAGACTTCGACCCGGCGGAAGAAGAGATGCTTGGTAAATACGCGAAAAAGAAATTCAATTCCGATTTCATTTTCGTTACGCATTATCCTTCGAAGAAACGCCCGTTCTATACGATGGACGACCCGGAGGATCCCGAATATACGCTTTCGTTCGATTTGTTGTTCCGCGGTCTGGAAATCACTTCCGGCGGGCAGCGCGTGCACGATTACAACGAGCAGGTAGAGAAGATGAAGCGGCTGGGCATGGATCCCGAGCAGTTTGAAACCTACCTTATGTTGCATAAATACGGCGCGCCCCCTCACGGCGGACTGGGACTTGGGCTGGAACGGCTGACGATGCATCTGTTAGGATTTAAAAACGTGCGCGAAGCGACGATGTTCCCCCGCGATATTAACCGCGTTACGCCGTAAAAAACGGCGATCCGGACAGGCAGAACGCGGATTTGAAACAGGGAAGAGCGTGGCGACGGACGCGCGGGAAGAGATGAAAAAAGTAATTAAAGTGAAAGATCTTTGCTGCGCGTTGTGCTGCGAGCGGCTTTCGGAGGCGCTGGAGCTGAAAGACGGAGTCCTGAAGGCGAGCGCGGACAGGAAGAAAAACGCGGTGTTTGTGGAAACGCTTTCTTCCGTGAGCGACGAATTTTTGCGCGCCGCGGTGGAAAAAGAGGGGTTCGAAGTGCTCTCCGTGGAAAGGCGCAGAGGATTGTTTTGCTGAACAAATCCCGACGGCGGGAAGCGCGGCGCCGATGACGGCGCGCTACGATGCGTTTCACATCAAAAAACAGAAAAACGCTTTGGAGAAAAGAGTATGGCAGACTACAAAAAAGTAGATACATCGCTGAATTTCGCGGAACGCGAAAAAGAAGTGGTGAAATTCTGGAACGAAAATCACGTGTTTGAAGAAAGCGTGAAAAAGAACGAGGGCAAGGAAGAATTTTCCTTTTACGACGGTCCGCCCACGGCAAACGGCAAGCCGCATATCGGGCATATTTTAACGCGCGTGATGAAGGATATCATTCCGCGCTATCAGACGATGAAGGGCAAGCACGTTTTAAGAAAGGCGGGCTGGGATACGCACGGGCTGCCCGTGGAACTGGAAGTGGAGAAAAAACTCGGCTTCGACCACAAGACGGAAATCGAGGCGTACGGCATAGAGCCGTTTATAAAAGAGTGTAAAAAGTCCGTATGGAAGTACACGGAAGAGTGGAAGGAAATGTCCGACCGCGTAGGGTACTGGTGCGATATGGACGCCCCTTACGTAACGTATCACGACGATTACATCGAATCGGAGTGGTGGGCGCTGAAAACGATGCACGAAAAGGGGCTTTTGTACAAGGGGCATAAGATTGTGCCTTACTGCCCGCGTTGCGGCACGGCGCTTTCTTCGCACGAAGTGGCGCAGGGCTATAAGGACGTGAAGCAGAAAACCGCGTTCGTGAAATTCAGAGTGAAGGGCGAAAAGAATACGTATATTCTCGCCTGGACGACGACGCCCTGGACGTTGCCTTCGAACGTGGCGCTGTGCATGCACCCCGATTACGAATACGTGCGCGTGAAAATGAACGAAAACGGCGAGGAATACATTCTTGCCGAGGGGCTTCTGACGGCGACGCTGGGCTCCGCGGAAGGCGTTGCGGACGCGGACGGAAACGTTTCGGGCGGATATAAAATCATCGGTAAAAAGAAGGGACGCGAATACGAACATACGGCGTACGAGCCGTTGTATCCGTTCGGAAAAGACGTATTTAAATTCCGTGAAGAGGCGTACTACGTGGTGAACGATACGTACGTAACTTTAACGGACGGCACGGGCGTGGTGCACATCGCCCCCGCGTTCGGCGAGGACGACTACCGCGTAGGCAGAAAGTACAATCTTCCCGTCGTGCAGCTCATCGACGAAGAGGGTAAATTCCCCGCGGGGTGCGGATTCCTTACGGGACTGCACGCGCAGGAGGCGGACGAGAAAGTGCTTGCCGACCTGAAAGATACGGGAAAACTGCTGAAATCGGTGGAAATTCTGCACTCTTATCCGTTCTGCTGGCGGTGCGATACGCCGCTCATCTACTATGCGCGTTCCAGCTGGTTTATCAAAGTAACGGCGGTGAAAGACAGACTGATTGCCGCGAACCGTTCGGTGAACTGGATTCCGGAAACGATTAAGGAAGGGCGCATGGGCAACTTCCTGGAAAACGTGATCGACTGGGGCTTATCGCGCGACAGATACTGGGGCACGCCGCTGCCCGTATGGGTATGCGAAGATTGCGGAGAAATTACCGTAATCGGTTCGAAAGCGGAACTGAAAGAAAAATGCGGAGTGAAAGGCGACATCGAGCTGCATCGCCCGTATCTTGACAACCTTACCTGCAAGTGCGGCAAGTGCGGCGGGAAGATGAAGCGCACGCCGGAAGTAATCGACTGCTGGTTCGATTCCGGCTCGATGCCGTTCGCGCAGTATCATTATCCGTTTGAAAATGCGGATTTGTTCCATGAAACGTTCCCCGCGGACTTTATTTCGGAAGCGGTGGATCAGACGCGCGGCTGGTTCTATACCCTGCTGGTGATTTCCACGATTCTGTTCGACCGCGCGCCGTTTAAAAACTGCATTGTTTTAGGACACGTGAACGACAAAAACGGCGTGAAGATGAGCAAGCACAAGGGCAACGTGGTGGATCCGTTCTCCGTGCTGGATAAACAGGGGGCGGACGCGGTGCGCTGGTATTTCTATACTTCTTCGGCGCCGTGGATTCCCTCGCGTTTCTACCCCGAAGCGGTGAGCGAATCGCAACGGAAATTTATGGGCACGCTGTGGAACACCTACGCGTTCTTCTGCCTGTATGCGGACATCGACAAATACGACCCTTCGAAGTTCGATCTGAAAAAATGCAAGCTTTCGCTGATGGACAAGTGGGTGCTTTCGAAACTGAACACGCTTGTGAAAACGGTGGACAAAGGGCTTGAAAATTACGAGATTACGGAGAGCGCGCGGGCGATTCAGGAATTTACAGACGAGCTTTCAAACTGGTACGTGCGCCGCGGCAGAGAACGTTACTGGGGCAGCGAAATGACGGAAGACAAAGCCGCCGCGTACACCACTCTGTGGCACGTATTGTACACTCTTTCGCTGATAGCGGCGCCGTTTACGCCGTTCATCGCGGAGGAAATGTACCAAAATCTTGTGCCGCAATTTTATAAAGACGCGCCGAAATCCGTGCATCTTTGCTCCTTCCCCGAAGCGGACGAAAAGGCGATAGACGAAGAACTGGAATCGGGCATGGAAGCGGCGATGAACGTAGTGAACCTCGGAGCCGCGCGCAACGGCGGAAACGTGAAAAATCGTCAGCCGCTTGCGAAAATGTTTGTGGTTACGCCCGGAAACGTTACGCTTTCGGACGGGCTGAAAAAAATCGTGCTGGACGAGCTGAACGTGAAAGAGTACGACGAGGCGAACGACGCAGACGAATTCATTTCGTATAAACTGAAGCCGCAGCTGAAAACGCTGGGACCGAAGTACGGCAAGAAACTGGGCGTAATTTCGGCGTTCCTTGCAAAGTGCGACGGCAAAAAGGCGAAAGAGGTGGTGGACGCCGTGAGAAACGGCGGAACGTATACCTTGGAAAGCGATAAGGATATCGTGCTGGGCGAAGAGGATCTGCAGATTTTTACGGAGAGCAAATCGGGCTACGTTTCCGCGTGCGACAAGGGTTATACGGTGGCGCTGGATACCTTCCTGACGCCGGAACTCATCCGCGAAGGGTACGAAAGAGAAATCGTATCGAAGATACAATCGCTGAGAAAGGAAGCGGGCTTCGAAGTAACCGACCGCATTTACGTGTATTATACGGCGGCGGACGGTATGGCGAAGAGCGTGCTTGCCGAAGGAAAGTTTGCTTCCGACGTGCTTGCGGCGGCGGTGAAAGAATCGTCCGGCGAGAGCGGTTACACGAAAGAAGCGGATATTAACGGCGAAAAAGCGACGTTGACTTTGGTGAAAGCGGAATGAAAATCGCACGGGACTGGAAAGATTATTCCGTAATCGCCACGGGCGACGGATATAAGCTGGAGCGGTGGAAAGACGTTTATCTGCTGCGCCCCGATCCGCAGGCGATATGGCACGCGCAGACGGATATGTTTGCGTACCCGAAGCTGAACGCGTATTATAAGCGCAGCGAGAAAGGGGGCGGAGGATGGACGATTTTAAAGCCGTTTCCGCCGGAGTGGAATATTTCGTACGATAAACTCGGTCTGACGTTTAAAATCAAGCCGATGGGGTTCAAGCATACGGGGCTTTTCCCCGAACAGGCGGTGAACTGGGAAACGATGCACGAACTGATTTTGCGGCGGAAAGCGGCGGGAAAGGACGTGAAAGTTTTAAATCTGTTTGCCTATACGGGCGGCGCGACGGTGGCTTGCGCGAAAGCGGGAGCGAGCGTTACGCACGTGGACGCGGCGAAAGGCATGGTGGAGCGCGCGGGCGAAAACGTGCGCCTTTCCGGCATAGAAACGGGCGTGCGGTATATCGTGGACGACTGCTTCAAGTTTGTGCAGCGGGAAATCCGCCGCGGAAACAAATACGACGCGATTATCATGGACCCGCCTTCGTACGGGAGAGGTCCGAACGGAGAAATGTGGAAAATCGAAACGGATCTGTACGACTTCGTGGCGTTGTGCGCGAAGGTTCTTTCGGACGATCCGCTGTTTTTCCTCATCAATTCTTACACCACGGGGTTGCAGCCGATGGTGCTTGACAACATATTGCAATTAACGCTCGGCGCGGCGCTCGGAAAAGAAAAATTCGGCGCGGGTAATACGGACGCGTACGAAGTGGGCATCGCCACGGAGGAGGGGATTTCTCTGCCCTGCGGAGCGGGAGGTATTTACGTATATGACGGAAGATAAAATCGGCATGAGCGAGGAAGAAACGGCGGCGGGCGCGGCGGTTGCCGCGGGAACGGACGCAGCGGAAAAGCAGGCGTCGGAAGCGGAAAAAATCGCCGCGGAAAAGGGCTTGCATATCTTATACGAGGATAATCATATCATCGTGGCGCTGAAGCCGCAGATGCTGGGTTGCTGCCCGGACGAGAGCAAGGACGATAATCTGTTCGATAAAATCAAAGAGTACATTAAAGAGGCGTATAAAAAGAGCGGCAACGTGTATCTCGGACTTGTGCACCGCCTGGACAGACCCACGGGCGGCGTAATGGTGTACGCGAAAACTTCGAAGGCGGCGGCGCGGCTTTCCGAGGGCATGCAGAAAGGCGATTTCGAAAAGAAATATCTGGCGGTGCTTGTGGGCGAAGTGGAAGGCGAGCGGGGCACGCTGACGAATTATCTGAGAAAAAACACCGTGAACAACATGGTGTATATCTGCACTCCCTCGGAGGACGGGGCGAAGTATGCGGAGCTTGATTATAAAGTGCTTGACGTGAAAAACAAACTGACGCTGGCGGAGATTCGCCTGCATACGGGCAGGACGCATCAGATACGCGTGCAGACGTCGGGGATTTCTCACCCCGTGTACGGGGACATGCGCTACGGCGGAGCGACGGCGAAAAAAGGGAAGCTGGCGCTGTTTGCGTATTCGCTTTCGTTCACTCATCCCGTTACGAAAGAACGGCTGAAGTTTGTGGCGCTTCCGCCTGACGAACTGCCGTGGAAAAATTTCGACGTGGAAAAATTGGCGGGGCTGAAAGAAAAAAACGCGTAAGACGCGAAAAATCAGGCAAAGTTTGGTTTCGTTCGATTAAAAAAGATGAAAAAAAGGCGAAAACATACAGAAAAAACGCGTTTTTCGCTAAATGCGATTGACAAAACGCGCGCGAGGGTGTAAAATAGTATAAAGGACTTGTAAAACAGTCTTTTTAAGCCGTTATACGGTTTTGGCGGGAAGGACGGGAAACAAGCGCCGCTTACGCGGACAAGCTTCCCCGAAAAAACGAAAAACCGGAGCGGCGGGATAAAAATTTTTTGCGAAGGATTCACCTTACAATGAACAAGAAGTTAAAACGGCTGAATATTTTTCTGGCGGGCGCGGCGTGCTGCGCTTCGCTCGGTTTCGGGCTTGCTACCGCGGGCGCGTTTACGGCGTCGGCGGCAACGTATGCGCCGTCTTCGATTTTTACGAGAAGCGGCGGCGTAACGGTAACGGCGGATAAGACGGACGCGAAAAAGCTTGCGTTTACCTTTACGAGCGCGGACGATAAAGTGGCTTACAACCGCGATATGGCGTGGAAATGGTTCGAAGCGGACGAAACGGACGCGACGAAGGGCGTTGCGAAGTATCTGACGGCGGTATTTTCGCTGGAAGATACCAACTACAAATCGTTTACCGTAACGCTGGAAACGGCTTCTTTAACCGCTACGGAAAAGAACAAGGTAACGAATACGATTGTGTTCACGCGTTCGGGCGACGCGATTTTTGCGAATCTGAACGGCGCGGACGGCGGAGAAATCGCGGTGTGCACGGGAACGACGGACATTGCGCTGACGATTACCGACGAGGGCACGACGGACGCGGGCGATTTCAAAGTGCTGGCGAACGGCATCGAAATCGGAACAATGAAAAACATCGGTTCGAATTACGCGGGATATGTGAGCGGCGACGACGGAAGAGTGCCGCTGGCGTTTACGGCGGAACTGAACGAGGGCGCGGAAGAGACCGTCTGCATTTTTAAATCGCTGAACGGACAGTCGTTTGAACTGAACGACGATAAGGAAATCGAAGATACGGCGACGCCCGTACTGGTAATCGACGACGATACGTACGTGCCTGCGATGGGCGAAGCGTTCAGTCTGGAAACGAAAACGATAGACGTGCTGGACAGAAGTTCTTCGGTGAAGAGCACGGCGGAATATTATCAGTGGACGCCCGTAAGCGCTTCCGCGGAATACAAATCGCTGGACAACGTGAAAATTCTGGAATTGCCGTACAAGAAGGACGACGATACGACGGCGACGGTGTACGACGAGGAAGGTTGCGAATATATTTCGGTAAAATATACGCTTGCCGATTCCACGCACACGAAGGGCGCCGAGGACGAGAATAAGAAAGCGGCTACGGCGTATGCGGCCTGGTATCTGAAAGACGTGCAGACGAAGCTGCTGAAGGACGAAGCGAATACACAGCTTTCGCTGGTTGCCGTGAAAGCCGACGAGGTAGCGCCCGTATATGCGGGCGGAAAGCTTTCGGACACGGAAAACAATTTCGCGAAAGAATATCAGAAGAGCATAGACGCAAAGACGGAGGATCTGGAAGCGGGCAGCGGCGAATCGTTCTATCTGCCTTCGCCCGAAAAATTGTTCGAGGATAATTCCACCGGCTACAAGTCGATGAAATATACGCTTTGCTACAAGTTACCGAAGAGTACTTCCGCGTCGAACACTTCGAACGTTTCGATCAGCAGTCTGAAACTTTCGCTGGATAAACCCGGCGTGTACGAATTCAAGCTGTTTGCCACCGATCGTGCGGGAAACGTTACGAAATCGGTGAAAGACGGGGAAACGGAAGCGGAAGAAATTACAACCGATAATATTTGGGAGCATGACGAACTGCCTACGTTCTCGTTTACGATTACGAAGCAGAAGAAAATTTATATCGACGACGGCGCGAAAAGTTCGCGTTCGGATACGGGGCTGATCGGCGTGAAATATTCGGACGTATCGTTTACGGTGAAAGGCGGAACGGCAGCGAACAGCGAATACGGCTTGTATTATTTCGACCTTGCGTATTTCAACGAGCTGTTTTCCGGGAAGTTCAGACTGAGCGCGAGCGATCTGACGTCGCTGACGTCGGTGGACATTTCGGGCGCGGCAACCGTCGAACAGGCGGCGGAAAAATATGCAGCCGCGTTGGCGCGGAAGCTGGATTCCACAGGTAACGAACTGAAAGCGGAGAATTTTACGAAAGCTTCCGCGGACGGGAAAGTGGTATTGCGCAAAATAGAGGAATACCGCGACAAGGTGAGCGAAGAGAACGCTCCTTCCAACAAGTACGAATGGAACGCGAGCTCGAAATCGTTTAAGCCTGTGGAGAGCGGCAACTATATTGTGTTCGGCGTGTTTAAAGATACTACGCCGGGCGGCGGATATGCCGTAGGATACAAGTCGATTGCGGTAACCGATAAGGAAGATATTAACCCCGGCGAATCGGAGTGGCTGAAAAAGAATCTTGTTTCCGTGATTCTGTTCTCGATAGCGGGCGTGATGCTGATTTTGATTATCGTGCTGCTGTTTGTGAAGCCTTCCGACGAAACGCTTGAGGACGTGGGAGAGGAAAAGACGGCAAAAGCAAAAAAAGCTTCGAAAAAAGAGAAAAAAGCCGAATAAAATTTCAATAAAATAAAAAAACGGTCGTGAACGGTGCGCGTTCGCGGCTGTTTTTTTTGTGGAAAAAAATGCTGTTTTGTGCGGCGGTGAGGGAAAACGGTGGTAAAAAAGCGGTTTGGAAAGAGGGGCGCGACGGTGAAACGAACTTAAAAAACGGAGGAATTATTGCGGCGGGTTCTGAAACGGAGTGCGGCGGCATACGATAATTTATGATAGCGTTGAGCGAATTGCAAACAGGGGCGCGCGGGCGGGTGGTTTCGCTGCGGCTGCCCGAAGAAACGGCGGCAAGACTCAGAATTTTAGGTATGGCGCACGGGAAAGAAATTACGCTTTTAAAGCGCGGTTTTTTTTCGCGTTCGTATCTGATTTCCACCGAGGACGGAAGAGTGGGACTTCGGCGCAAAACGGCGGAAAAAATTTTTCTGAACGCGTTGAGCGAGAATAGCGGGCAAGCAGAATCGACGAATTGAATAATTTCGCCCCGAACGACGATTTCGTTCCGGCGGCGCGAAATAATGAGGACTTGAAAAAATATCGCGCCGGAGCGTAAGCGCTCCGCGTAACTTCGGAACGACCGATTTGTATTAACGGCGTTATTATCTTCGGGCGCGTTTTAAGAAAAAAATTCAAAGTTTGCGAGTCGAAAAAAGAGAGACTGCATACGGAGCGGGAGGAAAAACGCACGGATATTCTGTTGACGGGTACCCCCAACGTGGGGAAAACCACATTATTCAACGCCCTGACGGGCAGGCACAATCGCACGGGGAACTATCACGGCATTACCGCCGCGGTTTCCTGCGCGAAGGGCAAGCGGGCGGGAATCGGAAAGGTGTACGACGTACCCGGATTATATACGCTGAAAAGCGGAAAAAACGAAGAAAAGATAGCCGCGCGGGCGTTGGAAAATGCCCGCCGCGAAGGAGTTATCGTTGTGCAGGTGGTAAACGCGTGCGCGTTGCGGCGTTCTTTGCCGCTATTCAAAGAATTGCGCGCGGGCGGATACAAAGTTGTGCTGGCGATAACAATGGGCGACAGGCTGCGCAGCAGGGGCGGCGATCTGGACGTAAAAAAGATTTCGGCGGCGCTGGGCGTGCCGTGTGCGGAGGCGGACGCGCTGAGCAAAAAATCGGTACAAGCTTTTGCCGATTTCTTAGTGCGGACGGATGCACGGGCGGCGGAGGGCGCTTTCGGGAAGCAAACGGACGTTTCGAAAAACGGGGCGATCGACGGGTATACTCCCGCAAAAACGCGCGGGGAAAGCGGAACAAGCAAAGACAAGACGGGGAAATTATACGGCGCGGGCGGGTGGCTGCTGCCCGTGTTTTTTCTGGGCGTGGCGGGCGTGTTTTATCTGGCGTTCGGCGCGCGTTCGCCGGGGGTATGGGCGAAACAAGCGATAGACGGCGCGTTCGGCACTCTGGCGGCGCGGGCGGGGCAGGAAATCGCAAATTCCGTGTTGAAAAACGTCATATGCGGCGGGATATTGCGTGGCGTGGGCGGCGTGCTTTCGTTTTTGCCGCAGCTGGCTATTTTGTATCTGTTTTCAGAATTTCTGGAAGAAAGCGGAATCGCTTCGTTTCTGGCGTACGAAACGGACGGATTTTTTTCGTTGCTTTCGCTTTCGGGCAGGGCGGCGTTCTGCATCTTTTTGGGCTATGGTTGTACGGCGGCGGGGATTGCGGCGAGCGCCGCGCTGGAAAACAAAGACGCACAGAAACGCGCCGCGGGATGTTTGTATTTCGTGCCGTGCAGCGCGAAATTGCCCGTGTATCTTACGCTTTTAAGCTCGTTGGTGGAAAATCCGTTTCTGGGAGCGACGGCATTGTACGTGCTGGGAACGGGTGCGGGACTGCTGGTTTCTTCGTTTTGCGGCGGAAAAGAAGAAGATTTCATCATGGAAATTGCGGATTTTTACATTCCGCCGCCGCTTTTTATCTTAAAAAAGTTGCTCTTTCGCTTAAAAGGGTTTATAATAAAGGTATCTACTACGGTGCTTGCGTTCACGGCATGCGCGTATACGCTGGCTTCGGTGAATTTTTCCGGGGCGTGCGCGGCGGAAGAGAGTATTCTGGCGTGGATTTCGAAGCGACTGGCGGTATTGTTTTACCCGATGGGCGTTACCGATTGGCGCGCGGCGTTTGCCGCAGCGGGCGGTTTTGCGGCGAAAGAGAACGTTGCGGGGCTGCTGGCGGCGCTGTGTCCCGAAGGATTACGGCTTTCGCGGGCGGCGGGCGCGGCGTATCTTACGTTTGCGGCGTTGATGCCGCCGTGTATCGCGGCGGTGGCGGCGGGTTC
>ERZ779729.1470-NODE-1470-length-16714-cov-1.754607_pt1 | contig 16714 bp, 24 predicted proteins | sample MGYA00511072_ERZ779729 | MGnify/ENA primary metagenome ERZ779729 (study PRJEB29588, sample SAMEA2156675) | human gut metagenome | biome: human gut; feature: human-associated habitat; material: faeces | place: Denmark | collected 2008/2010 ...
TTTAGCACCTTCCTCAATCCCAGACTCTTTCGCTTCGTTTACCATTCGGTCAACTGCCGCCTGTTCCGTTGGATTTTCTTTCAAAAATTCCTCTAAAGTCATTTTCGTGTTACCTTCCTTTCCTTGATTTGTTTTATTTAAATCACCCTCATCCATTACGGAATCAGTGGATTTTCCAGCCTGTTGTTCCATCAAAAACACCGCCTGTTTCAGCTTCCGAACAGCCGACTCACTAATTATTGGAGTTCCTGCATTTAATACCATCAAACCACTCTGATTATTGGTCTCCAACTGCTCAAACATATAGCCATCCACAAAGCCAAAATCAATCGCCCTTGCCGGTGACATATAAGTGTTCTTATCCATAAGATCCTGCAAATCTTCTCTGGCCTTACCTGTCTTCTTTTCATAGACATTAATGATTGCCTCATTAAACTGCCTCAAAGCATCTGCTTCATTCTCCATGTCCCGGTAATCTCCCTCTGCGTAACATTGTGTGTTGTGTATCATATAAATAGCTGCGTCACTAATCAAACACTCATCGGCTGCACACGCAATAATTGATGCAGCCGACATCGCTGCACCAATTATTTGTGCGATTACCTTTCCTTTATAATTTTTCAGTAATGTATAGATTTCAAATCCAGCAGTGGCAACTCCGCCATTGGAATTGATGTTTAAAATCACATCCTCTCCTGCTGCCTCTTGTAACTTTCCTTCGATATCTTTCGGTGCACACGAATCACTATCAAGAAAGTCGTATAACCATTTCTGTGAATTAGTTACAATTGGTCCTTTTACATTAATTTCAACTGCCATTACTTACATCCTCCTCTAATGCTTTATTTGCTTTTCTCATTAATTCATTTTCGTGCTCAAGTGTACGGACAATATCATCAAAATCGCTACCATTCAGGGCTGCACATTCATCCTCGCGTGTCGAAAATCCCTCTTTGACACGCTGTGCCGCCGCTGCCACTTCTCTGCCTGGCTCAATCTGCCCCTGAGTCGGTCCAACCCATGTACAATTTGAGTAAGCCTTTCTTACTACGAGATTATTAAAAAAGCCGGGAGCATGGATTCTTCCCTTGCTCACAGCTTCAGCCAGCCACAATTCATATATCACTTGGCAAAAATCATTGATAAACCATCCACGGCGCATCTTGATGGCCTTCCAGCTTTCGTTCATTGCACCCTTCGATGCTGAAAAACTGTTGCTGAAACTTTTCAACAAGATTTCTGGAGCAATTTCCAGTGCTGCACCAACCAGTTTTGCCATTGTGGCTAGAAATTGATCAAAATTTCCTGTTGGATGATTAGCAGCCACTGTTCGTACATCCTCACCATTTTTCAAAAAATTTACCGTGCCGCTTCCAAGCGTAACCTCGTCGTCCTGCAATTCGCCATCCATCTCATCCTCTTCGCCGCCAAAATCAGATACATCATTTCCCTGTTCTGTGGTAATGAAAATCGTAAACATACTGTTAATTACAGCTGCCATAATTTCTGCATCCGTATAACGCGAAATCTGCTTAATGGATTCGATAACAGGCGCCAAAAAAGGAACTCCACGGTACTGACCTGCTCTTTCTGCATTGAAAATATGCAATATATTTAAATTACCGGTCTTATCACCACGTTTAAGAACTCGTATCCACTTCGTCGGCGTAGCATCATGGTCGTTTGGGAAACGACTGCTTATGTGATATGCCACAACTTTACCATTTTTAGTGATTTCCACACCATTAATAATTCGATTTCCGTTTTTTAACTTATGGTCTGTAAAATACTCGCCATTCAAACTTCCCGGAGTGCTTACTCTATCTCCTTCGATCAATCGTATACGCAATTGGTACGGCTGGTATTCTTTTTCAGCTTCATAAAAAATCAATGCAAATTCTTCACCGTTTCTCAACCAGTCCGAAAATGCAATTTGCTGCAGTTCATAAAAATCATTTTGGTCTGCGCAATCACATAATGTAGATTCTGCCCAAATCTTAAATTCTTGTCTGATTTGCTTTTCAAGTGTACGCGCTTCTTCTCTTGATATCCCCAAAAACTCATAATCAATTTTGGGTTTTGGAATCAAACCGCATCCAATCGCATTTGTTCTGGTGGAATTTATAGCCGCCGCACCCAGCGGAGTATTCATCGCTAAATCGCGCGACCTCTCGCGAAGGACTTTACGATTCTCTTCGATATCTCGTTTTGGAGAACCACTTGTAAATTTCCATTTTTTTGCGAATCTCTTTCTACGTGATGCACCACCATTTGAATATCCGGAGTTCATAAATCTATCCAGGTTATCAAGCTGCGCATCTCGAATGGCAAGGATTCCTCGCGCCTTTTGCCTCTTCATTGCTATCTCTGGTGACACAACTTCTACCATCTTGTCAAATACATTCATACTGCCTCCTAATCAACCGGAACAATACGGACTGACCTTCTTTTTGTCGTTCCGTACTGTTCAAGCGATGCAATCTCGCCTTCCAATTTTTTTATCATGTTTTGAATTGCCATCAAATCAGCCCTTGTAAGCGTCTTGCTTCCAAGGGTATAAGACTGACTATTTAATACCTTTTCTTCCGCTTCATAGTAAAGCTCCAAACGCTTTCTCTTAATTTCCAGAATAGCATTGCTCATCACCACTCCACTCCTTTCTGACTTCTCCTTGTGGTACCCGTCTTCTTTTTCTGTTTTTTCATGTAATCAATGCCGCGTTCAATCTTTTCTTCCAGCACATTCCACGCTGGACGTTTTATCATGCATGCTGCATATCCGTAGTTAAAAAGGTCAAGCGGCTCATTTCGGATGCCGCTTTTCTTTACCCATACTTCTTTGATTACACCTCTGACCTTCTTAGTAACTTTTTTTTCCGAAAATAAACCTTTGTAATACGTTGTTGTGTAACCTCGTCCACTATTGGCCGGAAAGTGACAATATCCTTCTCCCGGCTCATCAATCTTAAGCCTGTTCTGGATATCTTCTTTTCCGGCATCAACACCAAGGGTATACAGTTTCGTATGATCTACCACAACTTTTTTGCCGGATGTTGTTTCTTCTTTGATGTCTACGTTGCTTACTTTATACACAAGTGGAATACCTGCTTTTTGTGCATATCCTTTGATACCATAAACAGATTTACCCTTTTGGGTCATTCTTTTTACCCATTTGTAAACCATATTTGTATGATTACCGCCAGTATCAATTGCTGTCGCAGCTATGCCAAGAGAATTGCCATTTGCAAAGTGTAATGTTTGGCTAATGTAATCTTCTAGTTCTTCCCAAACTTCATTTTTTTCGAGATTCCCATAAATCTCTGTTTTATAAATTCCCCATGTTTCATACTCACGTGCCCAACCACGTATCTCAACCTCAAATCGATCATTTTGGACATCGACTGCTGCCGTCAACATCAACACTCCATCCGGTAAATCAGCATCGTAATATTCCGCCCGTTTTTCTAATGTTTCGTTATCCACCTGCGAATTGTCATCAAACTGCTTGGTTTCATCCCAAACCTCCCCAAGTGTTGTATTAATAAACGTTTTCAAATCCTCAACATCGTGGAATGTATTCACTTTTTCCATCGCGGCCTTGAATTCAGCAATAATTTCGCCCCACGTAACGAACGGACTCGCTAATTCGTTTATGTGGAAACTTCTGCTCTTTTTTCTCTCCGGATGTGCAGCTATCCATTTTTGCGGGCTTTCACGCCAGTAGCGTTCTTCAATTTCTTCGCCGCAATCGACACACGCCATTGCTACAGTTTTAAAAACAACTCGTTTAAACTCAAATGGCTGCCATGTACCGCAACACGGGCATTGCACACACCACTCTTCCATCGAACCAGCGTTATAAGCCGATTCTATCTTGCTTGTTCCGCGATTCGTTGGAGTTGATGTCTTAATATGCTTTCGATTCCAGAATGTCGTGGAACGTTTTTCAGCTAATTTAATTGGATTTCCTTCCGTTCCAGCAGATTCCGGAAAACGGTCAACCTCATCCATCCATATAATCCGCAGAGGCATGGACGAAAGAGAAGCTGCTGAATTCGCTCCTGCTAAAACAATGTGACCTCCAGCATATTGTTTGAATAATATCGTATTATCGCTGTCTTTTGACTTTGCCGGAGCAATTTTTTCCGATAGTACGGGAACATCCTGTATCATTGTCGCAAGTCTCGTTTTAGAAAACTTCTCCGACAACGATAATGTCGGAAGAACTAGCAATTGTGTAGCCGGTTCGTAATCTATGTAATACCCGATACCGCAAAGCAACATCGTAGTCTTACCAATTTGGGCTGATGACATCACCGATACATCTTGAACATAGGGGTCCGTAATAGCGTCCATAATGGCTCGCTGAAAAGGCATATTCTTTGACGAATAGTGTCCCGGCTCATTGGAACCGGCAGGCAAAATCATATTTTTTTCCGCCCACTCAGTCACTGTCATCGGTGGTCTAGGTCTTAATTTTTCACTCAAATCCGCCATAAATTTGAGTGTGTGATAACTCACTGGGGCTTTTGCTTTTGATTTACTCATTTTGCTCGTCCCCCAAATGTAGAATCACATCATCTTCTACATCAATATGTTCATCCGAATAAAATGCTTCCGGTGTGTAATCCGCTAATTCAGATAGTGCATCCGTTATTTCATCACGAAGCGTCTCCTGAATTTCCTGACGCTCGCGATGCTCCAGTTTAAGAGCCAGCTTATGTGGCAAGGCTAACATTTTATTTTTAAAATTTAAAAACATATCTGTCATGACGCGCTCAACATCTTCTGACTTGTGTACATGTCCTTTGATGAGCTGCAACTTAATCTCCGTAATCATTGACTTCCAATGTTCATTGACCGCCTTTTCATGATTCAAGTCCAAGTTGTCTTTATCAAAATCAGTCTTAATTGATTCGCCAGCCTTTGATACCTTAAGCGTTAGGATATAATTTTTAACTGACTCTAACAAAAGATACTTTCCATGACTGTTCCTTTTGATGATACCTTCGTCAGCCAGATGACGCACCATACGATCACCAACGCCAATAAATTCTCCAATGACTTTAGCCGATACGGTAATATCATCAACGCTTTTTATCTTTTTATCATCTGATGCCATCCAACTCACCTCCAGACGGAAATGGCAACCTCAATTTTTTTATAAAAAAAACTAGCCTTCTTTTGGGCTCATCCGACCCGCAATGCGCCTTTGGCGCGCACAGTACCTACACGGTTTTTGGCGTGCCGAATGTGAACCAGTTCTTTCTCTTTGCTTTACATTTTATTTGACATATCTTACAATTCTGTCAAATAATTTGATGAATACTTTCTTCCTTATGTTGTTTCTTAAAAAAACGAACACCATATTTTACAACGTCTTAATATGTCAACTCACAAGGATTAGACATCTAATGTTTCCGTTTTTTTAATTGAAAGTCAAAAAAAATAAAGACCTAACCCAAAAGGTCAACATCTTTATATACACTTGCTAGCGTATCATCTGTTATGCCGATATAGCAAAGCGTTACTGTTTCCGACGAATGATTGAACAATTTCATAAGCGTTCCCACATCGTGCGTCTTTAGATAATAATGATATCCAAAGGTTTTACGTAGGGTATGAGTTCCAATCCTTTCCTCAATACCAAAATGCTCTGCTGCCTTTGACAAGATGTTATAAACTTGCTGCCGCGTTAGTGGATTGTTTGGCGGCTTTGGTGATAAAAACAAATACTCGTAATCTCTCCGTCCCTCAATAAACTGGTTTAATATTTTTTTGAGAAAACGATTTATCGGAATGAATTTCTCTTTGCCCGTTTTTCTTTCATACAAAGTAATATTTTCTTTTGCTCGAACATCGCGCACCCTCAAGTCAAGGATATCCGATATTCTTAATCCTGTATAAATTCCCACAGCATAAATCACTGAATCTCGCTGGTTCTGTTCCAAAAGATATTGGTAAATATCTTTTACCAACTGTTTATCACGGATGGGCTGCACTTTGTTCATCGTTCTCACCTTCTTTCCCTTATCAAAAGAGCTTTTATGCACGAAAAAAAGAGACCAATTGCTTGACCTCTTTTCCGTCGGTGGCTTTCTTTTTTATCCACGATATCATAATAACACACCTTAACACGACATTTCCACGACATCTTTAACTTTTTTTCTAAATGCAAAAAGCGGAGAGATTAACGGTATTTCGTTAATTCTTCCGCTTTTCACAAAATCATCCAAAAAATTTAGTTGTCGTCAATATATGCTTGCATCATAATAGAAATCTGTTTGGATGTGGCTATACCATTCTCCTTGCACTTTTCCGCAAATTCGTCAACTAAAGTCTTTTTTAGTTTATACGTTTTTGCAACAAGTCCAACTTTATCCTGGTACTTCTTACTGGCTTTAGTCTGTGCATTTGCCACGTTTTTCACCACCTTTCACTTTGCAAACAATAATATTTAATATTATTGATACAATCGTCAATACAATCGGAGCTATTAGAAGCATTTCCTTCAAGGAAATCATCAAACATACCATTGTAAATAACGAAACCAACTGTGACAAAATAATTATTTTATACATGGACTTTTTGCCCTAATGAGTATATACTTATTGATGGAAGAGGCATTCGCCTCCCCACCCTAACGCTTACTTAAAAAGTAAAATTATCGAAACTATCGTGGAAATGATACCTTGGAAAATTGTTACCACTAAAGCGATGATTTGCAACTTTTTAAGTAAGTGCTTTTTTGATTTCTTACTCATTAGGTTTCCTCCTTTCTTTCTTATTTCCCCTCCCTACAATTATAGTATATCATAGGGTGTACCATATGTCAAGCATTATTTTCAACTTTTTATATATTTTGTGTCAGATTCTGACACGATACTCTTGTAATTCTCCAAGTGCACTTATTTTCATTAATTCTATATCCCAAAGATATTTTGGGAGACCTCAACGCATAAGATTACCAACTTTCTGTTCCTTACAATTTTGTTCAATTTTTTCATTTGAAATAGACATATTATAAATATAACACAAAGGAAGGAGTGATTATTATGAGTAAAAAAAAGAAGCAAAAAAAATTTTTGTCTTACAAAAAGATATGTAAGTTACTTAAATTATTTATTGCAGTAATTTCAATTTTAGAAAAATTACTTAGCCATCTTACATAATAAAAGGCGGCCACCAAGCCGCCTTTTATTACCACTGTCTTGCATAAATCACTTTCTCTATAATATATCTTCCAGTGTTATTTGAATTGACGGATAATCTTCCCAATCAACACCGATCCAATCAAGTACTTTTCCCCACCCATATTTCTCTCCAGTATCAGGATCAGTGCAGCATTCATACATCCAGAAGTGCCATTCTTTCGGATTTCGTTCCCGGAGACGATCAAATCGGTGCGGCCTCTTTTCCATATGAATCCCAAAACCACACATAGAACAGCCTGTTCTTTGGGCTTTGGTTGTATATAATGTTCCATCCGGATTCCTTTTAATTTCTCCGTAGATTTCCGGCACTGGAACTTCCAAATCAAGAGCTAACTGTAATATATCCTGCCTTAGAAAAGGGGCAAATGGAGCAGACCGCATTACCGTTTTACCGTAATAATTGCATCCATGTTCTATGAGTGCTTCTTCTCTCTGCCCTCCCTCGCTTGCCATCATTCCGAGGAACGGCCAACTATTATGTTCCCTCGCCCAGTCATCACATGGCTTTTCTTTGAGGTAATAGCAACACTTATTTGATACTCTGAACGGAGCTTCTTTATAATGTGTTCCGTACTCCTTGTTCGCCATTCCAGCGAATAAGTTAAGCCACTTTTGGGGAAGTTTCATTCGACTGTTGGTAGCAAAATGCCCCTGCTCCCCACATTCTCCGGTTATAATAGCATGGCGCACAGTCTTATTCTTTTCTGTTGGATTCTGTAGCAGGTCAATCTTTCCGGCTATCCTTTTTGATACTACAGGGAATCCAACTTCATTCAATACCTCAACTTTTGTCTTATACGATTTCAAACGCTCCACACCTAACTGCTTATGAATCTGCTGGATACTCTTATCCTCAACACCAGAAACGGATATGGCTGGTATGTTAATTCCCATGCTACGGATAAACAGAAGCAGTGTGATACTATCCAAGCCTCCTACGCTTACATGAGTGTTGCAACCTCGCTTGTCCATTTCCTCTATAAACTCATTTACCCGCATTTCCGCCCTTCTCACCTTGACATTATAGGGAAGGTTCTGCATGGCCGTGAATCTTTGTTTGGCTTCTTTTTTCTTTTGCTTCCATTGTTCAAATTCTTTGTCCATAATTTCTCGGAGTAAAGACGTCTTTAGTGCCGGCCGTCATACCTCCTACTCCTTTCTTCGTAATGTTGTTTTACAATGTCGATTGCATATCGCATGCTGATTTCTTTATCATCCCATGCATAAGCATAGCCATCTGGAGCAAATGCACTCTTACATTTTCGATTACAGCGGTCTATAATCGTTTGATAACTCATGTAATTCTTTCTTGCCGCTTCCCGCGCTGACGAGTACACTTCTACCACTTCACCATTACAATCTATTTTTGCAACTGGTTGTCGGCGGCTCTTTGCCCCCGTGCGTTTTCCCAGTTCACGTTTGCTTATGTATGAAATATTCTGTATATGGTTCTCATATTGACATCCGTTTTTGTGGTATGCCACATGTCCCGGCGGCGGAACTCCTAGAAATGTTTTTGCAATCAACTGCATCACAATTTCTTCTCTGCTCTTTCCATCCCTGGTTAATTTAACAATCATCCTTTGGCTTCCACTCATATGCTTGTGATATGGTCTTAGCAAACGTGTTTTTCCTGATGAATACACACGCCGGATATTTCCCTCTGTATCCGCTTGATACTTTCCGTCATAACCAGGAATATCCTTCCATGATTCTTTCATTCCATGTTTTCTCCTTATAAAATTTAAAATTTCTTTTACTCCTACAATTTATTTTTTTCCCGAATTCTTTTTTCAATCCTCTGCACCTGCCTCACTGAGTAGCCAATCTGCGTCGCCGTCAATTCCTGCGAATACTTAAGTATTTCACGACAATAAAATACTTTTGCTTCTACATCCTCATCATTTTTATAAATGTTAATAAGTCTTTTTCGCTTTTCTCTTAAATCTTCAATTTCATCCAGTACACGATTTAGATTAAGCTGCAATCCATCAATCTTTTGAACCGCAGTGCAAAAATCAACATTTTTTGAGCTACTCAAAACTTTATCTTTTGAATAGTCAATGCCTCTCAGTTCGCCACTTCCATTTGACTTCAGTTTGTTGATGTATTGCCGTAGCTCACGCCGAATTTCATCGCGAGTAATTTCGGCGTCCTTAATTTTCAAATCTATCATTCGAAAATAAGCACCTTTTGATGTTTCCATTGATCTTGCTTTTCTTGTTGCCATTGCCCCAGCTCCTCTTGCTAAAAACATTTTGATATGTTATTATTATTTTTGATGAGGGAAGAACTGGGTTTGTGCGCATCGCTTACCTGGTTCTTTTTTTTATACAATCTTTTTCTTCGCCACAAAAATGTGCGCCTTTTTTCCCGGGCTGTACTTTTCTAAAACTTTCTTTTTCTGTACTGCCGCTGACACGGAGGTACGAAGTATCGCACGGTCAGAGCCTTCCAAAAGAACGAAATATTTTTCTCTCATTGCCTCTGCCTCCTCTTCAGTTTCTCTTGTGCCTGCTGCTTGTTTGCAAAAAACAGTATGTTATGGTGACGGTTTCTTACCATGTACCTGTTTCCAGTCAGGATATCTTTGACATGTATTTTTGCGTCATTATTGCCGATGAACTCCACTTTTTCAACTCTGCAACAAAGTGGTTTCTGAAAAATTAACAGTTGTGCGCCTATGAGATAAATCCTATCTCCCGGCTGTACATTGCTTAATAGCAACAGACCAAATTCGGCATATCTTCTACAACGTTGCATTGCAAGCATGTTGTCTTCGTAATAATCAACAATTCGTTTTAAGCGTTTGTATTCTTTAATCGGATTTTTCAAACGGGATTCCCCCTTTCGTCAAAATAACCATTCCGTGCAAGGTCATTTGCTACTGTCACGTCAATCGATGTAATTGCATTAAACATACATGCTAGCAAATAACTTTGTATTTTTTTGACTTTCTTTTTGTTTGCCAAAAAAGAAAGCACCACATACTTCATATGCGTCAAATCCAACATTAGCAGTCTAGATTTGACAATGTCTGCAGGAATCATATCACCGCTTATCAGTACGTTCTGCTTGCTAGTCATCAAAGTAGTCACTGCAATCTCAACGCATTGGTCTAACACAGCCAGTGCCGATTCATTTTTTTCAAAATCACATCTTATCAAATCATAGCTTATCTGTTCAGCAAATAAATCTATACACTTATCTCTTGCCAAATGATTAGATGAGATAGGATTTTGAAATAATAATCTTCTGTTAGTAATCTCTGTATTTGTCTCACGTTTTTCCGGGAGAGGGTGTCCTGAAATTTCGTGATACCCTATCACATTTTTTCGTGATAGGGTGGTACAGTTATCAACACTATCAACATTCTTTTCCAAATTTTCACGTTCTACATCCTCATTAACCTCATCAACAGCTGCCGCTTGCGGACTGCTGCCTTTACTTTTTTTGCTTTTATCCTCGTTATCATCAGAATGTGGATAGGTCAATTCTCTCAATTTGTCCACAATCAAGTGAATAAATAGAACATTGTTGCAGCGCACGCCATTTTGAAAAACGGTACGAAATTCGCGCTTAACAACGCCTAATTTTTCCAGCACAACAATAGCGTCCGTCACTTGACGCTTTGTTACCTGGTAATATTCAGCAAGGTCTTTATAACTTTTTTGTAAGACATCTTGCCTAAATTTAGTCTTGTAGCCAAGAAATTCACCGGTCTTTTCGTCTCGACATTCAACCGGACGATACCAATAAACGACTTCGGACAGTATCATTATGGCAAGCATATATGGTCTGCCCTTGTCGTTTACTATTGTTTTAAACCATACAGACGGTATTACATTACCTGTGATGTTCAGCTCGGCTACAGCATCAGACATTTTGTTCCCAGTGCTGCAATTCATAGCTGTCTCCTTTATGTTTACGAAATTACGGTAAATGTGATATCCTGCTCAATATGTAACTCTTGGATTGCATCTTTCAGGTATGCTGCAACCGAATTCATGGCTTCCAATTTCCAAGCTCCGCCGTCCGCTTCAAACAGAGCGAACTGAGGCTCTCTCGCATCGTCCCGCGCTCTAAATATAAAATCGGAACTAGGCTGTTCGACCTCCAAAAACGTCCTATACGGTGCAAGACGAACCGGATTTGGAATGATCGCCTCTGCCTTGCTTGTGCATGTTTGCTGAATTGTGGCTTTCTGACTCACTCCGTCATCACCATATTTAGCGATGGTTCCAGTCTCAATTGTCCCGGCATATTTCAAAATCTGCTCTTTATCGTCATTATCCATGAATTTTGACATGACATTAATGACAAAAGATTCTGCCGGATAATATGTGTCGAACGTAAATTGTGGCAACATTGCATTGACTTCCACCAATTTTTCGCGGCATCTGTCTACATCCAATTCAGACATTAAAACAACTTTTGTTGGACTTTGTACATGAATCAACATATGTTTGTCCATCTTGTCCGTATTTGATTTAATGTATCCAACTAAACTGTCCAGCGTGCACATTTGTAATGCGTTCGCCTTTGGTAGCTCATGATGGATGCGATACATTGGCTTGTCCGCCCATTTTTCGCCTTCATGCTCTGCATAATTTGGTTGCGATAAGCCAACTACATACTCAATTGCTTCTTTAATTCCTTCCATTTTCCTATCCTCCTAAATCAATTTAATGACACAACTTTCTTTTCCGGATGATTTGGCAACTTCGTTTGCCCTCGAAGCTGTGAACCATATTCCTCGGCCGATACCGTGCCATCTTCTAAATCCTTAAACACTCCAAATGATGTGACTACTGGCTGCACAGGAGCCAGTTTCGTCTTAACCGATATCGTACATTTGACATCGTCACGGGTCTCGTTCTGCGTAAATGTCAGCTGGCATTGAATATTACGCTTGTCCTTAAACGGAGTGTTTGGGTCTGTTAAGTTTTCCAACACCTTTGCAAAGGCTTCAGAAAACTTTTCCTGCAGTGCGCCATTTGCGATTTTGGATAAATCCATGCTCGCCTTTTTCATTGCAAGCACCTCCTTCCATTTTTTCTTTTATTTAGTAACTGCGATTATGCAGATTACTTTTTTTATATTACATACTTTTGATGCGCTTCTTTTGCCTCGTTTTCGTTAAGGTCTAAGTAAATTTCCGTGGTGCTAATAGATTCGTGACCAAGTAATTTACTAACTTGTGTAAGCGGCATACCTCTATTCAATGCATTAGTTGCAAATGTCCTGCGAAATTTATGCGGATAAGCTTTGACACCAACCTCTCGACCAATACGTCGCAGTGCCTGCTCTACAGAACACATATCAGTATGGCGTACTTCATCAACAATCTCCGCATTTGTATACCAGTTGTAAGTTCCTCTCCTTCTTCCGCATACCGATGGATTTATTCCCGGAAAAAGATATGGATTTGCGTCTTCCCTCTCATTTAAATATTGCTGAATAGCCCATTGCGCCCTCGCATTCAAATATACACGACGTTCTTTCCCGCCTTTCCCATGCACGATGATTTCCGTTTTATTAATCTCATCCAACCTGATATTAACAAGTTCTGAAATACGACATCCAGTCGAAAGCAAAGTTTCAAAAATTGCTTTTTTATGATTACTTCTAAGCACTGACCTCATTTTTTCCAATTCCAAATCCGTAAAAGCCTTTTTCTTCTTTTTATCCAACTTAATAGATTCAATACGTGTAATTGGATTTTCTGTAACTATCCCTTCAGCATGAAGGTATGAAAAGAAACTGCTTATAACTCTCATCTCGTTTTTTGTTGTCGTTTTCGATACCTTATCCCGATACAATCGCTTTGCCATATATAACCTTAAATCACCTGTAGTTATCTTATCAACAGTTTTGCCGATTTGAAGGAACACCGCATTCATGGTCTTTGTATAGTGTTCTAAAGTCCTCGCTGAACATCCTTTCACCGTTTTTGCAATAATAAACTGTTTGAGCAAATAATTATTTCTATCTTCCTGCAACAAGGCTATGGATGTCTCACGCTGAGTAATATCGTATTGGTCCAATATGATATATAATTCATTTCTTGCGACCTCGTCTGTAACAATTAAACATAGTTTGTTAAATAATTCTTCTCGTGCGTTTACATTCACATTAATGCCCCCATTCTAGCAGGTGTATATAAGGTATTTTCTGGGAAAATAACACCTTCCTGCAAACTATCTCCTTGGTACAAAGTTGCCCTAATTCCAATCACGGAAAGCTGAACATATGCCATATAAACACCGTTCCAGTCTAAATCCTGACCTACCACATCAAGACAACGCTGATAATTAATGCCTTTTTCCAGCAGAACTTTAGCTGCTGCTAACACCATTCCGCCTCCTCCAATACTGGGTTCTCGCATATTTATTTTGGAACCATCTGCATTTTTTAGTCCGACTTGTGCTGTAAGAACAGATAGGTGAAACGGTGTAAAAAATTGTCCCGTACTTTTGCTGCCAGCTCCAGAACGCATATAAATATCTCCAAGATAATCATTAATTCCATTTTGTTCAAAAGCAACATTAAGCAGTCCCATCATACAACTCATTTTTCTAATTTCTTGGTCGGTATATTTTGCAGCAACCTCCAAATACGCTTTTTCTCTTTTTTTCCACAGTTCACCATGATATTGGTCACATGTATTTTGAATCGTAATAGCCATCATTTTTACCCAGTCAGAAAAAATAACATAGGGCGTATATGAACCACTTAATTCTGCTATAGTTTGCAAAATCTTTTTTTCTTCCTCCGGGAAAATACTTTTTTCCATACTCTTACCTCCAAATAATTGATATAACTGCCAATGGAATGCCGGGGATTCGAACCCCTAACTATCCGAAACAAATCGGCTGCTCACCTATGAGTTGACATTCCTTAGTAGCGGGGCTTGGTACGTGACAGCTTGTCCGCTACTCCGGCGAATTCATTATTATTGACCACCTAATCACCGGAAAGGTCACTTGTCTTGAGTTCGCCCATAATGGGCGAAATGGCACTGTTGGATTCGAACCAATGCATTTCCATACAAATCAGTGCCGTGTTTAGTTATTTCTGATTTTTAAGCGTCAGTATTGGTTTAAAATTACATCCCGTTTTACAAGCGCAACACAAAGTATCCGCTTCATTCATACGCACATATGAATGAGTGCAAAGCATGCATTTCTTTACATAGTCATCCTCATCGCCACCTGCTTCATAGCGCAACATTTTTAACTAACCTCCTATTTCACTTCTGATTGGAGCCAATTTAATGTGCATTTACAGCAATTTCTGTTCATCTCGCCATTGCATCTGCGTTCTTTGTTAAAATCTAAATCATACTCTGCTGGACACATAATAGACACTGCTAACTCTTCATCCGTCATTGCCCTGATTCGGTCTGCATTAGTCATTGTTATCACCTCTCATTTTTTCAAAATAAAATCTAATGCTTACTCATAATTACTCCTTTCCCGGCTTTTCACACCGCTCAAATTCAACTACCCATACCCACGGGTTCGCATCCCATCCATATACATTAAGGTCGGATTTCTTGATGGTGGAATCCCATAGGGTCTCAAACTTCTCTAAACTAAAATTGTGATTTCTCTTTAAAGTTTCTCCATCGGTTACAGAACTTGTTGCAATATTTATACCTTCTCTGTGACAATCATCCACCGTTATTTCCTGCAGCCGCTCCACACGCACATCTGTAACCTTTAGAAAAATTCGAGCAGCTTCTTTCGGCATATGAATGGACGGATGCCATGTATCAGCGGAAAGATATTCATTGTCCTCGCATGATGCACGGTACATATAGCATCCATGTTCCTTCTTCTTAGAATCATATATCACTGGATTCTTGCATCCATCTGGAACAGTATCCAATCCGCAATCCCAGCATGGACACCACGTAAATGTCTCTCGGACATATAGAATATCTCCCGGCTGATATGGAGCCTCCTTTTCTACGAATGGTAATAATTTTTGATATGTACTACCATCCGAATTTTCATCTTTCTGAATTTCAATCAATCTGGTACCATACTTATCTTTTTTAATTTTCATTTCAGTATTACTATACTTGTACCGTACAACTCTCCTTGTACAAGTCTTTGTACCATTCAAAAGAGCCATTACCATTTCTGTATTAAATAATATTGGGCGTTCTCTCATGAGTTTCCTCCTCTATCGCCATGCTGGCGGCAATCTCCGCATAAGTAAATGCCTCCTTATGCAATCCAAAACGGCACAAGGCATGATGCGAATACAATTGCAAAATCTGTATTGGTACCATCATTAATGATTTGCCATCTAATTTTTTTTCTGGATTTCCTTTGTATATCCGAACAATATCTCCAACATGCAAATTCAACCCTTTCGCCGTCACATTTTTAGCTAAAAAAACAGGCATTTCTTCCTTTTCTGCTTTAACTCTCCTCATGTCTTTCCGTCCTTTCCAATTCTTTTTTGTAACAAACCAATGCATCATATAAGACCTGATATTTCTTCTTACGGACATTGTTTGTCTCCACAATCAAGAAATCTCTATATTTTTGAATTTCTTGCATCAGGATATCCTTCTTGGAAGGTTCCTCTAACACATTATCCTGACTATCATCTTCTTCACTATCCTGCTTAATTTCCTCACCTATGTGGAATTCAACCGAAACACTTTCCTCCTCTGGCTCCGGCGTTTCTTCCACAAAAGAAATCTTTGGCTCTTTTCGCTCCTTAACCATTGCCCGGACATCATTGGATAGCAAATGCTTATCCTGTATTACTTCACTCTGTTCTTCCTCGGGAAGTTTTGACGTTTCATAAGCCTTTGAAAAGTTCATTTCGCCGTTTTTCAACGCTTCTTTCCCTTCATCCGACAGATGTGCACTCACCTGATTGACCTGCGCCATTTTTGTCGGCGAGATTTGTAACCGTTCCGCCACATAGTCTCTCTTTCGTCCGGTTATTTTTAGCTTTCCTGCTTCAATAGCTTTGTCTGTCCAATAATTCAGCTTTTCAGCCTGCTCCAAAAGCGTGGCATCATCCATTCGGCGTGTAAAAGCGTTTGCCGAAATAAGCGTGAGCATAAATTCTATCTGGTCCATTTCTTTTGCAAAACACCACGCTTTACTCTTATGACCGCGCTTATTATTGAGCATAATGGCAGCTCTCCGCCGATGTCCTGCTGCCAACTTGTATTCACCATCCACACGACCAATCAAAAGAGGCTGCAACTGACCGCGTTCTAACATATCATCAGCCAATTCCTCAATTTCTGTCAGCGGATAAAAATTCTCCTCGGCAGGAACAATATGCTCCACATCCAAGTAGATTTCTTTGTATTCACTTGTATCAACAATCGAAAGCCTTGAAGAGTCATTTAGTTTTGCAGACATGCTAATTCTTGGCACGTGCAAACACCTCCTCTCTAACCGCCTTCGGCAAAGTATTCAAATACTCTTTCATAAAAATCTTATAATCAATTGCCGCAGCTGA
>ERZ779729.1479-NODE-1479-length-16659-cov-2.261624_pt1 | contig 16659 bp, 20 predicted proteins | sample MGYA00511072_ERZ779729 | MGnify/ENA primary metagenome ERZ779729 (study PRJEB29588, sample SAMEA2156675) | human gut metagenome | biome: human gut; feature: human-associated habitat; material: faeces | place: Denmark | collected 2008/2010 ...
AATCCTTATCTGAAGAGTTACGATATTACTGATGCGGATACTGCTGTTCTTGTCAAGAGAATAACCAATAAAGATTTAGCAACATCTTATATGAAGTTTGTTGAGAATAAGGCTAGTGAGACACCCACTACTATTATTCACGACATCCTGAACATGTTTAAGTAAGAGATAATATATGGAAGAAAATCTAGTACAGAATCCTTTCTCTCTGAGGGGTGGCCTTTCTGTTGACCCTGACAGTGCAGTAATAGTCCCTGAAGCTAGGCCACCCCTTCATACAGAGGAGGAGCTTCGGGAGGAAGCTAATGAGGCTGTAGGTTTCATAGGCGGTCTAAAGAATGAATGGGGGACAGTTAAAGCTAGAATGCTACTGGCTCCCTCTCCCTTTGACTTTACTACACAGTATGAACCTACAGCAGAAGAACGTAAGAAAATTCTAGAGACTGTTGACTATAACCTAGACAGATATAAATCCATTGTCAGAGGAGCTAACTCTAAGGAAGACATGGAGTCTCGTATAGGTATCGTCAAAGAAGTACAGGAGTATCGAAGACAGCAGTCAATGGCTTCTATAGCTGACAACCTAGCCTCTGGTGTCGGTGGTATGTTTGGTGATCCCACAAGTTACATACCGTTTGCTGGTGGTGCTAGTATGGCAGGTCGTCTAAGTCTAGCTGCTGGTTCTGCTGTATTTAGTGGGTTTGCCAATGAGTATGTCTCAGGTGACGAGAATGACCCCGTAGACAACCTAGCGAATGCTGTGATGCTTGGGGGTACTGTTGAAGGATTCTCTAGAGTCAGAGGAAAGATGTCTGGTGCTGGCCGAATTGTGGGTGATGCTGGCAGACGTGCTATGAAGACAGCTAAGGATATAGCCAATGACACTGTGCAGGACTTTAAGTATCTTAAGGGTATCCGTGGTACAGTAGGTGCTATTAATGGTCTCAGAGAGAACCTAGAGAAACATCTGCCTTCAGCTACTATTGCTGGAGTCTTTCAGAAAGCTAAAAGCATTGAGATTAAAGATATAGCCAATAAGTTCTTTAAGACTGAAGAAGGTATCAGAGATCCTAATACAGGTATCTTCAAGCAATTCAACAATGAGAAGGGTACCTTTACAGCTGAAGAGTATAAGGACTTCTATTTCAATGATGGCTACAGATTCTTTAATGAAGTAGCTGATGGCATTAATAAGCTGTCTAAAGAAATCAATATGTCTGTGGAGGAAATAAACCATAGACTTAGAAGAAAGCAGGAAGGGTTTTCTACTGACCTAGACAACAATGCAACCTTTAACAATATCTCAAAGATGTTTGAAGGTTTCTATGGTTCTCGTGGAGATAAGCTTAAGGGTGCAGGTATGATTGATGGTAAGGTTACTCCTGAGCTATTCCAATATGAGTCTAGATCATATAGCAGAACTAGAGTAGCTGACTGGCTAAACAGAATGAAGGGTAAAACAAGAGAAGCACAGAAGAAAGCTCTAAAGACAAAGATTACTAAGCTTCTCATGAGAACCCTTAATGACCCTAAGTACAGAGCTTTGTGGGAAGATAAGTACAAAGAGAACCTAAAGTCTCTTGCAACTAAAGCTAACTCAAAGAATGCACCGGTTCCTACTGAGATCAATGAAAAGGACTTCTTGGATTTTGTTCAGAAGGAAGCAGACAGTGATGCTCTAGGTATTGTTGATCAGAGTGTAGGTATACAGAAGGGACTCTATGATGCCCCTGAGAACTTTCAGTTTAACTATAGAAAGACTCGTAATCCTTGGAAGATAACTGAAGAGGATGTTGATGGATTCTCTATTGATAGACTCCTTAGAGATGTCTCAGAGAACATGGATTCATACAATAGAAGAACTTCAGCTGACCTTGGGGTTTATGATTCCTTTGGTATAAACAACTATAAAGACCTAGAGAAACGTATAGATGATGCTATAGAAGCTGAGGTCAAACTAGCTGGTGACACAGCAGGTGCACTGAAGACAAAGAAACAGCAGAGAGATGCTTTCAGAGCCCTCATGAATGCCTACTATGGAAGAAGTGGTATGGACAATGAGGATGTGGCTTCCTTTGGTAATGCTCTGTCTGAAGCCTTGAGAAACTTTACGTTCTTCACTAAGAATGTCTTTATGGGTTTCTTGAATCACTTTGAGACAGCAGAGGCTATTAAGGCATATGGTGCTTCCTTCATGATTAAGTCTATACCTAAGCTTGAAGAGAGACTTAATGACTGGTCTCATGGGGGAATGACTCGTGCTGAGAGAAGAGATGTAATCAACAACCAATTTGGCATGGAGTCTAAGATGAGAGGGATCTGGCGAGAGATAGACAACAGGAACCTAGAGAGATTCAATGGGAACAAATGGCTAGCTCACATGGTCTCGGGTACTGAATGGTTGTCTACTAACTCTCCATTCACTAAGTATCTCAATGCATCCAATGAGTCTATTACAGATTGCGCTAGAGGTATATTTATGGGTGATCTGGTTCGCTTTGCTCATAGTAGGGTAGGAGACAGAAAGTTCTTCACAGAGGATGTCCTAAAGAGACTTAACATTGACAAAGAGGAATTCAATGATCTTCTTGAAGGTATACGAAAAGGGACTAGAGTAACTAAAGACAGACTAGAGTTTACTGATAAGTTCGCTAAGGAAGTTGAAGAGAACATGGATAGATTCATGCTCCTCAGGAGACTTGGTGACTATGTGGCCTCTGAGACTATCCTAAGACCTTCTCTAGGTGACACCTTTATTTGGAGAGGATCTAACAAGTCTCACTTCCTTAATGCCGCTATGCAGTTTAAGTCCTTTGCTCTTAGGTCTTACAGAAAGAGACTTATTAAGATGGGCAATAGACTTGAGGAAGGAGATGCTATAGGACAAGCTCTTACCATGTCTATTTCAGGTGCTCTTGGTCTTATGTCTTATGTTGGACAGACTGCTATGGTTGTCTCCGGTATGAACGAAGAACAACGAAGGTTATACTTTAAGAACACTATAGGTGTTGAAGAACTTGATGATGTTGATGGGGCTACACTAGCCAATGTAGCTATCAATGGTTCTATGCGTTCATCAATACTAGCCTACCCATCTCTATTGGTTAACCTAGCTGGTCTTAAGGTTGGCATTAAGTCTACCTCAGATCAGGGCATAGAAGATAGAGATGAGGCAGGTCAGCTTAACGGTGAAGCTATCCTTAGAAGCATGTTCCCGTCCTATAACACTGTTAAGGGCCTCTATGGTATTCAAGCAGATACAAGAAACCTTATAGATGCTGGATTGCTAAACCCTGATGAATTCCTAGATTCAGACCGAGAGAGATATGCCAAATCCTTTGGTAGAAACCTAAAGGCTATAACTCCTAACATACCCTTGGTACAACAGGGTCTAATTAACATGATTACAGATAACGAAGATTAACATATGGCATCAACCATTATAATTTATGAGGGCGATGGTACTACAGTAGATTTTACAGTACCATTTGATTACCTCAAGAAAACATTTGTAAAGGTCACACTAGACAAAGCCGATCTAAAAGGGGGTGACTACGGCGATACTAGTGTTGACTATTACTTCCTAGATGATACTACAGTCAGACTTAAGACAGCTCCTGCTAGTGGCGCTGAGTTGACTATAAGACGCTATACGTCAGCTACTGATCGTGTCGTTACCTTTAAGGATGCTTCGATCCTGAAGGCTACTGATCTTGATACATCTCAGCTGCAGGCATTTCATATTGCTGAAGAAGCTAGAGACATCATCAATGATGCTCTGGTTAAAGATAGAGATGGCAATTGGGATGCTAAGGGTAATCGTATTGTCAATGTGGGTGATCCCGTTGATGAGAATGATGCGATGACCTATGGTTTCTATCTGAAAGACAAAGAGAATGTTAAAGATCTGGTAGAAGAAGCTGAAGGTTATAGGGATCAGGCTCTACAGTATCGGAATGAAGCTGAGACAATCAAAGGTGATACTCAGACAATTAAGGATGAGACTAACCAGATAAAGACTGAGACTCAGCAAATCAAGACTGAGACTGAAGGTATCAGAGATGCTACTCAGCAGATAAAGGAAGAGACTCAGCAGATCAAGGAGGATGCAGTTGAGGAGACTTCTGATCTTGTAGCTCTAGCTAAAGACTGGGCTATCAAGATGGATGCCAAGGTCAATGGTGAAGACTACTCCTCCAAATACTGGGCTAATGAAGCTAAGAAAATCAAACCCAATCTGGACATTGTAGCTGACAATATTGATGATGTTGTTAATGTCTCCAATAACATGGATGATGTCAACATAATTGCAGGTGACCTAGATGGACAAATCTCAGCATCCATAGGTACAGATATGGGCAGAGTGGGTACTGGGCCTTCTGGTGGTGTAGAGATTACTGGTGGCAACATTAAGACAGTTGCAGACAACATATCTGACGTACAAGCTGTAGGGGATCTTATTGAGAGTGGTAAGGTAGATACTGTCATTAATGCTGTAGCTACTACCAATGAGAATGTCACTAAAGCTAAGCAGTCTGAAGCTAATGCTAAGGTATCTGAGACTAACGCTAAGACCTCAGAAACCAATGCCAAAGCTTCAGAGAACCTAGCTAAGGACTGGGCTATTAAGACTGATGGGCTTGTCAATAATGAGGACTACTCCTCCAAGTATTGGGCACAACAGGCTAAGGCTAGCGCTGACAGTACCTCTGGTTCTGCTGAGGAAATATCACAGGCAGTAGAACAAGGTAAACAGAATATATCTTCTGCTGTGACCAGCGGTATCTCTCAGGTTAATGCAGCAGGTACAACACAGGTGGGTCTTGTAGAGGACGAAGGTGAAGCTCAGGTACAGCTTGTAACTGCTGAAGGTACAAAGCAGAAGGGTGAACTGGAGACTGCTACACAGGAACACATTGGTCAGCTGGGTGAAGAAGGTAAAACACAAGTTAAAGCTGTGACAGATGCCGGTACAGCTCAGATGTCTGTTGTGAATACTGCGGGTACCACACAGACAGGATTGGTTACTAGTGAAGGTACTAAACAGGTAGGTCTTGTTACTGAAGCTGGTACAGCACAGGTAGCTGCAGTTGGATCGGCAGGGACTAAGGCTACTGAAGCAGTTAATACAGCTAAGGACAACGCTGTGGCAGCTGTGAGTGCTGAGGGTACAAATCAGGTAACTCTAGTTCAGCAGGCAGGGTCTACAGCTATGACCACAATCAATAGTTCTGTAGGTCTGGCTAAGGCATGGGCTAGTAAGATGGATGGCCCTGTTGAAGGTGAAGAGTACTCAGCTAAGTATTGGGCCAATCAGGCATCTTTTGGTCAAGTGCAGGCAGACTGGAATCAGACTGTAGATACAGAAGTAGATTACATTAAGAATAAACCTGATCTTTCTGTATATGCTCTTAAGATAGAACTAGGTGATAAGCTTGATACGTCTACAGCTAACTCTACGTTTGCTACTAAGACTGAGTTGACTGAAGGTCTCTCCGGCAAGATGAATACAGCTACAGCCAATAGCACCTTTGCTACTAAGAGTGCATTGACTAGTGGTCTAGCAGGTAAGTCTAACAGTAATCATACACATACGGTGGCTAGTATTACTGACTTCACGTCAAAGGTTAATACATTGATTAATAATTCTAGAACAATAGATTATGGGAGAGTGGGGAATTAATTATGGCAATAACTCTAACAGATAAAGACATAAGCACAAGATATGCTCTACAGAAAGACTTTGATGGTGGGTTTCTAGGTAGAGATAGACAAATAGTCATAAAGACTGATGATCCTAAAGGTTATCGTCCTATCATTATGGACGGTGTTACTAGTGGGGGTAAGAATAAGGTAGCTCTTGTAGAGGATCTTACAGATTACCTTACGAAAACTGAAGGTAGTTCTACGTATGCCACTAAGACTGAATTGCGTTCTAAGTATGCCACTAAGACTGAATTGAGTTCTAAGTTGGATACTAGCACTGCTAATTCTACCTATGCTACTAAGACAGAATTAAGCAAGGGTCTTGGAGCTAAACTAGATACGTCCACAGCTAACTCTACATTTGCTACTAAGACTGAAGTTACTAAGGGTTTGGCTGCTAAACTTGCCTCTGCTACAGCTGCCAGCACCTATGCTACTAAAGCTCAGGTTCCCACAATTACTACAGGTACTGAAGATCTTACTGCTGGTTCTTCTTCTCTTGCTACAGGTGCATACCACTTTGTCTATGAGTAATTACCCTTATTTTTTAGATATTTTCCATACAATAGGAGAGGAGAAAATTTGCTATGTCTAAAGGGGCATACGTAGGTGTAAATAACATTGCTAGAAAAGTTACTAAGATTTACTGTGGTGTTGATAACGTAGCTAGAAAAGTCAAGAAGGGTTATGTAGGTGTTGGGGGTGTAGCTAGGATATTCTTTAGTGGTGAGAAGGAGCTGGAGTACTATGGCACTATAACACCATTACGTGAGGGTAGAAATGGGTTAGCTGCAACTACGGTTGGAAACTATGCTTTGTTTGGTGGTGGTTATAGGAGTAGTCATGGGGGTGATTACCTAGATACTGTAGATTCATATGATTCTAATTTAACTAGAGGTACACCATCATCATTAAGTATGGCTAGAAGTGATTTAGCTGCAACTACGATGGGAAACTATGCTTTGTTTGGGGGTGGCTATAAAGGTGGTGATAAGGTAGGTACTGTAGATTCATATGATTCTAATTTAACTAGAGGTACACTATCACCATTAAGATTGAATAGATTTAGGTTAGCTGCAACTACAGTTGGAAACTATGCTTTGTTTGGGGGTGGCTCTGGTAGGACGCACCTAGATGCTGTAGATTTTTATAGGGCTGATTTAACTAGAGGTACAGCCACACCATTAAGTAAGGCTAGATATGCTTTAGCTGCTACTACAGTTGGGAACTATGCTTTGTTTGGGGGTGGCGATGGTGGTGGTTACCTAGGTACTGTAGATTCATATAGTTCTAATTTAACTAAGGGTACACCAACACAATTAAGTAAGGATAGATATAATTTAGCTGCAACTACAGTTGGAAACTATGCTTTGTTTGGTGGTGGACAGGATAGTAATAACCTAAGTACGGTAGATTCATATAATTCTAATTTAACTAGGAGTACACCAACACAATTAAGTAGGGGTAGATATAATTTAGCTGCAACTACAGTTGGAAACTATGCTTTGTTTGGGGGTGGCTATGATAGTATGGTCCGAAATACTGTAGATTCATATGATTTTAATTTAACTAAAGGTACACCATCATTATTAAGTGAGAATAGAAGTGATTTAGCTGCAACTACGATGGGAAACTATGCTTTGTTTGGGGGTGGCTCTGGTGGTCTGTCTGTAGATACTGTAGACGCATATGCATTAGTATAATAAGTTTAATTAATTATTTACATTATGAAGAAAGTAGAAAAATACACAGGGGAAAAAACATACATGTTCCCCAATGGTCATATTGCAACCAAGGAGAAGGTTCTCGAGCAGTTTCCTGCTGCGCTGACCTTTGTTCACTATGTTGAAACCGATGAAAACGGTGAGGTCATGTGGGCCTTTCAGAACCTTAGTGCCATGCGTACCGTGTACAATATTGACACAGGTCTTTCTGAAGAAGAAGCATTGGCTAAGATTCAGGAAATCATCAACACTGAACCTGAAGATCCCCCGCCGTCTGCAGAGGAACGTATGGCGGCCGCAATGGAATATCAGAACCTTATGTCTATGAGTGATGTTGCTCTTTAATTGGAGACCCTTAAAATGACCTTTGACATAATTAAAAGAAATTATGACCGTGGTCTCTGGAATGAAGCTATGGTCAGAATGGCTGTCCGCAAGGGTGTGATTACTGCGGAACAGTTCAAGGAAATCACAGGTAAGGATTATTAATAGTAGAGGTTAACTATGTATTACAGTGAAATAACTGAAAGAATAGAAAGATGTGCATGGGAACATTTGCATAAACTAAGTCAGGAAGAATATGTAGATCATAGTGACCTCGATAAAATGAAGGATTGGCTTAAGATTGTCTGTATGATTAGAGGTCTTAAGAAAACTGATCCTGAAGTATTTGTAAAGAATAACTCTACTATGGTAGTGGAGAATAAGTAGTCTATTGACTATTGTTGTTTTTGAGTAGGCACAACTAAAAGAACCTACTTTAGAATCTTTCGAAATAACTTATTTATAGTTAAAAAGGAATTTGCAAGCAAAGGTGTTGCTGGTACGGCTCTAGGTCTGGGTATTGCCGGTACAGTTGGTCTAGTGAATCCGCTTTCTGGTGGTAACTGTGGTTGTGGCAATGGTCTACTAGGTGGTCTCTTTGGTGGCAATTGTTGCAACAGAGGTGTAGGTGGCCTTGCTGAAGTTCAGTAGGTCTCTGCATTGCAGGCTGAAAATGGTCAACTGAAGGCTGAAAACTACAGCGATCGTACCTCCTTGGAAGCCTATAAGCAGACTGTGGCTGACAATAAGGAACTTCGTACTGAAATGTACGCCTTCATTAAACCCTTGTCTGACGAAGCGGCTAACAACAGAGTGACTATTGCTAGACTTGAAGAACAGCTCAAGTGCTGCTGTGAAAAGCAGGAACTTAGAGAACAGATCCTTATGGGCAAGATTGGTGAAGTTGCTTCTGCAGCTAACTGTGGTCTTGCAAGAGCCAATGATGAGATTGCTTGCCTGCGTAACACTGTTTGCAGAATTACTCAGACGATTGTTCCTGCTAGTGCTATCTGCCCGCAGCCTATGCCTCAGTACAACTCGTGGACTGCGCCTACAGGTACACCCACACAGGTCAATGTGTCTGGCACTGTAAATACCCGTAGTGCTACTTGCGTTGGATAATTAGAAGATTCTAAGGAGCTGATATGGCTTATATTAGTCTTACGAAACTACAGAATGTCGTACCCGAGTTCATTGATTCTAGACTTATGCCCTCAGCTCCTCCCGCTATGAAGTGGATTCTAGGGGGAGTACATTTATTCTATTGAAGAGAGCAGATGACATCCTGAACCAATACACACCTATGTTGAAAACTATGGGTCTAGTTAACGATAAGAATCAGCTGGACATTGAGTTGACTAAGGGTTTCATTAACTCTGCTTTTGCTAAGAGCGGTAATATCACAATGTTTGGCTTTACCTTTGATAAGAATGATGGTGAAGCTTTGATTGGAATTTTGGATAAGTATAAAGATGAGTGAAACTAATAATAAGATTGAGGAAGGTATTGATTGGGTAAAAGATCAGACACCTAGCAGACAGAGATACTACTTTATGATTGGTGGATTTGTACTAGGTGTTCTTGTGGGCGTCCTTATCTAACTAATACAAACCAAGGAAACAATGATGGTTATTAAGAAAGACGGTACTAAAGAACCTTTTGATATTAATAAAATCTTTGATTGCATCAACAAGGCAGCTGATAGAGTAGGTAGGGTTTTCCCTGAAGAAAAGAAAGAGGGTCTTGAAGATTTCCTTTATGACTACTTCAGTGACTCACCTATCTCTAAGGATGACATTAAGACATCCGATCTTCATCTGGCTGTAATTAAAGGACTCAATGCAGTCAATGAACTGGAGATTGCAGACTCCTACAGAGAATATCGGGACTATAAGGAATCCTATGCTAAGGCATGGGAAGATATTCGTAAATCTGCAGATGATATTATTTACCTTGGTGACCGAGAGAATGCTAACTTCGATAGTTCTCTCTCGTCTACCAAAGGCTCCTTGATTCGTGGAGCTACTACTAAAGCTCTATATAAGCAGTTCTATTTGTCTAAAGAAGAGAAGGAGCTTATTAAGAGAGGCGACATCTACATCCATGACCTAAGAGACATGATTTTGAATAACATCAATTGTTGTCTCTTTGATATTGGCAATGTCCTTAAAGGTGGCTTTGAGATGTCCAATGTTAAATACAGTGAACCTAAGTCTGTCCTTGCAGCACTGCAGGTCATTGGTGACATTACGTTGGTTGCTACAGCTCAGCAGTTTGGTGGATTCACTCTGCCGGAACTTGATAAGGTTCTGCTACCCTATTGCAAGAGAACTTACTATAAGGCTTGGCAGGAATCTTACAGTACCTTCACGAATTCTACACATGCAGAGTGCTGTGAGTATGCTTGGAATAAGCTGAAGGAAGAACTAAGACAGGGCTTTCAGGCTCTAGAACTGAAACTCAATACTGTCCCTTGTTCCCGTGGTGATTTTGCGTTTACTACGATTACCTTTGGTACTTGGGATCTGACGCTTGATGATCTTGATAGAGACATCATGAAGCTGATTGGCAAGACTATCCTTCATACCAGAATGAAGGGTCACGGAGGTACTCCTGTAGTGTTCCCTAAGCTTGTGTTTCTATATGACAAATATAAGATTGAAGAAGATGCAGGCCATAAAGAGTTGTTTGAAGAAGCTATTAAGTGCAGTGCCTCTTGTATGTATCCTGATTATCTTTCACTAACAGGAGATCCTGCAAGAAATGTTGTTGCACAGACCTATCTCAGCTATGGAGTGATTACTAGTCCTATGGGCTGCAGAGCCTATCTGACTCCTTGGGCTGACCCTGAGACTGGCAGGTATGTAGCTACTGGCAGATGCAATATTGGTGCTGTGTCTCTCAATCTCCCTGTTATTATGGAGTACTGCAAGAAGACTTATCATAAGGAATGGAGAGAATACTTCTGGGCTGAGCTATATAAGAGACTTCAGGTTATCCGTAAGTTCTTCAAAAAGCGCTATGATACCATTCGTCACACTAAGGCTTGTACCAATCCTCTTGCATTTACTCAAGGTGGTCTCTATAAGGGTAATCTGAAGCCTGATGATGAGATTGGGGATCTTGTGAATTACATGACCGCATCCTTTGGCATCACTGCACTAAATGAGGCTACACTTTTGTGGTGTGGCAAGACTCTAAGAGAAACACAAAGTTTTGCTAAGGATGTTCTAGAATATATCAATCAGGTGATTGGAAACTTCAAGAAAGTGGATGGATACCTCTATGCTCTATATGGTACCCCTGCAGAATCTCTTTGTCAGACTCAAGCACAGCAGTATGCAGCTTACTGTGGAGATGAAGGTAGTCCATTTGGTGAGTACTTCACTAATAGCTTTCACCTTCATGTAAGCGAGGACATCACTCCTTTTGAGAAACAGAATTATGAGCATGAGATGTTTCATATGGTCAATGGCGGACATATTCAGTATGTCAGAATTGATAATCCTGAGAACATTGAAGCTATTAAAGCTGTAGTTGAACGTGGTATGGATTATGGATTTTATCAAGGTGTTAATTTTGACTCCGCTTATTGCAATCATTGCGGAGGCCATTCTTATAATGTTATGTCTACTTGTCCTTATTGTGGTAGTCACAACCTTACTGTTATCTCCCGTGTTTGCGGTTATCTTGGGTATTCAAATGTCAATGGCAAAACAAGAATGAATGATGGCAAGATGGCTGAGATTAGAGATAGAAAGAGTATGTAACCTATGAACTACATTGGATTTAATACATGTGATATGTCCAATGGTGAGGGCATTAGAGTCTCTATCTTTGTCTCTGGGTGTACCCTTCATTGCAAGGGTTGTTTCAATAAGGAGTCTTGGGATTTCAATGCCGGACTCCCTTATACCTCAGAGACAGAGAATATGATTCTAAAGGCCCTAGAGGATACCCATGTTAAAGGTCTTAGTGTCCTTGGGGGTGAACCATTGGAACCTGCTAATCTTCCTATTGTCACGAAGCTCTGTAAGAGAGTTAAAGATACCTTCGGTGACACTAAAGATATTTGGTTGTGGACTGGACATACTCCTACACAGGTACACGCTAATGCAGGCCCTATTCTTGACTATGTTAATGTCATTATTGCAGGGCCATTTATTGAACATCTAAAAGGAAACTACAAATACTATGGAAGCAGAAATCAGAGGTGCATCTGGCTCCACAGTGTGGGAGCTTCAGAAGAAGCTTAAGGATCTTCTTAAGATTACTCACGATAAAGCTCCTATCCATGACAAAGAGTCTCTAAAGAACCTATACAGGTCTTGGATTACTGAAGAATACAAAGAGTTCATGGCTGAACCTAATGGCACACCTGAAGCCTATAAAGAAGCTATGGATCTACTATGGGTTATCATTCAGTATATGAACTGTGAGAACTTCTCTGTGGGTGCTGGCTTTGATGAACTATTTAGAGAGTACAACTCCAAGCTATACGATGATGATGGCAACTTCATTGCTACCTATAGAGAATCTGATGGTAAGCTATTGAAAGGGAATAACTTCAAGAAAGCGGACTTTAAGAAAATATGGAAACTATACAATACATAATGATGCCTAACTCCAAGGAGTGCAGAGCACAACTACAGACAACTAAGAGTCTTGTAGAAGAGAGAGGGTTTAAATTTGAGATAGTAGATATAGAGATGCTGAGAAAGCACGATGAGATTGCCGGATTGCATCTTCATGGTCTACCTACTGTTCGAAGAGAGGGTCATAAGGATGTCTTCGGAAGATATAGTAAGGAAGATCTGGAAGCTCTACTAGCTGAAGACCTAGATGGATGATATAGAAGATAAGACTGTAGCTAAAGATACCATTCTTGCAGCTACTCCCGCTGTTACTGTGTCTGTAGCTACAGTCTTCGGTGTACCTCTACAAGAGTGGGTGTATGTCGTCACTATCCTTTATACCCTAGTGATGACAGTAAAAACCCTAATGGATATAATTAGAGAAGCTCATAGAGATAATAACAATGAAAAAGAACAAAACATACAAGGAACTGGAGGCTCTACTAAGTAATCTACAAGAAACAATGCTTGAGAACATGCTTAGTGACCTTAATGATCCTGATAAGAGATCCCCTCAGCTATACAACTCCATCATTAAGGAATTGGAACGCAACGGTATCGATTGTGTCCCTAAAGCAGGAGAGGCCGATGAGAATGCCCTTCAGAAGCTCCTAGAGGCCACTACAGCGAGCCTAGAGGGATATGGTGGTATGTCCCTACATGGAGAAGCCTAAATGCTCACCAACAGCGATGTAGAAGCTCTCAAGCCATACTTCACTAACTTCCCCCTATTCTGTAACTTGGTTTGGCACTGTATTGGTCTTCCGCCGCTCACACAAATTCAAGTTGACATAGCTAAGACACTTCAGAACCCCCCTAGTGACAGATTCATTATTGAGGGATTCCGAGGTGTAGCTAAGTCTTTCATTACCTGTGCTTACTGTGTGTGGAGCCTATGGAGAGACCCACAGATCAAGATTATGATTGTCTCAGCCAACAAAGAACGAGCTGATGCCAATGCTTTGTTTGTCAAGAAGATAATCAATACACTGCCATTCCTAGACCACCTGCGAGCTAGAGAGGGTCAGAGAGACACACAGAACCTATTCGATGTAGGCCCTGCTAAACCTGACCATTCTCCTAGTGTTAAGTCTGTAGGTATCAAGGGGCAGCTCACAGGTTCCCGTGCTGATCTGATAATTTCAGACGACGTCGAAGTGCAGAATAACTCTTTCACTCAGATCCTACGAGATCAATTATTCGAATTGGTAAACCTTTTGCCTTTTAGTATCGAAAGATGCTATCAAAACTAGCCTAAACGGGGAAACTCTCAAAGAGACAATCCCGTGCTAAATTTATAGTGAGTGCTTTAGTAACATGAAGAAACTATGGAAACTAAAGTATGTAGTAAATGCAAGGCGGAAAAGCCGTTATCGGAATTTCATAAGCGCATTACTAAAGATGGAAGAAACATAGGTCAACCTATGTGTAAATCCTGTAAAGAGAAAATATCTAAAGAAAGATACAGAAATAATACAGATAAAGTTAAAGAAATAAACAAGCGATGGAGAGATAACAATATAGATAAGATGGAATCAGCTAGGAAAAACTGGATGAAAAGATCTTATAAATATTGTCCATCTTTTTATAGAGCTTGTGATAGATGCAGGAAAGCTGGTGTCTATATAACTGAAGATTTGATAGAATTAGAAAAGATAAGAGAATTCTACAAAAACACACCTGATGGTATGACTGTAGACCACATAATTCCAATAAGTAAAGGTGGAACACATACACTTAAAAACCTGCAATATTTAACATTGTCAGATAACTGTAAGAAATCAAATAAAATAAACTAATAATATAAAGCACTCACTATAATAAATGCCTAACGACTATCCTTTTAGGAGTAGATGCAAGTGCATCGAAATGGCTAGAACCCTATGGGGTTTTGATATAGTCTGAACTACTAGGTGACTAGTAGCAGTCTTAAAGACGGCTGTAGATTAACGACCTACAGTGAACAAATTGAAAAGAATATGACGCTATCATAAAGCCCGGCATGGGCAAGAGAATCATATATCTGGGAACTCCTCAGAATGAGATGTCTCTGTATAACGAGCTGCAGGAGAGAGGCTATAAGTGCATTATCTACCCTGCCAGATACCCCTATGATGACAGCCATAGAGCAACATACGGTGATCGTCTGGCTAAGTTCATAGCAGACAAGTATGAAAGTGACCCTAAGAGATATGCCGGGAAACCTACAGATCCCCTACGATTTAATGAGGAGGATCTGCAGAAGCGAGAGATGTCCTATAGACGAGCCGGGTTCATGCTTCAGTTCATGCTTGATACAACCCTCTCAGACGCTGATAGATACCCTCTACGGCTCAGAGACTTCCTTGTAGGTACTTTCCCATTAGACGAGGCTCCTATGAAGCTTACGTGGCTTCCTGATGCGTCTAGGAGGGTCTCAGTGGACGAGGCTCCCTCTATGGGTCTGAAAGGTGACTACTGGTACTACTACAATACGTCTTCTCCTGAGATAGAAAAGTACTCCTACAAGATGATGTGCATAGACCCTTCCGGCAGAGGTAAGGATGAAACAGGATATGTCGTACTGTATTACCTCAATGGGTATATCTACTTGATGGAGGTAGGTGGCCTTATTGGTGGTTATGCAGATAATGTCCTAGTAAAGCTTGCCAACATAGCCAAGAAGTACAAGGTCAACGAGGTAGTCATTGAAGGAAACTTCGGTAAACAACATTGCCGAAATAAAACCCATTAAATTCGGTGAAACTCCCTCAGGGACAATACCGAGCCAAGCCTAGAAATAGGAAGGTGTAGAGACTAATTGTAAGGCCAAGTGGCCTGAAAAAGTGGGAACAATAGCTATAAGAATAATAATAATATGCACGAATACAAATTTCACATAATATATAAAACAACAAACTTATTAAACGGTAAGATATATGTAGGACTACATTCTACAGATAATCTTAATGATGGATATATGGGCAGTGGCTGGATACTGAAGTACGCTATAAAGAAGTATGGCAGAAAGAACTTTAAAAGAGAAATACTGTTAGTCCTATCTAACAGAGAAGAAGCTAGAGAAGTAGAAGCCTTACTGGTAGATAAAGAATTTATTTCTAGACCATATACCTACAATCTTCAAGAAGGTGGTATGGGTGTAGAAAATCAGTGGGGTGAGAATAATCCAGCATATGGTAAAGTTGCCAATAATGCTAAAAGTGTAATAGCAGAACACCTTGATGGTAGAAAGCTTAAGTTTGATTCTATACAAGATTGTGCAGATACTCTAGGATTTGCTAGAGCCAATATAAGAAACCTCCTCTATAAAGGTATTCGTGGTAGAAGAGGTTGGAAGATTAGCTATTGTTAAGATATAGTCCGATCTACACAGCAATGTGTAGCCCCATGGCATAAGCGTAACGAACTTATGTAAACATAATGGATGGCATGTACACTAAGCTATTTGAACCTGTACTACAGAAGATCTATAAGAATGGTGCCGGGTGTACTGAAGTTAAGTCTAAGGGACAGAAGGAGTTAAGAATTATAGACACACTAGAACCTGTCCTAGGCAGTCATAAGCTTATAACCACACCTGAATGCATACGCAATGACTACGCTACAGTTACTGATGGTGACTATAAGTACTCCTGCTTTTACCAGCTGACTCGCATTACAAGCGACAGAGGTGCACTACTGCATGATGACAGATTGGATGCTCTAGCTATAGGTGTCCAATACCTAGTAGACTTCATGGGTATTAATGCCGATGATGGTATTGTAGAAGTAACTGAACAGTGGCTGGAGGACTCTATGGACAGCCTTATGGGATTCTATACCAGCAAGATAGGTGGTGTCCTCACTACAGAAGCTACTAGAGAAGCTGCAGGAGTGACTAAGGGAGTAGACAGGAATAAGGTACATTCTAATAATAATATTTCCCATATATATAATAGACAGTACCCAAAATAATAAATCCCATATAATAGGAAGAATGTTTCTTTTCTCTTTACCTAAGATCAAAATTAGGGTCTTAGGGTTTCTGGTTTTCTTTAGGAGAGAGAAGGATATATAGCTTGGTTATAGATGATAAACCTATAGATACATAAAGATAAGGGGGGGGGGCTTTTCGACCCTTATAAGTATAAACCCTATGAAGATACTAATAGAATGCTTTAGGAATCCTAAAGTAATACATTGGATAAAGGTTATCATCATTATCTTGCTTTTGATTGTTTCCTTGGTTAATGGTGGTGATACTGATGTACTTATCAAGGTACTGCTTGATA
>ERZ779729.1480-NODE-1480-length-16652-cov-3.873351_pt1 | contig 16652 bp, 11 predicted proteins | sample MGYA00511072_ERZ779729 | MGnify/ENA primary metagenome ERZ779729 (study PRJEB29588, sample SAMEA2156675) | human gut metagenome | biome: human gut; feature: human-associated habitat; material: faeces | place: Denmark | collected 2008/2010 ...
GCCGGAGCGGTGCTTGAGCCGTTAGGCGGGAATTGTGCGGTGCTGCCTTAGATTTACTATTACTGCTTGCCGGGCTGGGCGGCTTTGCGGCTTTCCTTGCGCTACTAGATGGTAGCTATGCACAGGCAGCGGCTTCGGCGATTGTGGCACTGTTACTGTGCCCATTTGCAGTACCGATGCTGTTATCCTTGGCGGGAAGTGCCTTGATTGTCGCTGCATCGGCAATATTTGCTTGGCTGTTCTGAAAACAGAATATGACGATGAACCGCTGTCGGCTGCGCAGCGGTTTTTCTTTTTTTCAGATAGCATTCAAAAAGTCATAAAGTCGGGATACCTTAATTTATTTTTACCTGTCTTGTCCCTTCGGAACGAACCAACAAGAATTTCTTGTGAGTTGCCTCATAGTCCAGCTCACCGTTTTTGTATATTCCATCGATCCTCACCTTCACCATCGACTTTGAAACCGCCAAGCGTTACCGTGAAGCCAACAAGCTGCCCCACCAGTTCCGCCGTGCAGCGTGGACCGACCTGACCGTGGAGGTGTATCTGTGATGGTTCTGGAAAGCAGCTCCGTGTTAAACGCAATTCATCTCATACATGAGCAAACAAATAAGGCCCACCGCCAAAATTGACGGTGAGCCTTATTTTATGCTCGTTTTTTAACGATAGCTCGCTATAAAAGTCTTACGCTCTGGGATTTTTGATAGCAGCCTGAGCAGCGGCCAGACGTGCGATGGGAACGCGGTACGGAGAGCAGGAAACGTAATCCAGGCCAACGTTGTGGCAGAACTCAACGCTGGAGGGGTCGCCGCCGTGCTCGCCGCAGATGCCCAGACCCAAGTTGGGGTTGGTTGCGCGGCCGTCATGGGCAGCCATCTTAACCAGCTTGCCAACACCGATCTGGTCCAGATGCTGGAACGGATCGCTCTCGTAGATCTTGGTATCATAGTAAGCGGTCAGGAACTTAGCAGCATCGTCACGGCTGAAGCCGAAGGTCATCTGGGTCAGGTCGTTGGTACCGAAGCTGAAGAAGTCAGCTTCCTTAGCGATCTCACCTGCGGTCAGGGCGGCACGCGGGATCTCGATCATGGTGCCAACTTGGTACTTCATGTCAACGCCAGCGTCAGCGATCAGCTTGTCAGCAGTCTTGACGATGACGTCCTTGACGTACTTCAGCTCCTTCACTTCGCCAACCAGGGGCACCATGATGTGCGGGGTGATCATCTTGCCGGTCTCAGCAGAAACCTTGATGGCAGCCTTGATCACAGCATTGGTCTGCATCTCGGCAATTTCCGGATAGGTAACGGCCAGACGGCAGCCACGATGGCCCATCATGGGGTTGAACTCATGCAGGCTGACAACAACGTTGTTCAGCTCTTCGGTGGTCATGCCCATATCCTTTGCCAGGGCTTCGATATCCTCAGCCTTGGTGGGCAGGAACTCATGCAGAGGCGGGTCCAGATAACGGATGGTCATCGGACGATCGCCCATGATGCGGTACATAGCGGTAAAGTCAGCTTCCTGGAACGGCTCAACCTTAGCCAAGGCAACCTTGCGCTCTTCAACGGTACGTGCGCAGATCATCTCACGCACAGCAGCAATACGATCCTCAGCGAAGAACATATGCTCGGTACGGCACAGGCCAATGCCTTCAGCGCCCATATCGACAGCGTTCTGTGCATCGCGCGGGTTATCGGCGTTGGTCATAACCTTCATCTGGCGTGCTTCGTCAGCCCAGCTCATAAAGCGCTTGAAGTTAGCGTTCTCGGTGGAAGCGACGGTAGCGATCTGGCCTTCGTAGATGTTGCCGGTAGAGCCATCAATGCTCATCCAGTCACCCTCATGGAAGGTGTGGCCGTTAATGGTGATAACCTTTGCATCGTAATCGATAGCAACATCGTTATCATTGCCGCAGCCGGAAACACAGCAGGTACCCATGCCACGTGCAACAACAGCTGCGTGGCTGGTCATGCCGCCGCGAACGGTCAGGATGCCCTGAGAAACCTGCATGCCGACGATATCTTCGGGGCTGGTTTCCAGACGGACCAGAACGACCTTCTTCCAAGCTTCGTCCTTGACCTTCTCTTCAGCATCTTCAGCGCTGAAGACAACGCGACCGCAGGCAGATCCCGGAGAAGCGGCCAGGCCCTTGCCGATTGCTTCAGCAGCCTTCAGGGCAGCAGCGTCAAACTGCGGGTGCAGCAGGGTATCCAGCTGCTTGGGCTCAACGCGCAGTACAGCGGTGCGCTGATCGATAACGCCCTCATCAACGAGGTCGCAGGCGATCTGCAGAGCAGCCTGTGCGGTGCGCTTGCCGTTACGGGTCTGCAGCATAAAGAGCTTGCCATCTTCGATGGTGAACTCCATGTCCTGCATATCCTTGTAGTAGTTTTCCAGGCGGGTTGCGATCTCAACGAACTGATCGTAAACCTCAGGCATTTCCTCGTGCAGCTTGCTGATCGGGGAAGGAGTACGGATGCCGGCAACGACATCTTCGCCCTGAGCATTGATCAGGTACTCGCCCATCAGCTTCTTTTCGCCGGTAGCGGGGTTACGGGTGAAAGCAACACCGGTGCCGGAACGCATGCCGGAGTTACCGAAAGCCATCTGCTGAACGTTGACAGCAGTGCCCCACTCGTAGGGGATTTCGTTCATCTTGCGGTAAACGTTGGCGCGCGGGTTATCCCAAGAACGGAAGACGGCCTTGACAGCGCCGATCAGCTGTTCTTTCGGATCCTGCGGGAACTCTTCGCCCTGCTTCTCCAGGTAGATGGCCTTGAACTCCTTGACGAGTTCCTTCAGGTCCTCAGCGTCCAGCTCGATATCCTGCTTAACGCCCTTGCGCTCCTTCATAGCGTCGATACGCTCTTCAAAGAAGCTCTTGCCCAGCTCCATAACGACGTCAGAGTACATCTGGATGAAGCGGCGGTAGCAGTCATATGCAAAACGGGGGTTAGAAGTCTTCTTTGCCAGACCTTCAACAGCCTGGTCGTTCAGGCCCAGGTTCAGGATGGTATCCATCATGCCGGGCATAGACTGACGTGCACCGGAACGAACGGAAACCAGCAGCGGGTTCTCGATATCGCCGAACTTCTTGCCAGTCTGCTCTTCCAGGATTCCCATGTACTTGAAGATGTCAGCCTTGATCTCATCGTTGATCTCACGGTTGTCAGCATAGTACTGGGTGCAGGCTTCGGTGGTGATGGTGAAGCCCTGAGGAACCGGCATGCCGGCATGGGTCATTTCTGCCAGACCAGCGCCCTTGCCGCCCAGAATGTTCTTCATGGTCGTCTGGTCGCCGCCAAATGCGTCATGGCCCTCTTTGAACAAATACAAAAACTTCTTGCTCATAGGTTACCTCCAACAAAATTACGGTTTCTTCCCGGTGTGCCGCGCACACCCGCAAAATAAGAATTTTCTCTCTTGCAAAGTCCATTATAACAGACTCAGCCCGGAATTTCCAGTACATTGTTAAATAAATGGCGAATATTTTCGCCGAAAATCTTACAAAGTTTTGGGGTCAGGCTCTTGCAATTTGACCAAAAATGCGGTAAATTATAATGGGTGAGAAGTTGGGAAATATTATTTTATTACATCCTGCAACACTTTTTTCAATTCATCCCGCCCTGGCAGGCTTCAGCCCTGTTCCGGGGCTTTTTTGTAGGGCCGTATACTCTTTTGGCCCAAAACAGAAAGGGGTATTTTTATGTCCGAAGCGAAAGCCAAATACCTTGCCGCCAAAGCGGCCTTTGAAGAAACTTTTGAAAAGCACCTGCAGAACGGTGTGGAGTTCATCAGCGACCAGGTTTTTATTGACCCCGAAGTTGAGATTGCACCCGGCGCAGTGATCCTGCCGGGCTGCATCCTGCGCGGCAAAACTGTCATCGGGGCAAACTGCGTCATCGGCCCCAATACCTTATTGGAGAACACCATTGTTGAGGCCGGTTCCACCGTGAACGCCAGCCAGTGTTATGACAGCCATCTGGGCCCCAACAACAAGATTGGCCCCTTTACCCATGTGCGCACCGGCACCGTGACGGATGAGGGCGTGCACCTGGGCGCTTATGTGGAAACCAAGAACGCCAACTTTGCCGAGGGCAACACTGTCAGCCACCTGACTTACATTGGCGATGCCGATGTGGGCAAGTACTGCAACTTTGGCTGCGGCACCGTAACCTGCAACTATGACGGCGAGGGCAAGTACCGCACCACCATCGGCGATTATGCGTTCATCGGCTGCAACACCAACCTGGTGGCGCCGGTCAAGGTGGGCAGCCGCGCCTTTACCGCTGCCGGTTCCACCATCGGCCACGATGTGCCGGACGGTGCCCTGGGCATTGAGCGCGCCAAGCAGGCCGAAGTTGCCGCCTGGGGCGCCAAGAAGCTGGAAAAATACGTTGCCAAAAAGCAGAAGCTGGAAGCCGAAAAGAAAAACGACTGATGCCCCCTGACCTGCTGCAAGGAGGATTGCTGCCATGGCCATTTTGGAACGCACCCTGACCGGGGATTTTACCACCATCCTGACCGAGCTGGACGCTGTTGTAAAACAAAGTGTTTCGGCCACGCTGGAAGGTTCCAGTGATTTCAACTTCAGCACCGGCCGCTGTGCCGTGCGGGTATACGAACGCTACAGTGCCATTGGCAATGGCCGTGTTACCATGAGCCTGACCCTGCTGGAAGCTGACGGGCTGATCCGGCTTTCCGCCATCACATCCGGCGGCAGCCAGGCTGTGTTTTTCAAGGTCAACACCTTAGGTGCAGAATCCTTCCTGGATACCATCCGGGACACAGTGGAACGCTTTGCCCCTGGTGCACACTAAAATCACAAAATTACTATAAGGATTTTTACTATGGGACTATTTGGAGGTGGTTCCGGGGCAGACTGGCTGATTGCCGGTCTGGGCAACCCGGAGCCGAAATATGACGGCACCCGCCACAACACCGGTTTTGCCGCGCTGGATGCGTTGGCCGAAGCCTGGGGGTGCGAGATCAACAAAAGCAAATGGCAGGGCCTTTACGGCATTGCCCAGGTGGACGGCCGCAAAGTGATGCTGCTAAAGCCGCTGACCTACATGAACCTGAGCGGCCAGAGCATCGCCCCCGCCGCGGCATTTTACAAGATCCCGCGCAACCACATTATTGTGTTGTGCGATGACATTGCACAGGAGCCGGGGCACATCCGCATCCGGCCCTCCGGTTCTGCTGGCGGGCACAACGGGCTAAAGAGCATTATCGCTTCCACCGGCGGCGAGGATTTTTACCGCATCCGCATTGGCGTTGGCGCCAAGCCGCGCCCGGATTATGATCTGGCTGACTGGGTGCTGGGCAAGTTCCCGCCCGATGACGCCAAGCTTGTGACCGGCCGCCACACCGACGTGGAAGCCGCCTGCCGCCTGTTGATGGCCGGCAAGCTGGGCGAAGCGCAGAATAAATTCAACCACTGAGCGCGGATAGGCGTTCCGTAGGGACGCACAGTGTGCGCCCATTCCTGTTTTCTGTGTAAGATGCCCGCAAAGGAAGTGTTCTCACTTCAAATTTGCAATCCATCATTACACGGGATGTGGTTTAATGGAACACCTGCAGGGGTGTGCGCACTGTGGAAAACTTTGCCGATGGTGATAAACGCTGCACATGATTTGTAGGGGACGATGCTCGTCATCGTCCCGCATGACGGGTCTTGCCACATATTCCACCCTGCATACGGCCAACGTCCGCGGGCGAACAATGTTCGTTCTCACATTCTCTACAAGATAAGAGCACAGCTTTTCCAATCATACAAATGCCAAAGCGGGCGGCCCATCTGGGCCGCCCGCCATTTGTCGTTCCATGCAACGCTTCTCTCAAAATTCACTTTGCCGTTTTGCTGCAAATATAGTACAATGGTTACGCAAAGCGCTGCTCATACCGGCGCACAAAAAGCGTATACAGCGCATAGCACACCATCAGGCAGACGGCATATACCCCGGCGAAGCACAGCCACGCGGCTGCGCCGCCCATCGCGGTGTTGGGCAGCAGCTCCAGCACCAGCGGGTGGGCCAGGTACAGCCAAAAGCTGCCCGCCCCCACAAATTCCACGGCCTGGGCGAACTTCTGATTTTCCGCCAGGCCAACGCCCTGCGGGTTCTGCACGGCCAATAGAACAAGCACCGTAAACACGCACTCGAACCCCGCCCGCTGGAAGTTGGTGAGCACTGCCAGCAGAATGCAGAATGCCCCGTATAAAAACTGCTTGTTCTCCCGCACTGCCGCAAACGCCGCCATGCCAAGGATAAAGCAGTACAGCGTCATGACCGGCGTTTTTGCGCTGAACTCGCTGATGTTGGCTTCTGCCGGGAAAGCCGCCAGACTGCTTTCAATTAAGCCGCCGATCCTGCCCTTCACCGCAAGGCAGACCACCAGCAACGCCAGCGCACCCCAAAAGCGTTTGCACAGCCGGTACAGCCACGGGGCCAGCAGATAAAAGAACGCAAAGGCGCTCATCGTCCACAGCACGTTGCGGTTGTTCCACAGCATCCAGTTATCACTGGGCAGCCACATCTGCAAAAATACAAAGTACCGCAGGTAACCCGGCCCGCACGGCCCGCCGGGGCCAAACAGCTGGGCTGCACTGGCGCCCGCCGCCAGATAGCGTACCGCATCGAACAGCCAGCGCAGCACCAGCACCAGCCAGTACAGCGGCAGGATCCGCCGGATGCGGCGCTGGTAATACGGCAGCGGCTCCGGGTGGCGGCTCAGGCTGGCCGCGGCCAGGTACCCGCTGAGCACAAAAAACAGTTGCACCCCCTGCGCGCCAACCGCGGCGGCATCCCCCAGGCCAACTTTCTGCCCGGTATGCACGCCCAGCACCATCAGCGCCGCCAGAATACGCAGCTCATCCAGCGCTACATTTTTATGTTTTGTCATCTTTCTATATTCTGCTCCTTATTGCAGCATTATTTGATTTCTTTATTCTGCCGAACTTTTTCGATTTCTTCTTTTCAAAGAAGGGGCAAAAACTCTCGTATTACTCGTATCCTCAAAATTATACATCACCCGCCCTATCATGCGCAAGCGCAGGAGGCACCATGTTTGACGCATTGTTTACCACCACAACCGAATACAAAAAACTGAGCCACGCGCTTTCCGGCAAAGGTGCATGCGCCCTGTTTGGGCTGCCCGCATCCGGCCGCGCACAGGTGTATGCCGCGCTGTGCCGCCAGTTGGATAAGCCGCTATGCATCGTGACCCCCGGCGAGGCCGAAGCCACCCGCTTTGCTGCTGACCTGAACACGCTGGGCATTCCCGCCGCCGTGTTCCCGGCGCGGGACTATGTGCTGCGCCCCATTGAGGGCACCGCCCGCGAATACGAGTACCGCCGCCTGGCTGTGCTGGGCGAGCTGGTAGGCGGACGGCTGCGCGCCGTGGCTGTGCCCGCGGAAGCATTAACCCAGTTCACCACCCCAAAAGAGGATTTCTGCGCCAACACCCGCACCCTCCATGCGGGGGATACTCTGCTGCGGGATGACCTGCTGGCCGCTTTGTTTGGTGCCGGCTACACCCGCCGGGCCCAGGTGGATGGCCCCGGCCAGTTCTCTGTGCGCGGCGATATTGTGGATATTTTTGCTCCCGACCAGAAAATGCCGGTTCGTATGGAATTTTGGGGTGATGAGATCGATACCCTGCACACCTTTGACCTGACCACCCAGCGCCGCGAGGATGCCATTGATAAGTTTTACCTGAGCCCCGCGCGGGAAGTTCTGTTCGGCAAACCTGCCGATGCCGCCGAGCAGCTTCGGGCCTTTTTGGCCAAGCAGCGCGGCAAAAAGAAAACCGCCATGGCGGACTGCATGGCCGCCGATCTGGACCTGCTGGATGGCGGTGCCGTGCCGGTCAACATGGACAAATACCTGGCCGTGCGCTACCCCCATCCCGCCACCGTGCTGGATTATTTTGACGACCCGATCCTTGTGGCCGAAGAGCCTGCTTCCATCCGGGAAGCCGACCGCGCGACCGCCTACCGCCGGGGCGAGGAACTGAAATCCCTGATCCTGGACGGCGTGCTCTGCGCCGGGCTGGATAACCTGTACGCGGACCCAAGCTACCTGTGGTCCAAAACCGGACACTACCGCACCATCTGTGCCGAGAACTTTGCCCGCAGCATGCCGGATCAGCCGCTGAAAGATATCATCAACGCCCCGGCTCACACCCTGCCTGCCTGGAATGGCGAAGTCGCCGGGCTGCTGGAGGATTTGAAACCGCTGTGCGATGCCGGTTATACCGTTACCCTGCTGGCCGGCACCGACCGTGCCGCAGCCGGTCTGGCACGCGACCTGCGCGATAAAGGCATTCTGGTTACCACCGATGCTGCAGCAGCCCCCGCTGCCGGGCTGGTGCAGGTTCTGGCGGGGCACCTTTCCGCTGGGTGCGAATTTCCGTTTGCCAAGTATGCTTTGCTGACAGGCCGTGCCTTTGGCGAAACCAGCTCCCAGAAGAAAAAGCGTAAAAAGGTCAAAGATGCCCTGAACAGCCTGACCGAGATCACACCGGGCGATCTGGTGGTGCACCAGAACCACGGTATTGGCCGGTATGCGGGCATCCAGCGAATGGCGGTTCAGGGCGTTACCAAAGACTACCTGCGCATTGAGTACGATAAAAAAGATGTGCTGTATGTTCCCGTCACCCAGCTGGACCTGCTTTCCCGCTACACCGCGCCGGGGGATTCGGAGAATGTCAAGCTCAGCCGCCTGGGCGGGGCCGAGTGGACCAAGACCCGCAAGAAGGTGCGCGCCGCTACCGAGCAGATGGCCAAGGAACTGATTGAGCTGTACGCCCGCCGCAAAAGGGCGCACGGTCATGCCTTCCCACCAGATGATACCTGGCAGGGAGATTTTGAGCAGCGCTTTGCCTATGATGAAACGCCGGACCAGCTTTCCAGCGCGGCGGAGATCAAACATGATATGGAGCAGCCCTGGCCGATGGACCGCCTGCTGTGCGGCGATGTCGGCGTGGGCAAGACTGAGGTTGCCCTGCGCGCCGCGTTCAAATGTGTGATGGGCGGCAAGCAGTGCGCCATCCTGGCCCCCACCACCATTCTGGCGTGGCAGCATTTCAACACGGCCATCGCCCGCATGGAGGCCTTTCCCATCCGCATCGGGCTGCTCAGCCGTTACCGCAGCGCCAAAGAGCAGAAAGAGACCATCCGCGGCCTGAAAGACGGCACAGTGGACATTGTGGTGGGCACCCACCGCCTGCTTTCGGACGATGTAAAGTTCAAAGACCTGGGCCTTGTCATCATTGACGAGGAGCAGCGCTTTGGCGTAAAACACAAGGAAAAGCTGAAAGAGAACTTTATCGGGGTGGACATGCTGACCCTTTCGGCCACGCCGATCCCCCGCACGCTGAACATGGCACTGTCCGGCATCCGGGACATGAGCACCATTGAACAGCCGCCCTTTGAGCGCCAGCCCATTGAGACCTATGTGCTGGAATATGACGATGCCATTATTGCCGAAGCCATCCGGCGTGAGCTGGCCCGTGGCGGGCAGGTGTATTACCTGTACAATCGAGTCGAAACCATTGAGCAGTGCGCCGCCAAGGTGCAAAAGCTGGTGCCGGGTGCGCGGGTCGGCATCGCCCACGGCAAAATGACGGAGGAGCAGATTTCCTCGGTTTGGCAGCAGCTGTTGGACAACGAGATCGACGTGCTGGTCTGCACCACCCTGATTGAAACCGGCGTGGATGTGCGCAACTGCAACACCCTGATTATTGAGAATGCGGACCGCATGGGGCTTTCACAGCTGTACCAGATTCGCGGCCGTGTGGGGCGCTCCAACCGCAAGGCGTATGCCTATTTCACCTTCCAGCGCGACAAAGTGTTGACAGAAATTGCCTCCAAACGGCTTTCAGCCATCCGGGAGTTTACCTCTTTTGGTTCCGGGTTCCGCATTGCGATGCGCGATTTACAGATCCGCGGCGCGGGCAACCTGCTGGGCCACAGCCAGCACGGCCACATGGAAGCGGTTGGTTACGAGCTGTATGTAAAAATGCTGAACCAGGCCATTGCAGCCGCCCGCGGCGAGCCTGCTGCGCCGGACAAGAGTGATTGCCTTGTTGACATTACGGTGGATGCCTATCTGCCGGAAAGCTACATTCCCGATGCCGCCGGGCGGATCGAAGCCTACAAGAAGATTGCGGCCATCACCACCCGTGACGATGCCACGGATGTACTGGATGAGTTGATCGACCGTTACGGCGACCCGCCGCGCAGTGTGCAGGGGTTGGTGGACATCAGCCTGGTGCGCGTGACAGCCGCCCGCGCAGGCATTGTGGAGATCGTGCAGCGCAACGTCAATCTGATTTTGTACACCGATGTTGTGACCCCGGCGCAGATGGGGGCCATGATGGATGCCATGCCGCACCGCGTGATCTACAACGCTGTAGGCCGCCCCTACATCAGCCTGCATGTCCTGCGCGGCGAGGACCCTCTCACCATCCTGCGCGATGCCGTTGCCCTGCTGCCGGGTGCGTGAGTGTTTTACGGGAGTTTTTGTTCCTTCTTTGAAAAGAAAGAACCGAAGAAACTTTATAACATATAATTATAATATAAAAAATAAAAACAACAGGCAGCGGCCCTATTTTGTGGGCTGCTGCCTGTTGTCATGTGTTGCTTTCTATGTATTTTTGCTCTGTAGGGAACGGTCTTGACCGTTCCGAAACCCATGGACAATATTCCAACAAAAGGGAAATAAGAAAAACACCCGGAACGGTCAAGACCGTTCCCTACAAATCGTTTTAAATCGCGTTACAAACCTGTAAACTCTCGGTAGGGCGGGGTCACCCGACCCCGCCAGGGCCTAATCCGATTTTTCATTAAGAATGTATAACGAACCAACAAATTTGTTGTAGGGGCGGCGTCCCCGACGCCCCGGACGGGCATAAATCTTATTGTACGGATCGTGCGTCAAGGAAGCGAACAACAGATCTCTTCAAGCACTTCCGCCCCTTTTCAAATTTCTAATTTTATCATTTCCGGTCTGGGGCCAATCACACCCCCACCACGCTCCAATGCTTATCCACATGGTTCAGCACTTCGCAGCCGGTTTCGGTCACGATGACAAGGTCCTCCACGCGCACGCCAAACTTGCCCGGCAGGTATACGCCCGGCTCAATGGAGAAGATCATGCCCGGCTTTACGGTATCGGTGTTGGCGGCGCTCACATCGCCCTTTTCGTGATCGGTCTGACCGATAAAGTGGCCCAGGCGGTGGTTGAAGTACTCGCCATAGCCCGCTTTGGTGATCAGGTCACGGGCGGCGGCGTCAATATCGCACAGGCGCACGCCGGGGTGGATCATCGCCTCGGCGGCTTCGTTGGCCTGGCGCACCAGATCATGGATGGCGGCATACTCCGGCTTCGGCTCCCCGCAGAAGAATGTGCGGGTCATATCGGAGCAGTAACGGTTCTTGCAGCAGCCCATATCGATCAGCACACACTCGCCTTTTTCCAGCACAGTATCGTCCGGCTCGTGGTGGGGGTCAGCGGCGTTTGCACCAAAGGATACGATGGTGGTAAATGCCACACTCTCGCAGCCGGCTTTCTTGTACTCGTTGTCAATGTACTCGGCAACCTGCTTTTCGGTCATGCCGGGCTTGACGTAGTCGCGCGCTTTCAGGATGGTTTCATCGTTGATGCGGGATGCTTCCTTCATCAGCATCTGTTCTTCGGCATCCTTCACAGCGCGGCAGGCATCCACGCAGTCGGAAGCCAGCACTACCGGCATACCGGGGCACAGCTCCATCAAAGGGATCAGGAACTTGGCAGGCCATTCCTTGTCGATGCCCAGAGTCTTGGTCTTGTCCACCACTTCGGCGATCTGCTCCACCGGCTTGTCCGAGTCCGTGTGCCACACTTCGCGGCAGGGGGCCTGCGGCACAAAGAACAGCTTGTTCAAAAAGATGACCGGCTCGCCCTGCACCGGCAGGTACAGCGCCATCAGGCGCTCATACGGCTCCACACTGGCACCAGTCAGGTACCAGATGCTTTTGGAGTCGCTGATGATCATTTGGGTCAGGCCGTGCGCCTGCATTTCGGCGCGCACGCGCGCTACACGCTGTTCGTTCATATTATAATCCTCACCTTTCAGGTAAATTCAACTAACTGCCCCAATCATAGCACGCTGCACCAAAATATGCAAGTGTATTTGTGCAGTTCCACCGTACCAAAAAGCGCCGCTTTCCGGGCGGGAAAACGGCGCTGGTATCTGGGCTTGTTACAGGGCTTCGATCGCTGCGTTCAGGCGGCGCAGGGTCTCCTCCTTGCCCATCATGGCGGCCAGGTCGGTGCCGCCTCCGGGGGTGCGAGCCTTGCCGGACAGGGCAATGCCCAGCGGGAACAGCAGCCAGCCGTTCTTCTTTTCCATTGCCTCGGCTTTCTGCTTGCAGGCTTCAAAAATGGCGTCGCGGCTCCAGTCGGTCTGGGCTTCCAGCACGGGCAGCAGGGCGCTGAGCGCTTCCTTGGCGGATTCCGGCGTGGTTTTCTGCTTTTTGTTGCGGTACATTTCAGCATCAATGGGCAGAACTGCATCAAAGAAGTCCAGCTGCGGCGGGATATCCTCCAGCACCTCGCAGCGGGGCTGCAGGTTCGCGCACAGCAGGTCGCGGTCGATCTGTACATGCACCGCCTGGTCAATGAACGGGTCCGCCAGCTTGCGGAACTCTTCTGCCGGCAGGGCGCGGATGTAAGCGGCGTTGATGGCACGCAGCTTGAGCGGGTCAAAGATAGCAGGAGACTTGGAGATGCGGGCAGGGTCCCAGATCTTGATCATCTCGTCAAGGCTGAAGATTTCCTGTTCACCTTCCGGTGCCCAGCCCAGCAGCAGCAGATAGTTCAGCACAGCGGCGGGCAGATAACCCTTTGCCACCAGGTCCTGATAGCTGGCATCGCCGTTGCGCTTGGAAAGCTTGTGCTGTGCGTCTTTCATGACCGGCGGGCAGTGGATGTAGGTGGGGACCTCCCAGCCGAATGCCTGGTACAGCAGGTTGTACTTCGGCGTGCTGGAAAGATACTCGCTGCCGCGGATGACATGGGTAATGCCCATCAGGTGGTCATCCACCACGTTGGCAAAGTTATAGGTCGGCATGCCATCAGTCTTGATCAGAATCTGGTCATCCAGTTCGGAATTATTGACCTCAATGTGACCGTACACCACATCGTCAAAGCCGGTCACACCCTCAGCGGGAATCTTCTGGCGGATGACATAGGGCACACCGGCAGCCAGCTTGGCGTTGATCTCCTCCTGCGGCAGGTCACGGCAGTGGCCGTCGTAATGGCTCATTTCGCCGTTGGCTTTTTGCTGCTCATGCAGGTCGTTCAGGCGTTCCTCGGTGCAGAAGCAGTAGTAGGCTTTGCCCGCTTTGACCAGCTGCTCGGCATACTGTTTGAACATGCCCATGCGCTGGCTCTGGACATAGGGGCCGACGGGGCCGCCGATATCCGGGCCTTCGTCCCAAGTCAAGCCGGTGGCGCGCAGCGTGTTGTAAATAATATCGGTTGCGCCCTCCACCAGGCGGCCCTGATCGGTATCCTCAATGCGCAGGATAAAGGTGCCGCCGTTGTGGCGGGCCTGAAGATAAGTATACAGTGCGGTGCGCAGGTTGCCCACATGCATATAGCCCGTGGGGGACGGTGCAAACCGGGTGCGTACAGGATTAGCCATGGTAAAATTACCCCTACTTTCGTGATGATGTAACAGCATATGCAAACATATATAAGATAAGTTTACCCATGTTGCTCTTTCTTGTCAACGCCGTTTTTGCAAATTCATTGGTCAGCTTCTTTTGCACAGTTCCATCTTGCAAATTGTTTGCCCGCGTGATACAATACATGCTGTAAACCAGTGATGCGAAAGTAAGACCGCCGGCGCACGCACAGAGAGCCTGGACAGCTGAGAACAGGCCGGAACGCGGGGCGGCACAATGGTTCGCAGAGGGCACGGGGAACGGCGCGAACGCCCAGTATCCGTTGACGGCAGCCACCGTTATCCGGCGGGGATGTTATTTGCATCCCGGTAAGCGGCCGCAGTTTGCGGCAAGCAAGGTGGCACCACAGGAAAAACTTTCCTGCCCTTGCACAGAGGCGCACCCGCTTCTCTGTGCGGGGGCAGTTTTCTTTATTGAAAGATGGAAAGGAAGTATTCACCATGGCAGAACAAATTGAAAAGCGCAAGCGCATTCTTTCGGGCATCCAGCCCACCGGCACCCCCACGTTGGGCAATTATATCGGTGCGGTGCGCAACTGGGCCCTGCTGCAGTCGGATTATGACTGCCTGTATATGGTTGCTGACCTGCACGCTTTGACCGTGCGCCAGACCCCCGCCAACCTGCGCCGTCAAACCCGCGAGATGGCCGCCCTGCTGCTGGCTGTGGGCATTGACCCGGAACAGCATGTGCTGTTTGTGCAGAGCCATGTTCCCGCCCACTGCGAGCTTTCCTGGGTTTTGGCCTGCAACACCCAGTTTGGCGAACTTTCCCGCATGACCCAGTTCAAGGATAAAAGCGCCAAGCACCCGGATAACGTCAACGGCGGTCTGTTCACCTACCCTGTTCTGATGGCGGCTGACATCCTGGTTTATAACGCGGATCTGGTGCCTGTTGGCCAGGACCAGACCCAGCACCTGGAAATTGCCCGCACGATTGCCAACCGTTTCAACGGCATTTACGGTGATACCTTTACCCTGCCCGCCGGTTACGTTCCCAAGGCAGGCGCCAAGATCATGAGCCTGGCCGAACCCACCAAAAAGATGAGCAAGTCCGACACCAACGCAAACGCCTTTGTGCTGATGACCGACGATAAGGACACCATTGTGCGCAAATTCAAGCGCGCCGTAACCGATTCTGACGGTGTTGTGCGGTTTGACGCCGAGAACAAGCCCGGTGTTTCCAATCTGATGACCATTTATTCCACCTTTACCGGCAAGGACCTGGCCGCTATTGAGGCTGAGTTTGCCGGCAAGGGTTACGGTGATTTCAAGCTGGCCGTTGCCGAAGTGACCGCCGACGCCCTGGCCCCCGTGCAGGCCGAGTATGGCCGCATTCTGGCTGACAAAGCCTATGTGGACAGCGTGCTGAAATCCGGTGCCGAGCGTGCCGCCCGCCTTGCCAACCGTACCGTCAGCAAGGTATACCGCAAGGTCGGTTTGATGCAGTTGGACAAATAATTTTTGGGCAATACCGCATAATTCTAAGTGCCGATACGGCGAGCGAGGTGCAGCACTTAGAATTATGCGGTATTGCCTTATTTTTTATCTACGCCTATCACACCCATTCCCCATTGAACACGTATTTGTCCAGCCGTTCAAAGGCTTCCTGCACGCGGGTCAGGGGCAGTGCAAGGTTCATGCGGATGGCGCAGGGGCCGTGGAACATACGGCCATCCTGCCAGGCAACGCCCACATTCCAGCCGGCTTTTTCCACCTCGGCAATGGTTTTCCCGTGGGCTTTGCACCAATCCGTGCAATCCAGGAAGAGCATGTAGGTGCCCTCCGGCTTGCTGACCGAAACGCCTTCAAAATGCTGGGTGATATAATCACAGGCAAAGTTGACATTGCCGCTGATGGTCCCCGCAGTTCCTCCACCCATTCGTACCCTTCCGGCTTATAAGCGCCGATCAGGGCGTGCATAGAAAGCACATTCATATCATTATAGTGCGGCTTGCTGCTTTTGGCACGCACGCGGTCCCGCAGGTAGGGGTTATAAATAATATGGTAACTACCCACCAGGCCCGCCAGGTTAAAGGTTTTGCTGGGGGCATACAGGGCAACGGTGCGGCTGCGGGCATCCTCGCTGACGGACTGGGTGGGGATGTGCTTGTGGCCGTTCAGAATGATATCCGACCAGATTTCGTCCGAAATGACAAGACAGTCATTGGCGCGGTAGACCTCCATCGCCTTTTCCAACTCCCAGCGCTCCCACACGCGGCCGCAGGGGTTGTGCGGGCTGCAGAAGATCGCCACATGGATGTGGTTCGCCTTGATCTTGGCATCCATATCCTCAAAGTCCATCCGCCACACACCGTTTTCATCCTTGACCAGTGGGCTGTGCACAATTTTATAGCCGTTGTTTTCCACACTGGCGGTAAAGCCGATGTAGGTGGGGCTGTGCAGCAGCACGGCATCGCCGGGGGCAGCAAAGCTGGTCAAAGCAGAGATCACGCCGCCCAGCACACCGTTTTCGTACCCGATGCACTCTTTGGTCAGGCCGGTTACACCGTTGCGGGTCTGGTGCCAGCGGATGATGGAATCATAATATTCATCGGTCGCACTAAAATAGCCAAAGGCCGGGTGCTGGGCGCGCTCGATAATGGCCTGCTGGATGGTGGGTACCGTGGGAAAATTCATATCCGCCACCCACATGGGGATCACATCAAAGCCAGGTTTGGGCGCTTCGGGCGCAAAGCCGTTCATCTGGCCAACGGAATCTACCGCAATGGCGTCCTTGCCATGGCGGTTCATGATGGAAGTAAAATCATATTTCATTGCAACATGCTCCTTTGCTGTTTTCATCTCTTTCTCTGCTACCAGCATACCCCAAAATGCCGCCCCGCACAAGGTATGATTTTACGCTTTTATCTGACAAATCCACGCAAAACCGCCCCGCCGGGTGCAGCGCTGTACCCGGC
>ERZ779729.1497-NODE-1497-length-16529-cov-5.781899_pt1 | contig 16529 bp, 10 predicted proteins | sample MGYA00511072_ERZ779729 | MGnify/ENA primary metagenome ERZ779729 (study PRJEB29588, sample SAMEA2156675) | human gut metagenome | biome: human gut; feature: human-associated habitat; material: faeces | place: Denmark | collected 2008/2010 ...
TGTTCGCAACGAAACGATAAAACGTTTTCAGTTGTTCTCCGTCCGTCATCATCGCTTGAATTGCGCGATTTCTGTCGGCGTTTCTTCTGATGTCGCTCAATTTTTCTTCCACCTCCTTTGTCTTTTTTCCTGCAAGGGCAATTCTTTTCCGAACACTTCAAAGTAAATCTGTTTGCGAAACTCGAAGGTCGGGAAATACATCACGAAACACGCCGACGACGCACCCATCAATCGGATAAGTACACGCAGTTGTTCTCTGCCGAACAGTTGCTTTGTCTTGAGCTTATGTACAAATTCTTGCTCCTCCATATCAAGACGCGTTGCGATTTGGCTCGTTGTGTAGCCACTTTCTTTCAGCCAAGAATAGAACGCGCCGCTCCGTAAGGAATATCCTTCGATTTTTGCTCTGTCTATTTCGCCCTGTTCGGACAAATGTCTGTTTTTAATTTCGGTCATAGCGTCCTACCTCCTGACTGGCGTTTTTTGTTCGGGATTCATACCCCCTCACTACTATTGGAAAGTTTCGGGGTGTCAGTACACGGTCTGGCGGCATAAATCTTAATTTTTTTCTAAAAATTTTTTTAAGGCAGCATAAATACGTTGCATTGCGTTACTTACCGCTTGTTTGTTTATGCCAAAATGCTCGGCAACTTCGTCTTGCGATTTGTCCTCGAAAAAAACCATCTGCACCATAGCCTGTTGACGCGGATTAAGATGTTGAATTGATTTATGTACTTGCTTTTTTATTTCGGCTTGCCGTTCGCTCTCTATAATCTGCTCTTCCGGGGACGGGTTATCGTCCGCAGGTTCATAGCCTGTTTCTTCGTACATTTCATCGAGTGAAGAACATTTTTCGTAATATGTATCTTCCGATTTTGCGAAGCGATCCGTATCACGGTTCAGCATTTTTACCGCTTGTTCTTGCTCTGCGGTTTCCACTTCGACTTTGGTTACTTGGTAACGGTTAAGTTTGTAATAGACTTTCTTTTTCATGGTTTGAAATCCTCCGATTTTGATTTTTGTGTTTGAAAATCGCAATCGGACAGATTCCTGCCCACAACGAAAAAAGCCCGACTGCGTTGTGATTAAACGCAATCGGGCAATTCAGAGTATAAAGGCATAAAAAAAACGCCTCGCAAAGAATAAACCCTGATTAGGTCTAATCCTTGCAAGGCGTTGGTAGCTTTCCTATGAGAATAACTCCTGTTTCTTACAACTTCGTATACGTTCGCGCGTTGGCTTTACTCTCCCTTTCGGGCTACCGCTGTCCGTTCCCGTATACTGTCTGATTTTACAGATAAATAATATTTAATTGTCTTTGTCTATAACTCCATATAAGGCGTGGATAACTTCCTTCTCGGATAGTTTCGGTTTCTTATATCTTCATATCGGCTTGCCCGTAGTTCTTGCTACCGTCGGCAGTCCCGTATGGTTTTTCGTACAGACTTTTAGCGCGCGGTAGCCGCTTGCGGCATTTCCTGCGCTTTGTTCGGATCTGCGCTCAATCGCATTTTCCCCGTTTCGTCTACGTCCGCAAGCACGGATGCTCCGCAATGATGACACTTGACGATAACGCCTACGCAATGTCCGGTGACTTCCAACAGCTTTGTTAGACAATACGGACAAGTCAAAGGATTGTTCTTTTTAGCCATATAAATACAACCTCCTTTCTCCCTAAACTTACAAACGATTTGAATTTATCTAACTGCTACGGTATGGTCGGGATAACTCCTATACAACAGTCAGACATCATTTGTAATCCAATTATATATCTTTGCGCTTTCGGGGCAAAAACGCGTGATACCGATTTAATTATATATGTGGATACAGCTTACCAAAACACCCTGTATCTCACAGTCTTTGACGATAATATCTTTCATTTCCTTGTTTTCCGGATGAAGTACCACTTTCCCGTTCCTTTTATAAAAACGTTTCAGCGTTGTTTCGCCGTTCATCATAGCGACTATTATATCGCCGTTCTCTGCCGTGTTCTGCTTTCTGATTACGACGAGATCGCCGTGCTTGATTCCGATGTCAATCATACTGTCGCCGTGCGTATGAAGAATAAACAAGTCCCCACCGCCGAAAATCGCTCGCGGAAGCGTAACGCTTTCTTCTATCTGCTCCACCGCGTCAACAGGTTGTCCGCACGCGATAGAACCGACGATAGGCGTGATTGCTACTCCGCTCGGCTTCAACTTCGGCAACATATCGATATTGCCGAGCCTTGTCCGCTCTATCCTGCCGCTGTTTTCAAGTGCAAGGATATACGTTCTTACAAGGTTAAGCGAACTCATATTCAATGCTTTCATTACCTCTCTGAAACTCGGCGATTTGCCTTTTCTCTTTTGGTAGTCGATTATGAAACTTTCCATATTGTCCAATGTCGTCGTGTTGAGCGTTCTCATCCGTAGTACCTCTTTTTACTAAACTGAACTTTGCGTTCAATTTAGATTGTAGCCGTATTATATCACAAAAGACTATCTATTTCAAATTTTCATTTCCCAATATTGGGAAGTGAACGATATTTTTTTATTTTTTTCGAAAAAAAATAATGCCCTTACCGAAGTAAGAGCATTTGTTTAAGTTCCATATCAATATTCTTCTTTAATTTTAGCGACAAAGGCGTTAAATTCATCAAGCACCTTTCGCGGCGATTTGATTTTCACTTTGCCCTGCGTTCCGACGATCCACGCAAAGAATGTTTTTGAAATCTGCACCGTTACGTCAACCGAATAGGTTTCTTCGTCTGCTTTCTTTATGCGTATGTCATCTCCGAAACGGTCAAACATATCCGACAAGATATTTGCCGTAAACAGCAACGTTACGTTCTGACTTTCCCCTCCAAACATCGAAAATACTTGCTTACGGTATTCTTCCGTGTTGAACAGTTCGTATTCGGGGTGTGGCTCGCGCTCAAGCTCTTCCACCTTTACACTTTCCATTTTATCAAGCCGGTATGTAACTATATCGTCGTGTCCTTTCGAGAAACACAACAAGTAATAATTGTCCTTGTTCCATACCATAAACGCAGGGCTTACGGTATAACGGTTGCCGTTCTTCCGATAAACCTTTTTATGCTTCTCGTCGTAATTGAAGTAAAGGAACGAAATTTGCTTGTTCTCGTTTATCGCGCGTTCGATTGCGTCCACGTTATAGATAAACGAACTGCTACCCTTCCTGCCTTTATCAAGAGAAATAATATGCTTTGAAATGCTCTCCGCTTGATGAGTACAAAGCGTTTCCGCAAGTCTGCCGATAAGTGCTTTCTTTTGTGCGACGGGAAGTTTCGACGCATTGATAACGTCTGCAAGCATAACCACTTCTGCCGTTTCAAGCGACCGATTGACTACATAATAGTAATGATACTTCTTTTTGTAGGAAAGAACCTCATAGCCGTTGTCGCACAAAGTCGCTATATCCTGAACGAGAATTTTACGCGACACATTCAGTCCGCGCAAGGCAAGAAGCTCGGATAATTCGTCGGTATTCAATGCGTGGTTTTCATCTGTATTTTTACAGAGAATATCCCATAAGACAAGCAGTTTGATTTTATGCGCTTCGTTTGCCATAATAATTCCCTTATCAGTTATAAAACAGATTTTTGCTTTTATACTTTAATTGCGGTCGTATTTTCCTGCTCCGCAGTCCGTTGTTCAACATAAAGTTTCAAAAGCACAGCCGCTTCATCGGTAATAACGTGTTCCATACGACAAGCATTTTCTTCCGCAATATCATTGCTCGCGCCTATAAGTTTCAGCGCACTCGCAATCGTCTGATGTTTCTGCTCTATGTTCTTAACTTTTTCAATACCGCACTTCGTCAATGTTATTTTCCCTTGATGAAATGTTACATAGCCAAACTCTTCAAGACGTTTCATTGCATTATGAACGCTCACTTTACTATATCCACGTTCATCTGCGACATCAACAGAACGTACCATCCCGTTTTTCTTTTGCAACGCATAAATCGTCGTCAAATACATTTCTTGCGATTCTGTGTTTTCAAGCATTTTCCTTTCCTTATGAATTCATCATTCTCTTCTTGCGTTTCACTACAACTATAATAGTCACAACTACTCCTGCAAGAATAACTACCGCTCCGACCAAAATCAAAGCGTATCCCCACATCGGCATATGAAACGCCACGCCCGGAATACAGACGATAAACGTTCCCGTTTTATCCGTTGCGGTAACAACGTATCTTCCGTATCCGCTCGCGGAAAGTTTTGTCAAACTGCCGTTGTCGTCCATATAGTAAACTTCGGCTTTCGTGCGGTCAAAATAATCGTCCGCGCGGAACAACAGTTCAACTTTACCGCTCAAGGTTATGACTTCGCCGTCTTCACTCAGAAATTCAGCAGAATAAACCTCGAAATTGTCCGCATTCTTTTTCATTGCGGAAGCCGCTTTTTCGTAAATTTCCGAGCCGACCGCAAGTTTTCCCGCGACGATTCCCGCTTTTTCGGGCAAAACGTTATTTGCATCTCTGAATTTAACAATATCGTTTTCGCCCGCCGCGGAACGAATCGTAACAACGTATTCCGAGAACGAATCGTTACCCGATGATGTCTTATATTGCGAGTTAATCGCCTTATAGACCAACTTATACGTTCCGACTTTGCCGAGAACAAGTTTTTCACCCGACACATCGACCGCCTCGTCGCCGTAATACGCCGAGGTCGTGACCGGGCAATCATCGTCGCCCAAGTTTGCCGTCGCTTCGGGAATCGGGAAAACCGTGCCGACTTTCAAAGAATATTCAGCCGCCGCTTTCGTTGAAATAACGGGAACAAATTCCGCAGGCCGTTCGCCTAAATCGCGAACGGTTTCGGAAGTTTTTTCCGACGAAGATAAATTTAGCGTTGCCGTAAAACTCATCTCACGCGACATCGCGTTTATGTACGCCGAAAACGAAAGTTTGCTTTTCAGATTGTTTTCGGAAAGCGTATAGGTATAATACGTCCAACCGTCTTTCTTTTCGCTTGTTTTACCGACTTCTTTCCCGTCAAGGTTCAGGTTCAGATAGCCTATCGACGAAGAGAACCCGAACGTCATATAATACTTGCCGCCGAATTTCTCCACGGTAACGGGATTTGTAAAATTATCCGCACCCATCTTCAAATCAAGGTTTACGGGAACGGTATACGTTCCGTCACCGCCGCTTATCACCTGCTCGCTTGCGGCATAGCTAATTGAAACCGATTGAAACAATCCGCAAAGGATCAGTGCAAATACCGCTATACTTACAGCAAAGATTTTTTTGAATTTTACCATACTTCATTTCCCTCGCTGCCTGTAAACACCGCGACAAGAACGGTATCTTTAGTGAACTTATAGGTCGATAAGTCAATTATAGTCCTGCTTTCATCGCCCTGAACAAACCAACCCTTAAACGTATAACCCGTTTTTGCAACGACCGTTCTGTTCGACTCAAGACCGTTTCCTTCAATTACGGAATCGTTTCTTATAACAGAAGCGGAATATGTCGCATTGATTGAATATTTTACGGTAAGCATTTTTTTGTATACGGCGTTAATCGTAAAATAATCGCTATCATCGGTAACTTCGTTCAGATAAATTTTTCCGTTTTTAACGCCATCGCCCAAGAAACCGCCCGTCCAACCGGCGAGAACAGTTCCGGCAGGCGCATAAACTTTATACACGGACAAATCGATAACATAATATCCGCTTGAAGAATCCCTGAAATAATGTTTTACTCTATCGTCGTTTCCTTCCGATTTTGCGGTAACGGAAATACCGCCGTCCCATATTGCATACAACGTTACGTTCTGCGAATTATACCTGCTTATAAAATTGTCTATGCCGTTTTTAACGACGTCTTTGGACGTTGCGTCCTTGCCGATATATTGCGTCCAACCGAACAGAATATCGTTTCCCGCAAATTCCTTTTCGTTAAGCGCGTTGATGTTGTTGCTCAGATTGTATGTTACCGTCCGCTCTAAAAGCCCGTCGGAAAAAGGATGATCCTTATCCGTAACAAACGTGATCGTAACGTCGCAGTTATCCGATAAAACGTTGACGATCTGCCCGAACGAATAAGACGTTCCGTTTATCGAAAAACCGAAACCGACGTAAAACTCACCCGCCTCGTTAAACTTCAAGGAATATTCGTATTCGCCTTTATTAAGCGTATAAGTCCTGTTTGCGTAAAAACTGTTGTCGGTTTTACCGCCGATTCTGTGTTTAACGCTTACGTACGACTTTGCGATTTCATTGCCGTCGTCGCTGTAAAGGCGCGGAATGTTCATCGTATACAAAGTGTTTGCAAAATACGAATTATATTTCAGCATATCCGTAGTTTTTTCACCGGAAAATCCTACGCCATAAATATAATTACTGTTGAATTTATTTCCAAAATACGAAAATTCAAGCGATACGGTAAACCAGGAATATTTTTCCGTATAGCCTTTTATTTCTTTCATTACGGAATCTATATCGCCGCTTCCGATATCACGAGAAATCGTCGTACTACGATTGTTTTTATCCACCAAAAAGGCAGAAAATCCTGTCAGACTCATACGAGAAGGCGCGTCGTCGCCGATCATCATACTGAAGGATCTCGAAAGTTTTTCGTCGCAGTTATCCTTAGTCAGATATACCGACTCGCTTGCTTTGACGTCTTTTATTTTTCCGTACTCGTCGTATTTAACGTCGCCTTCGTCCATTATTTCACCGTTATCGGACTCGATACGGTACGTTTCCTTTTGCGAAGTAACGTATTTGAACCGAATAAATTCCGTTTCCCCGTACACGTTTACGAGTTCGTAGCACACGTAAGTTTCATACGCGGACGCCGTAAAATCTTTTTTCTGATGCCCGATATACGTCAAAGAATAAACGCCGTTCATATTCGTGAAAATGCCGACGTGAAGCGGATTTATGCACGATTCGTCGTCGTACCAATTATTTCTGAATCGCACGTTTTTCACGCCCGTCCACGAGTAAGTAAGTGCCGGCAACTCCACCGATGCACCTTCTTTATCTATCGTATCGGAAACGTAGGCATTATCTTCTTCCGACCATTTCCAAGCGTGATTTTCGTCGGTTATTCGATAATCCGGATTGCTTTTTTCGACGAGTTCGACGATCGCCGTTTTTGTGATACCGTCGTCATCCGTAAAGGTAAACACTATTGCACAATCGGAAGAAAACGCAAAAGCCTTATTTACCGTGATTTCTTTTGAAAAATCGATTTTATCACCGCTTAAAGCAAACCCTTTGTATCGAACCGTCGAAAAATCGGTGTCTTCGGATACTTTTTCGCGGTAAATATCTTCGAGCCTTAAAACATCGCCCCGATTGACGGTTTTTCCTATCCTGAAATTCGACGATTCACGCATTCCGTTCGCGCCGAACGTCTGCACGGACATGGAATCGTAGTATAATTCTTCTCCGTTCTTTCTGCTTTTTTCGGCGTCATACCCGTATATATTTGTCTGAATATCGAAATGGGCTATCTCATATCTTGCTTCGGATACGTTTTTCGAGTTTGTTTCGTCGGTAGGTCTGAACGTTATTTTACTGTTATACACTCTTCTCGCGGCATACGGTGCGTTTACGTCGGTTGCCGAATACCAGAAGTTGATCATCCTTGTTGACAAACCGTTTTTCAGCGTTTCGTCATAAGTCAAGTTTTTATCGTTAAGATCGGAATAGTTTCCGGGATAAAAACTTCCCGACGTTTCAAAAGAATAACTATCGCCCGAAAGTTCTTTATAATCGACGTTTTCGTCGGATAGTTTTATGATATGGTCGTAATCCATATACAAAATCTGCACGCCCGATCCCATACCGCCTGCAACCTCCATAAAGCCCGAAACGGAATACATAATTCCGAATTCGCGCTTGAAGTTTGTTCCGAGATCGATAACCGAATATACCTTATAGTCGTCCGTATGAAATTCCACCGAATAATCCACGTATTTCTTCGCTTTGTAAGTTTCGGGATAATAATTCGATTCGACTTCTCCGTCAAAGCCCGTCGTGTCAAGCTCGAAACAATACTGATTGGGCATAAAAGACATCATTCTGTAAAACAGATTTTGATAATAAGGTTCTTCAAGTTTTCCGAGCGTAAACTTAACAAGCCCCGCATAAGGCGTAAAAGGCTTAATCAGTTTATATTTCCCGTTTTCCGCTTTCAGATAAGAAAAAACCGAATTGAAGCCGTCACCCATAGACGATTTATTTTCTATCGTCTTATTATAACTTCTTACAAGATAATATCCGTCCTCAAGCGGAACGCTTGTATCGACGTAAGGCGTCTTAAATCCTATCAGCCTTGTTATTCTGAATTCGACGGTATAAGTTGTGGTCGTACCGTATCTTTCTTCATCGGAAAGCCCTTCCGCATTCCAGTTAGTCGTTTCGATATCGAGATATACGGGGTTTGATAAGTCCGTATCCGTTATGCGGATATATATCGTTTTCACCGTATCCGAAAGCGAATTCACGCTTTCTTTTATATAAACGCTTGACGGATTTTTAGTCGCGTTTACCGTTACTTTATAGGAATCGGCAAGCGCGCCGTAAGGCTCCGGATCAATGCAGTCGTATTCGATTTTAAGCAATAAATCGTTATCCGATTTTTCAATGTATGTATTTTCAACCGAAATGTTTTCGGGGAATTTTTTATAACCGCCGAATTCATCCGCGGTCTGCCCTTTTTTTATCGTATCTTCGAGAATTTCGGCTTCAAAATCTATATCGTACGTTCCGCTTACGGTCATATCTTCTTTAAGCCACTTTGCATAAAGCGTTACGTCGCTCATTGTCATAAGTAGCAGATTATCCTGATATTGCGTATGATATTCCTTATCAAAAAACCAGCCGCCGAAAACATAGCCGACTTTCTGCGGCGAAGGTAAAACGGGGATGCTTTTTGCCGTGTACGTCAAATCTTCCAAAGGTTCGTCAAGCCCTTCGGACGAAAAAGAGATTTTATATTCCGTATCGCCGTACGCTTCTTTAATAACGTCCTGCGGCGTCTTTACGTCGGTTTTACCGCAAGCGGAAAATGCGGCGAGACATGCGACGCACAATATAAATATAACAACTTCAGAAAAAAACTTTTTCATTGCACCCTCTATAAAGCGGAATCGTATACGCCCGATTTTGCGGGCGTATACCGTTCCTTTTGTCTCTTACAGGTAAAAATCTTCGTGATCTTGAAGCCTACTCATAAATGTATTTTCGGAGTTCGCTCTGCCGTTGAACCAGCCTTCTTCAAAGAGGGAAGAATCCTGATTCTTGACTTTATCCGCGTCCATCCAGATATCAAATGCGCAGTTATTGTATATGGCATAATGCGTTTCTTCCATATCGGTAAAAGCATTCTTGTGAATCTTTGAGAAGATACCGAAAGAGATATAATTGAAAGCGTTTCCGAGATAGTATACCGAGCCTTCCATCACTTCGTAACGATAAACGTAATGCTGTTTTGCCGCGAAATCCTCACTCCATGCTCCCCATTCGTATGCTTTACCGCGAAGCGAATAACCGATTCCCATATGTCCGCTTGCGTCATTGAATCCGCCCGCTGTCGCCACATAACGAACGTCGTAAATCGTAATCAAATCATCGTTTCCTACGTTGTCTTTCATCGTTTTCGTGTCGGTATTTTTTACATACTGCATAATACCGTAATAATCACCCGACATACTTTCCACGAAGAAATACTCACCGGCTTTCGCAGCTGCCGTCAGCTTTCTCGGATTATCCTCGTTACCTTCCGATTCCGTTGCGGTAAATACAAAGATACCCTTCGTTTTGAACGCATAAGGTTCGATATTCTTCATTTTTGCAAGCGGCAATACGAATTTGATTCCGTTCTTTTTGATGTTTTCATTTACGGTAATCGTTTCTCCGTTTACAACGCATCCCGCATTTTCAAACGCTCTTGTTTTAATCTCTTCAAGCCCGCCGTCCGAAACGATGAATTTCGTAAGGTTAGACGTGTTTGCAAACGCCTTTTCGCCGATACTTACCACCTGAGAACCAACGTAAACTTCCGAAATATAGTTATTGTCTTTGAAAGCATTGTCTGCAATAACGACCTTGTAGGTCTTTAATGCCTCATCGTCAAAACTGATACAAATTCTGTAAACTCCGCCGAGATCGAACGCCGTATCTTTATCGAATCCCGTTACGGTAATCGTTTTTGTCGCATCGTCTTTCGTGTAAGTTACGCCAAGAATATTTCTTGTATAGGTTACTCTGAGATACAGGTTGTGATCCAGCGTACCGGGGGTGTAAGGCTTGCCGAGTTCGGTAATTTCATAAGAATAGCTTCCGTCGTTGATTCCGATAGCGTTAAGAATTTCATCAATCGTTAAAGTTCCTGCCGACTTTTTACCCGTTATGGAATAAGTCCTCTTCGTCGAGGAATCTCTTGTATCCTCACCCACTATGTGAATGATAACTGCTTTTCTTTTCTTAACCGCGCCTATGCAAACAACCTTTTCGAGAGTAGTTCCGTCGCTTTCGGTAAGTTCGGTATACGGCGTTTTGCCCTGCGTGAAAGCATATTCGCTGATTCCTTCGGGCATAGAAGCGACGTTCAGATAAACGTATCCGAAATCGTTCGACGTAAGCCCGCTGAACACGGAATAAGAATCGATCGCCGATTTTTCGTCGGGGGCTTGTACTCTCTGCATATCGGTAAGCATAGAACCCGTATAATACGAAAGTTCGTACGTTGCGTTGTTTTCGTCCGATGTATAAGAAATTTTCTTAAACGTGGACGGAAGAGAAATATATTTAACGGTCAAACCTTTAAATGCTCCGACGGATACGGCTTCAGCGCCTTCCGCAACGGTGAGGGTTTCATTGGCAACTTTATCCTGATAAGTACAAACAAGCGTTTTATAAGTTACGCCGCCGACAGTACGGTTTCTAAAAAGTTCGCCTTCCTCGTAATAATATTCGCTACCTTCCGCAAATTTGAGATTGGACGGAACGGTTACGAGCGTATTAACGCTAGCGGGAATGTTTACGGTAAACGGGAACGCGCTCACTCCTCTGTAATAACCGACCATTCCTTCCATATAATCGCCCCAAAGCGAATCGATAATGATCTCAAGCCCTTCGGGAAGTTCGAGAGATTTAAGATTTCTCATATTCCAGAACGACTTTTCAAGCACTTTAAGGCTCGCGGGCAATTTGACGGTTTCGAGTTTCGTGCAAGCCTGAAATCTGTTGATATATTGAATGCCGTCTGCAAAATACGCATAGACCGCAGAATCGCACTGATCGACGGTTGCCGTATACATTCCCGCCGAAACGGAGAAGTCCGCCGTAACCACGTTGCAATCTTTAACGCCGTCAATCGTTACGTTTTTGGACAGGAAAGAAATTGCAGGTAATCTCTTGATATTCTGAAACTCTTCCGAATTGCTCGACTTATAATCGAAACCGACGACCGCATAATCGTTTGCCGTACCTTCAATCTTCTGATATGCAAGATAGGGTGATTTCCACATAACCTTGATAGCCGTATTTTTCGTAATTACAAGCGAGGAAAAGTCAACGGCGTTTCCGTTCTCGTCCACATAAGACAAATCTTCTTTATCCATATAATAAGGAACGAAATCTTCATATTCCTTATCGGGGGCTTTCATAGTCGAATTGATTCCGACCTGAACGCTCTTTAAGGTTTCATAACCGTTATCGAACGTAACCGTAGCGCAGTAGCGAGCGTAAAGGTTGTCCGCATCCTGCGTGTTGTACTTCGTTCCGTAAGCGGCATCGATATACCAACCGTCGAACGTAAGGTTTTTGCTTGTCGCGTCCTCCGTGTATTCTGTTGTCTTTCCCGCAAGTTCTTCGAGCTTTATATCGGTAGCGGCTTCACCGTTAACGGAAATGCCGACGTGAACAGGCGCAAAATACGCGTATACCGTAAGATTTTCTTTCACTTCGGTATCTTTGGTAAATTCTGAACCCTCGTCGAAGGTCGAAGTTGTATACCAACCGCGGAATTCATAAAATTCCTTTTCCGGATCGGCAGGCATAGTCACCTTACCGTTCACCACGTCCACCGTTTGCGTTTTGCCTTCAACGGTAAACGTAACCGACAGATCCTTGCTTCCGCACGCTGTAAACGCGCAGACACCGACAAGAAGCATCACAAGACACATAATAGCACCGATGACGTTCTTTCTGAATTTTGTCATTTTGAATGACCTCCTAAAAAAATTTTTGTATTGTATATTCACTCGCTTTCGCGGGAAAAACATCTGATTAAATATCGTATCTCGCCAAAATCTCCGACGGAGACTGTGTGAGAACGAACAAATACGGAATAAGCGATATGCAAGTCATTGCCGCTGCGCCTACGGCAAAACTTGCCGCCGCAAGACCTATAAAGCCCGCGAACGCCACGTTCATAATCGCGTATCTTACCGCAACGAGCGCAACCGTGATCGCCGAGAACACAAAGAAACTAAAAACGTTATGAACGACCGCCGTGACGCACTCTTTGAACAAAAGATTGCCTTTGTTGACGCCGATTGCACGGTAAATTCCGTACTCTTTACTGTTTTTGATACTTGCCGACTTCTCTATGAAGAAATAGATGATGAGAAGCAGGACGATCACGAGAAGATAGAGATACAACCCGCTTGCCGCGTCTTGTTTTTCTTCTTCGTTTTCCTGTTCATACGCCGCGCCGACGTTTACTGCCGTTACGCCCAAATCTCTTAAATCGGATTTCAGCGAAGCAAGTTGCTCCGGACTTTCCGTCGTTATCTCAAAATAATACTGTGAACCCGTAGACGAAAGCGCGTCGAGGTTTGGCGATATGTAAACGAAAATATTATGAAGAACGTTTTTGTTGACGTAAACCCGAATGTCTGTGTCCATGACATCGCGCGTGATTTCGAACTGCTCAACATAAACTTTACTGCCCGTTACCTGTATTGCGTAAGGCGTATTTTTCAAACGGGAGTTCGTTTTGTTGACTTCAAAGTCTGCCTGCGTGGTATCGGTCATCATTTTGTAGAGCGAATTTCTGTTGATTTCCACTCTGACTTTATCGTTTGCGATCTCGCCGTTGTACAGCAGAATCTCCGCCGTAAACGAAGCCGAACCGTAAGTATCTTTGAAGAAGATCTCTTCCCCGTCCGAGAAACCGATTTTGTTATACACGCCGAGGAAATTGACGTAATCTTCTTTGTTCAGATAAATGATTTTATCGTCGCCGCCCGTGATACCTGTAATCGGATATTCGCCGTCAAAGGTCATCAGCGTGATTGCTTTATCCGTATTCAATTCTTTCATACGGAATTCTCTTTTGAGTTCTTCCGCCATTTTGCGGGAAACAATCGCTTCTCCTTTTTGGGGAAGTCCGCCGTATTCTACGGCAATTTCATCGCCTTCTTCGATTGCCTTCGGCGTATATTTGACTTCTATACCCGAAAGACTCGCAAGCCCGCCGTATGAGAAACTTCCCGTTCTCATTTCCGTATCGAAGAAATCAATACTCTTGTAGTGGCTTTCGTCCGTTTTCCTGAGTACCGAATAAGAGTTCAGATTTGTATAAACGGTATTTTTTCCGAGCGTTTTGTTTTCGGTAACCGCCGAAAGCGCCTCGAACGCCGAGAACGAGAAAAACGTCATTACCACGGCAAGCGCGAGAATAAATATTTGCTTGAATACGTTGCCGACCGAATACGCTTTTTCGCCGCCCGCGTTATTACGCTTGAAAATTGTCTTTAAGGTAAACAGTCTGCCATTTCGCTTCGCCGTACTTTTGGTAAAGGTGGTCAGAACGCTGTGCGTTTCGTTCCCCTCTTTTATGTTGTCGTAAGTTGCGGGCGCAAGGTCGGTTTCTTCTATTTCGCCGTCCTCTACAAGCTCGCCGTCCACGATTTTTATATGGCTGTCGGCATACTTTTTGATAAGCGAAACCTCGTGCGTTACGATAACCACAAGTTGAGTTTTGGATATTTCCTTTAATATATCCATGACCTTCATCGTGTTTTCCGCGTCAAGATTGCCCGTCGGTTCGTCGGCAAGGATAACGTCGCTGCCTTTTACGATTGCACGGGCGATTGCGACTCTTTGTTGCTGTCCGCCCGAAAGCGCGTCGCCGAGTTTGTTTTTGAAACGCTCCATATCGACGAGCTTCAACGCTTCTTCGGTGCGACGGGCGATTTCCTTTTCGTCCTTGAACCCCGCGATAATCATCTGATTTCTGAGGATTTCCGCTATCGTGTAGCCTTTTTCAAGATAGTAGTTCTGGAAAATGAAGCCGATTTTTGCGTTTCTGATCTTATCGGTTTTACCGCTCGTACATTCGCCGTCGATATAAACCTTACCGCTATCGGCTTTTTCAAGTCCGCCGATAATATTGAGAAGGGTTGTTTTACCGCTTCCCGATTTACCGAAAATGCACGTCAAGCCTTTTTCGGGAAGTTCGAACGAAACGCCTTTTAAAACCTTGTTTGCGTTGCGGGAGTGTCGGTTAAACGTTTTTACGATGTTTTCTACTTTGATTTTTGACATATTAACCTTTCGACCCCCTTCTCAAAGATTTTCTGATACTCTGCCCCGCTATCGCACGGTTGAAGCCGAACGCTACGAACTCGACGATTAAGAGCAGCATGATTTCTATAAAGAAGTAATTGCCCGCCGAAATAAATGCGATTCCGCCTCCCGGTATCACCGCCGCGATTAAACTTACGAGCGGCAAAAATACGATTGTCGGCAGGAATATGAGCGCCATCTGAATATAAAGCGAACGCGACGAAATTTTGCTTGAAATACCGAGCGTTCTGTAAACCGCGAAGTCGGTTTGAAAAACCTTTACGCTTCTTCCGAAAATCACAGATATGAGAGCGGCAAACAAAAGGCAAACCGCAATCAGCGCGATATAGTAGATTACGTTCATCGCGTAAACGTCGCCCGCGCTTTGGACGTATACTTTGCTCGTGGAAAGCATACCCATCATGCCGTCCGGGAATTTTCCGAGCGCGTTTTCTGCCGCCTGATCGTCGGCATAATACAGCGCCGATTGGCTTGCATCTGTTTGTTCGGTTTCGAAAATCGCGGCGTAGTCGTCGGGATTCATTTTAACGATCAGTTTTCCGCTTCTCGTTTCGTCTTTTTCACCGTCGGTCGCAACTTCGTAAGACCGATTTGATTTTACCGAGAAAACCGCAGAATATTTCGTTGCCTGATAGGTATTGGAATTTACAAGGTTTATTTTTCCGCTTTCAACCGCTTCGTCCTTTTCAAAGGCATTAACCGTAACGACTGTTTCGCCGAGTTTCATCGTCGTATTGATCGCCTTGATTTTGACTCCGTTTTCTTCCGCATCCGCGTGGGATAAGTAAAGAAGAACGTTGCCGGAAGAAAGCGTCGTTTTAACGCTTACACTCTCTATTCCCGCATTTGCGTTTACAAACGTTTCGACGATTGCGTTTTTATCTTTTTCCGCAGATTTCGGCAGCACCAAAACCGCTTCGCTTCTCTTTAAGTTATATTGATAAGGCGCATACAGACAAGTGACGATGTAAGCCGAAAGCATACCGCTTCTCTTGGGAACGTTTACCGTAAATTCGGAAAATTCCTTATCCAAAAGATAGAAGCCTGCGTTTGTTTTCCCTGCCGCTTCGTCAAGATCGTCGTTTGTAAGGTTTCCCTTTTCGCTCGAAACGATTACCTTTCCGTTCACGCCCACGGTATCGAGCGAATTCGTAACGGGTTTAATGAGCGATACTCCGAATACCGACAACACAACAAACAGCGTTACCGCGCATACAAGCAAAGCAAAACTCATCATCGCCGTGAATTTCGGTCTGCTTTTGTAATTCAGAACACCGATATGTAAGATATCTTTAATATTTTTCTTTCTGCTTTGCTTAACTTCGGGGATTTCAACGTTTTTCGTTTCCGTCGGCTTTTCGATTACTTTATCTTCTTTGACAGAGCCGTCGAAAATGGTAATTCTTCTCGTTGCGTATTCTACGAAAAATTCGGGATTGTGCGTAACCACGATGACGAGTTTGTCTTTGGAAACGTCTTTTAATAGTTTTGCGATTTCTCTCGAAGATTTAACGTCCAAATTCCCCGTAGGCTCGTCCGCCAAAATAATCGGTGCGTCTTTTGCCAAAGCACGAGCTATGACCGTACGCTGTTTTTCGCCGCCCGAAAGTTTACTGCCGCGTTGGTTGATTTGCTTGATAAGCCCAACCTTTTCGATGAGTTCTCTTGCCTTTTCGCGGCGAGTTTTTTTATCGTCAAAACGAAGCAACGCAAGCTCGACGTTTTCAAGCACCGTAAGGTTTTCTATAATGTTGAAATCCTGAAAGACGGTTGCAATATACTTTTCGCGGTATTTTTCCCATTCCGTCGCGCCGTAATGCGACGTTTCCTCGCCGTTTATATACAGCTCGCCCTCTTCGTAACTGTCGTTCGCGCCGATGACGTTCAGAAGCGTAGATTTACCACTTCCGCTCTCCCCTTCTATCGTCACGAACTCGTTATAATCGAAATCGAGATTAA
>ERZ779729.1504-NODE-1504-length-16472-cov-2.776512_pt1 | contig 16472 bp, 10 predicted proteins | sample MGYA00511072_ERZ779729 | MGnify/ENA primary metagenome ERZ779729 (study PRJEB29588, sample SAMEA2156675) | human gut metagenome | biome: human gut; feature: human-associated habitat; material: faeces | place: Denmark | collected 2008/2010 ...
GTGCGACGCGGATGGCGTATCGCCGCTGATGCGGCAGCTGCTCGGCAGTGCGCAGGAGGCCATCGACGGCGGCGAGGTCTGTGCAGCGCTCCGCTTCGGGCACGGCGAAGACACGATGCCGCTGAGCGTCATTCTCGAAGTGGCAGCCCCCTACTACGACCGGGAGGATTCCGCACCTATTGCGGCGACAAAATCTCCCGCATGCCGGACATGAAGCCCCTGCCCGAAGTGGAGACCTGTTACTGACACCGGAAACAGCTCGGACGCACGGTTCCCGCCGCAGTTCATACGACGGAAGCCGTGCGTTTTCCGCCACCGGCTGAGACTCCATCGGCAGAACGCCCCGCAGCGTCATAACGCGAATTTCGCACCGATGAAATAGGTGCGCGGCGCGGCCGGACCGTAAATGTAGGCCGCGTCCTTCCTCTGACCGAAATCGAGATCGTGCTGGAAACTGTCGAAAAGGTTCTTCACCCCCGCATTCAGTTCGAGTCTCAACTGCCTGGTAAGCGACAGGGTATACGACAGGCGCGCACCCATGTCCCAGAAATCGGGCGTCAGCCGTTCGGTATCCTTTGCAATGAATCCCGCGTTGTGCTGTACGAGCATCCGTCCGGTATAGTTGCCGAAGAGCGACGCCGTGAAACCGCGGGTCAGGGTGCAGACGGCCGTCAGGTAGCCGTAATGGTCGGGCGAACGGAACATCCGCCGCTGAGGCGCGACCTCGTCCGACCACCGTTCGGGTTCGTCGTAGCGACTGCGCTGGAAGGTATAGCCGAGCTGGAACTCGAAACGTCCCGGAATACCGGCCTTGGCCTCCACGCCGATGCCGGCGACGGTGGCGCCCGCCGCATTGCGGCGCTCCTTGATGACGTTGCCCTGTTCGTCCTCGCCGACCTTTTCGAGCGTAAAGAGGTCGTCGAGCAACGTATAGAACCCCTCGACGAGCAGATTTCCCTGCACCCGTCCGAAATTGCGGTAGAGGTCGACCGATGCGCTGAGGCTGTGCGAATATTCGGGCCTCAGGTTCGGGTCGAGGCGGATGACGGCCACCTTGTTGTCCAGCGCGTCGATATGCAGATCCTCGTTATAGGCCTGCGGCGCACGGTAACCGCTGGCATAACTGGCCCGCAGGCCCACCGCCGGCGTCGGACTGTAACGCACGTTGACGCGCGGCGAAAAAACGGCGTTCTTCATCATGTTGTGCTTGTCCACACGACCGCCGACGAGAAAGTTGAGCCGCTCGCTGCGCCACTCGTTCTGGAAGAAAAACCCCGTGCTGCGGGTCGTCTGCCGGAAATCGCGGCCGAATCCGAGATACCTGTCGTCGAGCGCGTTGTAGTTGTACTCCACGCCGGCGGTCAACTCCGAAGGAAGGAAGAGCAACCGCTCGAACGAATAGGTGTACTGCGTGCCGGCGACGAACGTCTCGTCGCCGGTCGCACCGTAGGCATCGGGATTGCGGTCCGTACCGAAATAACTGTCGCGGCCGATGCGCTGCGCCGAGGCATAGACTCCCAGCCGGTGGCGGCCGTCCGGGCTGAACCAGTCGAACTTCAAACCGCCGCCGTCGATCTTGTGGTTCAGCTGTTCGGCGATATCGGCCATGTGGGGCGGCAGATCGAAGGCATTGCCGCCGCGGCGGAACTCATGTATATGGTGATACTCGGCTGTCAGCCGCGTATAAGGCGAAGTCTTGTAGTAGGCACGAAATCCGACCGTCTCGGAATTGAGTTCCGGAATGTCCGAAAAGCCGTCGCCGTTACGGTCGTAGGAGTCGCGGTCGCGGATCATCCCGAAGAGATAGACGCCCGTCTTGTAATCGTCGGAGACGAACGAGCCGTTGAGCGACGTATTGAAATCGGCCGTACCGCCCTCCGAAATATTGGTCGTATTGGCCAGCGTCACCGAGTTGTAGAGCGGCTCCTTGGTGATGATGTTGACCACGCCGCCGATGGCGTTGGCGCCGAACAGAGCCGACCCGCCGCCGCGGATCACCTCGACCCGTTCGATCATGGCCACGGGCAGCTGTTCCAGCCCGTACACCGAAGCCAGCGAACTGAAAATCGGCCGGCTATCGAGCAGCACCTGCGAATATTGCCCCTCCAATCCGTTGATACGCAACTGCGTAGTACCGCAGTTGCCGCAGTTGTTCTCCACGCGCAATCCCGACTGAAAATTCATCGTTTCAGCCAGGTTGCTCGACGCGGTCGATTCGAACAGTTTCGTCGAGGCGACGGAGACGATCGTGGGCGAGAACTTCCGGTTGGTCTCCGTACGGCTGGCCGAAACGACGACCTCCTCCACTGCGAGCGCCTCCTCGTTCAGGGAAAAATTCACCTCGGCAGTCCTGTCGGCGACGATCTCCACCGTCGTTTCGGCCGACCGGTAGCCCACCGACGACGCGACGAGCGTAAAACGTCCCAAAGGCAGGTTTTTCAGGAAATAGTGTCCGGTGGCGTCGGTCGCACACCCGATGGTCGTGCCCTTCACGGCGACAGTCGCATAGGCAAGGTGCTCGCCGCTCTTCGCATCGACGACATGCCCCGTAATATTCGCATCGCTTTGTTTTCCGGTTTTCACGACGGCTTCTCCTGCGGCGAGGCACACCGCAGGCAACAGGAGCACGACAAGTGCTCCGATGATATGTTTTTTCATTGGATGATTCGGATTTGATGAATATACAACAAATGACGGCGAAGACAGGACGAAACGTCCGCTCCGCATTCAGATTCGCAAAAACATCAATCCAGAGGAGGTGCGCGCAAGCCGTAGACTCGCACCGGCATACCGCACCGCGCGACGGGTTTCCGGACTCCAAAGACAAAAGCGGCTCCCGCCTGCCCGAAAACCAGCGTGACGAACGTCGCCGCCGTGGCAATCAGCAACGACAGGTGCGCGATCAGCTGGAACTGCTGCGGCGTGTGGTTGTGACCGGGATTGCCCGAAGAGCCGGAGAAGGGATGCGAATGGACGAAAACGTGTCCGTCGATCCGGTGGACATGCGGAAACAACGTGACACTGCTCCAATACCCCACAAAGAGTAACAGGAGCAACGACGCCGTTATGTTTCGTCCGGTGTTTCGCATCGGGCCAGGAGCTTTATGCACAAAGATACGAATAAGCCGAACGCAATGCAAATTTATTTGAACATTGCCGAGCGGGAGTATCTGAGGCGCAGCCAAAGATAGGAAATAATCCGGAAAATCGAGAAGATCACCGGCGAGAAACGCGCTGACGAAGCGACCGTAGCCCTGATGAGCGACTACCTGAAAGAGCAGGAAAAGCTGGCCGGATGCTCACGGCCTACAACAAGCGACAGGGCTGTTGCGACAACCGCTCTCCGTTCCGACCGAAAAACACATCGGACGAAACCGATCGCGGAAGAAGATACGGAAATACACAATCCCGTGTTTCGTCCGGCCGCGAAAAGCGGGATCACGCCTCCCGCAGATCGGCGAACCAATAGGCGTAGCTCTTCGACGTCCCGTCGTCGAGCCGGACGTCGTAGCTGCGGCTGAAAGGCGTTCCGAGCCGGAACGGCACGGGCGAAGCGAAGATCGGCCCGTCGTAGCAGAAAGTGTGGTACTCGCCGTTCTCGCCGTTGGGATCGGTTCCGGCGGGCAGTGACGCCACGAAATCGCGATCGACGACACGCCCTACGGCGGCACGCCCCAATCCGTCGTCCATCGTCGTCACGACCACCGTTTTCAACCCCGACGCGAGGAAATCCGCCATCACCTCCTGAGAAGATTCTCCCCAGAGCGGTTCGACGACTTCGATGCCGAACGGCGCGAGCTGCCGCTCCCTGTACGCGCGCACGTCGTGCAGGAAAATATCGCCGAAGATGAAGTGCGTCACGCCCCGCGCCCCGAAATGCGCCACGGCACGCGACATCGCCGCTCCGTAATCCGCCATATCGCCGTTCGGAGCCAGATCGAGGCGGTACAACGGAATCCCGATCCGTTCGGCCTGCGCCTGCAACAACGCCGCCGGAATGCCGTGCATCGTCGAACGCCGCGTCGAGCCGTCGACGGTCGTCAGCAGCGCGACGATCTCGTAGTCGCCCGACCGCATCGCCCGCCAGAGCGCATGGGCGGAATCCTTGCCGCCGCTCCAGTTGAAAACCGCCCTTATCCGTTCCATACGATATGTCCCGCATTGTGGAAAAATCCGCAGACGAGCGTCAGGTATTCGGGCATACGCCCCTCGACGCCCCATTTCAACTCGATGCCGAAAAGTTCGCGTGCCGTGCGGCCGACGTCGAATCCGCACGCTTCGAGCGAAGGACGCACCCGATCGGGATGACGGCACGGATTCCCGTCGGGACGGGTACAACTGCCTTCCGGGCAATGGAGACAGGTGCCGACATAGGCGAACGAACGGCCGCCGATGCGCCGCTCCATATCGAGCAGCCGTGCTTCGATCCGCTTGCGCTCGGGACGCATCAGCCGGCCTGCCTCCGACAGGGGCAGTCCCTCCTGCTCCGGCACGATCTTCGTAGCGACGACAAGCGCCGTCACATAACCCGACAGATACTCCTCGACGGAGAACCCGAAGGGCGGACAACCCCAGCTGCTCCCGTAACTGGGGCAGGCGCGGCAATATTCCGCAATCCGCTGCGCATCGCGGAAACGGGCGATGTAATCGGCCGCAGGCAGCTCAACCGCGGAATCTTCGGCACGATATCGGTATGAAAAATTCATACGGCAAAATTAGTCGATCCGGCGGCTCGAAACGGGATTTTTCGAAAAAAATTTCGTCTTTTCGAACCGTTTTTCGGACTCAATCCCTATATTTGCCCCAGATTTGGTCTTCCGTCCGTTCGCAAAACGACGGAATGAAAAGGGAATCGGGTGCAAATCCCGGACAGTCCCGCTGCTGTGAAGCTCCGCGACGTTACGAACATCTCAGCCACTGGTCCGCACGGATCGGGAAGGCTTCGGAAACAGGAGTCAGTCAGAAGACCTGCCAGATCGATTCGACGTCGGAGAACCTCGTGGACAGGGTATCCGATTCCGGTTGCAAATCGCATCGGCTGCCAGATCGTCGTTCATTTTCATGCTCCTTTTCCCGCCTCGGCAAAGCGCGAACAAGTTCGGCTCTGCGCTCGGCTTAACGAAAAGGTCGAATTGCATTCTTCGTTTCTTTGCAGCGATACGATGCGCCGTCCGGACACATCGTCCGCCCCGTTTCCGGACGGGACGGATTCGGGGAAACAGACTGCGAATACCGTCGTACTCCGGTACGGCGAATCCGCTCCCGCGAACTGCGCCGGCAGGCCGAGCGCCGCAGCGGATCGAAGCGACCGGTGAATTTTTGAAGACAAACCTCTAAAACGTAGAGTTATGAATATCGTTTTGTACGGAATTTCAGAGGAACTGGCACAACGCACGGCCATGCACTACGGCTTCGCCTTGTGCCGCCCGTTCGAGACCGGAACGGAAGAAGAAAACCGGTTCTGGCTGCAACCCCGATTGGAGAACGAGGAGGAGTTGCTCGCCTTCATCGAACGCATGGCGCAACACGACGAACAGATCGCGGCCGTCGTCGCCGCACCGACCGAGGCATCGACCGAGACGCCGATGGGGGATTTCAATGCGGTACTCTACGCCACGCGCACCGACAAGCTCTTCACGCTCGGCACCGCCACCGGCGGCGCCGTCAACAACGCCGTCAGCGACCAGACGCCCGAATACGAACTCGCGCGCATCATCGAAACGCAGCTGGGACGCGTCTGCGCCCACGAAGGGCTCTGAAAGAATTCTTTGTCCGCCGCGCCCCGCACCCCGTGTTTCGACGCGGGGAAGGCCGTCCGCCGCGGTGAAAACAACCCGCCGCCATCCGGTCCGGCGACCGCACCGCCCCCTACTTCCGGCATATCCGGACGAAACCCGCGCCGGAGCGCCCGCCCGCAGCATACGGAGCCACCCCGCAGGATTCGCACCCCCGCCCGATCCCGAAAACAGACCGGCCGTTCCCACGACGCCCCTTCTACCTTCTCCTGCCCCAGCGCGGCCGGATATCGAGGAAGAGTTCGTAATTCAGGCGCGGCATCGGACGCGAAAGCACCGATTCGTACTCCTCGTTGAAGAGATTGTTGACCACCCCCTTGACCGTGAAGTCGGCCCATCGCAGCGAAAAGGCCTTTTCGAGCGAAACGTCACTCATGAAATAGGGTTTCACGCGGCCGATCTTCGTCTTCATGCTGTTGTCCGACGTGGTGAAGCGTTCGCTGTAATAACACCACTTGTAAATGAACCTCCACGACCTGTAAGTCAACCGTCCGGTCACCGAAGCCGAATATTCGGGGATATAGACCAGTTGCTTGCCGATCGCCTTGTCGTACCAGTCGACCGGATCGCCGTTGTTGATCGAGGGCGTCCACGAGAAATTGCCGTCGGCGTTCAACTGCCAGTCGGGCGCCGGCTGCCAGTCGAACCCCGCCTTCAACTCGACGCCGTAGGCGTGCACCTCCTTGATGTTCTTCGGAGTCCAGAATCCCTTGAAGGTGGGCAGCCAGACGATCCAGTCGTCGATGTAGGAGTCGAACCATGTCGCCTCGCCGTGCAGCGAGTAGGAGCCTCCGCGCCCCACGGCGAACGAAACGCCGCCGTCGTAACTGATACCGTGCTCCTTTTTCAGGTCGGGATTGCCGCCCGGCAGGAAATAGAGGTCGTTGAGCGTCGGGAAACGGAAGTTACGCGACACGGAGGCTTTGGCCACCACCCTGCCGCGGTGCGAAAGCACGTAATCGGCGAAGAAGGCGGGGATGACCGGCGTCCAGTCGTCGCCGAACATCTCCTCGCGCAGCGCCAGCGACAGCCCCAGCCGGTCCGTCGGCTGGTACTTGGCCGAAACGTAACCCGACAGCTCGACGCGCCCCTGATCGTAGCCGACCTGCACCTTCTTGCGGTTGCCGCCGAGCTGCTGCGGATCTTTCATCGGCAGGACGTTCTTGTCGACGCTTTCGACCAGATGCTGGTGCACCGAAAGGTCGGCCGTAAAGAGCCACTTGTCGCCGACGGAATATTCGCCCTCGACCTGGCCGAAAAACGTATCGATCCGGCTGCGCGAGCGGATCATCTGTGCCATGTTGCCGTTGCCGAGCGACTTCTCGAAATCGTAGGCCATCCACGTATGGATATACCCCGCCTTGGCTCCCACCTTCCAATTCTCGCGGAGATGATCCCACTGCAAGATGCCGCGCAGCGTCTGCTCGCGCTGCACGTTGGAGTAGTCGTCGTCCTCCTTGTGGTCGACCGACAGCATCGGGACGCCGCGCGACGAATGGACGTACCACGCCTGCAATCCGAAACGGTTGCCGTCGCCGGAATTGCAGTAAAGTTCCTGCAACAGGTGCAGATCGTGGTAGGCGCCGCTCTTGTTGCGTTCGACGGGATAGTAGGAATCGACGATATTGCGATCGTCGTCGTAGACGTTCAGTTTCTTGTTGTAGTTTCTGTACCTGAAATCGTTCGGCGACGAGGAATAGACCACGCGCGTCGAACTCTGCCAGCGGTCGCCGCCGTAGGTCAGGCGCAGGAACTCGTCGAAGGTCGAGAACGACCCGACGCCCTGGACGTACTGCAATCCGAATCCCCGCCGGTCGGCCGGCCGCGTCGAGAGCTTGACCGCACCTCCCAGGCCGCCGCCCGTCTCGTTGACCGACGAGGTGCCGTGCAGCAGCGAGGCGTCGTCGATGAAGTAGGAGGGAATCATCGAAAAGTCGGTCATGCCCAGCATCGGCGAATTGATGCGCATCCCGTTCCACGTCACCTGCGTGTGCGACGGCGACGTACCGCGGAACGCCACCGTCGAGAGCGTGGCCCGGCCGTACTGCTTGACGAAGATCGAAGTGTTGAAAGTCAGCACGTCGGCCATCGACAGGGCGATGTTCTCATGGAGCACGAGCGTGTCGAGCCGGGTTTTCTGCACGCCGATCTCCTTCATCGGACGGCGTGCCGTCACACCGATCTCGCGGATCGGCACCACGAACGAGGGATTGTCGTTCCACCACCCCTCGCGGGATTCGGTCTGCCGCCGCTCCTGCCCGTAACAGAGGCAGGAGGCAGCGCAGAGGATAATCGTCAGGATATGCTTCATGGTCTTCCGGTCTGGCCGCCGAGCATCTGTTCATACGTGGGATTCTCGCCGCAATTCTCCACCCGCCACGTCGCGTCCGAGAGCGACGGCAGCGCTCCTGCGAAGGTCGAAAAGTCAGTCGCCGACGAAAGGTTGCCGACATAGACCGATCCGACCTGTCGCAGGGCGGAGAAGTCGAGTGCAGTCACCGTCCGGTTCTTGTAGCTGGCATGTCCGACGAAGAGTTCGCCCGTCACCGTTTCCAGCGCGGGGAAGCGGAACGCGGCAACCCGATCGGTGGAGGCATTCCACGTCGAGAGCAGCATGTTGCCCCGCACCTCTTTCAGCTTCGGCAGCACGAACGCTCCCGTACAGCCGCTGGGCATCGTATAGAAAGCGTAATCGCTCGACGCATCGTCCGAAACGCCGAAGCCATCGCCCACACGCTCCAATTCCGGAAACGCGAGCGAAGCGAACGACGACACGTTGACATAGAACGCCAACTGCCGCCCGATGCTCCGCAGTCGCGGGAACGACGCCGAGTTGGCGGCTCCGGTCTTGCCGCAGTTCTTGCAGAGCAGCGTACCCCGCACCTCTTCGAGCGCCGGCAGCGAGAGCGCGAAGGCCCGCTGCGTCCCGCAGTTTTCGATCAGCAGATCGGTGCAGGCGGCCACGGGGAGCGAAAGCGCGGAGAGACCCTTGAACCCGACAACATGCAGGACGTCGAGCCGCTCGAAGCCCGACAGCGCGAAGGGCATCGTCTCCGGCTGCGGTGCAAGCGCCGCCGCATCGAGCGACAGCGATCCGGCGAATCCGCCGCCGCGCAGCTCCGTCAGCTTCGGTGTCGAAACGAACCGCAGCGTGACGGCGCTGTGCTCCGAAAAGGCGTATTTCGAGAGATCGAATACCCCGGCGAGGCCCGACAGGTCGTCGAGCGTGAGGTCGCCGCCGATGGCCGTGAGACGCGGCAGCAGGGCGCCGAAATCGGTGACGGCGGACAGCGAAGCCAGCCGCACGTCGCCCGCGAACCGTTCGACAAGCGGCAGGTCGACCGTTTCGACGGCCGGACACCCCTCGACGGAGAACGACCCGGCCGCGGCAAGCCGAGGCAGCGAGATCGTCCGGAGCGCAGGACAGTCGGTCAGCGCGACCGCCCCGACGGTTTCGATCAGCGGAAACTCGCACGAAGCGGTCAGCGCAAGCTCCTCGTAGGCGATCGAACCGACCGAAGCCAGCGCACCGAAGGTCGTCGCGAGCTGTCCCAGCTTGCCGAAGCGTGCCACGGACAGCTCCCCGCCGACACGCTGCAATTCGGGAAAATACATCTGCTCGCACGGCGCCTTGGCCGCGTTGCCCGTCGACCCCGCGAGCCGCATGTCGCCGCCGACCGACTCCAATTCGTCGGCCACGATCTCGGCGAGCGCGTCCGAACCGACCGCGAAGGCCCCGTCGACGCGCTGCAACGCCGAGAAAACGACCGACCGCACCGCCGTACCGCAGAGTTGCAGATCGCCCGCCACCTCGCGCAGGGCAGGCAGTTCGATCCGCTTCAATGTCTCATTCGGCGCCCCCGCACTGCCGATGCGCAGCGACTCGCACCGGCGCAATCCGGCCAGTCCCGCCAGATCCTCGCCCCGATAGGCGTTCGTGACCGTCAGGTCGCAGCGCACCGAGACCAGACCGGCCAGTCCGTCCAGATTCACGATCGCCTCGCCGCCCTCGACGCCGATCGTGAGGTTGCCTTCGACCACATTGATCCGGCTCGCGGCGAAGGCATCCACCTCGGCCTGCGTGCGCAGCGTCAGGCTTCCCCCGGTCGCAACGTCGGTACGATTGACCGTGTAAATATACGTGCGGTCGCTCTGGCCGTAGGAGCTGACCAGAAACTGCCACTCCTGCGACCAGTCCCTAATCGTCGCCGGATCGGGATGGATCGACGCATGTTCGCACAATTCGTAATGCACCTCCGCCCCGTCGAGCGATGCGTCGTAGGGAACGTCGACAGTGATTCGCCCGTCGTGGACGACCGCCTCGTAGGTCGCCTCCCCCACCGTCAGCGAAAAGGCCGTGACGTAGTTGTCGCCGTTCCACACCGGCTCGTCCGCCGTCTTGTCGTCGCAGGCCCCGCACAGCAAGGCGAAGCAGCCGCATATCCATAATCTCTTCATAATCGTCCGTTATTTGCCCTGATTGAGATTCTCGTCCGTGAAACCGAATACCTCCGTGGAGTTCTCGCCCAGCCAGCCGGCCTTGGCGTTGACGCCGGTCTGCACCTTGACGAAGTCGATGTAGGCGAGGTTCGCCGGCTCGCCGTTCCCGTCGACGGCGTTCTCGATCTTGAAATAGGTCTTCACGGCCCCCGCCCCCGCATTTTCGTCGTCCGAAAGCCGGTCTTCGCCGAAGTTGTCGGCATACCCCCAATCGTAGGAATCGTTGACCCAGTAGGAGCCGTTGCCCGACTGGTCGTAGGTGCGGCTTTCGAGGCAGGTTCCGTAGAGGACGTAACTCTCGGCATCGATCCAGTTGGGGTAGTAGCTGGGCTGGTCGTGGTATGCTTTCAGATAGTCGATCTTGCCGCTGACGCCGCGATTGTCGCGCCACTGCACCGAAGCACCCGAATAGGTCGGGCGGTAGTAAGTGACCGCATAGTCCCGAAGAGTCTCCTCCTTGCCGAACTCCGAACCTTTGAGTTCGTACCACTCGTCGTCGGGCAGCGTATTGCCGTTGGTATCCTGCATCACCCAGACGATGCCCGGTTCGGACGATCCTTCGAAGGCGTTGCCCGTAATCGAGAAATTGTAGCCGCCGCGATAACCCTCCGACGAATTGTCGATGCTGTGGTCGAACCCGACGACGATGTAGCCGCCCCAGCCGCCGAGCGACACCCACGTCCCCTTGCGCAGCCGTTCTTCGGCATAGGCGACGGCCGCTTCGGGCGTGGTCTCCGCACCGGTGAACCCTCCCGAAACGAGTTCATTGATGAATTGGCCGGGCGCAGGCGTATATTCGTAGACCTTCGTCCACGACGCTTCGCTGGACGGCGTGGCCGGACGTCGGAAAGCCCCCTCTTCGTCGCAGCATTCGACGCTGTACTCCACCGTCGCTCGCACCTCGCCGGTCGACCTCACCCCTTTCGCCACCGCCGCCGCAGGTTCGTCCGAGCTGTCCGTCACCGTGAAAAGCAGCTTCTTCACTCCTTTGCCGGACGGCGTATAGGTGCAGGCGAGCTCCGTCGAGATCTCCTCGCCGTCGACCGTCCAGCTGTAACGGGGATTCCGGCCGTTCCAAATCGAGGGACGCAGCGTGATCGACCGCCCGAGCGGCACGGTACGTGTCAGCCCGTCGTAAAGCCGTCCGATCGGCGGCACCGTCACCGAGACCGGAAGCGCCTCGGTCACCTCCACGCGGATGCTCTTCTCGTCGGCCCCGTCCTCGTTCTCGGCCCGCAGGCGGAGTTCGTATTCGCCCAACGCCTGTTCGCAGAACTCGTAAGTCTGCTCGCGCCCGACCTCCTCCGCCTCGGCAGCCCCCGGACGACGCATCGTCCAGCGGTAGGTCGCCTTCTCGCCCCACCGCACGTCCGGCGAGATCTCGTAGACATGCCCCCGCACGACCTCCGCCCCTTCGGAGAGGACGATCACGGGCGGCAGGATTCGGTAAACCTCCACGCGCGTCTGTTCGCGCGTCGTCCCCTGGGGCGTGGTCACCTCCAACTCGATGTAATAATCCTCCTTCTCCTCGCCCTCCACCTCGTCGATGACGTAGGTCAGCACGGGTTCGGTCGAGATGATCCGGCCCGTCTTCTCCAGCTTCCACGCATAGACCGCACGGTCGACGTACTCATAAGTCGGGGCGATGGTAAACTCCCGCCCCACCTTGGCGGTGTAGACGCCTGTATTGACATCGAAGGCGATGACCGGAGCCTGCGCCTCCTCGCGCGTGATGATGTCGTCCTTGTTGCAGGCGACGGCCGCCGCGGCAAGGAGCGCAAAACAACTGAAACGTATTCTGTTCATGGTTTATCGGTTTTCAACGCCAACAGAAGGCGCCGGGGATAATCCCCACATAAAATTCGTCGAGCAGTTCGCCTTCGGGCGAATAGCGCAGGATGACCCCGTCCTGCACGTAGTCGATCGCGTCGGCCACGTAGACCTCCGAATTGAACGGATTGACCGTCAAGCCGTAATAGAGCGTATTCTGATAGGGCACGAAGGGTTTCACCGGAAAGTTCGTCGCCGTGACGGGCAGCCGCCAGATCGCCTTGTTGATGAAGTAGAGCGTGTCGCGCGTACCGTTGAGCTGCACCTCCGAGGGCCAGTCGCCGAACTTGAACTTGAACTGCTTCTCGACCTTCCGCGTCGCGGCGTCGATGCAGTAGAGCGACGGCGCCTCGTGACCGTAGGGCGACCCCTCGTAACCGCCGTCGGTCACCGTCCAGATCTTGTTGTACTTGTCCATGACCAGCGACGTGGGCTGGATGCCCACCGTGATCTCGTCGCAAACGGTGTCGGTCTCGGTGTCGATCACCAGAATCCGGTTCTGGTAAGACCAGCAGTTGGTGAAGACATACTTGTCGTACTGCACCATCTGCTCGGTCGAACCCGTCTCGAAATCCATGTCCGTCTGGATATACCCCGTGATCTCGTAAGTCCGGGGGTTGACGATATAGATGCGCGGATCCCAGATCTGGGTGACATAGGCCTTTTCGTCGCTCAGGAAGTGGATGTAGCGCGGCGAAGTGAAGCCCTCGATACGCCCCACCTCCTTGAAGGTGTCGATGTCGATCGCGTAGATCACGCCCGAATTATTGACCACGATCCAGCCGATGCCGTCGCGGATGACCATCGACTGCGCCACATCGCCCAGTTTGAAGCCGTTGGCGCGGAAGAAGATCTCGTTCTCGACCTGTTTCTTCTCCGGATCGTAGTAGGAGAGCGACGCGTTGCCGTACATGAAGTTGCCCTCGTTGGTGATGAACAACCCCGATCCGGTAATCCCGAAATCCTCCACTTCGTAAGGCCCGTAATCCATACATGCGCCGCCGAACGCAGCACATGCAAGGATTGCGAACCATCGCTTGAACTTCATAAAACTCATATCCCTATCGGTTGATCCACTCCTCCGTGAAGCGGTAGGCGAAATCGACGCCCGCCGGACTCGCCTTTTTCTGATAATAGCTGCCGTACTCCACCGCATCGCTGCGCGAAACGTCGTAGAGGTGGATCCGGCTGTTCGTATAGGAGGATTTCCCCACCCACAGCTGCTCGGTCGTGGGGTGCACGCCCATGTAGCCGTAGATGAGCGAACCGCCCTCGTGGTTGCCGTCGATGTCGGCCGTGATGTAGTCCCAGTCGACCTGCCCCGTTTCGTAATTGTAGCGCATCGCCTCGGTCGCACTGAAATCGCTCTTGCCGATGAAGTAGAGCCACGGCTGCCGGAAGCTGGCGCAGAGCTGGACGTTCGGCGAAGCCGTGCCGGTGCGCAGCTTCACCGTCTCGGGCAGCGTCTGCTCCGAGACGACCTCTCCTTCGGCGTCGAACGCCACGATCATCGCGGGCGATTTCCAGACGACGTTGCCGTAGTAGCCCAAGTCGCCGTCGATCTCGAACTCGCCGGTGAAGACGGCGTAGATCTTCCCGTCGGCTCCCTTGGCCAGGTCCTTGACCTGCCGGTCGGGATAGGTGTGCTCCCTGACGACCCGATCGGTCGCAGAGTCGATGACGATCACCGAATTGCCGCGTCCGGCGAAGACCTTCCCGCGCGAAACGGTCATGCGCGCCTTCGTGGCGCCGGTCTTGGTGAAGGCACCGTAGGTATCCGGAATATCGGTCGTGGCGATCACGCCCGAAACCAGATTGACGGTACGGATGCCCGAATGCGACTCCATGTCCGACGTCGAATACTGGATATACCCCTTTTCGGGACTTACCGCAACGATGTGCTGCGGCCAGCAGAGCGTCGGTTTGACACCCGACGATGAAGCGACCTGCGCATAGAACGGCATGTCGCGCGCAAGGATCCGCTTCATCGTGTGCGCGTCGCAGATCACGAAGCGGCCGTCGCCGTCGAAGGTCGTTCCCGTGCTGCTCGTCCGGCCGTTCTGCGTGATGAAATAGATGCGTCCGCCGATCATGTACATGTCCTGCAACACGTTGCCGATCTCGTTGTCGTTGACCTCCTCGTAGACCCGTTCGTGGCAGCGCATGTGCTGGTCGAAATAGACGATCGAACCGTTTTCGGTCGTCATGTTGCCCTCCATGAGCACGAACGTCCCTTCGGGATGGGTGAAATCGAGCACGTAATAGTCCTGCGAGAAGAGCGGTTCGCCGTCCGATTCGATGCGCAGCGTGTTCTCCAAGTCCTGCCCTTCGAGATACTCCGCGGGCGGTGCGACACGCAGCGTGCGGCGGGCGATATCCAGATCGGCCGTCCACCGTGCCGGAGCGGTCGTCCGCACCTGCGGAATCCACCCTTCGGCCGTCAGGGAGCGTACCTCCGACCCGCCGTATTTCAGACACACGGGTTCGCCGTCCGCCTCTCCCGCCTCGATCTCCAACGCGCCGCCGGCACGTTTCGTGATCTCGGAGGTCAGGCGGTAGGTCGCGCCTGCCTCCAACTTCCGGCCGGGGCGGGTTTCGGTGTAGACGCTGCCGTCCGCGAACGTATAGGTCACATGCACCTCCGTCGCACTGCAATCCACCGGATAGACCACCGCCGCGGCGAACACCCGCGTATCGCCGCCGGACGCAGGCAGCGCGACGCCCTCCGCGCCGAACGACAGCGTAACGGCATACTCCCCGCCGGTCGCGGCACCGAATCCGCCGCCGTCGAACGTGCGCGTGCCGCAGAGCGCGATCGTCCGGTCGGCGGTCGCCAGCGAAACCGAAACCAGCCGTGCGTCCACCTCCTGCGACCACGGATCGAACCAGATGTAGGAGGTAGCGTGCGACAGCGTGAAATGTCCGCCCGCATCGGTAGTCGCATAACCGAAATCGCCGTTGGCGCCCAGCTGCAATTCACCGGCCGCCGCCTGATTCTGGCGGGAAGGGACGACGGCCCGTGCCCCCTCGCCCGTCATATTGTAGTAGACTTCGTAGGGGGCTTCGCCCGTCAGTTCGGAAAATCCGAAGCTCGCCGCAGCGCCTGCGGTTCCCGCTTCGGCGCTCTGCAAGCCGTTGACCCATATCCGGTCGTCGGCGCTCCACAGAAACGGAATCGCCGCGCCGTCGACGGCGCCCGCCGACGTTCGCGTGGAAGAACCGGACACACCGGTCAATTCGACAGCGCGGCCGCCCCGAACCGCCCCTGCTTCCTCTTCGAACTCCGAGGAACAGGCCGCCAGCAGCAATCCGCACAAAAAGGGTAAATAACGTTTCATATCGTATGCGTTTGAAATACGGGGGAACGCCGGAGCCCGATTTCCGGCTCCGACGTCTCTCCCGCAGAGAGTTGACTTCCGCCGGATCTATTTCCACGTGCCGGTCGGTTCCACGTCGTAGACGAACGTAAAGTTGTAGGGAGCCATGGTCAGCTGCACCCAGCCCGAATTCACATAGCCGCCGCCCGTACTCAGCGACGGGTCGTCGCTCTCGGGCAGATGGATGACGCGGGTCTCCGCCTTGCTGCCGGCGATGATCTCGTACGATCCGCCGAACGGTCCGGAACCGTAAGACTCCTCCAGCGTCGGCGGAGTGGTCGCACGGCAGATGATCTCGCCCAGCAGCGGACAACCGCCCTGACCCGTCCCCGTCCAGTCGTATCCGGTAAAACTGTAAGTTCCGATCTCCTTCATGCCGCGGCCGAACGAAACGCTCCGCAGATTGTAACAATCGGCAAAGGCATTCTGTCCGATGGATTCCGTCGCATCGGGGAAGATCAGCGCCGTCAGCGCCGAACACCCACTGAACGCTGCGGAACCGATCGTTTTCAGTTTGGTGCCGAAGGTGACCTTCGCCAGCGACTTGCAACCGTTGAAGGCATTCGAGCCGATCGTCGTGACCTCGGTGGGCAGCACGACCTGCGTCAGCGGGCAGCCCTGGAACATCGCGTTAGTGATCTTCGGCACATATTCGTCGAACGTGACGCTCGCGAGCGAAGCGCACGACGCATAGGTATTGACGTCGTAGGTGACAGCCGCCGAAACGTGCGCCCTGATCAGACCCGATCCGCTGAAAACATGCTTCGCCACGGCGGTAATATTCTTCGGCAGCACGATGTCCGACAGATTTTTGTTGTCCCTGAATACGGCGGGAAAAGTCGCGCTCTCGTAGACGGCTTCGCTCAGATCGACGGTCGCCGCGGCGGACAGTCCCTTGACGGCGGCGGCCACCGCACTCAGCTGCGATGCGCTCATCGCCGTATTGTCCTCTGCCGTCTTGACGAAGAGC
>ERZ779729.1512-NODE-1512-length-16382-cov-1.726894_pt1 | contig 16382 bp, 7 predicted proteins | sample MGYA00511072_ERZ779729 | MGnify/ENA primary metagenome ERZ779729 (study PRJEB29588, sample SAMEA2156675) | human gut metagenome | biome: human gut; feature: human-associated habitat; material: faeces | place: Denmark | collected 2008/2010 ...
ATTATCATCTGTCCGTTATTCTTTTTGCGGAAACCCGCAAAAAGAATCGAACCTTTATGTTGTTGTTAGATCCTCAAGAGCTGGAATATCTATTGGAACACCTTGGACATCCTGAAACTTTGAAAGAGAAAAAATTTCAGGAATGGCTGTTGGACAACGATCACCGACAGCTGTTTGAGAGAGTGAGAGACTATCGGGAAGCTTACCTCAGAGTGGATAAAGGGGAGATGATCAACTTGGCAAAAGAGTGGGAACAGTTTGAAGTAAATGTCCAAAAGAAAAGCGGATGGGGAATGAGGAGAATAGGTGTCGTTGCTGCCAGTGGCCTTATATTCCTCCTGATCGGTATGCTTTGGCAGCCGACAGAAATAGAAACGGTGAAAGTGGTCCGGGAGGCAGAATTAATCGGTAAAAAAAGTGCGGAATTGATTTTAGCTAATGGACAACATATCGATTTGGAAAAACAAATTGTCGAGCTATGGGAAGAAAATGGCATACACATCAGTAACTCTACTCAAAGTTATTTGGCTTATCGGCAGGATACACTTACTTATACCGTCGATTCCTGCGAAGAGTTGGTTTACAATACGGTGAAAATCCCTGCCGGTGCCGACTATAAAATATATTTAGCCGATGGTTCCGGAGTTTGGCTGAATTGTGGTTCCGAATTGCGTTATCCGGTAAAATTTGTGGGGAACGAGCGACGGGTATATTTGCGCGGAGAAGCATTTTTCGAAGTGAAAAAAGCGACGGAATGGCCCTTTATCGTAGAAACGGAACATATGCACATACAAGTGACCGGAACCCGTTTTAATGTGAAATCCTATCCCGAGGAAGAAATTGTACATACAACTTTGGTGGAAGGAGCGGTGACGGTTACCGGACCGGAAAACAAGATACATACTTTCCGGCTTTTACCTTCCCAGCAGTTTTCTTTAGATAAACTCACCGGACAAATCGAGGTGAAAGAAGTAGATACCCATTTATATACCGATTGGACGGAAGGAATGTTTGTTTTTAGAAAACAACGTCTGGAAGAAGTAATGAATACACTCGCCCGTTGGTACGATATCGAAGTGTTTTATAGCGGCGCAGATGTGAGGGATTTACGTCTGTCCGCTAATCTGGGGCGTTACGATCATATCGATACCATACTCGGACTGATCCGGGCCATGGACAAAGTGGTTGTGTACAGAAAAGGCAACGTAATCACATTCAGTTTGAAATAAAAAATAAGGACCGGAATCGGCGTCAAAAATTTCCGGCCCTTCTTTAGTTAATAACATAGTTAAACTTAACCAATTACAAAAGTATGAAGAAAAACCGAAACGGCAGTTTCTCTTATTCGGGAAAATTGTCTAAAGTTCTGCTACGGATGAAGCTTACATTCGTACTTCTTTTATGTGTTATGTCCCAGGTGTTCGCTTTAGCGAGTGCACAAACAGTCAGTTTGAAAAAACAAAATGCTTCTCTGGAAGAAATTCTTTGGGAATTGAAAGAGAAGACACAGCTGGTGTTTATGTATAGCGATGAGGATATTGCTTCGGTGAAAGGAATCGATATCGACATGAAAAATACGCAGGTAGATGCGATATTGAACAAATGCCTGGAAGGTACCGATTTGAAATACGTCCGGGAGAATAATGCGATTGTGATTCGTCGTAGCCGCCAGTCGGAAAATGTCCCGCAGGTACGGATGAGGAAGATTTCCGGTAAAGTGACCGATACGAGTGGAGATCCTCTGCCGGGCGTGACTATTTTGGTCGACGGTACCACCATCGGTGTGGCTACCGATAATGAAGGGAAATATTCCCTGGAATGTCCCGAGGCGCCTGATCTGGCACTAAATTTTACATTTATGGGAATGAAATCACAGAAAGTGACTGTGGGGCCTAAAAATGTAATCGATGTAACCCTGGAAGAAGAGATGAACCGTTTGGAAGAAGCGGTTGCGGTGGGATATGGAACGACAAAGGTAAAGGATATGACGGGTGCGGTTACCCGTTTGGGAAGTAAGGATATGGAAACGGCTCCGATGGGGGCGACGATACAGTCTATGCTTCAGGGAAAAGCACCGGGAGTAAATGTGATGATCAGTTCGGCTTCCCCGACTTCACCGGTGTCTGTTATTATCCGGGGATCTTCTTCTCTGTCGGGTGATTCACAGCCATTGTGGGTGATCGACGGAGTTCCCGAGTATAATGCCAGTACTTCCGGAGATGTATCCAATACGTTGTATAATTTAAATTTGACCGATGTAGAAAGTATCGATATCTTAAAAGATGCTTCCGCTACAGCTATTTATGGCTCGCGGGCTGCTAACGGTGTCGTATTGGTGACTACGAAGAGGGGAAAAGCTGGTATGAAGCCTCAATTGGAGTTCTCTGCCCGTTATGGAATACAGACGATGAATGCCAATGATTTCCGGGTATTGACCGCAGATGAGTATATCCGGGTGTCGAAAGCTGCTTGTGCGATGAGTTTGTTTACGAGAGGTTCACTGGACTATTTCACCAGAAAATATGTGGACGAAACTTATTTTAATTCTCACATTAATCATAGCCAGTTTGATTTACATTCCCTGACCGATGAGTTCTATCTGAAAGATGCTTATGGAAATGGAGATACCGATTGGTGGGATCTGATGACCCGGAATGCTGCCACCCAGGATTACAGTATAGGGATACGTGGAGGTTCCAAAGAATCTTCTTATAGTGCTTCTATCTATTACAAAGACCAGAAAGGTATCGTCAAAGGTGGTAATTCCAAAATGTTGGGGGGTAGTTTTAATTTTGATGCTGCAGTTCGGGATATTATTCGGTTTAAATTGGATTTGAGAGCTACAGCCCGTACGGCTAATGATAAAGACAATATGATCGGTGAAATTCTCGATATGCGGCCGGATGTGCCTGCTTATAATGAAGACGGAACAATCAATATGATCGATTACTATACGAAAAACCCGTTATTATCACTGATGGATACCGATGAAGCCAAAGGACGGAATTTTTCCGGAACATTAGGATTGGAATGGGATATTATCAAAGGATTGACTTTCCGTACTTCCGGTACGGTTCAATATAATGTGAATAAATACAACACTTATACCATTGCCTGGTATGATGGAGCAGAAAGTTCTGCCAGTGTCAGTAAAAATGAAAGCTATACTTACATGTGGGACAATACGTTGAATTATGTGAATACCTGGAAGAAGCATAGTTTGGTGGGATTGGCCGGCTTTTCTATCGAGAAGTATGAATCAGATGGGTTGGGAGCTTCCGGTAGCGGTTTCCCCGATGACCAGGTTTTGACTAATTTAAACAGTGCTGCTAAAAAGAATAGTATTTCCAGTAGTTACAGTTCTAATACTTTGGCTTCTTTCTTATCGCGTTTGGAATATAAATTCAACAATCGCTATCTACTGACCCTGAATTTCCGGGCAGACGGTTCTTCTCAGTTCGGCCCGGATAAACGTTGGGGATATTTCCCTTCCGGTGCGGTTGCCTGGATCATTACCGAAGAAAATTTTATGAAAGATTATTCCAATATCGTTTCTTATCTGAAATTACGGGGATCTGTCGGAAAAACCGGATCACAGAATCTGGGAGCCTATGATTGGCGGACATTAATGGGATCGGCAACCTATAACGGCGCTGCCGGCATCGTACCCTCTTCTTTAGGAAATGATATTCTGCAATGGGAAGAACAGATACAGAAAGAAGTCGGTTTGGATTATGGTTTCTGGGACGACCGGATACGGGGTACTTTGGGATATTATCAGAAAAAAGTAGATAACTTATTGTATAGCGATCCTGTGCCGACTTCCTCTTCTTTCTCTAGTGTTTATCAAAATATCGGTTCATTGAAAAACCGGGGAATCGAGTTCGATGTCCGGGTAGATATTATCAAAAATGTACAAAAAGACCTGACCTGGAATGTCGATTTTAACATTGCCCGTAATCGGACAACCCTGGAAAAGTTAAACAGTTCAGACGGTTATTTCGGTGGCGGAGCTTATGATTATTTTAAAATAGAAGAAGGAGGTGAAACCGGGAGATTCTACGGCTATAAAGATGCCGGTCGTTTATTTATGACTAATGAAGAACTGGTCGGTTTGAAGACCATCGATCCGAAAACCGGAACCCTGAAATATTATCGGGAACGTCAGGGAGATGTGTATATTATGGATCTGGATGGGGACGGACAAATCACGGCAGACGGGGATCGTACCGTGATCGGAAATGCTAATCCGGATTTCTTCGGAGGATTCGGTAGTACGTTGTATTGGAAAGGATTGATGTTGAATGCTGTATTTTCTTATTCTGTCGGAGGGGATCGTTTTTGGGACGAAGAAAAAAATAGTTCAGGAGATATGAATGTATATAATACTTCTAACCGGATATTGGATTCCTGGACGGTGAATCCCGGGGTAAATGCATCTTATCCACGGGCGATGTATTATGGTTGGGGGAGTAACAGTATTATTACCGACCGATATATTCACGATGCTTCCTATCTGCGGATGACCGCATTGAATTTATCTTATCGTTTACCGAAACACCTCTATAAAAATAGTATTTTGAATGCAGTGGAATTCACTTTCCAGGCCACAAACCTGTTTACCTGGACGAAATATCCGGGTATGGACCCACAGGGGAATTTTAGTACTACTTATAGTGCTTTTTATAACATGGGAATCGACTATAGTACCTATCCTTCTGCCCGTACCTATAATTTTGGAATCAAATTAACATTAAAATAAGCTGAATATGAGAACTTATTCGATATACCTAATCTTATTTTTGGCCGGAATATTGGCTTCCTGCGAAGATTTTCTGGATCAAAGTCCGAAATACAATCTGACCCTGGAAAATGCAGTGACGGATTATAACGGAGCGAAGAATATTATCAACGGTATGTATTCTGTTATTGCGAAATCGTCTAATTTCGGTGGAGAACTGGCTGGAAGGTGGGCTTCGCAGGCTGGAGTATGGAATTATAATAATCCGAATTACAATATGACCTATAAAGAAGGCAGCAATGATTTCGGGGCGATTTGGCAATCTTGGTATGGGTTGGTAAATTCAGCGAATGCTGCAGTTATCGCTTTGACTAATCTGGATGTAAAGTTATATCCTTCGCCCGAAACAAAAGAGGCTTTGATCGCCGAGGCCAGATGTATGCGGGCCTGGGCTTATGCTAATTTATTCTGGATGTTCGGACACTGGTGGGAAGCCGACGACTGTGCTTATGGTATTTTATACCGCGATCAGATGTCCAATCTGAGTAATTTGCAGGTTCCCCGAATCACTGTCGGAGAATCTTATCAGAAAATTTTTGAAGATTTGGAACCGGGGTTGAAGTATTTACCCGATTTTACTACTCCCCGCTATTTATCGAAACAATTGGCACAGGTATTGAAAGCGAAGTTGTTATTGAACCGGGGAGTGATGCGCGGTGATGTACAGGACTTGAAAGATGCGCTGGATTTGGTGCTTACTGTGAAGAAAGATGCTCCGGGTAGCTGGAAAATGGAAGCCGATCTGGCTGAAATGTACGAGAAAGGTTGGGAATCCGGGGAAGTATTGTGGACCCGTTATATGGGGGATATTACCAATTGTGCCTGGAGTGAGTTTACCTATTCTTATGCTATAGGATATAACAATACCTATTACGATATCTTCGACGGTTGGATCAAGGAAGATCCCCGCTATACGGTGGTCATGGACTCGGTTCGGGCTCCGGAAACCTGGGATACAAAAAATGTTTGGGCATTGAAGAAACTGTATCACGGAGGACGGAACGATACTCCCGATGCTCCTTATACGGCTTATTATTTTCGTTATGCCGAACTTTATCTGATGGAAGCCGAATTGAAAGCCCGGCTGGACGATTATTCCGTTGCCGATGCTTTGGCTCCGCTGAATGAAATGCGTTCCAAACGAACCAATCCGGTATTGCCTGCTTTGTCGGCTTCTTCTAAAAAAGAATTGTTACGGACGATTTTCCGGGAGATCTGTGTGGAACAATTCCTTGAAAACGGGAGCGAATACTTTGCATCTTTACGTTTTATCAATGATACCGATGCCAGTCCGGCTCAGAATAAACCCTGGATTTATACGTTGAAACAAGATGTTGATTTTTCGGCAGATAAATATTGCTGGCCGATTCCCGAAGCCGAACGATTGAAGAATAAACTGGTGGATCAGAATCCGGGATTAGGGAAATAGAAGTTGAGTTATTTCTGTGTTAAAATTTGAAATTATGAGAAAATTTTTAGCTGTAATCATGATATGGGCAGGTTTGAGTGCCTGTTCCGACGATAAAGATGTTTTGGTAAGCATCCCGAATGATGTGACGATGAATGAATTGGAACTGGGACGTTTTACGCATCAGATTCCGGATGGCGGTTTTACTTCGAAAGCTGCTCATACAAATGGAGTGAAATTTAATACCGTCAAGAATCCGGACGGCACGTATAGTGGTTTTGCCTATTCGAACCGTAACAACCGTTCTTTCACCTGGACGGCTACTCAGGAAGCTTTGGATTCCAATATCTACAGTGTCTATACCCGTTTCCCGAATGCCAATGAAATTTATGCCGTCGCTTGTGTAAAAGACGACGATGCTTATTTTACCTTGGAAAAACCTGCGGTTGTAGAACATATACTGGTAGCTAACACTACTTATGCCTACCTGGCAATGGTGTATGGGGATCAATACGGTACGCCGGAAGCTCCCGTAGCCAATCCGAATATCCCCGGGAGTGCCGACAAAAAAGGAGTATGGTATTCTAATGTCCCCGGAGGAGTAAAGAAATTAGTCGATGAGGACAAGGATTATTTTAAATTGATTATCAAAGGATTTAAAGATAACACACAAACCGGAACGGTAAACTTTTATTTGTGTACACGTAAAGGTGATCCTGAAAATCCGGATTGGAGCAGGGTAGTTAACGATTGGTATCCCGTAGATTTGTCTGCTTTGGGTGTTGTCGATAAAATAGTTTTCGATCTCGAATCTACCGATATCGAAGAGGGCACAGGTCGTATGCGTACCCCTGCCTACTTCTGTCTGGACGGAATTCGGATTCAAAAATAATTCCTGTTTTTACAGTCATGTGTTCTGTTTGGAGAAATTGTCTCCAGACAGAATAGATGATTGGACTTCTCCATATTCGAACGACTTATTGGATATATTTGTGGATATTCCGGAAAAATTCAGCGTAGTAAAAAGTTTTATAAATTTCAAAGACAAGATAATATACATCTTTGGATTCAAAGTAAAAATAAAGCGATTATAAATAATGGCAGTTATATGCTGAAATAGTGGATGGTATATGGGAACTTTGTACTTAGATTGTTATTTAATAATTTTTTGTAATACTAATTTTTTTTCAATTTTTCTTCACCCGTTTTTAGGTTTTTCCTGTGTTTATAATAGCAAGGAGAATAACCAAGAAAACGTCCGATTCTTTTTGCGGATTTCCGCAAAAAGAATAACGGACAGATGATAATGGATAATGGACAATTATTGGAAGCTTCACTTCCATTAAATAAAGAAAAATGAGAAAAGAAAACGAGAATAAAATCATTGACAATCAATACAATATATCCTATTCTTCGGGTATACTGCTTCATTGTCAATTAACCAGGAGCCTGCGGGGTCCAATAACTTTATAAACATTATGAACTTTATAAACTTTCAACTAAATTAAACGAACGTTTATTTGGTAATAAACTATTCATAATAAACACAGGCAAGGAGTAAAAATGGGTGAAGTAAAATTGATTTTTTTATTACTTTGAATCGTTTTTTAACAACCGAATTTCCGTCAATTCGTCCTCCTGGATGAATCATTGTTTTGTTGTTTAATATTCTTTCGGCATTGTCGAGAAAATAGAAGATTGTGTCGGGAGAAAACTCAAAAAAATTTCTGTTGAAATTTTAACGATTAAAGTATTCTTTTTATAGCTTAAAAAATCCCGCTTGATTCCATAAAATCAAGCGGGATAAGAAGTATGGGTAGCCACCCATAAAATCAATTTATGCTCAACGCATCATTCTTACGTTAGGGGCTTCTTTTTCCAGCTCGGCAGCCTTCTCTTCATTTCCCATAGCCCGCTGTATTTTCGCTTTCACCCGCATATACTCGGATTTATAATACCCATAATCCGTTCCTGCTATCAAACGGTCCAGCCAGCCATCGGCTTCTTTCAGCAACTCCTCATTACCGGAAATCTCTACGTGCTGAAGTAAACCACGAATAAAATCCAATTTCGCATCAGGATTATAAAAAATACCATAACCGAGCGAACGGTACATTTCGTCCAGCATCCCTCTCAAATCTCCCTCTGCCACCTGTTTCACCGCCAACAAAGTAGCTACATATTGAGGTACTTTCGGAAAATTCAAACCGGAGACATACCCCAATAAAGCCTCATACCGTTCCTGGTTAAAAGCACTTTTTTGCGGATTCCACCATACAAAACTATTCACAGCACTACGCAACGTATAATCCAGATAAATATCGACCGTATCTCTTGCAACGACTGGATAAAACCGGTATTTATTCGCCATCACCTTTTTCACCAAAGGAGAAAGAGGGTCCGAAAGATTTTTGATAATGAGTTCCCAGGTAGCCCGCGAATAAAACTCTTTCTCGCTCAAACTATCGATATATGCCGTCACCACCTCTTTCTGCAATTTCGGACGATAGGCTTTATACAGCACTTCCATATATTGCTTTACAAAAGCTTCATCCCGTTCGCCTGCCTCATAACGAGCCTGCAATGTCTCCAAACTGGCTTCGCCGGACAAAGCCGTCCGCCCATTACCGATCAGGACATCCGCATCCTGCATACCGACCACACAATGCTTCAGCTCTCCTTTACTATCGATATACAATAAAGTCGGAAATGCCTGTACTTCATACTTTTTGGCCAATGCCGGTCCCTCTCCTTTTTCCATATCCATTTTGACACAGACAAATTCAGTATTATAAAAATCAGCCACTTTATCCTGTGTAAAAACGTTCTTAGCCAACATTTTACAGGGGCCACACCAAGAAGTATAACAGTCGACAAAGATCAGCTTCTTTTCCTTTTTTGCCTGTTTCAGGATCTTCTCCCAATTCCCCTCCCGGAATACGATCGACCGGTTCTGGGCATCTACTCCGACAAACCAAAAACACCATATCAATACAATAAATACTCTCATAGCTTATTTTCTTTCCCGATAAACAACATCGACCACTTTTCCAAAACCCTCATAGGACCGATAAACCTCAGCCGGCTGATCCAAAGAGGTCGGTATAGACAACATCCGTACATGGCCTCCCAACTCTCCCGAAGTGGTTTCATTTTCGCTACCGACGATCAAACAAGATTGCATATCCTTAATCCCGACCGGCTTAGAAGCATCACCCAAAATAAACATATTGAATTTGATCATCGTAATTTTTTCTCCTGATAACTCTGTTTTGAGTTTTCCGTCCGGGAAAGTAATCGGAAGTACCCGGTGTCTTCTGGAAGTCATATCCAATTGGTGTATCTGATTTCCTACCACATAAAATAAATAATACGAGGTCGGATGGATAGCAAAAGCCGTTGCCTTCTCGATATCCGGAGCTTCGATCTGAAAATAACTGTCTTTATCCTGACTCAATGCTGAAAAACTACCTGCTTTCATTCCGTACATCCAATATTTATCGGCATTGTCTCTCAGTATGGCAAATATCATTCCATCATTATCATGTAGAGTACCGGTCATATAAACAAACTTTCTACCGGTTTGAAAAGAAAAATATTTTTCTTCGGCAGTAAGCAAACGCATACTTTGCAAATCCGAAGTCAGTTGTACAAACCGCAGATTTGTCGTGTCATAAAAAACAACAGCCGGTTCATAAGCATAATAAAGAGCCGTCATACCGATAGCCGGAGCTACACCGAAATAATCATTTTCCCCTTTGATTTTATTTAAGGGTTGACCATAAATAGAACCAGATGTCATATCATTTTTGGCATAAATACCATTTTTCCCAACACAAAACCGCCAAAAATTAGAATAATTTCCTTTCAAATCAGTCGGTACAAAATCAGGGTCCCATTTACCGAATTCATACATAAATTCATTGAGCGGATCATAACTGAAATCATCCGGATCCAACTTCACCGTTCCTCCATCTGCCACAAAATATACAGGATGAGCACCAGATGAATATTCATTCATATCCGGATAATGTGCAATTTTCCGGGGCCCTTTCCGAAGAGCTAAAGGACTATCTGCCCATATATCGCGCACCATCATTTCTTCTTTCCCCGACGTAGAAACCATATCCAACCGGGAAAAACCGTTTACATCCGATAAGATCAACCATCCTTCGTTCGTGGTACTCGTTACTTTCAGATCGAATCCTTGCCGCCAGGTCACTTGAGTAGTATTATCTTTTACCAACAGGTAAACCGTATACTCAGCTTCCGGCAATCTGACGAAATAGTTCAAATTCAATGTATTACTATCCAAAACAAAAGTTGTTTTCCCATCGACAGAACCCGATTTCACCACAGCTTCCCATTTCAGGAAATAATCACTCAAGTTTTCCTTGGCTAATGTGCCGGTCACTTTAGGATACACTTTGATGCTATCTACATTCTTGAAAGCATATTGCTTCTCGGTTGGGAAATTACTGAACTGTACCCGATTGATTTCATCGTAATCATAATTACCCAAATCTTTATAACAACCGGGAAGCAACAGGGTTCCCAGTAAACATATTACGAAATATTTTAAATGTTTCATTGTTATCCCATTTTATTATACATACAAACTGTCTCCCATTTTCATATTCTTTCCATCTTCATCCGGAATAGGAAAACGCTCCAGATAATCTTTCATATAGGACGCAATAAACCGAATTCTCCCAAAACTCATATAGGAGTAAGAAAAAAACTGATCTCTGGAGATTTCCATAACTTCACAAATCGTCTCAAATTTTTTCACGGTAAAATTGCCGAAATAATATTCATTCCAAGTGGCAGGCGGTTCTTTCATGATATTATGAAAAACAATCCGATGCTTTGTCTTAGTATATTTGATATCCGATCCACTAGTCAGGACATCTTCCAGGTAATACAAGTGGAAATATTCATTTTCCATCAACTCGATTTCCACAGCTTTTATCGTTTGGTCCGCCGGTCGTTTCAATACGACCGGAATGGTACAGAATATATTACCTCCTTCAATGGTATACCTGTTTTCGATGGCTTCATAATCGGTCCCCACAGTTGCATTTTCCGCTTTCACTTTCACATCGACATAACGAGGCTGATCTTCCGGAATATTCCCCATTACTTGTACCCGGACCTGAACTGTATCCACATCGGTATTGATATAAATAAATGATACCAATGTCGAATCGGCTTCCATATCCACATAAGCCACATCTTTCCCGGACCAGGTATCGATCTTCTGCTCACAGCCACTTAATCCAAAGATCAGGCAACTGAAAATAAAAAATATTATTTTGTTCATAGTCGTATCCATTTATCAATTATCTGAAATTTGTTTCACTTTCCGGTAACGGCATGCTGTATTTAACATCGTTCATCTCGACATCTCCTCCTGTCATTGCAGACGGAATACTGGAAGCATTTATCCGTTTGTAGTAAAAAAACAATTGACCTTCTCCCCAAAACTCTTTCTGATATTCACTCAGGATCGTCGCCGGGATCTCATCTTTAGAAGTCAATTTATCCAATCCCCGGTTTTCCAATACCAGATTTATACTGTTCAACGCCTCTATATCGTCTGTCGTCGTTTCTGCTATAATGTAGTACATTTCAGTGACACGAATCATCGGAATCAGATTGGAATAAAAAGTTGCACTTTCGATATCGGCATACTTATGAAAACATCTGAAATCGTGATTGGAAGGACTTAACCAAATGGGTTCATAGCGCCGGTCATTTCTAGCTAATGTACCGAAAATATTTTCCAAAAAAGTTTTGGGTGTCACATACATCTGATCATCTTTCAAATCCGGTGTGAAATAAGAGGTGAAGATCGTATTTCTCTTGGTATTCTGCATACAAAATAATAATTCGGTCGAAAATACCCGGTTCGGCGTTTTTGAATTCCCGACAATAGCCGAATATTCGAGAAATGGGAACCATTTTTCCTGAACAGCCACTACTGTTCGAGCAGCCTCCAAAGCATCCTCATTCATTTCGGCATACAGATAAGCCCTCGCCTGCAAAGCTTTGACCGCATAATAATTCAGACGTAATGAACGGTATCTCCAAAAATCCTCTTCTTCTGTCGCACCATCGGATAACAAAGGCCCTTCTTCTATGATCGGATCTTTAGCAAGCCGGTCTTCTGCTTCTTTCAGATCGGCAATCACATACTCCATCACTTTAGAAGCTGGCAACAGATCCGAGCCAGACAAAGAAAATTGTGTGTTATAACAAATCGACTTATCTTCCTTGTGAGTTTTATATACCGGACCGAATAAACGCAGTAAATCAAAATGCAAAAATGCACGCAAAGCATAGGCTTCCCCGGTAATCAAATCATAACTATCTCCGGTAAACAAATCTTTATGTGAATCAGCATTTTTCAATAATTTATTCACATTGGCAATCAAGGCATATGCTTTTTCCCAAATCCGGGAACCGCATTTCTTAGCATAATCGGTGGTATAATCGAATTCTGCCAGATGATATTGGTTTGTTAATGTTCCCATAGAGCTGAATTTATACCGTTGTGCCAATATCTCGACCGTATTCACCAACAATTCATCCCCATACAAATCGGCATGATTCAGTTCCACATATATACCGTTCAAGGCTTGTCTGAATCCGGCTTCTGTCGAGTAAAGCTGATCTTCGGACATCCGGTCTACCGGTTTTACATCCAACCAGTCCGTACAGCTGAAATTCAGCAATAGGACAATAGCTAAAATTATTGTTGCTATATATCTCTTGATATTCATAATTCACAGAATTAAAAAGTTACAGACACTGATGCAGATACGGTTCGGGCAAACGGATAGTCGATACCCCGCTCTTCCTTAACACTTGATTTTCTAAAAATATCGTTCATATTCGCTTGAAGTCTTAAGGCAGAAAATCCGATTTTTTCAATCCATTCCTTCGGGAAGTCATATCCGACAGAAAAAGATTCTCCTTTTAAAAAATTCTCTGTTTTGACAAAACGGGAAGACATCGGCGTCGTCTCAGTCAGAGAAATTTTCTTAAACCGGGCATGTTGTCCGGGCTTTTCCCAACGATCGTATAACGCACGTTTATCCTGATTGTATTTCAGATTTGTCTCGGATATATTTTCTACCTTGGAGTACAAAGCTTTATTGAATACATCTCCTCCCAGGCTATAACGCAAATGAACGGAAAAAGAAAAACCTTTATAATATAAGGTACTTCCGATCACTCCTTCTACATCCGGCTCGGAATCACCCACTTTCACCTCATCTTTGGTATCATAAGTATAGGAATAAGTACCGTCTTTTTTCACGAAAACTTCCTGTCCGTTTGCCGGGTCGATTCCCAAAGAACGTACAGCCCACAAAGCCGTAGGACTTCCTCCGTCATAATAACGGTCCAGACTGGAGTTTTTATTTTCCTGGTTAAACTGATCCAGACTATTCCCGATATTCCGGTATTCTGCCTTCTGATGGCGGAAATTCAGACTCAATGTCCAATTAATCCGATCTTTCGGCCGATAGATCGGGGAATATTTCACTGTACCGCTAAACCCTGTATTCCACTGTTCCCCCATATTGGTTGTGACCGTTTTGGTTCCGACAGAAGAAGGGACGCTGATGACGGCCAACAAAGGATCTGTCTTTTTCTGGTAATAATCGAAATTAATATTAAACCGATTATTGAAAAAAGACAGGTCGGCACCGATATTTTTGTCTATCGTTTTCTGCCATTTTAAATCGGGATTCCCTAAAGCATCGATCAGCACACTAGTCCCGAAATTATTAGAAATCCAGTTATTGAAAGAATAAGTAGTATACGAACGGTATGCATCGAAATTCTGATTTCCCGGATTACCGATAGAAGCTCTGAATTTAATCATCCCGATCCAATCGACCTCCCTCAGGAAAGACTCGTTGTGGAGGTTCCAGGCCAGTCCGACAGCCCAAGTTTCGGTATAATGTTTATTACTTCCGAAAACCGAAGCTCCATCCATACGGATATTAGCATCCAATAAATAACGATTGTCATAGGCATATCCAAAGTTCAGATAAAAACTGTTCGAACGAGTTACGGTTTCTGTATATTCGGGTTTGCTACCATCCGGGAAACCGGTAGCAAAAGACGGACGGGTAAAATCACCACTCGGGAAACCAACCGCTTTATATTCCTCACTTTTTGCTTCTGAAGAACGGAAATTTGTTCCGATTACAGCATTTACCTGATGTACATCGGCGAATAATTTTCCGAAAGTGGCAGTAAACTCTCCATCGTAATACCAAGTATCGTTCTGAGTAGAAGTATAACTACCTTTCTGATTTTTTGCACTCAAATCGAAAGAAGTATGTTGAGGAGAAAGGAATTTATCCGCTTTTCTGACATTTTTTCCCACACCGACACGTGCACGCACCATCACCGTCTCTACAGGACGCCATTCTGCATTGAAATTATTGACAAAATTCACCTTTTTGGCCCGGTCGAAACTATTCAAACTCGCATTATACAAAGGATTCTCAATCGTATAATGTTGTTGATTTACCGTATAATATTCTTCCAGGTAACGATTTACTTTTCCATCTGCATCTCTTTTCTCAAAATAGGGATTTGCATTGGCATATTCTGAAAATTTGACCGTAGGGTTATCTTCTTTCGAGTAATCGAACGACATCTTGTTATAAAAACGGAATTGTCCTTTCCGGTAAGTCAGGTCGAAATTACATCCGATAAGGTCATTCCCGGAATGTTCCATTACACCATCCGTACCGTTATAAGTAACTCCCAACCCATAACGTACAGCCTCGTCTCCCCCTTCCGCATAAATATTATGTTTATGTACCAACGCTACCCGTAAAGGTTCGCTCAACCAATAGGTATTGACTCCCCTGGCCACATTGGACATGTGAAGGTTGTACAAACTATCGAGAAACAGTTGCTCCTGAGCATCATAAGTATAAGCTGATTTATAAAAACCTGCTTTCTCTTCAAATAACAGCTTTTCCTGAGCATTCATGAGGTTATAATCCGTCAGATCCGGTATCGACAAAGAGAAATTACCGCTATAAGTCACCCGAAAAGTTCCCGGTTCCGGTTGTTTGGTTTCGATAACGACAACACCATTGGCAGCTTTAGAACCATATAAAGCTGTAGATGCAGCATCTTTCAGAATCGTTACGGAAGCTACCCGGTCCATATTCAGATCGACAACTGTTTTCAGATCGGTTTCAAAACCATCTAAAATGAATAAAGGCTGGTTGGGATCCGTATCATATTCTTCACGCAACCCCACGATACTACTTTTACCCCGAATCTCGATATCCGGCAATTTATTCGGATCGGAACCATAATCATTATTTTCCATGATTACAAAAGAAGGATCCAACGTCTTCAAGCTTTGAATCACATTCTGAGCTCCGACCATTTTCAACTCTTCTTTTTTAAAGGTAGCCGTTGAACCGGTAAAACTTTCTTTCTTACGGGTAAATATACCGGTAACCACGACCTCATCCATCTGCTGTACATCCTCCTCCATTTTGACATCGATTACAGTTTTATTACCGACAACTTCCCGGTGGAGCTTCATACCCACAAAAGAAAATACCAGAACCAAATCCTTTGTCGGAGGACATTCGAGCGTATACTTACCGTCTACATCCGTAGAAACACCCATTGTTGTACCTTCGATCACAATCCCAACTCCCGGCAGAGGACTCCCCTCCGCATCCATAACCTTACCGGTAATTTTACGTTGTTCTTCTTTCGCTTGCGGTAGTGCAGCCTTCACCACAATAATCTTATCTTCAAAGTAATAAGTCAGTTCTTTATCCCGGAAAATATCGTCCAGTACTTGTTTCACCGACAACGACTTTGCATTTACATTCACCTCTCCGAAAGTATTACAAAGTTCCTCGTTATACACGAAATAAAGCCCTGTCTGACGCTGAATTTCCTGAAATAAAGTCTGCAAATTAGCTTTGGAAAGATTCAAATTCACTTTCTCTTGTTGCGCAGCGATCTCTGCCGATACACTAAAGGAAAGAAAAACAGTGAAAATGACACACCATTTCATTACATTCCAGATTTTACATCTTTTAGGCTCAAAAAATTTGAGCAAAAACCAGATTTTTTTAGTAATTCTGGAAGACTTTTATAACCTCTTTATTT
>ERZ779729.1513-NODE-1513-length-16381-cov-3.128139_pt1 | contig 16381 bp, 16 predicted proteins | sample MGYA00511072_ERZ779729 | MGnify/ENA primary metagenome ERZ779729 (study PRJEB29588, sample SAMEA2156675) | human gut metagenome | biome: human gut; feature: human-associated habitat; material: faeces | place: Denmark | collected 2008/2010 ...
GCTGCCGGCACGCAACATTGATTCGGACGCGCTTGTCCTCTTCGGCATTGCAGGCGCAGCCACCCTCATGCAAAAGCCGCAGGGCATTCTTGACCGCTTCCGCCGCCCGGCCCCCCTTGCGCCCGAGTCGTGGCTCATCGACCCCTATGAACACTATCCGGCTTGCGCCAATGCGCCTGCCGATGCCGCGGAGCCGCAGCCATGACACGCATTCTCTCCAGACCCTTTGACATGCGAGCCGCACTCACGCTTTCGCAGTCGGGATTTCTGCCGCCCATTGCGCGCGCACTTGCCGCGCGCGGCATTCGCTCATCGGCAGACCTTGAGCAGTCCTGGCGCGGCATGATTCCGCCTTCTGCACTTGAAGGCGCCCGAGAAGCAGCGGAACGCCTTGCACGGGCTCGCGAAAAAGGCGAGCACGTCACGATTGTTGCCGACTACGACTGCGACGGCGCAACCGCATGCGTCGTTGCGCTTCGCGGCTTGCGCATGCTCGGCATCCAGGCCGATTACTTCGTGCCCGACCGCGTCATGCACGGCTACGGCCTCACGCCGCTCGTGGTCGACATCGTGGCGGGCCGCACGCCTAAGCCGAGCCTCATCATCACGGTCGACAACGGCGTCTCTTCAGTGGCGGCGGTGGAGCGCGCCAACGCGCTCGGCATCGACGTCATTGTGACGGACCACCACCTGCCCGGCGCAGAGCTTCCGCAGGCAACCTGCATTGTCAACCCGAACCTCGCCACCTCGGCTTTTCCTTCCAAGGCCCTTGCGGGCGTCGGCGTCATCTATTACGTGCTTCTTGCACTGCGCGCGCTCTTGCGCGAGCGAGGCGTCTATACGCAGCAGACGCAGCCGAGGCTCGATCAGCTTGTCGACTTCGTCGCGCTCGGCACCGTCGCCGATGTCGTCAGGCTCGACAAGAACAACCGCATCCTTGTCTCTCAAGGACTGGCTCGCATTCGCTCCGGCCACACCCATCCGGGCATTTCCGCGCTCTTCAGCATTGCAGGCAAAGACATGATCAAGGCAAGCGTGCGGGATTTCGGCTTTGCGATCGGTCCGCGCATCAATGCCGCTGGCCGCCTCGGCACCATGGAAAACGGCATCGAATGCCTCCTTTGCGACGATCCGATCGAAGCGCTTCGGCTCGCGCAGAGCCTCAACGACATCAATGCGGAGCGCCGGGAGCTCGAAGGCGAAATGCAGCAGGCCGCCGAAGCCGAAATTGCGCGGCTCTCGACCGAAAAGCTCGCTGCCGTGACGCTTTTCAACGACTGCTTCAACGAGGGCGTCGTCGGGCTCGTCGCTGCCCGCATCAAGGAGCACATTCACCGGCCTGTGATTGCCTTTGCAAAAACAGAGTCCGGCGAGCTCAAGGGCTCCGGCCGCTCCATTCCGGGCATTCACCTGCGCGACATGCTCGACCTGGTCGCCAAGCAGCTTCCCGACGTCGTGCTGCGATTCGGCGGCCACGCGATGGCCGCCGGCCTTTCGATCCGCCCCGAAGGGCTCGACCGTTTTGCCGAAACCTTCGAAGCCGTGGTCCGCGACAACTGCGACCCGTCCGCCTTCGAGCGCATCGTGCTCACCGACGGCGGTCTCGCTCCCGATGAAATCAACGAACGACTTTGCGCCGAAATTGAAAGCCAGATCTGGGGGCAGGGCTTTGAAGCGCCGCTTTTCGCCAACGAATTCACCGTTCTCGGCCAAACGCTGCTCAAGGATGCGCACCTGAAGCTCGCCGTCATGCTCGGCCGTCAGCGATTCGACGCCATTTTCTTCCGCCGGCGCGAACCGCTCACGCAGATCTCAAAGCTTGCTTATCGGCCGTCCATCAATGAATTCCGCGGCCGCCGCAGCGTTCAGCTTGTTGTCGAAGCGGCTGAATCGCCTGAACCGCATTAGGACTCCCTGCGCTTTCGCTCGGATTTTTCTGATATTTTCAGCGGAAATCCAGCTCAATCGGAAAGTCCGCACGTCTATAATTAACCGTTTCGCATGCCGCGAGCACACCACGCGCCCGCGGCATGCATATGCGCGCATCGGCAAGACGAACAACCGCCTTGTCGACGAACCATCTTTTAATTTCGCACAGGACAAGCCTCTCATCATGGAAGCCGAACGAATCAATCAGATCCAGAACAGCATCGACGACCTTCGCCGCCGCCTGATCGAACTTCGGGGGTATCTTTGACGTCGATCGCAAAGCGCGTCGACTCGAAGAAGTCAATATTGAGATCGAAAACCCCGATCTTTGGAACGACCCCAAGCACGCACAGGAAGTGAGCAAGGAAAAGAAGCTCCTCGACGACATTGTCGGCAGCTTCTCGCGGCTCACCACGGGCGTGAATGATGCCGCGGATCTCTTTGACCTCTCGATGGCTGAAGAAGACTGGGAAACAGTCGAAGCCGTCGGCGGCGACATTGAAGGCATTGAAAAGGAAGTCGCCGGTCTTGAATTCAAGCGAATGTTCAACCAGCCGATGGATCCGGCCAACTGCTACCTCGAAATCCAATCGGGCGCCGGCGGCACGGAAGCGCAGGACTGGGCGAGCATGATCGAGCGCATGTACATGCGCTATGCCGAGCGCAAGGGCTTCAAAGTTACGCTTGAGGAAGAAACTCCGGGCGAAGTCGCCGGCATCAAATCCGCAACGCTCTTCATTGAAGGCGAATGGGCATACGGCACGCTTCGCACGGAGACGGGCATTCACCGCCTCGTGCGAAAAAGCCCTTTCGATTCGAATGCGCGCCGTCACACGTCCTTCTGCTCGGTCTACGTCTATCCGGAAGTGGACGACTCCATCGACATCGAAATCAACCCTGCTGACCTCAAGATCGACGTTTTCCGCGCTTCGGGCGCCGGCGGCCAGCATATTCAGAAGACGGAATCGGCTGTCCGAATTCACCACGTGCCGACCGGAATCATCACGATTTGCCAGGACGACCGCTCGCAGCACCGCAACCGCGAAAAGGCGATGCAGCAGCTCAAAGCCAAGCTCTATGAGCTCGAGATGAGAAAGCGCATGGAAGCGCAGACGAAGCTCGAAGAGCAAAAGTCCGACATCGGCTGGGGCCACCAGATTCGCAGCTACGTGCTTGACCAGTCCCGCGTAAAAGACCTGCGCACGGGCGTGGAAACCGGCAACACCGGCGCCGTGCTCGACGGCGACCTCGATCAGTTCATCGAGGCTTCGCTCAAGCAGCACGTCGGCGGCCTCGCCGCCCAATAAGGCGGCCGGGAACCCTTTCGTTACGTTCGAGCGGCAGGTGCGGCAGCGATCGGCATCGCCCAAGCGCGCCCGCCGCTTGAAATCAGAACGCTCATCAGGAGCACACCAAATGGCAGAACAAGAAATCAACGCAGCAGCCGCTGCGCAGGAAGAGAATCACATCATCGCCGAACGCCGCGCCAAGCTTCAGAAGCTGCGTGAAACGGGCATTGCCTTTCCCAATGACTTTGTGCGCAAAGACCTCTTCGGCGACCTGCACGCCAAGTACGATCACATGTCGATCGAAGAGCTCGAAGCGGCAGCCCCTGAAGTCGCCTGCGCCGGCCGCATGATGCTCAAGCGCGTCATGGGCAAGGCAAGCTTTGCGACGGTGCGCGACTTTACCGGCACCATGCAGTACTTCGTTCAGCAGAATGAAGTCGGGCCCGATGTCTATGCGAACTTCAAGACCTTCGACCTCGGCGACATCGTTGCCTGCACGGGCACGCTCTTCCGCACGCGCGCGGGCGACCTTGCCATCCGCGTGGAGACGATCCGCCTCATGACCAAGAGCATCCGTCCGCTGCCCGACAAGCACAAGGGGCTGCAGGATACGGAACTCTGCTACCGTCAGCGCTACGTCGACCTCATCATGAACGAGGATTCGCGCAACCGCTTCCTGACGCGCTCGAAGGCGATCGCCGCCATCCGCAACTACATGCTCGAGAACCGCTTCCTCGAAGTCGAAACGCCGATGCTTCACCCGATTCCGGGCGGCGCAAATGCCAAGCCCTTTGTGACGCATCACAATGCGCTCGACATGGACATGTACCTGCGCATCGCGCCTGAACTCTATTTGAAGCGCCTTGTCGTCGGCGGGTTTGAACGCGTCTTCGAAATCAACCGCAACTTCCGCAACGAAGGCACCGATACGCGCCACAACCCCGAATTCACAATGATGGAGTTCTACGCAACCTACTGGACGTATCACGACCAGATGAACTTCACGGAAGCGCTCATCCGTCATACCGCGATTGAAGCGACGGGCTCGGCCGTCATCAATTACCAGGGCACTGAAATCGACCTCTCGAAGCCCTTCGAGCGCCTCACGCCGATCGAAGCGGTCAAGAAGTTTTTCCCGAACTACACCGACAGCGAGCTCAACGATCCGGATTTTCTTAAAGCGGAAATTGCCCGGCTGCACGGCGATATTCCTGTTGATGCAGGCCTCGGCGCACTGCAGGTGGCGCTTTTTGAAGAAACCGCAGAATCGAAGCTCATTCAGCCGACCTTCATCATCAACCACCCGACGGAAATCTCCCCGCTCGCGCGTGCCTCCGACACGAACCCCGAAGTGACGGAACGCTTCGAGCTTTACATCGCCGGCCGCGAAACCGCCAACGGCTTCTCCGAGCTCAATGACCCGGACGATCAGGCTGCGCGCTTCCGCGCACAGGCTGAAAAGAAGAGCCACGGCGACGATGAAGCCATGTATTACGACGCCGACTACATCCGTGCGCTTGAATACGGCCTGCCTCCGACGGGCGGCTGCGGCATCGGCATTGACCGCTTCGTGATGCTCCTGACGGATGCGCCCACGATCCGCGATGTGCTTCTTTTCCCGCACATGCGTCCTGAAGCCTCCGTCGATTAATCAACACGACTTTGCCGGAGAAGCGCTGCCAGCTCCTGGCAGCGCACTGGAATCGGATTGCGCTGATGTTCGATGCAGTTTTTCGCCAGCGCCTCGATGAGATCGCCAAAGCGCGCTCATCCTCACAAATTGCGGTCGACGCCCGGCAGGACGCTCGACCGCTTTTTCTTGAGGCGCGAACCATTTCGGGCGCGCGGGTACGCGTCGGACGCGTAGCCGCAGGCTTAACCGAAGATTTGTGCGGCTGCGGCGCGCTGCTGCCGCTTGCCGAAGGCGGACTTCTTCTGCCGGGAAGCAGCTTTGAAGACCGCACGGCCATGCTCGGTCGCATAGCGGCGCGGCTTCGCAGCCAGACCGCATTCGCGCTTTCGGACGAGCGCCTCGACCTGCGTGATGTCGGCGCGCACTCGGATGACGCGCCCGTCTTTGCGCAGATGCCGCGCGGCCTTTTCCGTCCGCTTGGCGCCAAAACTTATGCAGTTCGGCTCACTGCGCTCATTCGCCCCCCGCAGGCCGACTGCCCTTCGCATTTTCTCTTTTCGCGCCGCAGCGAAAAGAAGCGCATAGGTCCGGGGCTCTGGGACAGCCTTGCTGCGGGGCTTGTCGCAGCGGGTGAATCCGTTCGAGACGCCCTTGCACGCGAATCGCTCGAAGAGGCAGGACTCGACCTCTCGAGGCTCTCGCCCGCCTTTTGCGCCCGCACCGTTTTCGAGCGGCCGATTGCCGAAGGGTTTCTGCTCGAGGAGAGCTTTGAGTACGCGATCGAACTTCCCCGCAGCTTTTCGCCGTACGCAGTTGACGGCGAGGTGTCAGCATTCGCCGCTTTTACGGCTGAAGAAACGCTCGAACTCATTGAAGCCAACCGCATGATGCCGGAAGCTGCAGCCGCCGCCCTCAGAATCCTTCAAAAAGCAGCGGCTGAAAACGCTTCTGCGCTTTCAGCCGTTTGACCGCGGCGCCGCATCAAATCACTGGCGCCGCAAAGCGGCATCGCGTCGATGCCTCAGTCTCTCTCGTCAAGCCAGACTTGAAGAATCGCTTCGAGAATTGTCTCAGTCGACTTTTCCGGATCGTCCGAGAAATCCGGGAGCGAAACAATCATTTCGTGCAGGCGCACAAAGGAAAGCGTCAGCGGATCCACATCGGGATAAGCATCAAAGAGTGCTTCGCCGATTGCCCGAACGTCGTGCCAGCCGAACTTCATGATCAGGCCTCGTTGGCGTGGTTGCGGTTGTACTTCGGAATCTCTATTACGAGATCTTCGGTGCCAATCTTCACCTGACAAGACAGCCGGGAAAGCTGGCAGGCGCCCCAGGCGGTGTCCAGATGATCGAGCTCGTTGTCAGAGGGCTCCGCCAGCGAATCGAACCCTTCCCGCACGATCACATGGCAAGTCGCACAGGCACAGTTGAATTCACAGGCGTGCTGCACCTTGACGCCGTGCGCGATGAGCGCGCGTGCAAGGTTCGCACCCGTTTCGGCCTCGAAGGCCGCGCCCTCGGGGCAGGCCTCCGGATGGGGAAGAACGGTGATTTTCGGCATTTCCGATTCCTATGGAAAAAAACGTTGTTGGTTGATTCTTCAGCCGCCGGGCCGTCTTACTCTGCGGCCTTTTCTTTGTCAGGCGCGCTCTCAAAAAGAGCGTCATCGATCGAAAGCCCGGAGAGCGCCTTGCGAATCGAACGATCCATGCGGCGTTCTGCAAACACTTCAGTGCCGCTTGTGAGCGCAGCAATCGCCGCCTTGATCGACTCGACATCCTCACTGGCAACGAGCTTCGCAAGCTTGTCGGAAAGCGCGTCGATGACTTCGCGCTCCGCCGTCGAAAGCAGATCACCGTCCTCGGCAAGCGCGCTTTGCGTCGACTCGAGCAATCGCCGTCCTTCCACCTGCTGCTCCCGCAGCTCTCTGGCGCGCATGTCAGCTTCGGCGCTTGCATTGCCGTCCTTGAGCATGCGGATGATGTCTTCGTCCGTCAGTCCGTAAGAAGGCTTCACTGTGACGGAAGCTTCAACGCCAGTCGTCAATTCGCGAGCGGACACCGAAAGGAGGCCGTCGGCATCGACTTCAAAAGTGACCCGAATCCGCGCAGCGCCCGCCGCCATTGGCGGAATGCCGCGCAATTCGAAGCGCGCGAGCGATCGGCATGCATCCACGACTTCGCGCTCTCCTTGAAGAACGTGAATCATCATCGCAGTCTGGCCGTCCTTGAAGGTTGTAAAGTCCTGCGCACGCGCAATCGGAATCGCGCTGTTGCGCGGTATGACCTTCTCAACGAGCCCGCCCATGGTCTCCAGACCGAGCGATAGCGGGGTTACGTCGAGCAGAAGCCAGTCGTCCTCTTCGTTCGTATTGCCGACAAGCTTGTTGGCCTGCATGGCGGCGCCAATTGCCACCACACGATCGGGATCAATGCCGACAAGCGGGTCGCGCCCGAAAAAGTCCTTCACTGCGCGGCGCACGCAGGGCATTCTCGTTGCCCCGCCCACAAGCACGATGCCTTTGACGGCGTCGCGTTCGATGCCGGCGTCAGCAAGAACGCTCTTGACAGCATCGAGCGTTTTTTGAACCAGACGGCAAGTCATCTCCTCGAACGCTCCGCGCGTGAGCGTCAATTCGGTGCTTTTCCCAGACGCTGATTCGAAAGCGAGCGTCGTGCTTTCAACATCAGTAAGCGCCTCCTTGGCATTCTTCGCTGCCGAGAGGAGCGCGCGCTTGCGTTCGGGCGCAAGCACTTCGCCATCGCCGGCCTCTTCGAGCGCCCAGCAGAAAATGCGGTGATCGAAGTCGTCTCCGCCTAGCGCGGCGTTGCCGCCAGTCGCAAGCACCTCAAAAACACCCTTCGAGAGCTTGAGCAGCGACACGTCGAATGTGCCGCCGCCAAGGTCATAGACCAGGTAGATGCCTTCGGCCGCATTATCGAGTCCGTAGGCGAGCGCAGCAGCTGTCGGTTCGTTGAGAAGCCGAAGCACATTGAGGTTTGCCAATCGCGCGGCATCCTTTGTGGCCTGGCGCTGCGCATCATCAAAGTAGGCCGGAACCGTCACGACGGCGCCGGCAAGCTCGCCGCCCAAGCGTGCTTCGGCGCGCGCCTTAAGCTTCTTCAGAATCTCGGCGCTCACTTCGACGGGCGTCTTGAGTCCGGCGGCCGTGCGAATGAGAATGCCTCGCTCGTCGTCAACGAGGTCGTAAGGCAGCGAAGGCAGGGTTTTCAGATCGCTGCGCTTGCGTCCGATGAGGCGCTTCGCTGAAAAAATCGTGTTCTTGGCGTCGGTTTCAGCCGCCTCGAGCGCTTCCGCGCCAACGATAACGCTGCCGTCGGGAAGATAGCGGACAACGGACGGCAGAAGCGCCCGTCCGGCTTCGTCCTCAATCACCTCCGCACCGGCGCTGATCACCGAGGCGACGAGCGAATTGGTCGTGCCTAGGTCAATGCCGACGGCAAGCCGATGCTCATGGGGCGCAGCGGAGAGACCAGGCTCCGCAATTTGAAAAAGTGCCATCTGTCGTTCCGAATGTAATCAAAGAAATGCCGCACGCGCCTTTTCCGCCTCGCCGATGAAGCGCTCAAGGAACATGAGGCGCCCAGCGGCCGCTGCATGCCAATCCTTGTCGTCATCGGCCGCCTTGGCGATTTCGTCAACGAGCGCGAGGGCGTCGGTGCGGGCCTGCGAAAGAAGGGCGTCAACCGCTTGAAGCGACGATGCATCCTCCAGGGCCTCGCGCCGCTCGATCTGCGCCATCAGAAAGTCAGGGGGCATGCGCGTATCCGTCTCGGCGTTGAGCGGCACGCCGGCAGCTTCGCAGAGCCAGCCGGCGCGGCGCACGGGATCTGAAAGCAGCGCATGCGCTTCATTGATGCGCGCACTCCACTGCTCAGCAACCCGTCGCTCCGCTGCAGAGCGGCCAGCGAACCGGTCCGGATGCACCTGCACAATGGCGCGCTGATAAGCCGCTTCCAAACGCTCGGGATCGATGCGGAAGGCACAGGGAAGTCCGAAAAGCGAAAAGGGCGAAGGCGCGGCGCTTTTTGCGGGCGTATCAGACATGGAAGGATTCGCCGCAGCCGCAGCGACTCTTTTCGTTCGGGTTATGGAACTTAAAGCCTTCCTGAAGGCCCTCGCGCGTGTAGTCGAGTTCCGTGCCGTCCAGATAGGGAAGGCTCTTCTCGTCGACGATCACCTTCACGCCGAAGCTTTCGTAGACGTGATCGTCATCATTGACTGCGTCGGCAAACTCCAGCTTGTAGGCCATGCCGGAACAGCCGGAGGTCTTCACGCCGAGTCTGAGGCCGATGCCCTTGCCGCGGCGGTCAATGTACTTCTGCACGTGACGGGAAGCGGCTTCGGTAAGCGTAACTGCCATGTGTTACTCCTTCTTTTCTTCAGGATGCTGCTTGGCGCGGTAATCGGCGATGGCCGCCTTGATGGCGTCCTCGGCAAGGATGGAGCAATGAATCTTCACGGGCGGCAGCGCCAGCTCATCGGCAATTTCCGCGTTCGTAATAGCGCCGGCTTCGTCGAGCGTCTTCCCCTTGACCCATTCCGTCACAAGAGAAGAAGACGCAATGGCGGAGCCGCAGCCATAAGTCTTGAACTTGGCGTCCTCAATGACGCCCTCGTCGTTTACCTTGATCTGCAAGCGCATCACATCGCCGCAGGCAGGGGCGCCGACCATGCCGGTGCCGACGTCCTGAGCGTTCTTGTCGAGCGTGCCGACATTGCGCGGATGTTCGTAATGGTCAATAACTTTTTCGCTGTAGGCCATTCTTAGGTCTCCTCAGGAGAGGCACGCGGACGGCGCGCCTCTCTGCGTAGCTTCTTTCAATTCTGGGTGGATCAGTGATTTGCCCATTCGATCTTCGAAAGATCGACGCCTTCCTGGTGCATTTCCCAAAGCGGGCTCATTTCGCGGAGCTTTGCCACGTTTTCCGTGAGCGTCTTGATCGCGAAATCGATCTCCTCTTCGGTCGTGAAGCGGCCGAGCGTAATGCGCAGCGAGCTGTGAGCCAGCTCATCGCTGCGTCCAAGCGCTCGCAGCACATAACTCGGCTCGAGCGACGCGGACGTGCAGGCCGAGCCCGACGAAACAGCCAGGTCCTTCACCGCCATCATGAGGCTTTCACCTTCAACGTATGCAAAGCTCACATTGAGGTTGTGGCATGAGCGGTGCACCGGATCGCCGTTGAGATACACCTCAGGGATATTCTTTTGGATGCCCTCCCACAGACGATCCCGCAATGCGCGGATACGCGGCACTTCGGTCGCCATTTCCTCCTTGGCGAGCCGGAAGGCCTCGCCCATGCCGACGATCTGGTGCGTGGGCAGCGTGCCTGAGCGCATGCCGCGCTCGTGTCCGCCGCCGTGCATCTGGCACTCAAGTCGGACGCGCGGACGACGGCGCACATAAAGCGCCCCCACTCCCTTCGGGCCGTAGACCTTGTGTCCGGAAAGGCTCATGAGGTCGATGTTGTAGCGGTCGACGGTCAGATCCATTTTGCCTGCCGCCTGCGTGGCATCGCAGTGAAAGAGCACGCCCTTTTCGCGGCAAAGACGGCCGATGCGCTCAAGATCCTGAATGACGCCGATTTCGTTGTTGATCGCCATGACAGACACGAGAACCGTATCCGGACGAATGGCTTTTTCAAGCTCTTCGAAGCGAATGAGGCCCATTTCGTCGACATCAAGATAGGTCACTTCGTAGCCTTCGCTCTCGAGGTGGCGCATCGAGTCGAGAACCGCCTTGTGCTCAGTCTTCACCGTAATCAGATGACGACCCTTGTCGCGGTAGAAATGCGCTGCGCCTTTTATCGCGAGATTGTCGCTTTCGGTGGCGCCCGAAGTAAAAACGATTTCCTTCGGATCCGCGCCAATGAGCGCAGCAATGTTCGCCCGCGCTTCTTCGACCGCCTTTTCGGCTTCCCAGCCGTAGGCATGGCTGTGGGAAGCCGGATTCCCGAATCGCTCGTTGAGGTAAGGCACCATCTTTTCAACCACGCGGGGGTCGCAGGGCGTCGTTGCCGAATAATCCAAATAGACGGGGAGCTTCATGATTGCTTAGTCCTAGAAAATGCGTCTCTTCGACTGCTCAAAGATCTGAGGCGGCACGGGTCGCGGTCTTGCGGGCGCGGCCAGCCTTTGTCTTGTCCTTTTTTCGCTGCTGAGAGGGCGATCCCCTCACGGGAATGACGGCTGGAACCGTCTGAACTTGGCCCGAATGTCTGTTTGCCGCCTTGACGAGGCTCTCGAGGGTCACGCCGGAGAGAAAGCGCTCAATCACATTGTTGAGGTCTTCCCACAAATGGTGGGTCAGACACGCTGCACCGCCCTGACAGGTTCCTTCGCCGCCGCACTGGGTCGTATCCATGTTCTCGTCGACCGCATTGATGATGCGCTCGATCGTGATTTCCGAAGCAGGCGCTGCAAGCCGATACCCGCCGCCAGGGCCGCGCGCACTTTCGACAAGCCCGGCGCGGCGAAGCCGGCAGAAAATTTGCTCGAGATAGGTGAGCGAAATCTTCTGGCGCTGCGCAACCTGAGCGATAGGAATCGGCGAGCGAGCCTCACCCGCATTCATCGCAATGTCGAGCATCGCCGTCACTGCAAAGCGGCCTTTCGTAGTGAGCTTCAAGTGCTTTCTCCCAACGTCTTGCTGAACCTTTCGTCGGTTTATCGGATTCCTGACAGAAACGGTCAGAATTTCGGACTGCGACGAATATTACACCGCAATACCCGACTAATCAAGTCAGTTATTCGTAATTTCCCGAATGCCCAAAAATGCACGGCAGTCAATAAAAAAAACCGACCTCGAAAGATCGGTTTTCAGCGCCAAACTGCGATCGACGCGTCGTGCTCCCCGGAACCGGACCAGCGCGCACGCTTCGAATCGGTCCGGTCTGACGGGGGAGGCACTCCAATTTGTTATTGGTCTGCCTGCGATTCCTCAACAGCGGGCGCCGCCTCGGGATGTTCAGCCAAATAAGCGGCTTTTTCGCGCTGCAGCTGCTTGGCTTTCTTTTCGAGCTCCTCTATCAGCCCTTCACAAGCGTCCGTACAGTAATCGAGCACGATATTGAAGCCTTCGTTCAAGCCGTAATAGGGGTCCGGCACGACCGCTTCATCAAAGTCGTTTGCATAACGCATCAAGAGCTGAATCTTATGGCGGTAGGCTGCGGGCGAGCGCTGCTGCAGCTCGGTGAGCACCTCCCAGTCCATGGCGAGAATCAGATCAGCAGTTTCGAAATCCGAAGGATCAACCGCACGGGCTCGATGCTGCGAGATGTCGAGACCACGTTTCTTGCAGGCGAGCTGAGCACGGATATCAGGCGTCTGCCCGACATGCGCTTCGCTCGTGCCGGCGCTGTCGGCAACAATCACGTCGTCGAATCCGGCTTCGCGGAGTTTCCGACGAAAAATAGCGGCGGCAGTCGGGCTGCGGCATACGTTGCCCGTGCAGACGAATAAAACTTTTAGCTGTTTAGGTTCCATGGCGTGCGAAGAGCCCGAGACGATCCGCTCTTCCGAGTTGCGGCATCTCGAGCGCATGGCAATCAATGTTTGTAAGACAGAGAGTATCGTACTGCACCCACAGGATTTTTCCTAGAGTGCGCAGGTCCTTCTCGGGAAATGGGTGACGACGGAAGCGTTTCTAAAGTTTTCAGCGAAAGCCTGTTCAGCTCTCAGCGGAAGCTCCGAAAGCCGCTTCCCGCAGCCGACGAATGGCATCGCGCACCTGCGCGGCTTTTTCAAAGTCAAGATTGCGCGCATGTTCGAGCATTTCCGCCTCAAGCCGCTTCAGTTCCTTGGCAACGTTCTTTTCAGACAAATCAACCGGCGCGCTCGAGCCTGCAGGTGCCGGAACGTCCGGACCGCGATAGACGCCGTCGATGATGTCGCGGATTTCTTTTTTAACACCTCGCGGCACAATCCCGTGCTCTCGATTGAATGTTTGCTGCTTTTCCCGTCGCCGTTCAGTTTCATCCAGCGCCCGACGCATTGAATCGGTGATGCGGTCGGCATAAAGAATGGCCCGACCGTTGAGATTGCGCGCCGCTCGGCCGATCGTCTGAATAAGCGAACGTTCGCTGCGCAGGAACCCCTCCTTATCTGCGTCAAGAATGGCAACAAGCGACACTTCAGGAATGTCGAGCCCTTCGCGCAGAAGATTGATGCCGACGAGCACGTCAAAGGCGCCTGATCGCAGATCACGAATGATTTCCACGCGCTCCACCGTGTCGATATCCGAATGAAGATATCGCACGCGCACGCCATGCTCAGACAGAAAGTCCGTGAGGTCCTCCGCCATCTTTTTGGTGAGCGTGGTCACCAGAACGCGCTCGCCCTTTTTCGTTACCTCTGAGATTTCAGAGAGCAGATCATCGACCTGCGTGACGGCAGGCCGAACTTCAACGGCCGGATCAACAAGCCCGGTCGGACGAACCACCTGCTCAACGATTTCACCGCCGCATTTTTCAAGCTCGTAGTTCGAGGGCGTTGCGGAGACAAAGATCGAACGACGCATTTTTCGCTCAAACTCGTCAAACCGCAGCGGCCGGTTGTCAAGAGCGGACGGCAGCCGGAAGCCGTAGTTGACGAGCGTTTCCTTGCGCGCGCGGTCCCCGCGGTACATGCCGCCAAGCTGCCCCATCATGACATGGCTTTCATCAAAAAACATAATGGTATCGGGCGGCAGGTAGTCGATCAGGCAAGGCGGCGCAACGCCGGGCGCGAGCCCTGTAAGGTGCCTCGAATAGTTTTCAATCCCTTTGCAGAAGCCCACCTGATCAAGCATTTCAATGTCAAAAAGCGTTCGCTGCTCGAGGCGCTGCGCTTCCACGAGCTTTCCCTCGGCAAGGAGCTCGGCTTTGCGCTCGGCCAGCTCCGACTTGATGGTGCCGATGGCGCGAACAATTTCCTCTCGCGGCGTAACGTAATGACTCGCCGGATAAACGACAAAGCGAGGCACCTTCTGAATAACCTTTCCGGTTATGGGATCAAAAAGCAGCACGGCATCGACTTCGTCGTCGAAAAGCTCTATTCGCACGGCCTGCTCGGCATGTTCGGCCGGAAACACGTCAATCGTGTCGCCGCGAACGCGAAAGTAGCCGCGCTGAAATTCCATATCGGTGCGCCGATACTGCATGCGAACGAGCTGGCTGATGAGCGCTTTCTGCGTTTTTCTGTCGCCCTGCCGAAGGATGAGTCGCATCTCCGTATAGCTTTCCGGCGCACCGATGCCATAAATGGCAGACACCGTGGCAACAATGATCGTATCGCGCCGCTCGAGAATGGATTTTGTTGCGGCCAGACGCATCTGTTCAATGTGCTCGTTGACCGCTGCATCCTTCTCGATAAACAAATCTCGCGCGGGGACGTAGGCTTCCGGCTGATAGAAGTCGTAGTAGGAAACAAAGTACTCGACCGCATTTTCCGGGAAAAAGTCCCGCATCTCTGCATAAGTCTGGGCAGCCAGCGTCTTGTTGGGGGCCATGATGATGGCCGGCACGCCTTCGCGGGCGATGACGTTCGCCATCGTGTAGGTCTTGCCGGATCCCGTCACGCCGAGCAGCGTCTGAAACATCGTTCCGTTCTCGAGACCTTCGCAAAGTTTCTCAATCGCCTGAGGCTGATCGCCTGCCGGCGGAAAAGGCGCATGAAGAACGAAAGGCGAATTGGCAAAAGCAATACGTTCCAAAAAAGGCTCCGTATGGAAAGTGCGGTGATAAGCAAAAGATTGCCACCGTGCTTCTTTTAAACAGAGGCGATTGTACGATGAAGCCATCGATCCCATTCGGCCTTCCCTGCTGCTCAAGCAGCTTTGGGAAAATGCTGAATCCATTCAAACCGAGAAACAGCCTTTCCCGCGAAAAAAGCAACTCATTGATTCTTATGGAATTGAAAATTTCATATTGATTTATATCAAAAACAATTCCCCTATGAACAAAACTACTCTTGCCTTTTTCGAATCTCTCGCATAGAATTCAAAGCCTTGATTCCCCGATAGCTCAGTCGGTAGAGCGACGGACTGTTAATCCGCAGGTCGTTGGTTCGAACCCAACTCGGGGAGCCAAGAATTCCAAAAGGGAGCATGTTGGTGCATGCTCCCTTTTTTTCTATTTCCGGATTTCATGCAGCCAGCGCCAACAGGCAGCTGTCAATCGACCAAACGATCTTCCCCCTTTCGTCTCTCTTTGTTTCGAATCCCCTTCGTCTAAGACAAAAGCGCTAACGCTCATCAAGGGAACAGGCGCCGCTGCCCCCTAGGATTGAAAGATCGGATCCATTCTTTAATCTCAAGGAGCAGCGCTTATGCGTCACACCAAGGAACAACTTTACAAAGCGGCATACGAATTCTGCATTCATACCGGCAGCGACCCCTATGAAGCGAATCTCGTGGCCGATCATATGGTGAAGGCCAATCTGCGCGGTCACGACAGCCACGGCGTCGGCATGATCGCCATGTACACCGACTATCTCAAGCGCGGTCAGCTCCACCCGAACACCCCGCCCACAATTCTGAAGGATAAAGGGGCCATTCTGCAGTTCAAGGGCAACCTTGGCTACGGCCAGCGAGCTGGCTACGAAGCCACAGCCCAGGCGATTGAGCGCGCAAAGGAAACCGGCATCTGCATGTACACGATTGCCAACTGCTGTCACCTTGGCAGGATCGGCACATACGGCGAGCAAGCTGCAGACGCAGGCATGATTTCCATTCACTTCGTCAACGTGCAGAACTTCGGGACGCTCGTGGCGCCTTACTGCGGCTCCGAGGCGCGTTTCGGCACGAATCCCTTCTGCCTTGCGATGCCGAAAACCAATAAATACGGCCCGTTCATACTTGACTTCGCCACATCCATCGTAGCAATGGGCAAAACACGCGTTGCCTATCTAGCCGGCAAGCAATTCGATGAACCCGTCATGCTCGACCCGGAAGGCCACCCCACGACGGATCCGAGCGTGATGTGGCAGCCCAACCGCGGTGCGCTGATGGCTTTTGCCAAACACAAGGGTTCCGGCCTCTGCTGGGCCTGCGAACTGATGGCAGGCATTCTTTCGGGCGGCGGCACGATCGAGCCGAGCCGTCCCCGTGACGGGTCCATCGTGAACAACATGACGGCCTTTGTGATTGATCCGAGCGCGCTGACGAATCTGGACTGGATGGCTCGTGAAATCGACGCCATGAACGATTATGTAAAGTCCAGCCCTGCGCCTGACCCTGTCAATCACCCCGTTTTGATGCCGGGCGAACCGGAACGAATCCGTACTGCGGAACGTTCAGCCAAGGGCGTTGAAATCTCTGACGGCGAATGGAAGGCCATTGTCAAAACCTGTCTGGATGCCGGCGTCCCAGCCGAGGCGCTTGAATAACAGCAAAGCGCTGCATTCTTCTTTAGCAGCATCTGCGCTGCTAAAGAAGAACAATCTTGCCGATGGTTCTCGGGACCTCAAGCAACAATGCAAAAACCCCTCGCGCGGTTAAGCAACGAGGGGTTTCTCAATAGGGAGCCTGGCAA
>ERZ779729.1519-NODE-1519-length-16340-cov-2.919804_pt1 | contig 16340 bp, 12 predicted proteins | sample MGYA00511072_ERZ779729 | MGnify/ENA primary metagenome ERZ779729 (study PRJEB29588, sample SAMEA2156675) | human gut metagenome | biome: human gut; feature: human-associated habitat; material: faeces | place: Denmark | collected 2008/2010 ...
TTTTTGTGGATCTGCCCTCCGCCGGGGTTCGTTTCGGCGCGGGCGACGGTTTCGTCGACGCGATCGTCGGCGGCGGTTACCGCTGGGTAGGCTACGGCGTCATCATCACCGTCGTTCCGCTGCTCATCGTCTCGCTCATCGCCCGGCTCGGAATGAAGGTCAACTACTATACGCTCATGGGTCTCATCGCGGGCAGTACGACCGATCCTCCCGCACTGGCCTACGCCAACTCGACGGCAGGCAACGACATGCCGGCCGTGAGCTACGCCACGGTCTATCCCGTCGTGATGTTCCTGCGCGTGCTGACGGCACAGATATTCATTCTCTTCGCACTGTAACACAATCGCGAAATAACCGAAAAGGCCGCTCTCAGGAGCGGCCTTTCTTGTCGGAGGATTTCAGGTCGTGCAGCGGGCAATTGCGTTCGCAGGAGGCGCAACCGCCCGAGAGGGTTCCCCGCCCGCGGCAAAAGAGCCTCCGGACGACGATCCACACCAGCGCGACGCCGACGAGCGCAACCGCTATATCCTGCCAATTCATTTACAACAACAAGGCGATGTGATAGACGATCCAAGCCACGAACCATGCCACGGCCGTACTGTAAACCATCGACGCCAGCGCCCAGCCGCGCCCCGCTTCGTTGCGGACAGCCACGATCGTGGCGATACAGGGAAAATACAACAATACGAAGACCAGGAATGCCAATGCCGACGCCGGCGTGAAATCGCCGCTTTCGCGCAATGTCTGCGCCAGCGACGCATCGTCGGCCGTCGCATCCTGCGAATAGAGCACGCCGAGCGTGCTGACGACGATCTCCTTGGCCGACACGCCCGACAGAATCGCCACGCCCGCCTTCCAGTTCAGGCCGAGCGGTTCGACAGCAGGCTCGCACCAGCGCCCCAACTGTCCCAGATAGGAGTTTTCATAGTGTTCGATCTCCGGTTCGCCCGCTACGGGACGGGGGAAATAACTCAGGAACCAGACGAAGAGCGATGCCACGAGAATCAGCCCTCCCATCTTGCGCAGGTACTGCGCACTCTTGTCCCACATGTGCGACAGCGTGGCGCGCATCGTCGGCATACGGTAGGGGGGCAGCTCCATGACGAACGGCGTCTCGTCGACCTTGTAGAGGAACCGCCGCATCAGCCGCGCCGTGACCACCGCCAACGCGATACCCAGCAGGTATAGTCCGAAGAGCACCAGCCCGCCGTGGTCGGGAAAGAAGGTTCCGACGAAAAGGATGTAGATCGGCAACCGCGCGCTGCACGACATGAAGGGGGTGATGAGCACCGTGATGAGCCTGCTCGAACGGCTTTCGATCGTGCGCGTGGCCATAATGGCCGGCACGTTGCAACCGAAACCCATCACCAGCGGAATGAACGACTTGCCGTGCAGTCCGATGCGGTGCATCACGCGATCCATGATGAAGGCTGCGCGGGCCAGATAGCCGGAATCCTCCATGAAGGAGATGAACAGGTAGAGGATGATGATATTGGGCAGGAAGACGATCACGCTTCCCACGCCGCCTATCACGCCGTCGATCAGCAGATCCTTGAACGCTCCGTCGGGCATCGCCTGCTGCAACCCCGAACCGATCCAGCCCACCAGTGTCTCGATCCACTCCTGCGGATAGGCGCCGATGTTGAACGTGCAGTAGAACATCAGCCACATGAGGAAGAAAAAGATCGGGAACCCCCACAGCTTGTGCGTGACGAACGCATCGATGATATGCGTCGTCTGCGCCTGCTCCTTGCCGCCCGGCGTGAAGGTCTCTTTGAGCGCACCCGAGATGAAACCGTATTTCTGATTGGCCAGCGCCGTTTCGACGTCTTCGCCCAACTCCTCCTCGACCTGCGGCACGGCACGGTCGCGCAAAGCGATCCACTCGGCGAAATGGGGACAGTCGGCCAGCTGCGCTTCGACCTCCTTGTCGCGTTCGAGCAGCTTCATGGCGAAATACCTCGGCGGAAAGTGCTTGGGCAGCTCGTCGCGGTCGGAACGCAGACGCTCGTACAGCGGCCGGAGCGCCTGCTCGACGACAGAGCCGTTGTTGATATGGATATGGCGCACGCGGGGATCCCGATTTTCGTAGACGGCGATCACCGTGTCGAGCAGTGTCTCCAAACCCCGCCCCGTCTTGGCCACGACGGGCACCATCGGCACGCCGAGCATCGCGCCCAAATGCTCGTAATCGAGTACGGCGCCGCTCGCTTCGAGTTCGTCGTACATGTTGAGCGCCACGACCATCTTGGGGTCGATGTCGATCAGTTCGGTGGTAAGATAGAGATTACGTTCGAGATTCGAGGCCACTACGGCGTTGACGACCACGTCGGGCGTGTCGTTCACCAGATGGCGGCGCACGTACAACTCTTCGGGCGTATAGGCCGAGAGGGCGTAGGTGCCGGGCAGATCGGTGATGACGAACCGGTATCCTCCGTAACGATATTCGCCGCGCTTGGCGTCGACGGTCACCCCGCTGTAATTGCCCACATGTTCGTGGCCGCCCGAAATGGCGTTGAACAGCGAGGTCTTGCCGCTGTTGGGATTGCCGATCAATGCGACGTTGATCGTGCGGCTGCGCGTGGAGATCGCCTCCTCGAAATCCGCATCGTCGGGTGCAGAGAGCGTTTCCCCCGCCACGGAGAGCTGCTGCTGCACCTCTTCGGCGGTGATGACGACGATCATCGCGGCCTCGCTGCGCCGCAGCGAAACCTCGTAATCCATAATCCTGTATTTGATCGGGTCACGCAGCGGGGCGTTCTGCAAAACGTCCACCCGCTTGCCGCGCACGAAACCCATCTCCATGATCCGGCGTCGGAATCCGCCGTGTCCCAGTACATTGAGGATCGTGGCCGACTGTCCGGTTTTCAATTCCGAAAGACGCATTTTTCTCTTCAATTAACTTCGCCGCGCAAAGTTAACGGAAAAAAGCGGTTTTCCGATACCTCGATATAGGTATTCTCCCGACCGCGGCGCAAGGGCTACCATCCGCCGCCCAGCGCCTTGTACAGTCCCACGTAATTGACGTATTGCTGCACGGCGATCTCGACGAACTGCATTTGCGAAGCGTAAAGCTCGCGTTCGGCGTCGATCACGTCCAGATAGGCCGACATGCCGTTGCGGTACAACTCGCGGTTCATCTCGCTGATCCGGCTGTTGGCCAGCACCAGCTGCGCCTGCCGCGTGGCCTGTTTGCGATAGGTCTCGATGCTCACCAACGCCTTTTCGACATCGGCGAAGGCTTCGATGACCGTCTGCTCATAGGCATATACCTGCTGTTTGTAGACCTCGACAGCCGCCTGCTCGGTGCGCTTCAGTTTTCCGAAGGCAAACAGCGGCTGGGTGATCTGTCCGACGGCCGACCACACCCACGGTTTGCCCGAAGTCATCTCTTTGAGCGTGTTTCCCGCCACACCGCCCGCTCCGGTGAGCGCGATCGACGGAAAACGCACGCTGCGCGCATAACGGGCCTTGTAGGCAGCCGCTTCCATATTGTAATAAGCCTCCATGATGTCGGGTCGCCGTTCGAGCAACTCCGACGGAAGTCCCACCGGCACGTCGACCGGCCGGTAATCCTCCATGAGGCGTACACCCGCCCCTACATCCTGCGGACGCTGCGGATTCTCGCCCAGCAGTGTGCAGAGGGTCAACTGCATCTGCGCCACGGCCCGACGATAGGTGGGTATATCGGCAGCGGCCGTATAGACCAGGCTGCGCGCCTGTTGCAGCGCCACGCCGTTGGCCATCCCGTGACGATACATCGAGTCGATCAACGCCGCCGATTCTCGCCGCAGGGCATAACTGCGCTCGGCGATCCGCAAATTACGCCGGTAGCCGAGCAACTGGAAATAGGTCGTGGCCACCTCGGCAGTCAGCGACAACATCACGCCGCGCAAGGCCCACTGCGAAGAGAGCAGCTCGGCCCGTGCCGCCCGCGTCGAGTTTCTCAGCGCACCGAAGAGCGACACCTCCCACGTCATCTGCGGCTCGACGGCGTATTTCTGGACGATCTTCGTCTCTGCATTATAGTCGCCTTCGGCCGATACGCCGACGCCGAACGAAGGCAGGAACCCGGCGCGCGCCACGGCGATCTGCCTATCCGCCTCCTCGACGCGCGAGTAGGCGACGGCCAGATCGCGGTTGTTCGCCAACGCCTGCGAGATCAACGAGTCGAGCGTCGGATCGCGGAAGACATGCCACCACTCCTCGCTGCCCGCGAGCGAATCCTGCCGGAACCGGCCGGCATACAGGTAGTTGTCCGGCGTCTCCACCTGCGGCGGATAGAGCCGGGGATTGCAGGCCGTCAGAGCGGCCAGCGCGACGAGCAAAAACAACGTGCGTCTCATAGGTTCTGCGATTTTAAGTCCCGTTTGCGCTCGAACCGTCCCAGACGGGCGATCAGGTAGTAGAGTGAGGGGTAGATGAAGATTCCGAGCAGCGTAGCCAGCAACATGCCGCCCACCAGCGCCACGCCCATGATGTTGCGGGCGGTGGAGTAGACGCCGTCGGCGAAAATCAACGGCATCACCCCCAATATGAAGGCGAAGGCGGTCATCAGAATGGGGCGCACACGCAGCTTGGCGGCACCGACGGCGGCATCGACGAGCGACTGCTTCTGCTCGAAGAAAAGCCGGTCGGCATACTCCACGACCAGAATCGCGTTTTTGGCCGCCAGTCCGATGAGCATCACCAGCGAGATCTGCATGTAGATGTCGTTGATGAAGAGCGAGTCGAACAGATGAGCGAACCACAACAGCACAAAGGCGCCCAGCACGGCAGGAGGCACTCCCAGCAGAATAGCCGCCGGAAGGCCCCAGCTCTCGTAAAGCGCCGCCAGAGCCAGGAAGACGATCGCCAGCGACAAGAGGTAAACCAGCGACGAACTCTTCGATTCGTTGCTTTCGACGAGCGACGTACCGCTCCACGCTACATCCACGTCGGCGGGCAGCACCTCGCCGGCCACCTCCATGACGGCTTCCATCGCCTGCTTCGACGATACGCCGTCGGCCGGTGCGATGTTCAGGGCGATCGAGCGGTAAAGGTTGAACTGCGAAATATAGGCCGGGCCGACCGTGTCGCGCACGCTGACGAAAGCCGACACGGGCACGCTCTCGTTACGGGCGTTCTTCACGAAATAGCTGTCGAGCGACGTGCGGTCCGTCCGATAATCGGGTGCGGCCGACAGATAGGTCTGGTACAACTTTCCGAAACGGTTGAAGTTGTTGATGTAAGCACCGCCCAAATAGGTCGTTATGGCCGAATAGACGTCGCTCAGCTCCACCCCTTCCTGCATGGCGTAGGCTTTGTCGATCACCAGCCTTCGCTGCGGGACGCCGGCGTTGAACGACGTGGTGGCCGTAGCGATTTCCGGCCGGCGGCGCAGCGAATCGAGGTAACGCACCGTCTGCTCGCTCAGGTAAGCCGTACCGCGCCCTTCCAAATCCTGCGTAACGGCCGACAGGCCCGACGTGACGCCCAGACCCGGAATCGACGGCGGGATGAAGGCGAAGCCCTCGGCCTCGGGCAGCCCCTCGTAGAGCATCCCGTTGAGCGCCGCGGCGATCTGCATGGCCGAGCGTTTGCGGTCGGAGTAGTCGACCAGCTTGACGAAGACCACGCCGCTGTCGGTTTCGGCGATGCCGGCCAACATGTTGAACCCAGCGGCATAGGAGGTATACTGCACTTCGGGCAGCGAGCGGATGATGCGGTCGGCCCCGACCAGCGCCTCCTGCGTCACCCGCAGCGACGACGCTTCGGGGGCATTCACCACGACCATCACGTAGCCCTGGTCCTCTTCGGGAAGGAATCCGCCGGGCATGAAGTACCATGCCGCACCGATCGCACAGCCGATCGCCAGCAACAGCACGGCGGTACGCGCCATGTGGCGCACGGTGGCGGCGATCCGCGAGGAATAGCCTTCCAGCCAGCGGTCGAACCGCCGGTTGAATGCGGCGAAGAAACCCTTCGCCGCCTCCTTGCGGGGTTTGAGCAGCAAGGCGCACAGTGCGGGCGACAGCGTCAGGGCGTTGAAGGCCGAGAGCACGACCGAGACCGAGATCGTCACGGCGAACTGCTGGAACAGCCGCCCCGAAATTCCGCCCACGAACGACATCGGGATGAAGACGGCCAGCAGCACGACGGTCGTGGCTATGATCGGCGAAGCGACGTTGCGCATCGCCTCGATCGCCGCCTCGCGGGATTTCATGCCGCGTTCGATGTTGACTTGTGCGGCTTCGACTACCACGATCGCATCGTCGACCACCAGTCCGATCGCCAATACCAGCCCTAACAGCGAGATGATGTTGATCGAGAAGCCCAACAGCGGGAAGAAGATGAACGTGCCGATGAGCGAGACCGGAATGGCGACGAGCGGAATGAGCGTCGCCCGCCAGTCCTGAATGAAGAAGTAGATAATGGCGATCACCAGCACGAGCGCCAGAATCAGCGTGAGGATGATCTCCTCCACGCCCGAGCGGATGCTCTCGGTCGAATCGACGATCGTCGTACAGCTCACGCCGTCGGGAAACCGTTCCGACAACCGCCCGATGGCCGCCTTCACGCGGTTGCCTACGTCCACGGCGTTGCTGCCCGGCTCCTGATAGATGACCAGCAGCGTGGCCGGCTCTTCGCCGAAGGCCGAAGCGACGCCGTAGGACTTGCTGCCCAGCGCCACGTCGGCCACGTCGCGCAGAAAGATCTGCTCGCCGGCGGGGGTGGTCTTCACGACGATCGCCGCGAACTCCTCGGCCGTGGAGATCTGGCGCGGCATGGTGACCGTATAAGTATAGGTAGTCCCTTCGGGCGACGGCTCGGCGCCGAACTGGCCGGCAGGGTAGATGCCGCCCTCCGCGAGCACGGCCGCCCGCAGTTCGTCGAGCGACACGTTGTAGTAGTTCAGCAGATCGGGCTTGACCCAGATGCGCATGGCATATTCGCCGGCGCCCATGATCGAGACCTTGCCCACGCCGTTGATTTTGAGCAGCTGGTTCTGAAGATTGATGTAAGCGTAGTTCGAGAGGAATTCGTTGTCGTAACGGCCGTCGCTGTGCAGCGCGAAGACCATCAGAAAACCCGTCATCGTCTTCTGCGTCACCACGCCCTGCGTGACGACCGACGAGGGAAGCAGTGCGGTCGAGGTGGCGACGTTGTTCTGCGTGAAGATCGCATCCAGATCGGGATCGGTACCCACGTCGAAGACTACCTGCAACACCATCGAACCGTCGTTGGCACTCGTAGACTGCATGTAGAGCATGTCGCTCACGCCCATCACGCTCTGCGCCACGGGCGTGGCCACGGCGTCGTTGACCGTCTCCGCGTCGGCTCCGCTGTAACTGGCGGTCACCTCCACGACGGGAGGCGTAATGTCGGGATACTGTTCGATCGAAAGATCGAAAATCGAAATCGCGCCCAACAACACGATCGCCAGGGCGATGCAGATGGCGAAGATCGGCCGGCTGACGAAAAATCGTTCCATAGGCTATTTATTCGTATTGATCGGGGTCGGAATAACCTTCTGACCGTTGTGCAACTTCTGAATACCGGCCGTAACGACCCATTCGCCCGGCTCGACGCCCGACAGGATGCACCACCGGTCGCCGGCAATACGGCCGAGCGTCACACGCCGGTATTCGGCCGTGCTGTCGCGCCCGACGACCCAGACCGAACTGAGATCCTGCATCTGCGTCACGGCACGCTGCGGTACGACGACGTAGGGCAGCGACGGTCCGACGTTGGCCGTCACGCGGGCGAACTGTCCGGGTTTGAGCGTATAGTCCGGATTGGCGAATTTGACCACCAGCACGATGGTTCCCATCGAACTCGATATGTCTTTCTGCGTATAGCTGTACCACCCCTTCGAGGGATAGACCACGCCGTCGGCCAGCGAGAGGGTGATGTCCGAGAGCAGACCGTCGTTTTCATAGATCGACGGGCGCGTCCCCGCATAGCGGAGATACTGCGCCATCGGAATGGCGACATCGACCGCAACGGTATCGATGTTCGAAATGGTCGTCAGCACCGAAAATTGGGTACCCACCCCCACGTAATCGCCCGTATGGGCGTTGCTCGAAGCGATGATGCCGTCGATCGGAGCATAGATACGGGTATAGCCCACCTGCAACCGTGCGTTGCGCACCTGCTGCTCGGCCGAACGCACGGCAGCCTGCGCGGCGACGTATTCGGCCGTATACTGGTCGAGCTGCGTCTGACTGATGGCGTCGATACGCGCCAGCGGCACGGCGCGTTCGTAGTTGTTGCGGGCCGAGACCTCCTGCGCACGCGCCGATTCGAGCGAAGCTTCGGCCGAAAGCAGGGTGGTGGAGAGCAGGTTGGGGTCGATCGTAAAGAGCAGCTGCCCCTTTCGAACCGGCATACCGCTGCTGAAATACTTGTTCACGAGATAGCCGTTGACACGGGGTTCGATCAGTGCGTCGAAATTGCTTTCGACACTGCTCACGAAGCTCATGCGGTTGGGGACGGTGTCCGTCGCCGCTTCGATCACCTCGACGCGCAGGGAGGGCTGCGCTCCGGTTGTATGCCGGCCGCGGCAACCGCCTGCCAGCAACGCCGCAAGGGCGCAAAGGAGTGTTCCGATTTTGTCCATTGAGAGCCATGATTTTTTCCTGAAAGAAGGCAAAAAACATACCGGTATTCGGTCTTGAATCTCCTAAAACACCGTGAAATAGCGCTTCAAGCGTATTTTTTTTATAAAAATATTTTCTCAATTCGAGATATTTCCTATATTTGCAAACGATAAACAACCCAAAATTTACGATTATGGAAAAATTAGTTGAGCAAATCAAAGCCCAGTACGCTCTTTTCGCTGAGAACGCAGAGGCTCAGGTATCTAAAAACAACAAAGCCGCCGGCACCCGCGCACGCAAGGCTGCGCTGGAAATCATGAAGCTGATGAAGGAATTCCGCAAGGCTTCGGTCGAGGCTGCCAAATAAGTTTGGAACCTGCAACGAATAAGGGCTGTCCCATCGGGACAGCCCTTATTGTTTCGTTATTCCTTTTCACGGATTATTCCGCCACGGATGCAAGGTCTCGCCTCAGCACCGGCGGTTCCGCTCCGCGTGCAACCCCGACCGAACCCCGCTACAATTCGATACCCCGCCGACGGAAATAGGCAAGGTCGGTCCCGTTGAGTCCCGTCGCACGGAACGATACGGCACGGTTGTGATCGTTGAGGTAACAGCGCCGCACCGTCGTATCGTAGGAGGGGCTTGCCAGCGACGCCTCCCTGTAAACGTAATCTGCCTCGATACGGGCGATGTCGGCGATGGTCTGAAAAAGCGCATGTGTCGTCGCCGGAGCGTTTTCATGGCTGGCGGCAGCGGCCGCCTGTTGGGGAAACACCCGCTTGTAATCCTCCGAAAACCACGCCAGCGAAGCGACGTGCAGCTGCCAGCAGGTCGTCGTAGGCGAGGCGTGTAGGAAACGTTCCCGATCGTCGTCGAGCATGTCCTCGCCGTGGTCGGCGCTGTAAAGCAATGCGCTGCACGCATCGAGCGATGCGAGATACCCGATCACCGACGACAGAAAGGTGTCGGTATAACGGATCGAATTGTCGTAAGCGTTCCAGATCTTCTGCTTGTGCTGCCGTTCGATGGCCACGTCGTCGTCGGGCAGAAAGTAGGCTGCCTCGCGCGGATAACGCTGGTGATAGCTGAAATGCGACCCGTAACAATGCAGGATGAAGAGCAGGTCGTTCTCCGTATCGGCCTCGACGATGCGTTTCATCGTGTCGAGCAGCTGCATGTCGTAACGCGGATGCCCCATATAGATAAGGCTGTCGGCATCGCGCGCCAATTTGTCGATCATCGCCCCCTGCGGCGACTGGTTCGAAAGAAACCACGTGCGGAAGCCCGCTTCGTTGAAGAGCGCGGGCAGTCCCTTGCGACGGAAGAGTTCGTCGTGTTCGTTCGTCCGGACAGACGAGAGGATCATCGGCACGCTCTTGTGCGTGGTATTGCTCTGCGTAAGCATGTTGCGGAACACGACGATCTCGTCTCCCAATGCCTTCAAGCGGGGATTCGTGGGGCGGTCATAACCGTACAGCTCCCAATTGGCGGCACGCGACGCTTCGCCGATCACATAGACGTAGATCTCCCGCTTGTCGGCCTTCGCCGTACGGCGGGCATGATAGCGGAACCCTGCCGACGTGCGGTCGTAATTCTCGATCTTGACGTATTCGCGCGCACAGAGCACGACGTTATAGGCCACGTTGACCGGAAAGATCTCGTTGCGGAGCACATGCCGTTTCGTTTGATAGGCCGGAATCAGCAATCCCGCCCCGACGAGCGCCAACACGCCTCCGACCACGGCCGTCCGGCGGCGGAAACGAGGCGAAAAGTCGACCTTACGCCGCACATGCACGGTTGCCGTCCATAACAGCGGAAGATAGATGACACAGACCAGAATCACCGAGGGATAGATGTTGCTCAGCAACTCCGTCGCCTCGCCGGGGTTGGTCGTGACGATATTGATGAACATATCGGTCGCCGCGACCGAATTCCCGAACAGGTAGAGCAGCACGATTTGCAGGGCGCAGAAAAAGATCACCGGAAAACTCAGCCACACGGCGATTCCCGAACGACGGAATGCGACGCTCCACAGCAGATAGCCTCCGGCCGGCAGCGTCAGCAGTGCTGCCTTCGACCAGATCGAATAGGGCTCCGTAAAAAACAGGATGCAGTTCGGTATCATCACGGCCGCAAAATAACAGAGCGCCAGTAACGCAGCGTGACGACTGCTTCGCAGGAATGCTTTGCCGGTCTGTTCCATGAGTGTCAGAAAGCTTCGTTAATATTGAAAACCAAACCGCTGGTCTTGCGGCCGAAACCGTAGTCGATACGCACGTTCACGCGGCGTTTGAACTCCCAGCGCAGACCCAGCCCGTAGTTGGGCAGCGTCTGATCCCAGCGGAAACGTTCGAACGACGAAAAGACATTGCCCGCACCGCCCCACACGGCGCAACCGATGCGCCGCCAGATACGCTGACGGTACTCGATCTGGCAAGAAAGGATGTTGTTGTCGATATAACGTCCCAGATAATACCCGCGCATCCGGTAACCGCCGCCCAGCTCCGCCAGCATGCACCACGGCATTCCCGAACTGTTGAATTCGCCGAAAATATCCGTGGCCAGCACGGCGCCGCGCCACAGACGCTGGTAGTAGTCGGCCGTAGCGGTGGTCTTGTAGAGCGTCTTGCCGCTGTTTCCCAATCCCTTGGGGTAGATAACCTGCTTGACCATCAAAAAGGTACCGCGCTCGGGAGCAGGGATGAAATCGCGCGAGTCGTATTGCAGCGTCATGCCGATCCCCGACAAGGTGTAGTGCAGCTTCTGTCCCGCGAGATAGTCTATGCCCCGGTCGTCGAAATCCGTACCCTTCGTATGGGAGAAAAGAACCGACCCGCCGACATACAGGTGTCTCCACACCTCATACAGATAGCCGGCGTCGAACTTCACCTGTTTGCGGATGTAGTCGGCAGATTGGTTGAAACGCCCCGCCTCATAGCCTATGCCCCAGAATTCGAGCGGCTTCGAACCGAACGACACCTCGTAGATCACCCGCGAGCGGTTGTGGTTGAAGAGCGTGTTGCCGCTCACGCCGAACATATAGAAGCCCGACAACGAGAAGTTGCCGAAGAACGACACGTCCGACGGAGGCGTCAGCGAATCGGTGCGATCCACGCGGTAGAGTCCCGACGCCAGCACGCCGATCCCCACGCTCGCCTCTTTGGAATAGTTCGGTGCGCCGATAAAACTGAAATCGATCTTCTTCTCGAACGTGCGGTCGACGTTGCCGTGGAAGATCCGGCTCCAGAAATTGTCCTTGCGTTTCGGCTGCTGCTGCGTCTCGGCAGCCGGCGCAGTCGCGGACAGCGGAGTATACCGGTAACGCAACGTATCGCCGCCGCGCACACAGAGCGTATCCTGTTGCGCACGGGCGGAGAGTAGCAGAAAACAGCAGACGACGGCAGGGAGAAACCTTCTAAATACCATTTATTTATAGTTCTCTAACACCTCGTAAAAGGCCTCCTTGTCGGCATCCGAAAGCACCCCTTTGCGCAGGAAGACCAACTCGCCCTCCTTGGTGACGAACATCAGCACGAACTTGTTGTTGCAGTCGCCCAGATTCCACGCCGTGCTCAGGGCATGTGTCTGATCGGCGAGCACAGTCGCACCGTTGGTCGCAGTACGTTTGCGCGCCATCGAACGGGCCATGCTGTTGGGCACCATCGGCGCGTCTTTGAGATTCATCACGCCGAAGCCGTGGATCTTGTCGCTTTCGGCACGGTGGTTCTTTTCCAGTTCAACGGTGAAATCCTCGTTCTGCTTATGGTGGTCGGGATCGACATAGAAGATCATCAGGTTCTTTTCACCCCAGTACGGAAGCGTCACGGGCTTTCCTTCGAGATCGAGCACTTCGACGTTCGATACCTTTCGCGGCAAGGCCGCCTCCTCGGTCTGAGCCGATACGGTGCCGAATGCCAGCGAAAGGGCTGTCAGCGCCAGAAAATTTTTCAGTGTCATCATAATCCAATGAATTTATAATACATCATTGCACCGTGCAAAGATACGAATTTTTCAACAGACCGTCCCCTCGCAAAGTCCGAATAATGTTCAAAAAGACCACTGTTATCTACATCTTATTCCTGTCTGGAAACTCCTTTATGCAGAGTCGGAGGGGGAAACACGACGGGCCTACGAGCCGGTCTGCCGCCCGCATCGTTTCCGCCGAACCGCCGGATCGATCGGATTCAGACAGGGCGGAGATATCGCCTGCGCCAAAATCAGCAGGAATGTTCTGCACTCGGCATACGCACTTTGCGGAAGATAGGTTTCCGCTCAGACAAGCGGTGCCTCGGTAGGACCGCAAACAAATTCGCTTTTGCACTCGGCTTGCACTATCTTTGTCCTCCGATGAAAACCAGAATCCTTTTTGTCTGCCTGGGCAATATCTGCCGCTCTCCGGCCGCCGAAGAGATCTTCCGCACGCAGGTCGCTCGCCAAGCGCTGAGCGACAGTATCGAAGCCGATTCGGCCGGCACCTATTCGGGACACGCCGGCAACCTGCCCGATCCGCGGATGCGGCGTGCCGCCGCCCGGCGCGGTTACGAACTCACGCACCGCGCCCGTCCGCTGCGCGAAGCCGACTTCGAACGGTTCGACCGCATCGTCGTCATGGACGACAACAACTACGAAACGGTCCACCGGCTCGCGCCATCGCGCGAACTGGCCGGCAAAATCCACCGCATGACGGAGTTCTGCCGCCACAGTCCGCAGTGGGATCATGTTCCCGATCCCTATTACGAGGGGCACGAAGGGTTCGAACTGGTGCTCGACCTGCTCGAAGACGCCTGCGAAGGATTGCTCGACGATCTTAAAAATCCAACCCGATCGTAAACGAATAGGCATTGTGCATGGGCGAAGCCTTCTTGGCCACGGTATATCCCGCGTCGAAACAAAGGTGCATGAACCGCACGCCGACGCCCAGCGAAAAATAGTCGGGGTAGTACAGCCGCGACTCGCCGCCATGATACCCCACGCGGAATTGCAGCAACTGCATCAGGCTGTACTCCATGCCGATGCCTCCCTCCACGCCGCGCGCCGCAACAGGTGAAAAAGTATAGCGGCACTCGCCAGCGAAGGTCAGCGCATGGGCATCGCTCAGAAACAAATCGTAGGCGGCACCCGCCGCGAATGCGACCGGCAGTTTCATCTCCGCAGGACCGTCCAGAAATCCGCCGATCCCCGTCAGTTTGGCGCCCAGCCGCAGCGCGGAGTAGTTCTCGCCCTGCTCGAACGGCACGACCGCCTGCGCCGTAATGCCCGCCGAGAACGCATTGCCGCTCCGCTCTCGCACGAAACGCGCGTAATCGGCCGTCAGACCCAACGCCACGATGTCGTTCAGCCGATAGGCATAAGCCAGCGACACCGACTTGTCCTTCAAACGTTCGTCGAACCCGAACGTTCGCCAGCCGCCGGCGAGCAAATGCTGCATGTTGAACTTGTAGTAACCGGCGGCGGAGTAGGTCGTCTTGTCCGAAAGGGTAAAGAACGAAGTCGCCACCTGCGCCTTCTGCCGGCCGAAAAGCCCCGCCGCGGGATTGTTGAAGACGGCATACGCATCGGCCGATGTCACCGTCTCGATGCCGCCCATGCCCAGCGTCCGGGCATCGGGATTCGCAATCCCGTAAGGCTGCGCCGCAACGGGGAGGAAACCGCCGGCGAGCGACGCCATCCAAAGAATCAATCGTTTCATATCCTGTTCGTTAAAAGCAAACGAGGTGAAAGAGCGTGCGGCCCTCCACCTCGTCCGTATCGTGATTCGCTGCCGACGGTTAGCAGTTCATCGCGCCGCAGCAGTGGATGACCTGGCCGCTGACGTACGACGACAGGTCCGACGCGAGGAACAGGGCCACCTTGGCCACATCTTCGGGCGTACCGCCGCGTCGCAGCGGGATCTGCTTGTACCAGCCCTCCTTGACCTCGTCGGGCAACTTGTCGGTCATGTCCGTGATGATGAATCCCGGAGCGATGCAGTTGGCGCGGATGCCGCGCGGGCCCATCTCCTTGGCGATCGACTTGGCCAGACCGATCATGCCGGCTTTCGACGCCGAGTAGTTGCACTGGCCGGCGTTGCCGCTCACGCCCACCACCGACGACATGTTGATGATCGAACCCGACTTCTGACGGGCCATGACCGGCGTCACGGCGTGGATGAAGTTGAAGGCCGATTTCAGGTTGACCGTCAGCACGGCATCCCACTGCGCCTCGCTCATGCGCATCATCAGACCGTCTTTCGTAATACCGGCGTTGTTCACCAGAATATCGATCCGGCCGAACTCCTCGACGATCCGTTTCACGACTTCGTGCGTCTGCTCGAAATCGGCGGCGTTCGAGGCGTAACCCTTGCACTTCACGCCCAGCGCGGCGATCTCCGCCTCGGTGGCTTTTCCGTTCTCGTCGATCGCCAGATCGGTGAATGCAACATTCGCGCCTTCCTTGGCGAACTGCAATGCGATCGCCTTGCCGATACCGCGGGCGGCGCCCGTCACGACTGCGACTTTTCCTTCCAGTAATTTCATGTCTCTTTTCAGTAATTGTTATAGAGTTGTTGATAAAATTCCGTTGACAAAGGTAGTAAAATAATTCGGATTGCGTATCTTTGCCCGAGGATAAAGCGCCGCAATCCGGGCTTCGTCCGCGACCGCCGGAAGATAAATCACGCTTAACACATATTATGAAAAGAGATTCTCAGATTTTCGATTTGATCGGCGCCGAGCGCAAGCGCCAGACGGAAGGCATCGAGCTGATCGCCTCGGAAAACTATGTCAGCGACCAGGTCATGGAGGCAATGGGGTCGGTGCTGACCAACAAATACGCCGAAGGCTATCCCGGCGCCCGTTACTACGGCGGCTGCGAGGTCGTCGATCGGGTCGAGACGCTGGCCATCGAGCGCGTCTGCCGTCTCTACGGAGCCGAATACGCCAATGTGCAGCCCCATTCGGGCGCACAAGCCAACATGGCGGTCTTCTTCGCCGTTCTCAAACCGGGCGACACCTTCATGGGGCTCGATCTTGCGCACGGCGGACACCTGTCGCACGGCTCGGCGGTCAACATGTCGGGCATGTATTTCAACGCCGTCGGGTACCAACTCAACGAGCAGACCGGCACGATCGACTACGAAGACATGGAACGCAAGGCGCTGGAACACCGTCCGAAGCTCATCATCGGCGGCGCCTCGGCCTATTCGCGCGAATGGGACTACAAACGTATGCGCGAAATCGCCGACAAGGTGGGCGCGCTGCTGCTCATCGACATGGCCCACACGGCCGGACTGATCGCCGCCGGCCTGCTGGACAACCCCGTGAAATACGCCCATATCGTCACCTCGACGACGCACAAGACGCTGCGCGGCCCGCGCGGAGGCATCATCCTCATGGGCAAGGATTTCGACAATCCGTGGGGCTACACCACGCCCAAAGGCGTCGTCAAGAAGATGTCGCAACTGCTCAACTCGGCCGTCTTCCCCGGCATTCAGGGCGGCCCGCTCGAACACGTGATCGCCGCCAAGGCCGTCGCTTTCGGCGAAGCGCTCGCACCCGAATACAAGGAGTACCAGGCGCAGGTGCAGAAGAATGCCAAGGCCATGGCCGAAGCCTTCGTCAAACGCGGCTACAAAATCGTTTCGGGCGGTACGGACAACCACCTGATGCTGGTCGACCTGCGGACGAAATTCCCCGAATTGACGGGCAAGCTGGCCGAGCGATGCCTCGTCGCGGCCGACATCACCACCAACAAGAATATGGTGCCGTTCGACAGCCGCT
>ERZ779729.1522-NODE-1522-length-16321-cov-5.718001_pt1 | contig 16321 bp, 16 predicted proteins | sample MGYA00511072_ERZ779729 | MGnify/ENA primary metagenome ERZ779729 (study PRJEB29588, sample SAMEA2156675) | human gut metagenome | biome: human gut; feature: human-associated habitat; material: faeces | place: Denmark | collected 2008/2010 ...
TCGGCATCGGCTTAAACTATGCGTTCTGACCGCAGACGTTTGCCGCCGGTTTGAACTACGCTTTTCGGAAAACGTGAAAGCGCAATCTCCCGAGAAAAAACTCCCGGATAACTCCGGGAGTTTTTTAAGCGGCAAACCAGTCAACTGCAAAACCTCCCCGTAAATGGTCAGTACCCCGGAAAGCGGAGGGAAAAAGAAAATCCCCTTTGAAAAAAATTCAAAGAGGATTTTTTGTATCGGGAAAACTACCAGCCGGGTTTGCGGAGTTCTTTTGTTTTTAACCGGCAAAATGAAAACAACTATAAAAAAACTGAAACCTTATGAAAACAACCTTAAAAAAAACCCCGAAACTTTACGTTCCGGGGTGATGTAAATATACCGCTTTTCGGTTTTTAGGGTTTTATCCGCCGCACGTCGGTCAGGGCGGCAAACTTTTGATACATCCGGTCGAGATATTTCATGTCCGGTTTTGAAGCCAGAAGCTTGCATCCGAGGTAACGGGCAAAAGCGGAGGTGAAAAACGGAAACTGCCTGCTTTTCTTGGTAAATTTCCAAAAGGCGGAAACCGCGCGCAAATACATCCGTCGCCGGGCTTCGTCCGGCAGTTCCGGATGGTCTTTCAGCATCCAGTAATAGGCCATGAAGCGATCGTGGTCGAGTTGTATTTTGTTGCCGGAAAAGTTGCCGATTTCTTTCGGCACCAATACGACGTTTGCCGTCATTTTGACGATGCCTTTGGCATAAAGCGCCGCCCGGAGCGGAATCGATTCGTCCTGAATAAACGCCCGTTCGTCGGCGCCGCCGGCCTTTTGCAATACGTCGGTTTTTATCAACTGTCCCATGCGGGTGAAACGTCCGTTCAAAACCCCGCTCATCGCGTCGGGCACGTATTGATAGTCAAACTCTTCCAGCCGGCAGTTTTCCAGTTCCTTCGGATCTTTGCCGGTTTTGGTAAAACAGCCGTAAATCATCTCGGCGCCGGTTTCCCCGGCCACCGCCAGCATTTTCGCCGTGGAGTCCAAGGGAAAGATGTCGTCGGAATCAAGCATCCGCGTCCACTTGCCTTTGGCCAGAGCTATACCCTGATTGATCCTGGCGCTGATTCCCCGGTTGTAAGGGTTGGTGACGATGGTGACGTTTTTGACGCCTTCGGTCATCCGCCGGATAATTTCGACTGAATTGTCGTTTGAAACGTCGTCGACGAAAATGAATTCCGGGTTTTTAAGCCCCGTTTGTCCGAGCAAAGCCGTTATGACCGACGGCAGATAAAATTCCTTGTTGTAAACCGTCATTACAAAACTGACATCGATTTCTTCCGCCATCCGTTTTCTCCGTTTTTATATTGTGGCCGTTTAATCGTCCGCAAGTTTGCGGCTGAGTTCTTCTTCCAGTTCGCGCAGAGTGTCTTCGCTGACTTTCGGCGCCGCGGCATTTTCCGGCGTTGTTTCCGGGTTTTCACCCGTTTCGGCTTTGTTTTCTTCTTCCGCTGCTGCCGTCATCTCCGTGACAGCCGCTTCGTCTGCCGGCTCAACGGGAGAAACGGCTGCCGCGCCGTCGGTTTCCGGCGTCACTTCCGCATTTTCGCCGGTTTTGGCCTTGTTTCCTTCTGCCGGAGCAGTCGTTTCCGCCGCTTTTGGTTCCGAACCGTTATTTGAGCCGTTTTCCGGCAGGCTGAGAATGCGGGCGTCGCTGTTAATGACTGTTTCCGCTTCGTTAGCCGTGTTTTCACGGATTTCTATGTTGGTTGTAATTTCGTCCGGGCGCTTTTCGTTGTCCGGCCGCGGAAAATTGAGCAATGAGTGCGGCGCGTTTTCGTCGGCCGGAAATTCCGCCGTTTCCGCATCATCGGCATCAGTTTCGGTTCCCTCAGGTTTAAAGGGGATGATTTCCGCCTGGGCAGCGCTTTCCTCGCCTTCTTCGCGGACGGCGGCGGGCAGCAGATCTATCGGTTCTCCGCTCAAATTGATTTCTTCAAAGCCGTCTTCGCGAACATTCGCTTTTTGAGGCGTTGTTTCAACCGTCCGCTGCATCGGCAGTTGGTCGCGGGCCGCCAGCTCGTCCGGCGTCAGCGTTTGTACGCCGCTTATGTCGGTGTCGATGCATTTCAGCAGCCAGACGTCATAAACGGGATGTTCGATCGCGTTTAACGCTGGTGAGGAAGACAGCATCCAGCCTTTGAAAATGTTGACCTGCTCGTTGCCGTTGACGGTGTCCGCCACGTCGACGAAAGCAAAGTTTTCAGGCGTTTCCTCCGGCGAACGGGTACGGCAGTCGCGTACCAGAACGGAAAAGCTGCCGAACTTTACTTCGGCGTTGACCGGCACGTTGATGACGCTGACGCGGCCGGTGATCTTGTCCATCGCCTGCATCTGCGCCGTGTTGGTGGGAATTTCGGCGGCCTGCGCCTCAATGCCGATGCCGGCGGCAAAAAGGGCCGGCAGTAGAAGTTTAGTTCTGTTTGTCATTGCCCGTCACCATAAAAATGACTTCTCCGACCAGGTCTTCCAAAGTCTTGAAGTCTTTCGTGTTGGTAATTTCGTCGCCGTTTTGCAGCAGTTCTTCCGACTTGCCCGGTTCGATTTTGATGAATTTGTTGCCCATCAGGCCGTTGCTGGCGATCACCGCGGCGCTGTCTTTGGGCAGCTTGACGTTCGGCGCGATGCTGAGTTTTACTTCCGCATCGTAGTTTTCGTTGTCAAGCTTCTGACCGATGACGGTGCCGACCTTGATGCCGTTGATCATGACGTCGGCGCCGGTGGTCAGGCCGCCCACTTTCAAAAACCTGGCGTTCAGCTCATAGCCCCTGACAACCTGCAGATCGGACACCCGATAGGCGAAAAACAGGAAAAACGCCGCGACCAGAAGGACGACGATTCCCATAATTGTTTCAACCGGACGTTTTTTCATTTTGCTTCTCCTTTGCCTGCAGATTGTTGTTTGGCTTTGCCCATGCCGATAATTCTTTCCACCAGTTCCTCAAGCACCATGGCGTCCTGAGTGTAGCTGAATTCCCCGCCTTCCGGAATGTAGTCTTCCGACCCTCCCGGTTCGATTTCGATGTATTTTGATCCGAGAATGCCGTCGCTGACGATCGACGCGCTGCTGTCGTCGGGAACTTTCAGCCCGTCTTTCAGCTCAAGCGTCAAAATGGCGTTGAACTTGTCGTCGAGTTTGGCCGCCGTCACCTTGCCCACCGGCATGCCGGCCAGCCGAACGACGTCGCCCACCTGCAAGCCGTCGGTTCTGCCGAAACGCGCGTATACCGGGTAGTAGCTGCCGCTTTCCTGGTGTTCGACCGCTTTGCGGCCGGAAACGTAGAACAGCGACAGGGCAATGAGCGCCAGCGTTACGTACAGGCCGGTTTTCAGCGCGTTTTGTTCTTCGCGGGAATATTCGTTGCTCACTTTTATTTTGCTCCGTTCTTTTTCTGATGCTGATCAGGGTAATCCAATTTTGCCGTTTTGTCATCAAAGATTTTCAAAAAAACGGGTCGGTTTGTGGAAATGATGAGGATAATAATCAAATAAGCATGAAATTTAAAAGAAAGCGGTTTATTATAACCTCATGTCAAACGGGAAAACGAACAATATGATCGAAATTCGGGGGCTGATGAAAAAATTCGGCCGGCGCGAGGTGCTGAAAGGGATCGGCTTTTCGGCCGGCGCGGGAGAACCGATAACGCTGCTCGGGCCGAACGGCGCCGGCAAAACCACCCTGATGCGGGTTATCTGCGGCTATCTGGCGCCGGATGCGGGCAGCGTGCGGATCTGCGGCCTGTCATATGAAAACGACCGGGCCGGCATTTTGCGCCAGCTCGGCTACATGCCCGAAAACACGCCGCTTTATCAGGAAATGACGGTGTTCGAATATCTGCGTTTTGTGGCCGGGATTTTCAAAATGACGGAAAGGGATTTTGCCGCCGGGGTCAAAGAAACGGGGGTCGGGCTGGGAATTGAGCCGGTTTTGGGAGAGAAGATAAAAAACCTCTCCAAAGGCTACCGACGGCGGGCGGGGATCGTTTCGGCGCTGCTGCACCGGCCGCGGCTGGCGGTTTTGGACGAACCGACGGAAGGGCTTGATCCCAACCAGAAAATCGTCGTCCGCCGTTTTTTAAAAGATTATGCCAAAGACAACCTGGTGCTGATCTCGACCCATTTGCTGGAAGAGGCGGAAGCGCTCAAATCCCGCGTGTTGCTGCTCTCTGAGGGCAAAATCCGTCTGGACGCACCGGTCGAAAGTCTGCGCAGTTGTTCCGCCGACGGTACGCTTGCCGACGCTTTTGCCCGCCTGACGGCCGGTGCGGAAGAAAATGCCGCGGACGAAAGGGAGGGGAAAATATGCTGACGGCGCTTTACAAACGGGAACTGGGAAGCTTTTTCTTCAATTATTCGGCTTATTTTATTTTTGCCGTATATATGGTTTTTTCGCTTGTTTTTGCGGTTTTTGTCGGCATGTATTTTGTCGTCGACAATCCGGCGATGCGTTCGTATTTCGCTTTTCAGCCGTTGGTGCTGTCCGTAACGCTGCCGGCGGTGACCGGCCGGTTGTGGTCGGAAGAGGCCAAAACCGGCACGCTGGAAGCGCTTTTGACCCTGCCGGCGGACGATCTGACGTTGGTCTTCGGCAAATTTGCCGCGGCCTGGACAATGGGGGGGCTGATGATCCTTACTTCCGTGCCGCTCGCCTTGCTGACGGCCGGCACCGTTGCCGTTGACCCGCTTAATCTGGCTTCCGCCTATTTCGGCGCTTTGCTGGCCGCGGCGGCGCTTTCTGCACTCGGCTGCGCCGTTTCCTGCCTGATTCCTCTGCCGGCGGCGGCTTACCTGGTCAGCGTGTTTTTCGGCTGGCTGCTGATTTTCTTCAATCCGGCGCCGCTTTTTTCTCCGCTTGCCGGTGTGTGGCCGGAAATGCCCTTTTATCTGCCGTCCGCGCTTGACTTTTCTTCCCGCTATCAGAGTTTTACGGACGGATATTTCGGGCTGGACGGCGTTTTTTATTTCGTTTCTCTGACCGCGGCGCTGCTGGCTTTCAACTGGGTGGCCGTTTATGCGGCAAGGAGGGGAAGATGAAGCGCCGGAGCGCGATACTTTTGGCCGGCGCGCTGCTGGCTTTGCTTTTTGTCATCGCCAATCTGCTCGTCAGCCGGCTGGTCGGCGGCCGCCAGCTGGATGCAACGGCGTCAGGGCGTTACACGTTGACGGAAGAAAGCCTGAAAACGGTTGCCGCTTTGCGGCAGCCGGTCACGATACGGCTTTATGTTTCCGAAAAACTGCAGTCCGCCTGGGACGAACTCGGCGCCCATGCGGCTCAGACGACTGCCTTTCTTGCCCGCTGCGTTTTGGCCGCGCCGGACAAGATACGGTTGGAAATCAGGCGGATAAAACCTTTTTCCGATATGGAAAAACAAGCGGTGAGCGAGGGGATGCTGCCTTTTCCGGAAAACGAGGAAGAGCTGTATTTCGGTTTGAAGGTTATTGCCGCGGACGGCCGCAGCGCTCTGATTCCCGCCCTTAAACCCGAGCGCCGCGCATTGCTGGAAAGCGACCTGAACCGGATTTTACACGGGCTGAACGAAGAACGGAAAGTCAAAATCGGCGTTTTTTCGCCGCGGCTGCCGTTTTCGCCGGACGGAAAAGGCAGCGCCTTCGCTTCTCTGGCGGCGCTTTTGCAAGAATATTACGAAGTGTTCGAAATTCCCGCCGGCAGCTCGCTTGTCCCTCAGGACATAAGTGTTGTGCTGGCGCTTGATCCCGGCCGTCTGCCGCCGGTGTTTGCCTACGCGCTCGACCAGTATGTCATGCGCGGCGGCAAAGTCGTTTTTCTGGTCGATCCCTATTCGGAAGTCCGACATGCGCTGCAGGGGTATCCGCCCCGGCCCGACGCCGAAATGGGCGAATATCTGAAAACCTGGGGAATTGATTATCATGCGGAGCGGGTGGCCGGCGACGTTCTGCGCGGGGAACGGGTGAAAGGCGGCGACGGCCGTTACCGGGTGTATCCGCTGTGGTTCTGGGCTAAAGGAGAAGACGGGCGGCCGCTTCGTTTTCATACGCCGGGCAGCCTTTTGGCCGCAGAGAACTTTGCCGATCTGCATTTTTCCGAATTGGCGGCAACCGGCGGCCAGAGCGGCGACATTGCGGCGGAAAAAATCCGCTACGCGTCGAAAACGCAGGTCATTCTCGACTATAATCAGGACAATAAAAAACGGGTGCTGGCGCTGTTGGCGGAGGGAAAGTTCCGTTCCCATTACCGCGGCGGCATTCTCGACAAGGCGAAATCTGCCCAGCCCTATCTGCCGTTTGCCGTTCGTGACGCCGCGGTGGCGGTCGTTGCCGACAGCGATTTTGCCGCGGATGAGCTGTGGGTCGCTTCCCGTGATCCGGAAAATCCGGTGTACGGCATCGTGCCTTATGCCGGCAATGCGGCGTTTTTGCTCGGGCTGATTGACCGGCTGAGCGGCCGCGCCGTCGTGCCGCCGTCGGTTTCTCCGGAGGTACCGGGGGCCGCCAACATTGCCGAAACCCTGTATTTAAAAAGTGCGGAAAAACTGCGGGAGGAAAAAGAAAAATTTGACGCAAAAGAGGCCGCTTCCTCGGCTCGTCTGCGCCGTTTGAAGAAAAGTCTGCCCGACAGTGAAGACGTTTCCCGCCGCCGGGAAATCGAGCGGGCGGAAAATGAGAACCGGCGTGACCGAAAAGCGTTGCAGAATCTGGAGCGGCAGATTGCCGCTGCCGCCGATGACCGGTTGGAACTGTTTGTTTGGCTCTGTTTTGTCGTTTTCCCGTCGGGGATGCTCGGACTGTTCTTTGCAACGGCGTTTTTCGTCCGTCGCCGCGTACGACGGCAGATGCTGACTTTGGAGAAGGAAAAATGAAAAAAATTATTCTTTGGCTGTCCGTTTCCGTAGCGCTGCTGGCGGCGGCCATGTTTGCGGTCGTGAAAAAAATGCCCTATTTTTCACCGTCGGGCAAAAGCACCGGCGATCTCGTTTATGCCGGTGCCGACGAACTGACGGGAATAACCGTACGTTTCGGCAAAGAAAAGATAAAACTGAGAAAGCTGGACGGCAGCTGGCTGGTTAATGGCTATTACGGCCGCAACGCCGCGGCAGACGAATATGCAAACAGACTGCAAAGGGCGACAATCCTGTCGTTTTCCGACGCGGCGCAGCCGAAACCGGCGGTTAAAGTCCAACTGGACGGCGGCGCGCGGCGACGGTTCTCTTTTTCCGTCCTGCCGACGGAAGATCCGGGACGGAGCGTCATCGGCATCGACGGCAAAAACTATCTGGTCAGCGAAAACCTGATGCCGCCGGCGGCAATTGCCGACTATTACCTGCAGCCTCTGCTGCCGTTTGCGGAACATAAGATTGAGCAGGTGATCGGTCTGCCGCGGGAAGCGGCGGAAGAGCTTTCGTCGTTGCCTTGTCTGGGCGCTTCCCGCCGGCTGCCGGAAGCGGCGCTCGATCCCGAACATAAAAGCTTTGCCGCGGTAACCGCGGACGGTATCAAGGTTATTTTCGGTGTTTACAAATATAAGGAAAACTACCGGCTGACAGTCAGCCTCAAAACCACCATTATGCCGACGGAAAAAGCCGCGGAATTCGTAAAACAAAACGGCTTCCGCTACGACGGTTGGTATTTTGTCCTTTCCCGCCGCGACGGAAGCCGCCTGTTTGAGGCCTTAAAAAACGATTAGTCGAGGTCGGCGTCATAATCGCGCGACATCTGCAGCAGCCGGTTGTAATAATCGGTGGTCAGCCGCATCAGGCATTCGTTGCGCAGGTACATCTGCGAGCCGCTGTATATCTGCATGGTCGTGGCATAAAACGAACAGAAGCGGCTGCGATAACCGTTGAACTGGTCCTGCATGTCTTTGATGTTGCCGCGGAACATGCCGTTGCCGTTGTTCCATTTCTGAATGCGCTCAACTTTGAGAAAGGTTTTTTGGTAAAGGTCGCTGATGGCCCGGTCCAGACGTTTGATTTCGCCCGACATGCAGATCGCCTTTTCGTCGTCGCTGTAGCCGCTGGCCGCCTGCAGACAGTTGTAATAGTCGTTTTCTACTCTTTCCCCGCCGGCTTCCGCGGCAGCTTCCTGCGCCGCCTGCGCGTTAAGCGAAAATAGTGCGAACGCTGCGGCCAGACATAATTTGTAAAACATTTTTTCCCACTCCTTTGATGTTAGAAAACTGTTTTTCATTGTAAAGTAAGCAGCTTAAAAGTCAATTAAAGTTTGTCGGCGTTTTTTTTTGCGCGGACGGTATTGTTTCGGACTTGCTAAAATACATTTTTAGTATTATATATACATATAATGTATAAAAGAGGGTGATTTGAAACAAAAGCTGGACAGTTTGTTTTGGCGGTTTGCCGAAGAAAAATTCGTATACGGGGGAGTTTATCCTTATTATACGGAATTGGTATTTGCCTTTGCCGACTATGTTGAAAATGCCGGCGACGACGAACTGCGCCGTCTGCTGCCCGGTTGCCGCCCTTCGCTGTTGCGCAAAACCGTTCGCCGCGGAACCGACAAATGGCTCCGCCGCCATGCCAAAACCATGATGCTTCTCTGATCAGGCGCCGATTATGGACAGAAATTCGTCTTCGCTGATCAGGGGAATGCCGAGTTCGGCTGCGTTTTTGGCCTTTGAGCCCGGCGCGGCGCCGATCACCACATAATCGGTGTTTTTGGAAACGGATCCGGCTACCTTGGCGCCGGCCGCAAGGGCTTTGGCCTTGGCTTCGGAACGCGTCAGTTTGTCGAGTGTGCCGGTAAAGACGACGGTTTTTCCGGCAAGCGGACTGTCCGCGTCGATTTTCTCGTTAAAGTCTTCAATCGTTATTTCTTCGCGCAGCCGGCGGATGGTGAGAATATTGTGCTCTTCTTTGAAAAATTCGACAATGTCATGCGCCATCGATTCGCCGATGCCGTCGATTGAGAGCAGTTTTTCGCTTTTTCCTGCTGCCATTTCCTCTTCAAAATGCGTCCAGCTTTCAAAATTTTGAGCGATCAGGCGGGAGGTGGCGGCACCCACCTGACGAATGCCGAGAGCATATATGAAACGCGCCAGCGGAATCGTTCTTCTTTTGTCGATGGCGGCAAACAGGTTTTCGACCGACTTTTTGCCCCAGCCTTCGCGTTTTTCCAGCTGCAGCCCCTCGCCGGCGTCGAACAGGTCCGTCTTTTGTCCGGTGTTGCGTTTTTTTAAAGTGAAAATGTCGACCGGTCCGCCGATGATTTTTTCCTTGTAAAAGTCTTCGATGATTTTGCCGCCCAAACCTTCAATATCGAAAGCGTCGCGGGAAACGAAATGCTTCAATCGTTCGATGGCCTGCGCGGGACAGGTCAGGCCGCCGGTACAGCGGCGGACGGCTTCGTCTTCCTCACGCACGGCATGCGCGCCGCATTCGGGGCAGAAATGCGGAAAAACGAATTCTTTTGAATCGTCCGGGCGTTTGTCCGGCAAAACGGCCACCACCTGCGGAATGACGTCGCCGGCGCGCTGGATGATAACCGTATCTCCGACCCGGATGTCTTTGCGTTTGATTTCGTCTTCGTTGTGCAAGGTGGCGTGGGAAACGATGACGCCGCCGACGTTGACCGGTTCCAGATCCGCCACCGGGGTGAGGGCGCCGGTGCGCCCGACCTGGATGCGGATGCCGCGGACGGTTGTCAGTGCCTGTTCGGCCGGAAATTTGTGCGCCACCGCCCAGCGCGGGGTGCGGGTAAGAAAGCCCAGCCGTTCCTGCAGGGCAATGTCGTTGACTTTGTATACCACGCCGTCGATGTCATAGGGAAGGGAAGCGCGAATTTCCGTCAGTCCGGCAAAAAACGATTCGATTTCTTCAATGTTACGGCACAACCGGTTGTTCGGATTGACGGGAAAGCCCCATTTTTTCAAATGCACGAAAAAGTCTTCCTGTGAATTCCATACCCTTTCGGAAACTTCGCCCCAGGTGTAGGCAAACAGGCTCAGCTTCCGTTTGCGGGTGATTTCCGGGTCCAGTTGCCGGAGCGAGCCGGCGGCTGCGTTGCGCGGGTTGGCGAACACCTTTTTCCCTTCCCGTTCGCCGGTTTCGTTTAAGGCGAGGAAATCGGCTTTTGACATGTACACTTCGCCGCGGACCTCAAGCACGGCCGGCGCGTTTTTAATTTCAAGCGGCAGCTCGGCGATTGTTTTCAGGTTTTCGGTAATGTCTTCGCCTTCTCTGCCGTCGCCGCGGGTGGCGCCCTGAACGAATGTGCCGTTCTCATAGCGGGCGGTGAACGAAAGGCCGTCGATTTTCGGCTCGCACATGAAGGCGATGTCGGATTCCGTATTGAGGAAACGTTTGACCGAAGCGATAAAGTCTTCGGCTTCTTCAACCGAAAAGACGTCTGCCAGCGAAAGCATCGGGAACCGATGGGTAACTTTGCCGAACGCGCTGTTGACCGGTGCGCCGATTCTTTTTGACGGGCTGTCGCTGCGGACAAGCTCGGGAAAGCGCTTTTCGATTTCTTCATTGCGCCGTTTGAGGAGGTCATATTCGGCGTCGCTTAAATAAGGCGCGTCGTCCTGATAGTAGGCGGCGTCTGCCCGAGCCGTTTCTTTGGCGATTCTTTCCAATTCCGCAGCGGCTTCTTCCGCCGTCAGCTTTTCTGCTTCAATCATGTCTTTTTCCGTTAAACAATTTTTATCTGCCGATAATATACTTTCATCACTTTCGCTTTTCCAGAAAAAATGATGCAGACATACAAAATTATGTTTTATGACTTGCCAGAAGTAAAGATTCGGCGTATAATCATACCATAAAATAAATAACATAGAAATTATTAACCCCAAAATATATAACATATGAAGACGTATAATGCACTGAATCTGAACGTTATCGCAGAAGATAAATTCAGAGCGAACAAGGGAATGAGTTATAAAGAAGCATCTGCCGCAATCGGTGTCTGCTCTTTAACCGCCGTATTCGTAAAGAACGATCAGGATGTTGTCGTCGACAAGGAGAGAGTATGGATGACTCCGGGCGGCGCATGGGTTAAAACCTCCGGTTATGCCGATGTCGGAACCGTCAAAGGAACGTACGAAGGCGTGCCGGTGATTCGCGAAGCCAAGTTCAACCGCGTCAAAGCCGTAACGCTTGAAGAAGCGGTGAACGCGATTGGTGCCTGCTCGCTGGCCAAAGTTGCTCTTTGTGACGCGGACGGCAACATGATCGAAAAGGACGGCGAACTTTCCCATGAGTTGGTATGGCTCAGCCTTTCCGGCACCTACTGGGCACGGATCAGCGGCAATATCGACGAAAACGTCGGACTGACACTTTAAATGGTGGATATGTTTTAGACAGGACGGGGCATAAGAACCCGGCCTGTCTTTTTTTGTACCGGGAAAAAACGGCAAAGGGCGCGTGGTTGAGGAGAACTTATGTTTTTTCCATTTTGTTCGTTTTCTGTTTCCCTTTTCCTTCTTTCTGGCCTTTTTTCGCTCTTTCCCTCTTTCCCTCTTTCCCGCTTTACTCCTCCCCCTTTTTCCTCTCTTTTGTTTCTTTCTCTGTTCTTCCTTTTCCCCGCTTTTCCGTTTCTTTCGTCGCTCTTCTTTCTTTTTTCTCTTTTCTCTTTTCTCTTTTCTCTTTTCTTCTCTTTTCTGTTTCCCTTTTCCTTCTTTCTGTCCTTTTTTCGCTCTTTTTGTTTTTCCCGCTCAGCTTCTCCCCCTTTTTCCTCTGTTTTGTTTCTTTCTCTGTTCTTCCCCTTCCCCTCTTTTCCGCTTTCCTTTTCTTTTTCTCTCTCTTTTGTGTTTTTTACGTCTTGTTATTTGCGTATAAAAAGCTTCTTTACCATTGTAAGAAAGACGATCCGGCAATTGTATGAATAAAAGCAAAGGAGTTTTTTTATAAATACGTATACGATAGCACACACAACATAGACCAAAAAAAGATCGTGTCGTCTTCGCAGCGAAGTATCTCGGAAGGGGCGTTTTACGGCGGACGTTTAGACTCAGAGAACGATACCGATGGAAAGGAAAAGGAACTATTGAGGCGGAGTCCTGTCCGGACCATATTCGTATGTTGCCGGAGATACCGTTCAAATATTCCGTAAGCTTGATTAAGGGGTGTTTCAAAGTCAAAAGTAGTTTATTGATATATGAATGGCAGAGAAATGCGAAATTTCGATACAGCAACCGAAAAGATGCTATGTCGATACCACCGGGAAGTATGCTCAAAAAATTGTTGAATACGTACGGAATCGACTAAAAGGAGACGCTGAGCAAAGTCAGTTGACAATGGACTTAGCTCCGTTTGCGGGTGCAAGTAACAACCGTCCGGTCAAGTTTCTGTGCGCCATTCAGGTGCTTGCCGGTGGGTTATATCCGTATACGAAGAATTCCGCGTTTTACGTGGGGATCTTTCTATGTCCGGCTCTCCCTGCCAGACATATGATCCTAAAAATTTGCAGCTTTATTATATACCTGACGGTCTCTCCGGTTTTACTCGGGGCTGAATGCTTTAGCGTCGGGACAGTACCGCCCCGCGCCGTTGATCATGATCAAACCGTAAGCTTTGCTGCATCCCGTACCTTCAATCATAGGCAAATCGTGAGCTTTGCAGTCTCCCGGTTTACCGGAGGATATCTGTTATTTCTCTTTTGCCGGAACGGCTTTTTCACTTTCGATTGCTTCGGTGGTAACGGCTTCTTCAATTTTCTCTTAAGTTTTTTCTCTTCCTTTCTCTCTCCTTTTCTTTCTTTCGCCGTTTTCTTGTTTTTTCTTCTTTCTTTCCGTTTCTCCTTTTTTCCTTTGTTCTGTGGCTTTTTTTCTCATCATCTTTCCTTTTTTCTGTCTTTTCCCCTTTTCGTCTTTCCTTCTCTCTTTTTGCCTTTTTCTTTTTTTTCGCGGTTGTGGTATCTTTGCCGTTTTGTCCCGGATTCTGTTTGGCCGAGGTTTGGTTTTCGTCCGTTTTTTCTGTTTGCCGGATTCGGCGCCGTTTGCCGATTCTCTTTGCTCGCAAAGACGAGTTTGTTTTCTGCATTGTTTTTGGGGCCGGGCAGGGATGGCCGAACGGAAACACCTTTTTTCTGTAAGGTGTTTTTGCCTGTTCACGACCGTCAAACTGATCCCCGGAAGTTCTCGCGGTTTATGCCGATGTTCATCAGCCCAGTTTTTTTGTATCCTTTTATGTCCTTGGTGTTTTCTGCTGCATTATTTCCCGCTTTTGCCGGATATATCGGAAAGAATCGCCTTTTCTGTGTTTTTCATGTTGCTTCGTTTTATACCTTTTTTGCGGTGTGAAGATGCGGCCGGTTCGGCAGAGGCTGCCGATATTCTTCCGAATCGCGAACTTCAGCCGGTCAACGCAGGCAGTGTTGATTGTTTCGAATGATTTCTTAAGCTTTCCGAATCTTATGACCGGAGAGAAGGACCGGTTCTGCCCGTGTCGGCTGTGCCGTTGCTTTCAAAGCATAAAAAAACTTCCGTTTGCTTAATGCAAACGGAAGTTTTTTCGTCAGAGAATGCGATTCGTCAGAATTTCATCAACTCATTGGTCGAAGTGCCGATTCCTTTTTGTTTAAGGACTTTCTGAACGATCTCAATGTCAAGTTTAGGCGTGTAATAACCGTCTTTTTCGGGCCGGTTGTGCTCATACAATACGGAAGGATGCAGATCAAAAATGCCGGCCGCATAAGCGGATTTCAGATCTTCAACCGAAACGGCTTCCGTATAGAGTGCGGCCTGTAGCCAGCGGAGTTTCAGCAAGCCGTCGGACCTTATGCCGCCGAAGTTGCGGAACCCGGTGAAACAGCGGGCGCAGATTTCGGGCTGTTCGCCGTCGTTGATCGCAGTCAACAGGCGGGACGGCTTTTTTAACAGCTTACCGTCTTCGGAATAACCGGTAAAAGCTTCGCCGCCGACGTTGTAGATAAAATGCGCCACGGCAATGATCTGCCCGTCGCTCAGCTGGACACTGATGTAACGCAGGAAGGGCTGAACGTGTTCTTTCAGATGCCTTACGGTTACATCATAAGCTTGTCGAGGAGTGATCGATTCGCCTTCTTTCACCAGACGTTTGCCGACGACGGTATTGTTAAAGCCGTAAGCGAATCGCTCGCCGGTCGGATGCGTCGTCTGATTGAAGCCGGAAGAGTAGACGATTGACATGACAATGTCGTCAATGCACTCGCCGAAACGCTCGTTGTTGTACTGCACGGGATCAACCTCGGGTTCTTCTACTGCGACCGGTATCGGCGGAGCAGGTTCTTCCTGAGGAGGATCGCTTTTTACCACATTGTAGATTACCACGCCGCAAATAACGGCCAACACAGCGATTGCAATTGCAATCATTCTTTTTTTGGTTTCCATAAATGAAAAGTTTTAGAAATGAAAAAAATCCCATCTTGGTCGCATTGGGAAGACGCGGCAGATAATAATACATATCTACATAATTGAAAAACAAGACAAAGATAACGTAAAAAAGGGTAATAAGCAAGCATTATTTAAAAGAATCTTTCCGTCGGCTCTTTTGCACGATAAAAAAGCATGCCGCCGAATCGGAAGCATGCTTTGAAAAAAGTACGGAAACGGTGATGAAACTATTGTGGGGCCACTACCATCGTCATTTGCCGTCCCTCGAGTTTGGGTTCCGATTCGACCTTGCAGATGCCTTCCAGATCGTCGACGATTCGTTTTAAAACCTCTTTCCCCATGTCGTTTGCGCTCATCTCGCGTCCCTTGAAACGCATCGTAAATTTCACTTTGTCGCCTTGCGTCAAAAACTTTCTGGCCTGTTTGATTTTGACTTCGTAATCATGGGTATCAATCATCGGACGGAGCTTCAACTCTTTGATATTGACGACTTTCTGGTTTTTCCGGGCTTCGTTCTTTTTCTTCTGCTGTTCATATTTGTATTTGCCGTAGTCGAAAATTTTGCAGACGGGGGGAACGGCCTGGGGAGATATTTCGATCAGATCCAACCCGGCGTCCGCCGCCAGGGCAAGCGCTTCCCGGATTGCTACGATTCCTCTGTTTTCGCCGTTTTCGTCAATCAGACGAACTTCTTTGCTTCTTATTTCCTGATTAATGCGCGGTCCGTCACCTTCCCGTACTGGCGCATTGGTGTTTTCTCTAGATATTTTAGCCTCCTCAAATAATTAAATAACTCTTTATATATTACAAACCGAAAATTGTTTGGCAAGTAAAATATATATTACAAATAAGAAATCCGACCGGCCGAAAGTATAGGTTATGGCGGAAGGTTTTATTGACCGGCAAAAAAAATTATGCTATAAATTACGAACATTCAAACGGTTATCAAAAAAATCACAAATTTTGCAATTTTTTTTGAAAAAAGGTGTTGACATTTGCAAAAGGGTGTCATATAAACCACCTCGCTGACGCACTGAAACGTTAGCGACGAACTTGAAAGGGTTCGGTTCCCGGAAGCGGGAAGCTATAGAAGAGAGTAGATATGAAGTAACTAGAGGATATGCGGACGGTATGATCTGAGGAGATTATATAAGTCTGTATATTAAGGAACCTAGAGGAAATTCTTTAGAGTAGTAATGACAGACAGGATTAAATTTAATATGAGAGTTTGATCCTGGCTCAGAACGAACGCTGGCGGCAGGCTTAACACATGCAAGTTGAACGGGATTTGTGTGGTGCTTGCACCATATAATGAGAGTAGCGCACTGGTGAGTAACACGTGGGAACGTGCCTTTTAGTGGGGGATAACATCTGGAAACGGATGCTAATACCGCATACGCCCTGAGGGGGAAAGATTTATTGCTAAGAGGTCGGCCCGCGGTAGATTAGGCAGTTGGTGGGGTAAAGGCCTACCAAACCTACGATCTATAGCTGGTCTGAGAGGACGATCAGCCACATTGGAACTGAGACACGGTCCAGACTCCTACGGGAGGCAGCAGTGAGGAATATTGGGCAATGGAGGCAACTCTGACCCAGCCATGCCGCGTGAGTGAGAAGGTTTTCGAATTGTAAAGCTCTTTCGGGTGTGAAGATGATGACGGTAACACCAGAAGAAGCCCCGGCAAACTTCGTGCCAGCAGCCGCGGTAATACGAAGGGGGCGAGCGTTGTTCGGAATTACTGGGCGTAAAGGGTGTGTAGGCGGTTAAGTAAGATAGTGGTGAAATGCCGGGGCTCAACCTCGGAATTGCCATTATGACTATTTAGCTAGAATGATGCAGAGGATAGCGGAATACCCAGTGTAGAGGTGAAATTCGTAGATATTGGGTAGAACACCAGAGGCGAAGGCGGCTATCTGGGCATTGATTGACGCTGAGGCACGAAAGCATGGGGATCAAACAGGATTAGATACCCTGGTAGTC
>ERZ779729.1533-NODE-1533-length-16252-cov-2.383775_pt1 | contig 16252 bp, 17 predicted proteins | sample MGYA00511072_ERZ779729 | MGnify/ENA primary metagenome ERZ779729 (study PRJEB29588, sample SAMEA2156675) | human gut metagenome | biome: human gut; feature: human-associated habitat; material: faeces | place: Denmark | collected 2008/2010 ...
TATATTATTATTTTTATATATTTTTTCTTTTGACCCCCTTTTTTGGGTGTGAACCTATATATATAGCTTGTCACCCATTTAGGGGGGTCAAAATTATTATTTTATAAATTATTACATTTATTTATTTGCATAACCTTCCATGCGTTTTTATATTTATTTTTCTTACCATTGACTCTTCTAGTTGTTTCAAATTCAATAATTATATAATTATTTATTCCTCTTTCTTTTAATGCACCATTTAAAATGTTTATACCTTTTAATAATTTACCATTGGACTTAACATTAATTTTTTCAATTAATTCTTTCCTATCATCTCTAGTAAGCATAACTATATCATTATCAACATAATAATTTAAAAAGTCTATTAATTCTTCATCATTACTATTATTATCTTTAGCATCAATAAACTTATAAGATTTTAATTTTAGTAATTCTTTAATAAATTCACAATATCCTAATTTACCCTTATTAAGCATTACTTCAAATTGAAATATATCCATTAAATTTTTTATATACATTAATTCATTAACTTTTAAAGTGCAATTATTATCCTCTAATATATCATTATAAACTATATTATTTATATCACTTTGTCTTGTGTATTCTTGCAAATATTCCTTTATAGTATGATTTTTTAAATACCTAGCTTGTTCTACTTTTTTCTTATTCCTAGTAATTAACCCACCTATTTGTTGATTACTAATATTTTTTATGTATACATTTAAATAATCCTCATTATCTTGGATTCTTTTTCTACCAATACATTGTATTAATGTATCATAATCTTTTATATCACAAACTATATAATGTAAATCAGTATCTATTATATTAACACCAGCATCCAAACAAGTTGTGGTTATTAATATGTTCTCTTTAATTCCATTTTCTTGTTTAAATCCCTCATTATTTAGAATAGTTTCTATTTTCTTTTCATCAACATATTGATAATATTCATTATTATTCTTGCTGCAATTAAATATACAATTTTCCTTATATTGTTTATATAAATTATATCCTTTTTCAGCACTTTGGATAAAAAATATTGCTTTTTGTTTATTTCTTATAAATGTTTGAATAAGTCTCGCAATAGTTTTGTCATTATGAAAGAAGGAAATATCATTAAAATTGTATTCAATGCCTAATTCATAATCTATTGTATCAACTTTTTTATATCCATGAATAAATCTTGACATATTATTACTTGTTGCACTCATAAATATTCTTTTAGCATGATTTGCATTTAGTATAGCATTAAAAGAAATTTCAGTTTTAGGGTTAAAAGCCGCATCTGAAATCCAATAATGAAATTCATCTGATACTATATAATTAAATTGCTTTAAGTAATTGTCTATATCATTTATTTGTTCTAAATATTGATAAGTTCTTATTATTATAGTGTCAGCTTTTTTATCTTTATTTATTTCATCTAAAAATTGATTTCTACAATTAACCCTATGTACTAAAAATAATATTTTTTCAAATTTTTCTTCTGCAACTAGATAAACAATATTTTTTATAAAGTAGCTTTTGCCTGTTCCAGTTCCAGCGGTAATTGTATAGATATTATTATTCCATGCTCTAACCATATCTATTGTTATTAAATCTGTTACTCTCTTTTTAATCATACTCAACCACGTTCCTTCTTTTTATTTTCTATTCATTTTCTTTTCTGAACTTATTTCTAGCCTGATATAACATATCTAATGCACCTTTAAAATCATCATTATATAAAAAACTATATATGATTTTAGTTTCATCATCTCTATCTTTAAAAACGTAAGGTCTTTGACCTGTAATCCATTCTAATGTACCTGCTAATGCCTTTGTTTTTATAACATAGTATTTTCCATGTTTTTTTGTTTCATTATTGATATTATTATTCATTCTTTATAATCTCCTCATTTAAAATTTATTATATAGTTTTTCAGTTTTGTCACTATTACTCACAAAATAGAACTATAAAACTAAAAAAGAGGGTTTTATTATGGCGGAGTGTAAAGGACTCGAACCTTTATCGCTTTTAAAGGCTACATTTGTTTTCAAGACAAACCTCTTACCAATTAGAGTAACACTCCATATACTATAACTATTTGTAATGTATAATAGTTACAGTAAGACGGGCATTTACATCCCACAATATTATTTCTATTATTTGGCGTTGGATATTGGACTCGAACCAATACACCGTAACAAATTACGATTACTAATAGTTTAGCAAACTATTTCCTTACCATTAGGATTAATCCAACATATTTAATGGTGGGAGCTATCGGAGTTGCACCAATCGAGTTAATCAAACAACAGATTTACAGTCTGCCCCGCTCCTACTTACGGTATAAACTCCCATATTTTTTATATATTTTGTAGCATCTAAGGTTGTACTCAACTAGACCAATACTACAATCCTTGTACTTTGGATTTACTTTACTTTGATTTTAGGATAACTTTATAAGTCATAGCCTTAAAGGGTTCTATTTGGTAGATATGATAGGATTTGAACCTATGACTTCTGCCATATCAGAGCAGCGTTCTGACCCACTGAACTACATATCTATATTAATTATTTTAATGGATGCAGAGGAAGGATTTGAACCTTCGACCTTCAGATAATGAGTCTGATAAGCTACCACTGCTACACTCTGCATTATAATTTTGAATACCCAAAAACTTTCTTGTTCAAAACAAATGATATTCTGTAATAGAGTATTACTTTAAAGAAAATATCTATAATACTTTTCACTTTTTCAGTCAACTATTACTTTGTTTTGTCTTAATTTAATTTCCATATTAAGACCATTCTAAAAGAAGATTTTGGCTCATATTTATCCTCTCCACCACAGAGAGCATACAAATATTTAGAAACTTCTAAAAAGGAGTAATTATGCTGTAATCCTTAACTTTATAGAGCTTCTAATATTTGAAGTATATCTGTTTGAAATATTTATATTTGTGTCATAGAGGGAATTAAACATCCCCACTACCAAGTAATAGTCCGCAAACTATTACCCCAATTCAACAATTTCTTCGGTTTTTATTAAGCCGGGCACTTCCAACAAACGCCTGCACAAATAATGTCTAATTATTTATACTTTGTTAATGAATAATATTCTAACCGTTATTCTCGGACTTATTCTATAGATTCTATATCATTAGTATTTTTTAAACTTAAACTTACTTCTTGACCTATTAATGAATCTAAAAAGGTACTTAAAGAGTAACTCTTAGTATCATCTTTTGATGTTTCAGTTAATATGTATTTACCATCTTCAATGGATAATTCTGCATTGGTAAATTGTAATGAAATACTTTTCTTTGCCATTTTTTAAATTCCTCCTCATTTATTTATAATTTCTTACCCATGTAATGCGTGTGATAGTTTAATATAGAGCAGTCTTGATTATGGTGGTATTTTATTTGGCTAAATATTGATTAAAATAGGGGGTAATTTAATAATTTTATATAATAAAGGAGTTGTGAAGCCATATTCTTTATACCACCATAATCAAGACTGCTCTATGTGGAGAAGAAATTATAAAAAATAGATAATGTGTAAGGAACTAAACCAATCATTCATTTGGGCGGTACTTAAAGAAGTATCAAGCCGCTTTTTTGGTGTCCCCTACCTAAAGCACTAACATTTTTGAGTTTGAAAGTTAGTGTTCATGCGACCTTGAAGGGTGTTGATAAACTTTTCGTGGCACTTTTTTGTTAAATTTTACTTATTTTATTGAATTTTAAGCCATATAAATCTATTTTGCCATCATTATCTTCTATTAAGCTATCATTTTCTTTGTTTTCTAATATGTAACTTAAAAATACTTTCTTATTTGCTTCATACAACATATTTAAGAAGCTTTTCCCTATTTTTTTATATTCTTTAAACATCTCAATCTCATTAGCCTTTGAAATTCTATATAATACAGCATAAATTATATCTGGTGTTATATTGGTAGATTTTATATATTCAAGATATTTGTTATGAATAATTTCATATAATTCCCATTTATTTTTAATGTTACTATTATGAATATATGATATTTCCTTATTGAATTCTATTATTGTATTTTTTAATCTTAATAATTTTTTTCTATCAGTAAGTCTATGACTATGTTTTGTTATAATGTCTGTAAAATTAATATACTTTTTAATATATTTTTTATATTTAACTTTTTCATCTAGTATAATTTCTAAATTGTCCATTCCACAATTAAACTTTTTGAATTTATAATCCTTACCACCTTCTAAGAATTTAAAGAAATAAGGTCTAATTCCTACTTCTTTAGGTTGCTTATTTCTAATTATGTATCCTTTGTCTAAATAATTTTTCTTTCTTATCTTGTCTAATTCTTTATTTGCATTTACAGGACTTAGTTTTTTACATCTATCTATTTCTATACATGATAAAACATCTAACTGGCATATATCTTTATATAATTCAAATAATTCCTCTTCTGGAGCATTATTAGATTTTTTATCCCAATAAGCACTATTTAACATTTGTGCTAAATTAATTATTTCACCTATTTTATTAGAACTACATTTAATATCTACATCTGCAAGGTCTTTCCAATTATATTTTCTTTTAATTGTTGCTTTAGGTGTAAAATCTGTTGGTATTAAAAATCTAGGTATTTTTTTATCATAAACAGTTACTTCTTCATTTAATCTCTTTAGTGCATTTACTAAATATTTATTATCAGTAAGCAATATTGAATCACCCACTTATACCGTCTCTTTCGAGATACTTTAACACTCATATAAGAGTCGGGTTAGACTATCTCTTCACCCTTTATATAGGGTGTGTGGCACTTCCAAATAAGGACTTTCACCTTAAATGTACTTCCTTTCGGAATAGTCGTTACACTTTATTTAATGGTTATTTATTATTATATGTTTGTATATGTTTTTCTAGTTACTATTTCTTTTATTCTAGTCCATTTATTTTTTCTTTCACTATAGTTTAAATTTGGAAACAATATTTTTATAATATCCATTACTGTTTTACCATTATCATATAATTTTCTTATATATTTGATTTCCTCTTCTGAATAATTAGCTCTGCCATTTTTGCAACCTCTAACATTATCTTTATACCTTCCTTTTTGAGAAGAATGATGAACATTATCTACATGAGAAACCCATTCTAAATTATTGATATTATTATTGGTTCTATTATAATCTATATGATTTACCTCTAAATTTATATAATCTTCCTTAAATATAAATGTTTGAGCTATTAATCTATGTAATTTTCTAGTTTTTATTTCCCCATTTTTAGATAATTTTACATCTATATATCCATCTCTACCTATAGTTCCATTTATATTTTTTCCTTTATAAAATACTTTTCTTCCATCTTTAAAAATAATAATTCTATCCATACTTCTAAATCTTCCCAAATTACTAACTTCATAATAACCTTCATAACCTTTAATTTCTTTCCATATTTCTTGTTCCATTTTATCACCTCTTTTTTTTATTTTTGTATTATTTAATTATTAAACCATTAAATCTTAGCACGGTATTGTCCTCGCCTTTACGTTAGGAGTTTCACCGTTAGCATAGCCTTAACTATACACCCTGCATTTACAGGTTCACCACATTTTCAATAATATATTACTATATTATGCGACAAATCTATCGAAATCACAACTGCTTAATAGCTCCATTACATTATTATCAATCCCACTAATAAATATAACCTCTTTACTATTGGTATTAAAATATTTATCTAATATTTCAGATTTTCTATTAATAAAGCTACACATATTACTCATTGTTGGTTGGGGACTTCTTGTCCCTAATATTTCTTTATTTTCTTCAAACTTAGAACAAACACATTCAAATGGTTTTAATACACTACTTTTACCATTCCATTTACCTATAGATGCTAATAAAAATTCATATGGACAAGAAATTATTATACTATAATTTCCATTAACTAATATATGACCTCTTCTAGCATTTTTTATATAACTTTTAATAATTTCATTTTTGAAATTTGAACATATTTTTGTATGTATAAAATCATCATTTCTTTTTAACATTTCTAGTATAAATTCTGCATTATTATTTATATTATCTATTTCTCTTATCTCTTCATTTACATTAGCTAATAATCCTAAATGATATTTAAATACTGTTGTATCATTCTTTAAATAATCTATATATCTTATAGTATCTTCTAAAAATAATTCCATTTCTTCTTTGTTCATACCTAATGTATTTATTAATTGGTAATGGGTTTGTACCATGCCGTTGAAATGATGCTGAGGTTTTTCATACTTGCAAATGCCCCAATCTTCTACTATTTGAGTTAACCATTTCTCAAATGTTCCATATTTTAAATATTTTACACTGCTTGGAGTAGTTATTAATTTGATTTGTGAAATATCTTTTGCAATAGTCTTCCCATTTAATTGACTAATTTCAGTTATATTATTATCTTTAAAAAATTGTTGAATATCAGTATTAATACCTATTCCTTTAAAAAATCTATTTCTTATTTGCAATATAGCTTTATTTCCATACCCATATTCTTCAAATATACTTTTATCTAATAAATTCTCGCCATCTGTTATTTTATTAGTTATTTGAGTGGTTTCTACATCGGTATATAAATCACCATCTACTATATTATCATTTTTATCTCTCACTTCATTGATTAATTTAATAGCCATTATGGTATCAGTAAATGTTGATGTTATATCGTCTATAAGTAATATATTTTCGGGTTTTAATTTGAATCTATCTATGCAAGTTGAAGTTGATAATGATATATATGCTTCCATAGAGCTACAATCCATTTCTGTATTTGGTTTATGCTTTATTCCTGCAAAAGACCAATCCATCATTTTTTTATAATAATTCTCATTTATAAATAAACATTTGCCAACTCTTGCACTACCACTCGACCTTTTATATCTAATAAAGTGTTTTAGTTTTCCATTTATTATAATATTGAATCCATAATGATATAATTGCTCCCTAATCTCTTTTTGATTAAAATTCTTTTTAGCTATTTTAAATGATTCCTTTATATCTTTAAGAGTATCTTTATTATCATTATTTTCTTCTTCCATAACAACATCATAGGCTAATTTTAAACTTTCTATTCTTTCAAATTCTTCATCAGAATAATCATTATCTGTTTCTTTGGCTGAATATTTGAAAGTTACAGTAATTATATCCTCTGAATAAAATCTCTTTTTCTTTTTATTAAATTTAATAATTTTTTTATTTAATCTTTTAAATTCATCTACTTCTATTGAATCATCTAAACTCGCTTTATATAAAGAATTTTTAGTAACTTTATATTTTTTAGTTAATAAATCCTTACCTTCTATACTTAATATTTGTACATTCTTATTCATTGCCAATAGGCTTCACTCTCCTTTATTATTTTAACTACATTTAAAGGCTCATTTAAGGCTTTATAATACTTAGATAAGAAATATATTTAATAAATATTAAAACCGTTTTTAGAGCCTTTTAAGTGCAATATTTCCCTATTTTTTAATCTTATTATTTTTCATTCTTATAAATCTTTCTCTAAAAACTATTTTTTCTTCTTCACTTAATTCTTTTTTAGGTTTATATAAACCTTTATCTATATATTCTTGTATATTGTTCTTGAACCATTTTTGTTTCCTTAGATTTAAAATTGATGTTGGTGGTATATTTGCACCAGATGTAAATGCTCCTACTTCATTAGCTAAATTATCTATCTCTTTTTCTTTGAAATAAATCAATATATCTTCGTCTGAAGAATGATTTTCTATTAAACTTATTCCACTATTTTTCAATTTATCTATAAAACTTTGAACTTTCCCCTTATTAGGTCTATAATAAGCCAATAAATAATCATTAATTCTATATATTTGTCCATCTTTATGACATAATATATAAGTATCATTTTTAATGGGTTTTAATGTATTTCTATCAAATTCACATACCACCCTATATCTACCTATGTATTTTTTCATATTCTTCTCCTTAAAATAATTCTTCATTCTTTAATATATAAAGCTATAATAATCAGTTCCATAATAAAATTCATCATAATAATCATTATGATATAATTCTTTATATATATTATCCATTTCTATTCTTTTTTTACTCCTTCTAATTTCTTCTATTTGTATTAGTTCATTTTCTTCCATTAATTCATCATCCACTATTTTTGCTCCTTTCAATATTGAATTCGTTAAACACTATTAAATTACTATTCATTTATAATCACCTGCTTTTATAAAAATAAATTATTGCAATCATTTATATGTTCATTATTTACCAATTCATTATATTCATCTATTAAAAATAATCTGTCTTCCTCATTTTCTGAATTATTTTTAGCATATTGTTTAGCTGCTTTATCATATAATAAATTAGTTAAATAACCTAAATATATTAAATCATTATTTTCTTCCTTTTCCATACTGTGGTTATAAACTAAATTTTCTATTATTTGTATCATTTTTCTACAAATTCCCCTTTCTTTTACATATAATTTGATTTATAATGTTGTTGAAAGGATTGGTTTTAGAGGGGATTTTTTCAAACACTATACTTCTCCCTCTAAATTAAATATGTATACATAGCCAATTCTTTTTTTAGAACAAATTACAACCTTGCTCTCTAAACTCTCTTACTTTTTCAGAATACTTTTCACTTGATATATTCATTTGTTTACATAGACAACTTTATTAACAATATTCATTGGATGAGTTTTGTTAACTGTTTCTTCAATTTGTTTAAGATTTGATATAAACATAACTTCACCTCCTTGTTATTTTCGTAATAATTAGTAATTGTTTATTGATATGGGCATATTATGTCCATCAATACTTATTATATCATCTTGATATTTAATAGTCAATATTATGTGATATTTAATACCATTTATCATCTGTAAGCATAACTATATCATTATCAACATAATAATTTAAAAAGTCTATTAATTCTTCATCATTGTAATTATATTTCTTTTTCATATTTTTTCACTCCTTAATTATAGTAGCCCCCCTTTTTTAGGTATATATATAGGCATAAAAAGGGGGCTACTTATTTATTTTTTACTTAAATAATATTTTCTATTATCTCTTATTATTTGTATATTATTAAAATATTCTTTAATATCTTTATGCTTTTTTAACTTTTCCCATTGCTTAGTATTAATATTGCATATTTCTTTAATATCAGATATTAATACTTTTTCACCATTCCAATTATTAAACCAACTAATAAACTCATTATATCCTTTTATTAAATTCTTACGTTCACTAGGTGCTTTATGCTCTTCTATAAATATTGATGGTCTAGGATATTCATTGATTAAGTCTTGTTCTTTGGCTTTAATAGCCTTTCTAAGCCTTTAAACTTTTTAGATGATAAATTATATTATTAAATATATAAAACCTCTTAGGAAAACTATTAGTAGCATTACATTTGATTCCATTTTTCTACTTCATCATCATCTGCCCAACCTAATGCCATTTTTTCTATTGTATCATACTCTTCTTTGGTGTACCCTCTTCCTTCAAAATTATTAAACCCATTTAAATCTTTGTTGTGTAATATAATATTGGGTTTCCAATTTTCTTGTATAGCTTTTATTAAACAAGCTACATAGTTTCTTATAGGTTTTATTTTGCTATATTCATTAATTATATCTATTTTTTCTTGAAGATAATCATAGAAACCCATATCCTCAATGTTATAATACTTGATGGCTTCTAGTATTTTTTCAGTAATTACAGTTATATTTCTTCCAGTAAGCCTAACCTTTGTCATGCTTATCATTTTGTCTATTTGTTCCTGGGTAATAACATCAGAAACCTGGTTTTCTTTTATTGTTGTTTTATTTTCTTTATTTTCGCTTATATGAAATACAATAATACCTACACTTCTTCCTATCCTTTTAGTTTCATATGTGGCATATATTTCTGATAATCTATTGATTTCTTCTAAACAACTATCTAATACTTTTACTCTAAAACTTGAAAATTTAGGATAACTATTTTTATCTATAGCTAATTTAAATTTTAATTCTTCTAATGTCATTTCTCTCACACCATCATATAGATAACATTTTAAAAGTTCATATAATCTATAAGAATGTGTTTTTGTAAAATCTTGAAATGAGTTATAAGACACTCTAGTAAATCTTTCTCTAAATATTAATAAATCAAATATTAAATCTGTATGGAATGTTATATATACACAAGCATTATTTCTGTCATATTTGCTAGTAATAACCCAGTTTTTTGTTACATAAACTCCGTTACCTTCATAATATTCAAGTTGTTTCTTTTGCAATTTTGCAGTAGCTTTTTCTAAAATATCATATATATTATTTGATGTAAGTGAAAATGCTTTTTTGAATTCATTTACTGAAATTTTTATATCTTTAAATGTTTCATGTCCAAAGACTGTTTTCATTTGAGATTTTGTAATATTAGTTTTAATGTAAATTGGTGTTAACTTCTTTATAGCTAAATAAGTTAATCTGAATTCGTTTAAATCAAATGTATAACTACTCTCAATTAAATTATTTGATTTATAAAGATATTTACTTGTATCCATTTGTTCTATTTCTAAATTCATTTGTAATTGCTCTTGTTTCTCTATTAATGATTTTTCTTTTTTCATAATATCACCTTTCCCAAATAGGTTTACCTTTTATCCTAATCAAGTATACCTTTTTTACCAAATAAGTATACTTTAATATTGTAACATACTTTCCCAAATAGGTATACCTTTTTTACCAATTAGGTATGCTTTTTTTACCAAGCGAGTATACCTTTTTTACCAATTAGGTATACCTTTAGAAGAACAAAATCTAGTGTTTATGCGACTTTCAGCTATCTCTAATAAATAAATAAAATTAGTTGTTGTAATATAAATATATATATAATATAATAAAACAACAACTCTAAAAGGTAAACTTATTTGGGAAAAGTTATAAATAATCAATGAAATTTAGCTTAAAAGTATACTTATTTAGGACATTTTAATAAAAAATACAGGCTATCTTAGTTAAATAACCTGTATTTTCAATCATTTTTATATAGAATTATAATAAATTTACTAAATTTTAGGTGATTTCTTCCCAAATTAGTATACCTTTTATCCTAATTGGGTATGCTTTTAATATAAATAGGTCTATTTTTTAAAGAATCCAAAGAATCCTTTTTTCTTAGATTCCTGCTCTTTAATCAATTCTTCTTGTTTTTGTCTTTGTTCTTCAAGCATATTTCTTAAATCAGTAGTAATCTTGGCTTCATGTCTAGCTAATATAGTTTCTATTTCTTCTTCTTTTGCTTTTTTATCAGAGTTTATAGATGATATTATATCTTCTTTAATTGAATCTATAGAATTGATTTTATCATCAATAGTTTGTGATATTAATTCTGGAATAACTTTCTCAATCTTTTCATCAATATCATTGTTTAACTCTTGTAATATATTAATTTTTTCATCTAATAAGCTTAATTTGTAATCAATATTTTCATTTAGCTTTTCCATAGCTATACTGAATTGTTGTAAAAATGCCTTATTACCTATTGGATTCTTAGGGTCTTGTAAACTTAACTCTTCTGGTGGCATTAAATTTTCCGTACAATACTCTTCTATTTGTTTAATAGTATATCCAGTTGCCTTTAATTTCTTAACCAACAATAAGTTTTCTATATCTGTTTTAGTGAATTTGCTATTTTCTATTTTTAATACAGAGTTTAATGCAAAAACCCAATACCTTATTGTGCTAAGTTTTTCATTTAATAATTTAGAAACTTGAGTGGCATTATAATAAAAAGGTTCACCATTAATATTCTTTTCTTCAAGTGTTTTTTCTAACCTTTCTTTATATTCTTTATATTCCACATCAATAATGTCTTGATTTTCTTGTTCATTATCCATAAAAACCACACCTTTCAACTATATTTTTAAACTAATTTTATTATATTTTATAACTAAAGTAAATGTAAATTAACAAAAATATAATAAAATTAGTTTAGATTTACTTTAGTTAATTTTGTGAATACTTTATATTTACTTTACAATAGAAATATACTACTTTACATTTACTTTAGTTTATAAAATTTTTACTTTATATTTACTTTACTTTATATATGTCATTTTAGTATTTTATAATGTAAATATAATATTTTTGGATACTATTTTGATGATAGTATAGTATTAATATAGTGATATTATGATGTAAGTATAATGATGATATAATGTGAATATAATAATATAAAGAACTAATATAATATTTTTTAAAAGTATTATACTAGTTTATAAAGGTTATAAATAAATAGAAAGATTTTTTAGAAATATTGACTATTATTTAAGATATAGTATAATGAAATTAACAAATATAATAAGGAGGAAGGAATATGTCTTTTAGTAAGATGGATTATAGTATTCTTGGTGCTATTGTTGATGAAGATTCACCTAATAAAAAAGGATTATCTAGGTTAAATGGAACAAGCTATAAAGAGTTGCAAATTAAAACTGGTGCTTCACAATCTAAAATTCAAAAAACTATAACAGAATTTATAAAATTAGGATTTGTAAAACAAGGGATAAATAATGGTAGAAATAAAACCTTTATATTAACACCAGAAGGATATAATGAAATAAAAGATATTCATAAAAGTATAATAGATTTTGAGGAGGATGATGAATAATGGATAGACAAAATTGCTTAATAATTGGTTGTGGTGGTTGTGGTTGTAAACAGTTAGATGAACTTTTAAATATTGACAATAGATATGCTTCATTATTTGTTAATACTAATTTGGCTGAGATGGATATATTAGATAACTATACTGAAAGAAATAGTTTTTATATTCCAAATGCAGATGGAACAGGTAAAGACAGAAATTTAGCTAAAAAATATTTTACAGAAGAACAAGCAAACTTAATTGGTTTACTAAGAAAATTCGCCAATCAACCATATATATATTTATTAGCCTCCGCTGATGGTGGAACTGGAAGTGCTGCTATAATAGCTCTTAGTAAAATAATCAATGTTTTTCTTCCTGAGAAACAAGTTAATATTATATTAACTATACCATCTTTAAATGTTAATAGAAAATCATTAGAAAATACAATAGATACATGGAATGAATTAATATCGTTAAGAACTAAAAAAATAATAAAATCCATTCAATTTATTGATAATAATAAAGAATTTGCTAATAATACAACTAATAAAGAAGCATTGATTAATAAAAAAGCTATGACAATATTTGATAAAAGTTTTGATATGGTAGATGGTGGTATAGATAATTCAGACTTGGAAAAAGCACATAATTATCCAGGATATAAAATAATATTGCCATTAAAAAATATATTTAATAATATAAGTGAAGCTATAATTGATGCTGGAAATGAATCTGTATTTTATTTGCCAGAGATTAATACAAGTAATAGCACCATTTATCAATGTAAACAAATGTTAGGTAGTATTAATGAAGTGTATAATGAAAAAGAATTAAATAAAGTTATAGAATCTTTTGAGTTTTCAAAGATTAATGTAACTGATGATGAATCTATTCTTATGTTATCAGGCTGTAAAATACCTAGGGATATAATAGAGCTGATTAATGAAGCCTTAAAAGAAACTATTGAAAGAGAAAAGAGATTTGATGATAATAATAACGATGATGATTTATTCATTAAAAGAGATAATGTTATTTCAAAAGAAACAATAAATGAAATTTCTTCTGATAATGAAAAATCTAAGAAAAAGAAATCTAAATCAAGAGTATCTAAGGAAGAATTTAAAAGATTATTAAAAGATTTATAAAAATATTATATTTTAAGCTAAAAATGACCTAAAAATTGAATAAATTTAAGCATTTTATCCAAAGAGCTTACGACAATTGATTTATCGTAAGCTCTTTTATTTTTTGTTTTAAAATATGTGTAAAATGGCTTAGTTGTGCGATTTGTTTAGATTTATTAATAGATGAATTATTTTCTTAAAATAGAACAAGGGTTGTTAAGTCGGTTTAATTGGCTTAGTTATGCGATTTATAAGGGTTTAAAGTGCTATTTTAATAATTTTTTTAGGATATATCAATCGAAAGAAATGGCATGGTTGTGCGATTCTTACGAAACGTTCTACGAGTGCGTTTAAAGGTAATTTTAGGATTATGATAGGAAATTATGATTTTTGGAATAATAGTAGGAAAATTGGAATTAAGATGAGATTGATATGATAGTAGGAATAGGTGTTGATATATATATATATATATATATTGTAGCACATATTGGCGTGGAGCGTGGAGATTGATGTGTTTGTGCCTTCCAATTTCTTCCAAAAATAACACAAAATGTAAACATAGCCCCCTTCCTGAAATGGCTTAACTATGCGACTTATAGCGTTTTACATTAATAAAAATACAGTAGAATACTATATTCTAAGGTATTTTTTGATAATTTGAATATATTTGGATAGAATCCAGGAGCATTAAAAAATAAAAGCTGTAGTTATTTATACATTAATAATTCATAGAAATTATGATTAATTGTTTCACGTGAAACAATTTTATTTTTTTCTCGTATTTTCTCGCCCTAAGAAGCAACCCATCTTTCAACACTTATTATCATTTTGATATTATCTAATTTAATATAACTACCACATAATACTACACAACAATACAACCATACAAACGCCTCCATTCATTCAGATAAACATAATGAAAACAATATAACATAGTTTTAAAAACTACATATAATCATACATAACCACTAAAACAACAAATCCTGGCACTTTCTATCATAAATAGTAGTCCTAAATAGGAACACTAAACCTCACTTTTTGCCTTTTAACAAATCAATACTAAAAAGTTTAAATCATTAATAATTTATTATCAAAAACACTTAAATACTTACTAAATTATCAATAAAACCATTAAAATAATATCAATTTTTATAAAGATTTTTAATAAAAAATTAGTCATTATTATTGACGAAAACAACGAAAAGAGGTATAATATAATCAGAGGAAGAGAAGAAAACAAAATAAGTGTCCCTTATAAATAAAGGAGTGGTCAATTATGGCAAACATAAACATTACAAATATTAAAAAGCCTGAAAATTTAACAAATATTAAATTAAAACATTTTATAGTAAAAGTAATTAATAACAACAAAACATTAAGTATCAAAGCAATAAAAAAAATTATAACAAATATATTGAAAGAATTTGTTATAAATGAAATAAAAATTTATTATATAAAACTTAATGTAAGTGGAGTTGGAGAGGTAAAAAGCAACAACGGGTTTAATGTTTGGTTAGATTTTTTTGAATATGATAATAAAGGAAATCTAAATTTTACATTAGATGACTCTATTTATTTAAAGTAAATAATCAGTAATCAGCAAAAAAAAACAGTAACAAACAAATGATAAAAAATAAATAAGTTTGTATTGGCTCGGAAACCTTGCAAGTTGGAGGAACAAACAACAAAAGCTGTAAAACTTGCAATATTGTAATTAATAGCATATAAAGGGTTGCAACCTTAAATTATTAAAAGGAGGAAAACAAAAAATGAAAAAAGTTAAAATTAATCCTAGACCAAAAAGCAAAAAGAAGCCAATATCAGAAAAGATAAAAGGCATTAAAACAAATAAAGGAGTCATAAAACTAAATGACATGATTATAATTTCTGCAAAAGATGACTTTGAATAAACAATTAGTCATTAAAAATTTATATCAGCAAACAAACAACAAAAACAGTAAAGGAGGTTCAAGGGTTGTGAACCTCCAGAAATAAAAAAAAGGAGTGTAATATATTATGAAACTAACAGAAAAATTAGAAAACTTAAAAATCCAAAGTCCAGAACATTTTTATAAAGCTAAAAAATTCATAGAACAACTTCCAAACTTCTTTAAAGGAAGCTTAAAAGAATGGTCAGAGTTTTTAAATAGCATAAACGGAAAATACTTTTACACTGGTTTTCATTTCATTAGTCAAAATGAAATAGCTGTAGAGCTATTCATGGACAAATATAACAAAGAAAGCAATTCTTATGAAGTAGTAGCAACAAAATATATCAAATTTGTCAATTCAGAAAAAGAGCCATGTAACAACTTAGATAGATTTAGCGTAGGGCTTTTCTATGACAATGAACAAGAAGAGTATTTTATAGCTACATACAAAAGAAACTTTAAAGCTTTCTGGAATATCTTTGATGATAACTCTTGTTATTCTTCTTGTGCTCCTATTAGATATGGA
>ERZ779729.1534-NODE-1534-length-16251-cov-3.297172_pt1 | contig 16251 bp, 12 predicted proteins | sample MGYA00511072_ERZ779729 | MGnify/ENA primary metagenome ERZ779729 (study PRJEB29588, sample SAMEA2156675) | human gut metagenome | biome: human gut; feature: human-associated habitat; material: faeces | place: Denmark | collected 2008/2010 ...
TTTCTTCCGATCGGCAATCTTCCTCAGAGTTGAGATTCACGAATGCCACCGCATCATCAAAATCAACCTGCTGAGCGCCAACAGCGCGAAGCGCCCCGCCCAAACGTTGCCCATCGCGCGCAAGATAGCGCGCAATGGCCGGCAGCGTCGAGACATGCAAAAGTGCGAAAGCCGGCTGCGGCCGCCCGCCGGCGAAAGCAAAAAACGCGCTGGACGCTGAGCCTCGGTCTGAAGCCTCCCTTTGCGCAGCAGCAAACTGGAGCAGCAGCGTTCGCGGAGCTCGGGGCGCATCGCAGGGCGCCGTCAGAACCCACTCGCAATCAGGAAGGTGCAAAAGTGAAAATGCTGCAAGCGCGCCGAGCGGCCCTGGAAAGTCAGTCCCAACATCCGGCAATACTGCATCAGTCATGCCGGCAAACTCATCTAGATCCCGATTGGCGGAAATAATGACTCTCGAACACTGCGCTCGAAGCGTGTCGAGCACATGATCAATAAGCCGACGTCCTTCAAAGCAAGCGAACGCCTTGTTGATCCCGCCCATGCGCGTCGCTTTGCCGCCGGCGTAAATCAAGCCAACCGTATTGCTGCTGCATGCATCAACGAGTCCTTTCATCGCATCGACGCTCCTATCCATAATCGCGGCGCTCAGGCTATTCTTTCCTCATTCGACGCGGCCGCGTCAACGTATCTTTTCCTTTGAGGTTGCCCCATGGCGGCGAGTCTTTCGGTCAGTGAAGTTTATGAAATTATCTCCAATACGGTTGTTCCTTCAGGTGAAACGATCGAACTGCCGCTCGATCAGTCTCTTGGGCATTTCTTAGCCGAAGACATTGCCAGCCCCACGCCCGTTCCGGCTTTCACCAACTCCGCCATGGACGGTTACGCCTTCAGCAGCACCGTCCTTTCGAGCGCTTCGCCAATTCGGCTTCCTGTTCTCGGCGCTGCATTTGCCGGAACACCATCGAATGCAGCTACACCAAGCAGCGCTGCGATCAAAGTGACAACGGGCGCCTGCGTCCCTGATGCCTACGACACCGTTATTCCGTATGAAAAAGTAAATGCTTTCGAAGTCGACGGCTGTCCGCATATTGAGTTCAATGCGTTCGACATCAAGCCGAAAGCCAACGTGCGCCTTCGCGGTGAAGAAATAAAGGCAGGGGCCGTTGTACTGAGTGCAGGCACGCGACTCAGCGCAGCAGAAATCGGCCTGGCGGCTGCCCTTGGACGTTCGCACCTCAAATGCCGGCGCATTCGCGCAGCTGTTTTTGCTACCGGCGACGAATTGACCGAACCTGGCAAGCCGCTTCGCGCCGGCGCCATCTACGATGTCAATTCACATCTGATTGAAGCATCGCTTCGGCAGTGGGGCGTAGAAGTCCGCAATCTCGGTATTCTCCCTGATGACCCCGATTGTCAGCGAAGCGCTATTCATAATGCGCTTCATGACTGCGACTTTCTCATCACGTCCGGCGGCGTCGGCGAAAGCGAGAAAGACTTTACGACTCGAGTGCTCGCAGAATGCGGCGATGTGTCTCACTACTTCATCCGCATGCGCCCCGGGAAGCCTTTTTCTTTCGGAACCCTCAAGGGAAATGCGCGCACAACTTACTTTTTCGCGCTTCCAGGCAACCCAGTAGCCGCCGCGATGTCCGCCAAGCTTTTTCTGCGTGAAGCGGTGCATCTCGCAGCAGGCACGCATGCGCCGCTCGAGCGGCTTTCTGCTCGTGCTGCAACTGCTGTCAAGGGCCGATTAGGAAGAACGGATTTTGTCCGCGGAATAATTGCGTTCGCCGACGGCGAGTATCGATTCCGTCCGGCGTCTTCTCAAAGCTCTGCGATGCTGACTTCGCTCGTCGGCATGAATGCCATAGCAGTCTTCAATGAAGATTCAGCCGGTGCCGAGGCCAATGAGATCATCGACGTGCTCAGAATGCCCGAGTAGGCAACGATCTCCGTCCGACAGCCGCAGCGCAGAGCGTTATCTGCAGGATCCAGGCTGAGAGCTTTAACGGGCGGCGCCGGAGCTGGACGCGCCGCCTTTGCCTGCCTTGCCCTTGCGGGCTCGGCTGAAACGCTCGAAGCGATTTCGCCGATTGTTCTTTTTGGCCTTCTTGTAATCTTCTGCCCTTGGCTTCCAGCGGCCGCCTGGCGCGAGCTTTGCAATTTCCCGACCGATAGCTGCCTCGTGTTCTGCAATTGTCGCTTCAGGTGCCAGACCGATGACACGCGTCGGCAATTTGGCAGGCCGCTCCGCCGGCAGATGAACTACAGCGACTATGGGCAAATTCTCCCGAGCGGCAAAGGAGCCGCTTTCGCGAGAAACGGTTGTCGCTAAAACCGGCTGGCCAGCTTCTCTTGAGACACCGCCGTCCAGAACGATTTCATCTCGACTCGCCCATGCGAATGCAGCCTGAAGCGCTGCTGCCTCTCGCGGATCCAATTGCGCAGGGACAATGACTTCGCCCTTGAGATTGACGATCCCTCGGTAGCCGACGCCACGGACCGTCATGCCGAGATGAGAGCCGTAAACTCGATCTTCGTGCTGATGCCCGTGAAAGCACCAACGGACTCTAAGGCTTTTGCCCAGTCTGTCCAAGGCCGGAAAGCCTTTGCGGTGGCACCCAGGCGCCTCATGCGTGACAAGAATGTCCGCCGTCAGGTGCATCAAATTGTTGTACACCGACGGAAATATCGTCGAGCGGTGCCGTCTTGGAAGTCCGCCCCGCCAAACATTGCTCGGTCCCATTCTGCGGATAAAGGTTGCCGGACAAAAATAGTTGGGCGTCCCGTCAGGCATCCAAATCTGACCGCGAAAAACGCCGCCGAGCCCTGCAATGCGCAACCCAGCTACATTGGCGACGCGCCCATGCAGATTGTGGTTGGCGAGCCTGCTGCGCCAAAGGCGATCATAGATTTCATCGGAATCTGTGTCGTGATTGCCTGGAATCCACCAAATTTCCGTGTACTTGAGCGCTTCCGCCAAAACCTCTTCGAGCGGCGCTGGCGGCTGAAGATCACCGAGAATAATCATCGCGTCGGGCTTGTATTCCCGTGCGGCCTCGTTGATGTGATCAAAAGAGCCGTGCGGATCCCCACAAAAGAAAATGTTGGGGAGCTTGCGAGGACGCGCAGACCGATGATGCCGTCTCGGCCGACGTCTCCTTTTCTGGCTAGCGACAGGCGACTCTTGATCCATATCCCGATCTCGCTCGACGTTTGTTTTTGAATCGTGCCGCTCAGGCTTTTTTGCCAAAATCGTAGAGGCCGACGATTTTCAACGCCTCTGAAGCCACCAAAGTCTTCAGTTTTTCGGGCGCCTTCACTTCAATGCCGGCACCCCAGCGAAGAATTTCACCCACAAGCTCGGTCGGGTTGCTGTAAGGCACAAAAAGCTCCGCGCTGCCGTCTTCGTTGGGCTCCACTCTCTGATCGACATGCCAGCCTTCACGAAGCACATAGCTCACTCGATCGACAGGCAGATGGATTTGCGCTTCCTGAAGCTCCTTGCCGTGAAAGATGCCGTAGCCGGCATCAAGTTCGCGCTTGACCTTTTCCAAAGAGTAGCGAATGACGCTGTCCTCAAGAACCGATGCGGATTCGATGTTTTCAATGAGGAAGGTTCGCAGGCCTTCGCTCAAGTGGCAGTACGCATCTACATACCAACGATTCTTATAGTGCACAAGCCGCAGCGGTGAGATATCTCGCAATGTTGTCTCGCCGCGGCTGTTCGTGAAATACTCAATGCGCACGCGCCGCCGCTCGCAAAGCGCGACGCCGATGGTTTCGAATGCCGGCGGCTCGCTGAAGGGCACCTGCGTGTTCACAATCTTCACCCTTCGGAGCAGCTCTTTGGGATCGATGTCGCCGAGGCAAAGCAGATTGCTCACGCGTGCGCGCAGAGGCTCAAGCTCCTGAAAAATAGCCGACTGCTTATCTTCAGAAAGCTGGCCGAGCAAATCAATCGTCGAAGCCAGAACATAAAGCTCCTGCGAGGAATACCACTGCTTGCGGCTCAGCCGCTCCGCCTCTGGCTGATGATTCTTGCGAGGGCGCCCAATAAGCTGCCGGGGCTTCTTCTCAACGGCTTCGTAGTAGTAGCCGCCACGCATCTTCGAATAACGAATCGGTGCGCCAAGCTGCTCGCGCATGTAGTGCAGATCACGCTTGATCGTTGGAGAGCTGACCTGCAGAACGCTTTGTATCTCGGCGAATGTAACGAGCCCCTTTTCGCTCAGAAGACGATCGATGATAAGTCTGCGCATGCTGCTCTTCATGGGATTACGGCTCCAGTTGTTTGGCATTTGTGCCATTGAAGACTTTTGCTTTCCGTCTGTTCGCTTCGCGCTACCGGTCTGCAATGACTAAAAAGCGCCGCCCTGTAGGGCAGCGTCCAAGCTTGTATTGATTGTATCGGTATTTGAGCCTCTTAGCGCATGACCGCTATTCCGATTACAAAGCCTCGGGTCTGTCGCAAATTTCGACTTCACCCGCTCGCAATGCCAGACATGTCGTTCACATCGACACCTGCAGGCGGCTCAAATGTAAACATCGATGCGTCGGGCATTTCAAGCTTAAACGACTCAAAAGCGTAGCGAGTGCGCTGCCCAAAAAGATCGCAGAGCGTCATTTCGAGCGGCTCACCATCGGCTGAAAAAACTATTTCAACTGACTCAAAGCCGCTTTCGACTTTCGGCACTGCCTTAACTGCCGTCTGATCATTTCCGCGCGTCTCGGCCGAAAGCGTCCAGTCTTTTTCAAGGTTGTCGCCGCCGAAAAGAATCGCTGCCGGCGTCTGAGGAAGCGTTCCGTCCACCGGCTTTATCGTGACCTGCATCAAGTCCTCGTCGTAAATCCAAAGCTTTTTGCCGTCGCAGACAATCGTCTGTGCGTATGGCTTGGTGTACGTCCAGCGAAAGCGCCCGGGGCGCGAAAAAGCAAATTCCCCTTCTGCCGTGCTTTTCTGCTTGCCATCTTTGCCATAGACCGTTTCCTTAAAACGTCCGACCGCTCCCTTCGCCTTGCTTAGAAATACCTGAAGCACCTCAACGGAAGCAGATGCTTGAGCAGTTTTGGGCTTCCCAGCAAACGCTGCACAAACAGCTGCAGAAAAAAATCCCATCACAAGGCGGCGTCGCTTGATGCAAATGTGTTCTTCCATGCAATAACCTCGATTCCTCAATCGTTTGTCGGCACCAAAATGGTTCGTTTGCCGCTCGCTGCCGCTTTACTCACAATCCCGGCATCCTCCATCGCCTCAAGAAGATTAGCCGCTCGGTTGTAGCCAATGCCGAGGTGCCGCTGCACGAAGGAAATCGACGCCCGCTTCTCCGAAAGAACGATCGCAACGGCTTGATCGTAGAGCGGATCAGATTCTCCAGAACGTCTTCCATTGCCATCCGAGCCAATTTCAGCTGCAGGTTCGGCAGCTTCAGTCACTGCCTCAACATAAGACGGGGAGCCGTACTTTTTCAGCTCTTCGGACACGCGGAGAACTTCTCCGTCGTCGACGAAGCAGCCTTGTATGCGCGTAGCGCCTGAATCACCCGGCCGGTGCAAAAGCATGTCGCCATACCCAAGAAGCTGCTCTGCACCCGATTCGCCGAGAATGACCCGGCTGTCTGTCGAAGATGCGACCTGGAAGGAGATGCGTGTCGGCACATTCGCCTTGATAAGCGAAGTGACGACGTCGACCGATGGGCGCTGCGTCGCCAAAATGAGGTGAATGCCTGCCGCTCGAGCCTTTTGCGTCAAGCGGGTAATCTCGCCCTCCACTTCCTTGCGGTTGGTGAGCATCAAGTCAGCCAATTCATCCACGACGCAGACAATGTAAGGCCACGGCGCAAGCGTGCCCGCATTCGGATCTGCCGGCGCTGCCATTGGATCACGTATCGGCTCGCCTTTGTCAATGGCTGCCTGAACTTTTTCGTTGTAGCTCGTAAAGTGGCGCACGCCCACTTTGGACATCACCGCGTAGCGGTTGTCCATTTCTCTGGTCAGCCACTTGAGCGCGCTCGCCGCCTTGTTCATGTCCGTCACTACCGGACAAAGCAGGTGGGGGATGCCGTTGTAGAGCGAGAATTCGAGCATCTTCGGATCGATCAGCACAAGGCGGAGCCGGCTCGGATCATTGCGGAAGAGCATCGAGAGAATCATGGCATTGATGCCCACGGATTTCCCTGATCCCGTCGTTCCGGCAACGAGCAGATGCGGCGTTTTCGCCAGGTCCATCACGAAGGGCTTCCCTGCAATATCCTTGCCGATGGCAAGCGTAAGCGCTGACTTGCTCCGCTCATACACATCGCTCTTCAGTATTTCCTTGAGCCGCACCACCTGGCGCACGGGATTCGGAACTTCAAGTCCGATATAGCTGGTGCCCGGAATGCTGAGAACGATTCGAACGGCCTGAACCCCAAGTGCTCGGCGCAGGTCGTCGCGAATATTTTCAATCTGCGCCCCCTTGACGCCGGGGCCAGGTTCAAGCCAGTACTGCGTAATGACCGGACCGGGCTGCGCGCTCATGACTGCGGCGTCAATGTTGTAGCTCTTAAGCTTCGAAACAATCAGCCGGCTCGTCATGCCGATGGTTTCTTCGTCGGCTGCGGACGAAACGGGCTGCGGATCGTCCAGAAGCGACAGACTTGGTCTCGGACTGGCATCGCGCCGAGGCATCGCTGAAAGAATTTCATCGGTAAAAAGCGTGTTGCTCTTTTCAACCTCTTCAACGCGCGGCTTGATAATTCGAAGCGGCTGAGGCTTGTCGCCCCGTCCGCCATTGAGGTCGATCACGCGCTCGAGCATGCCGTCTTCCGTCACGCGCGCCGCATTTTCCTCCTGATTGATTTGAGACTCGAGCGCTTGCGCCTGCGCCGCAGACGGCGTCTTGGAAAAAAGCGAGAACAGCTTTTCATCGATAAATTTGCCGACTCGCTCCGCTACATCGGTCCACGCAAAATCCATCAGCAATGAAATGCCGATAAGCATCATGACAAAGAAGACCACCGTTGCAAGCCCAAGCCCGATGTAGTGCTCGAGAGCAAAGCCGACCACATCGCCCAGCACGCCGCCGGAATCCGCTGGCAGAATTCCGCCAAAGCGCTGCAGCCTGAGCGCTTCAAGACCGGCAGAGCCGACAAGCAGCGTCATGAAGCCTAGCCCCGCACTGAGTTTCGGCGGATTAATGCGGTCCGGAATGATTTCGCCCCGATGCCGGCGAACAAGCGAACGAACGGCAAAGTAAGCCACCATCACCAAACCGAGCACAAACCACCAAGCTGAAAGGCCGAAAACGCCGAGCATCAAATCGGCTGTCCACGCGCCCCAGAGACCGCAGTAATTCGTTGCATTGCTCTGCGTGCTGACGGAAAAGGAAGGATCGTCCGGCGAATAGCTGCCGAGCGCAAGCGCGAGAATGATTGCTGCCGGTACGGAAAGCATCCAGCTGCGCTCCCAGAGGAACCGAACGCCCGAAACGATCCATGCGCAGAGCTTCGCACGCAATGCAGCGCGAGCGGCTCTGCGGCGCGAGCGCCTTTCCTCTCGGTCAAGCTCGAAGGCATCGTCAATGCGCTTTGAGGATTTCTGCTGTTTTGCGTTTTTTTTTGCCATTGCGGAATCTGGAATAAAAGGCGAAGACGAACCGCGCAGCCTTCTGCACAATGCCTTGTCGCCCTCGGTTGTCGCACCTGCGTCTTCAGTCGGATCCGCTTATTGTAGAAGCACTATGAAACGAGCGACCCGAAGCTCAGGGCACCGTCTGCCGCAGCCGTCTTAGCGCCGCCTCGATTTGCTTTCATTTCCCCCATCTGTCCGATGCGCTCGCCTACCTATAATGAGCGAACGCCAAACGGAATCAGGCAGCGCCGGCGCTGGGCTCCTGCCCGCATCGAGTCGCCTGTCCTGCTCAAACGGAGTTATTCATGTCGAACATCAAGCACGCTCCCGTGATTATTCTCGGCTCTGGTCCCGCCGGTTGGACGGCTGCTGTTTATGCGGCCCGAGCCAATCTTCATCCGCTTCTCATCACCGGCATGGAGTCAGGCGGACAGCTTATGACCACAAGCGAGGTCGACAACTGGCCGAGCGCGGTTGAAGGCATTCAGGGCCCCGAACTCATGGACAGAATGCAGAAGCACGCCGAGCGCTTCGGCACAGAAGTCGCCTTTGATCTAGTAACGGCTGTCGATCTATCGAAGCGGCCATTTACCCTTCAGGGCGACATGGGCGGCACCTATACCTGCGACGCACTCATCGTAGCGACGGGCGCATCCGCACAGTATCTGGGTCTGCCTTCCGAAGAAGCGTACAAAGGCAAGGGCGTTTCCGCCTGCGCCACGTGCGACGGCTTCTTCTACCGCGGCAAACAAGTGGCCGTTGTTGGCGGCGGCAATGCCGCGCTTGAAGAAGCACTTTATCTTTCGAACATTGCCGCCAAAGTCACGCTTATCCATCGTCGAGACAAATTCCGCGCAGAGCCCATTATGGTCGACCGCCTGATGGAAGCCGTGGCTGCCGGCAAGATCGAACTTGCCCTGCACCGAACGGTGGGCGAAGTGCTCGGCGACGGCAAAGCCGTCACCGGATTGCGACTCGAAAGCACGAAGGCCGAAGCACCAGTTGAAATCGCCGTAGACGGTCTCTTCGTCGCTATTGGACACAAGCCCAACACGGAGATCTTCAAGGGACAGCTGGCGCTCGACAACGGCTACATCGTGACAGCAGGCTCTCGCACGCATGCCGCTACAGCTACGAATATCGAAGGCGTTTTCGCCGCCGGCGACGTTCAAGACCAGAACTATCGCCAGGCCGTGACCTCCGCTGCTACCGGATGCATGGCTGCGCTTGACGCGCAGCGCTTCCTTGAAGCGCAGGCGCTTGCCGGTTAGTTCGCCATTCAAGGCGCCGCATGATAAGAATGCGGCGCTTTTATTTCGTCTCAGCTAAACAAAAGCAAATGCCTACTTACAAATCTCTGGCTGATCTCAAGCGCTACAGCAAAGACATGAAAGCTCGAGCCAAAGCTGAAGAAGCCGCGCGAGCAGAACAAGCCGCCAAAGATGCCCGCTCAAGAGAAGGCGCTGCATTCTTCAAGCACGCCATGGCCGAGCTTGGCGTAGAGCGGCTTGAAGACAAAAGCCGCCGCGTCGAACACAAGCGTCCGCCGGCGCCCCCGACGACCCGCCAGCGCGACATTGAAAAGCAGAAAGTGCTCGAAGATTCGCTCTCAGAGCAATATGACCCGATCAACTTTCTCGAGAGCGATGACGGCATGCTCTTTCGACGTCCCAACGTATCGCCCGACATTCCGAGAAAGCTCTTTCGCGGCGAATGGACTGTGCAAGCCCATATCGATCTGCATGGCTTATTCGTCGATGAGGCGCGCGAAGCCGTCGCCAATTTTTTGCGGGAATCCCGCATTCGCGGCTTTCGCTGTCTTCGCATCGTCCATGGCAAGGGCTACAACTCCATCGGCGGCCAAAGCATTCTCAAGGAAATGGTTCGCCGCTGGCTCAAGCAGCGCGACGAAGTCATGGCTTTTGTCCAGGCGCCGCCCAATGACGGAGACTCTGGCGCCGTCATTGTTCTGCTGAAACCGCAACAACGCATGTAAACTAGCTATCTACAAGAATTTTACGCGTTTTTGCGTATATTATTTTCAAATTTTGTTCCCGGGAATGCCGATGATCTCGCTCAATTGTGGATCATCGGTATTTTTTCATCGAAGGATAATCGTTTTCCCGTAGGATGCTATGCGTAGCTCTTATCTGCTTGTTAAGATACCGCCGTCCGCAAATAAAGCGAGGCGTCAAAGCAGGCTTGGAGCTGCCTGCCCGCGCATTCCGCTGAGCAAACATCGGTTGCGCAGCGTCCTCTCTTCATTGGCTGACTCATCCGAAGTGGCCCTCCGGATGGCCGGTCAAGCCTCACGAAAGATGACCACCGCACGAACCGACAGGTTCGTACGGCTTTCAGAGGCGGCCGCCGGCAATCAACGATTCTGCCGATGCTCCTCTTTCTGGCAGGATTGCAGACCATTGAACTCGGGTGAAAGGCGAGTTCGAAAAGTCAACCATCAGCCATGTTCACAGGTGTGCTTCTCGGCGTAGCTGCCGGCGCGCTTTGGGGATTGATTTACATCGCGCCGCTCCTGCTTCCTCAATACAACCCAGTTTTAGTCGCTCTCGGGCGCTTTGTTGCCTTCGGCATCGTTTCCCTTCCCTTCCTCTGGATTCTGCGCAAGGACATCAAAAAGTTCAGCCGCAGCGAAATCTTTGACGCATTCAAGCTGCCGCTTGTCGGCAATCTTGTCTTCTACTGTCTGCTCACGATGTGCATCCGCTTGGCGGGCGCACCGCTTGCCGGCATGTTCATGGCGGTTATTCCCGTGTTGGTCGCTATTGTTTCCAACTGCCGCTATGCCCGTGAGGGCCGCGCTGTTCCTTGGCGCAACGTTTTGCCGCCCTTGGCCATCATCTTTGCCGGTCTCGTTCTTGCCAACTGGTCGGAATTTGCCCGCATTGCTGAATCAAGCGCCAACGGCAGCCTCAACTTCTGGATCGGCGCAGCGCTCGGTTCAGCTGCAGTAGCCGCATGGACCTGGTTTTCGATCGAAAACGGCGAATGGCTTCTGCGCCATCCGCAGCACAGCGCCAACGCTTGGACCGCACTCCAGGGCGTAACTATTCTGCCGACGGCTGGCGCTCTTTTTGCCTTGCTCGCCTGGCCCGTTGGGCTGATGGATACGAGCGCGAGCTTTCTGGGCGAAACACCCCTTTATTTCCTTGGCGTTGTCTTCATGGTGGGACTGCTCTGCTCCTGGATTGCCATGATCTGCTGGAATCAAATGAGTCAGCGCCTGCCTTCGGCGCTCGGCGGCCAGCTCATCGTCTTCGAATCAATCTTTGCTGTGATTTACGCACTGATTTACCGTGGCGAAATGCCAACCTGGACAATGATTGTCGGCTTCACGATTCTGCTCATCGGCGTGCGCGGTTCACTCAAGGCCTTCCGTGAGCCGCTCGACAAAACTCGCATGCCTAGGCCAGCATCAGCAGTTCGCGTGCAGACCGTGCAGGCCTTTGAGAATAAGCTCGCTATCAATCGGAGCCGTAAAGCCAGCCCTGCATCTTAAAGATGCGCATTTGGTCAATATCAAAAAAGCCGGCGCTTGCGCCGGCTTTTTTGTCAAGCAAACACTGATCCGCAGTCAAACCGCGGCTTCACCCGTTTCGCCCGTACGGATGCGGATAACCTGCTCGACATCGAATACGAAAATTTTGCCGTCGCCGATCTTTCCCGTGTAGGCCGCATTCCGTATGGCCTCAACAGCTGTCTCCAACAGGTCATCTGCGACAACCGTCTCAATCTTCACTTTGGGCAGAAAATCGACGACATATTCCGCCCCTCGATAGAGCTCCGTATGTCCTTTCTGTCGGCCGAAGCCCTTTACTTCCGTTACAGTCAGGCCGTTGACGCCGATTTCGGAAAGCGCCTCTCGAACATCATCGAGTTTGAAGGGCTTGATGACGGCGGAAATCTGCTTCATGACGATCTCTTCTAAGGCTGCCGGAAAAGCGGCCGGCTTATTGATGACTACTGAACCGCCCACTGCTTTTCAAAAGATGGACGATGATCCGGAGAACGGTTTTGTTCTCTTTTTCGTATCTAATCGGTATGAGACCTGAAACTTTGTACCGCAATAGGCAGCCTTTTTAGATTTCAAGTCGATTGAGCTGCCATTTGCAGCTGAATACCTTTAGAGCAATATTGCAATTGGCAATTATAGGCGCTCGCATAACGCCGGACAGAATTCGCACCGGCATGCACAAGCGTTTTGTCTGCACCGCTGCTGGCCTCACGCAGTGTGCAGAGGCTCAAAAACCATATAAAAAAGCCGGAGCTTCAAACTCCGGCCTCTTTTAGAATGGCAACCGATTACTTGTCAGCGGCAACCTTCTTGACAGGCTTGGGCGCCTTCTTAGCATCATCAGCCTTCGGTGCAGGCGTACCGACGCGGTATTCGTAAAGCGAAACATCCTTCACTCGAACGCCGAACTTCGAGTCGTTGTTCGGGCTGTGCTACACATCACGCTTCTGACGCCAAGCGTTGATGAACGCCACAACGTTGTTGGGCATGTTGGGCGAGTCCGTCACTTCATTGATCGTGAAAGTCTGACCGCCAACGAGGTAAACCTGGAGCTGGTGAACGAAGGGCCCCTTCGGCGCCGCCTGCTCCTGAGCCTTGTTCTGATCTTTCTCTTCAGCCATTTTGAACATCCTTTAGCTTTAAGGGCATAGGGGGGCCGCTGCGCTTTCCTGTTATCTGAAAGCAGAGGGCCAATCTGAATCTTCTGAACCTGTTCAGGCGGCAAAACTGCCGCCTTCATTCGTTCAGCGGAGGAACAGCATTTTATCACGCGATCATTATTGATTCATGGAAAAGATCGCTTTCCCTCCTTGAATTGGTATAGGGTTTCCACTACCCCACAGAGAGACTTGCAGCCATGCCTGTCGCCAGCGTTTCTGCAAATGCGGGGTCGTCTGCCTCCACCATGATTCGAAGAAGAGGCTCCGTGCCTGATGGACGCACAAGCACGCGGCCACGCCCCTCGACTGCAGCCCGCGCTTCTTTTACCGCAGCGGCAAACCGCTCATCTCCCTGCCAATCGTAACCCTTGGGAATGCGCTTGTTGACAAGCGTCTGCGGAAGCATGTGCAGATCTGCCGTGAGCTCGGCAAGCGTTTTCTGTGTACGGCGCATGGCGCAGAGAACCTGCAGCGCGCTGACAATCCCGTCGCCGGTCGTTTGACGATCCAGCGCCAGGAGATGTCCCGAGCTTTCGCCGCCGAAATTCCAGCCTTTTTCGAGCAGCTTTTCAAGCACATAACGGTCGCCGACCTTTGCTCTTTCAAAGCCCACGCCAAGCTCGCCCAGCCGCTTTTCAAGGGCATAGTTCGTCATGAGCGTGCCGACGACGCCTTCAACTTTGCCGCCGACGGCCATGCGATCCCGCGCCATGACGTAAAGCAGCTCGTCGCCGTTGTAGACCCTGCCGCATGCGTCAGCCATGATGAGACGATCCGCATCGCCGTCGAGACTGATTCCGACATCGCAGCCGGCAGCGGCTGTCCAATCGGAAAGATGTTCCGTATGCGTCGCGCCTACCCCATCGTTGATGTTGAAGCCATCGGGCTGTGCTCCCGTCACGGAGACGTCTGCGCCAAGCTCGTGAAAAACATCGGGCGCAACGTGGTAGGCCGCGCCGTTGGCACAGTCGACGAAAATGCGCATCCCTTTCAGATCAATTGCATTGTCGATAGTGGATTTGCAGAACTCAATGTAACGGCCGCTCGCGTCGGACAATCGACGCGCTTTGCCGAGCTCGGCCGACGGCACGCAGTCGAAGCCTCTGTCTATCTCCGCTTCGATTTCGAGTTCGAGCGCATCGGGGAATTTTTGCCCGTAAGCGGAAAAAAACTTGATGCCGTTGTCGTCGTAGGGATTGTGGCTCGCCGAGATGACCACGCCAGCGTCAAGCCGCTGAGCGCGCGTGAGATACGCTATGGCGGGAGTCGGAATAGGCCCGCACAGCACGACGTCAACGCCTGCGCTTGAAAAGCCCGCCTGAAGCGCGGCTTCCAGCATATAGCCGGAAACGCGCGTGTCCTTTCCGATCAGCACCGCCGCATGCCCATTCGGATTGCGACGCTTCAGCACGCGTCCGGCCGCCTGTCCGAGCTTCAATACGAAATCCGGAGTAATGGGCGAAACACCGACCTTGCCGCGCACGCCGTCTGTGCCGAAGTAACGTCGAGACATAAGTTCTCCTTTTATTTTGTTTTTGGCCGCCGATCTTAGCCAAAATGATCGGCTTGCCCCTTATCGATACTTTACGCCACCCCAGCCGCTTCGAGCCGCCGAAGCATCGTCCAGACACGAAGCGAATCAACCGCCCCTGCCACATCGTGCACGCGAAGTATTCTTGCGCCTCGGTCTGCCGCAAAAAGCGCTGCGGCCGTGCTCGCCGCATCGCGCTCGTCCGGCCGCGTTTCTCTTGCGAGCAGCTTTCCTATCGATCCTTTTCTTGAAACAGCAGTCATGACAGGCCTGCCGGCAAGAGCCCCCAGCCTGCGCGTTTCTGCCAGCAGGCGCCAGGTCTGATCCGCTGTTTTTCCGAAACCGCACCCGGGATCCCAAACAATTCGGCGCAAATCCGCCCCACTGCCGCAGAGCAGCGCCGTACGCGCAGCAAGGTAGTCCGCCACGTCCTCCAAGGGATGAAGGGAGCCCACAATTCTGCTTCGATGCATGACAACAAGCCCGCACCCGGTTGCAACGGCCGCTTCGGCTGCGCCAGGACGCTCGAAGCCTCGTACGTCATTAAGTATGGCAGCGCCAGCGTCAGCGGCTTCGCGCATGATCTCCGGCTTGGATGTATCCACAGAAACCGTCATGCCGCGCGAGACCAGTTCCGCCACTACAGGAAGAACGCGGCGCCGCTCCTCTTCCAACGACACGCAGTTCTCATCAAAGCCCGGGCGCGTCGACTCGCCGCCGACGTCGATGATGTCTGCGCCGTCGGCACGCATTTTTTCTGCCCAGACCACCGCTTTGCGGAGAGTGTCATGAACCCCGCCATCGGAAAAAGAATCCGGCGTCACATTGAGAATGCCCATCACGAGAACGCGATCCTCAAGGTCGTAGTGCGTTCCTCGGCAGAGCCAGAAGTTTTTTTGCGTCATAACAAAAAGCCGCCGCACTTCTCTTTGCAGAAAAATGCAGCGGCCCGATACAGATGTTGTCAGCTGGCAGATTCAGCGGCGATCGTCGGACCGATTCGACGACTGGCTCGGCTCTGACGACTCAGACGAGGCTGAAGCACCTTCTTCGCCGGCCTTTTCTTGGCCTTTATCGCTCTTGTCGTCCGCGTGCTCTTCTTCATCAGGCTTGAAAGGATCAAGCGGATCAACAGGCTGAAGCGGCTCATGCGCCTGATCTTTCCCGTCGGCGCCTGATGCATCCGCATCATCCAGAGGCACTACAGGCGAGGGCGGTTCAAGCGGCTTGCCGGCCATAATCGCGGCGATCTGTTCAGCATTGATCGTTTCTCGTTCAAGCAGCGCCTGCGCCATCGCTTCCATTTTGTCGCGATTCTCCTCGATGATTTTGCGCGCGCATGCGTACTGCTCATCAATGATGCGGCGGATTTCCGCATCAACAGCCTGCATCGTATGTTCGGAAACATGCGTGGTCTTCGTCACGGAACGGCCCAGGAAGACCTCCCCTTCGTTCTCGGCATAGACCATGGGACCCATGCGTTCGCTCATGCCGTAGCGCGTGACCATGTCGCGAGCAAGCTGCGTGGCACGCTCAAAGTCGTTTGACGCCCCGGTCGTCATCTGATGCATAAAGATCTCTTCGGCAATGCGGCCGCCAAAAAGAATTGCGATGCGGGTGAGGATGTACTGCTTGTTGTAGCAGTAGTGATCCATCTCAGGGAGCTGCATCGTCAGGCCGAGCGCCCGGCCGCGGGGCACAATCGTGACCTTGTGCACCGGATCGCTCTGAGGCATCAGCCAGGCAACAACAGCATGCCCAGACTCGTGATAGGCCGTATTTCGGCGCTCGTCCTCGGTCATCACCATGCCGCGGCGCTCGCTGCCCATCATGATCTTGTCCTTCGCGTTTTCGAAGTCGATCATCATCACGACGCGTCCATTGCGACGCGCGGCAAATAGCGCTGCTTCGTTCACGAGGTTGGCGAGATCGGCGCCGGAGAACCCCGGCGTGCCGCGGGCAATCACGGATGCGTCTATATCAGGCCCCACCGGAATCTTACGCATGTGAACGGCAAGAATTTGCTCGCGCCCTCGAATATCCGGCAGCGGCACAACAACCTGACGGTCGAAGCGGCCCGGACGCAGAAGCGCCGGGTCGAGCACGTCGGGACGGTTGGTCGCAGCGATGACGATCACATTCGCACCCGTGTCGAAGCCGTCCATTTCAACGAGCATCTGATTGAGCGTCTGCTCGCGTTCGTCATTGCCGCCGCCCAAGCCGGCGCCGCGTTGACGACCAACAGCATCGATTTCATCAATGAAGATGATGCAAGGCGCATTCTTCTTGGCGGTTTCGAACATATCGCGCACGCGGGCGGCACCCACGCCGACGAACATTTCCACGAAGTCGGAGCCCGAAATCGTGAAGAACGGCACCCCCGCCTCACCGGCAATTGCCTTGGCGAGAAGCGTCTT
>ERZ779729.1541-NODE-1541-length-16201-cov-3.590673_pt1 | contig 16201 bp, 19 predicted proteins | sample MGYA00511072_ERZ779729 | MGnify/ENA primary metagenome ERZ779729 (study PRJEB29588, sample SAMEA2156675) | human gut metagenome | biome: human gut; feature: human-associated habitat; material: faeces | place: Denmark | collected 2008/2010 ...
AAAGAGTGTCCCGTCCGGGGCTTCGTTCGTATACCGGCGTAGAAAAGATGCCTAAAGTGCTCAACGGTATCGGTACGGTAATTCTTACCACCAACAAAGGCATTATGACGGGCAAACAGGCAAAAGCACAGAACGTAGGCGGCGAAGTGCTTTGCTACGTCTGGTAAAGGAGGGCAGTAGGTATGTCGAGAATCGGTAAAATGCCTGTGGCGCTTCCTCAGGGCGTAACGGTAGAATTTAAAGACGGCGTGGTTACGGTGAAAGGCGGCAAAGGCACGCTTTCCCGCGAGATCACGGGCAACATCGACGTCGTGGTGGAAGACGGATACGCAATCGTAAAGGCGCTGGATACTCTTCCCGAAACCAACGCGAAGCACGGGCTTTACAGAGCTTTGCTTGCGGGCATGGTGAAGGGCGTGCACGACGGCTTTTCGAAAGCGCTTGAAATCAAGGGTGTCGGCTGGAAAGGACAGGTGCAGGGCAACAAACTCGTTCTGAACGTAGGTTTTTCGCACCCTGTAGAGTTCGTAGCTCCGGAAGGCATCAAATTCGAATGCCCCACTTTGACGGACATCGTTGTTTCCGGTATCAGCAAAGAGCTGGTAGGGCAGACGGCGGCGAACATCAGAGCGGTAAGAGAACCGGAACCTTATCACGGCTACGGTATTCGTTATAAGGACGAGTACGTTGAGCACAAGGAAGGCAAGACCTCCGGTAAGGCGAAGAAATAAGGAGAGCGCTTAATATGATTTCGAAAATTGATAAAAATACAGTCAGACAAAGACGGCACGCAAGAGTGCGCAAAACCGTGGCGGGTACCGCTGCGGCACCGCGCCTCAACGTGTACAGAAGTCTTAATCACATCTACGCGCAGATCATCGACGACAGAGCCGGCAACGAAAAGGGCGGCGTAACGCTTGCGGCGGCGTCCACGATGGATAAGGACGTTAAGGCGCAGCTGGAAGGCTTAACCAAAACGGACGCGGCGAAAGTCGTAGGAAAGGTTCTTGCGGAACGCGCGCTGAAAAAAGGCGTCGAAACGGTTGTGTTCGACAGAGGCGGTTACCTTTACACGGGACGCGTAAAGGCGCTTGCCGACGGCGCGAGAGAAGCCGGACTTAAATTTTGACGGGAGAGAAGATTATGGCAGACGAAAAAAGAGAAAACAGAAGACCTCAGAGACGTCAGGCTGAAGACGACGGCTTGATTAAAAAGCTCATCGAAATCAACCGCGTATCCAAGACGGTGAAGGGCGGTAAAAACGCTCGTTTCGCGGCTCTCGTGATCGTTGGCGACGGAAAAGGCAAAGTAGGCGTAGGCACGGGCAAAGCGAAAGAAGTTCCCGAAGCCATCGATAAAGCCACTCTCCGCGCAAAGAAAAACATGATTTCGATCCCCGTTGTGGATAACACCATTCCCCATCAGATTATCGGCAAGTTCGGCAGAGGCGCGGTGCTTATGATGCCCGCATCCGAAGGTACCGGCGTGATCGCCGGCGGCCCCGTGCGTGCGGTAATGGAAGCGGTGGGAATCAAGAACATCAGAACGAAGTCTCACGGCACGCAAAACCCCGGCAACTGCGTAAAAGCTACCGTAGCCGGTCTTTCCGAATTAAAGACGGCGGAACAGGTTGCCGCTCTTCGCGGAAAAACCGTCGAAGAGATCATGTGCAAATAAGGAGGCGCGAACAATGGCTAAAATTAAAGTAACGCTTGTGAAAAGCACGATCGGCGAAGTGATTTCCGTAAAGGAAACCGTGCGCGCACTCGGTCTCAACAAAATTCGCTCCTCCAAAGAATTGGAGGACACCCCCGCCGTTCGCGGTATGATCAAAAAAGTGCATCATCTCGTGAAAGCGGAAAACATTTAAGGAGCGTACAATGAGAATAGATACTCTTTCTCCCGCACCGGGAGCAACGACGAAAGCGAAAAGACTGGGCAGAGGTATCGGTTCCGGTCTCGGCAAAACGTCGGGTAAAGGACATAAAGGACAGTGGGCGCGTTCCGGCGGCGGCGTGCGTCCCGGATTCGAAGGCGGACAGATGCCTATCGCCCGCCGCGTACCGAAGAGAGGTTTCAATCACGCGGGTAAGGAATACGTTATCGTTAACCTTGCAAACCTTGCGGATTTGCCCGAAGGTACGGTGGTGGATTACGGCTTCGTGATGGAAAACGGTCTGGCGAAAGCGGTGAAGAACAACTGCGGCTTGAAAGTGCTCGGCGACGGGGAACTGAAAGTGGCGCTCACCGTAAAGGCTGCGAAATTTTCCGAGAGCGCGAAAGCTGCAATCGAAGCGGCGAAGGGCACTGCGGAAACCCTGTAAAGAGAAAGCGGACGATAAGAAGCCGCTTGCATAAAACGCTTCTTTCGTTATTTTCAGCCGGGGGAAAATCGCATGTTTTCCTTCGACTGAATCGGCTTATTTTCCCTCAGGGCGCCGGGCGGGTGTAAAAACGCGTCGGGCGGCAGTCGGTCTTTGCAGGCGCGCTTCGGGCTTGTCCGCAGTCGGGCAGGCTTGAAACGCCAACAGAAATTCGGAGAGAAAAATGTTACAAACACTTATCAATGCGTTTAAGGTGAAGGATATCAGGGCGAAAGTATGGAAAATGCTTCTGCTCCTTCTGATATTCCGCATCGGATGCTATATTCCCATTCCGGGGCTCGATAGCAGCGTGTTTTCCGAAAACGTTACGGGCAACGACTTCTTGACGCTGATGAACAGCATCACGGGCGGCTCGCTGGCGAACGGTACGCTTTTCGCGCTCGGTATCGGTCCTTACATCAACGCGTCAATTATTATGCAGCTTTTGTGCGTAGGTATTCCTGCGCTCGAACGCCTTTCGAAACAAGGCGAAGAGGGGCAGAAGAAAATCGCGCAATACACCAGATACTGCACGATTCTCCTTGCCGTGATTCAGTCGATCGGCATTATCGTCAACTTCGCAAACCAGTCGGGCGCGGTGAACAAGAGCTTGTTCTTCGACAGCGCGTTCCTCGCGGGATTCTTCATGACCGTGGTATACACGGCAGGCGCGTTCCTCGTAATGTGGCTGGGCGAAAGAATCACCGATTACGGCGTAGGCAACGGGCAGTCCATGATCATCTTCGTGGGTATTCTTGCCACGGCGGGACAGGCGATCATCGCCAAAATCGTGGATATTCCCAACAACAGCGACGCCATCTGGCAGCTGGTAGCGTTCGTAATCGTATGCGCTGTGGTATTCTTCGCGGTTGTGTACGTAGATCTTTCGGAAAGAAAGGTACCCGTGCAGTATGCGAAGCAGATTAAGGGCAGAAAGATGTACGGCGGGCAGTCCTCCGTGATTCCCATCCGTATTTCGGGCAGCGGCGTTATGCCTCTGATTTTCGCTTTCTCCATCCTTTCCTTCCCGCAGATGATTTCGGGCTTGTTCTGGCCGAACGGCGGGTTCTACAAGTGGTGGACGAAGTGGATGACCGGTTCTTCCGCTATCGCGGGCGGACGTATTCTGTATTCGTTCGTGCTGTGCCTTCTCATCTTCGCGTTCTCGTTCTTCTATGCGCAGATGCAGTTCAACCCGGAAGACGTTTCGAAGAGCATTCAGCAGAACGGCGGTTTCATTCAGGGTATTCGTCCCGGCAAGGCTACGGAAAATTATCTGAAAAAGATTTCCAACCGTATCACTTTGTTCGGCGCGATTTACCTTTCGTTGGTGGCGTTCATTCCCGCGCTCGCATTCGCCTGGGCGGATCCCACGGGCACGCTGGTGAACGTGTTCTCCACAACGGGTATTCTGATCGTCGTATCTGTGGCGATGGAGTTTGAAAAACAGCTTCAGGCGCAGATGATGATGAAGAACTATAAAGGATTTTTGAAATAACGTTGCAAACGCCCGCCGCGTTCCGGCGGGCGGAAACGAAAAGAATACGGAGCATCGGCAGATGAATATTATATTACTCGGCGCGCCCGGCGCGGGAAAAGGTACGCAGGCAACGCGCATTTCCGATAAATTCGGAATGCCGCACATTTCCACGGGCGATATTTTCCGCGAGAACATTAAAAATCAGACGGAAATCGGCGTGCTTGCCAAATCGTATATCGATAAAGGGCAGCTGGTGCCCGACGAAGTTACCTGCAAAATCGTGGAAAACCGTTTGCAGGAAGAGGATTGCAAAAACGGCTACCTGCTGGACGGATTTCCCCGCAACGTGGCTCAGGCGGAAGCGCTTGAAAAATTCACGAAGATCGACGCGGTGGTAAACATCAACATCGATTTTTCGCTGCTGATGGCGCGTCTTTGCGGCAGAAGAGTGTGCAAAAACTGCGGCGAAAGCTATCACGTTTCCACGCTCGGCGGCAAAACCACGTGCGAACGCTGCGACGGCGAATTGTATCAGCGTGCCGACGACAATCCCGAAACGGTGCAGAAACGTTTGGACGTGTACGGCGCGCAGACGGCGCCCCTCATCGATTATTACACGAAGAAGGGCTTGATTTTAAACTTCACGGGGACGGACGAACCGCCCGAAGTGTTGTTTAACGAAATTTCGAACGTGCTGGAAAAATTCAGATGAGCATTATTACGAAAACCGACGCGGAAATCGATCTGATGCGCGAACCCTGCGCGATCGTGCGCGATACGCTGGCGTTCGTGGGCGAAAGAATTTCCGCCGGGATGAGCACCAAAGAAGTAGACGAACTTGTGGAACGGTTCATCCGTGCGGCGGGGGCATATCCCTCATGCCTCGGGTACGGCGGTTTCCCCGCTTCGGCGTGCGTTTCCGTCAACGAGGTGGTGGTGCACGGAATCCCGGACGATAAGACGATTTTAAAAGACGGCGATATCGTTTCGGTGGATTTGTGCGCGTATAAAAACGGCTTTCACGGCGACGCCGCGCGGACGTTTTTAATCGGCAACGTATCGGAAGAAAAGCGGCTTTTGGTGGAGCGCACGAAAGAGTGCTTTTTCAAAGGCATCGAAAATCTGCATGCCGGCACGCCGCTGTACGATATCGGCTACCGCGTTCAGAAGTATGCCGAATCGTTCGGCTACGGAGTTATCCGTTCGTATACGGGGCACGGAATCGGGCGCGAAATGCACGAAGATCCCGCAGTGCCCAACTACGGCAGGCTCGGCACCGGTCCGAGGCTGAAAGCAAACACGGTCATCTGCATCGAGCCGATGATTTCGATGGGAAATTACCGTGTGCGGATTTTAGACGACGACTGGGGAGCGGTAACGATCGACGGCTCGCCCGCGGCGCACTACGAAAACACCGTGGCGGTCCGCGAGGACGGCGTGGAAATCTTAACGCTGTAAACGGGCTTAAAACGCACGGAAGAAAAGCAAATCAAAAAGCAAACGCGACGAATCGGTCGAATATCAATCGGAGGAAATTTTCGTGTCCAAGGACGACGTAATCGAAGCGGAAGGCAAAGTGCTGGAAGCGCTGCCCAACGCAACATTCAAAGTACAGCTTTCTAACGGGCATACCATCACGGCATACATTTCCGGCAAACTTCGCATGAACTATATCCGTATCATCGAAGGAGACACGGTGAAGCTTGAAATGAGCCCGTATGATCTGACGAAAGGAAGAATCACGTGGCGCAGCAAATCGTAAAGCTCGCCTCATACAAGAAAAATCAAGGAGAAAACTAAAATGAAAGTAAGACCTTCCGTAAAACCTATGTGCGATAAGTGCAAAGTTATCAAGAGAAACGGCAGAGTGATGGTGATCTGCTCCAAGAGCAAGAGCCACAAACAGAGACAGGGCTGAATTAAATTTTTCCAAAGGACGGCGTTTCACCGTTCTTTGGAAAACTCTTTTTCGGCGCTTTTTTCTGATTTTTTAAAAAACGGTATATCGCGGCTGAAAAACGCTTGACAATCCTTTCGGTTCCGTGATATAATAACGTGTACGGTTAAAAATAGGGTATCTTGCGCTCCGAAGCAATTTCGAAGCGGAAATATTCTTAAAAAGGCTGAATTTTTGCTTGAAAACGGGGCGAAAATTCGGTTTTGTTGTGTATTTTCGGGTGTAAAAACGCGGTTTTCGGCATGATTTTTACCTTTTTTGTGCAAAGAACAGGGCGAAAACGAACAGATAACAGCGGAAAAAACGCATAAAAACCGACGAAAAACACAAAAAACCGGAAAACGGAAAATAATACGACGCAGCGCGGGGGCATTTTCCACTGCCCGCAGGCGGGTGCCGTTGGCGATAAAAAAATAAAACAAAATTTTAACACGGAGGATTCAGAACATTATGGCACGTATTGCCGGTGTTGATTTACCCAGAGAAAAGAGAGTGGAAATCGGTTTGACCTATATTTACGGAATCGGTCTTGCCACCTCGAAGAAAATTCTCGCGGAAACGGGCATCGATCCCGATAAGAGAGTGAAAGACCTCGACGAGAACGACGTTTCCAAGCTGAGAGAATATATCGATCATAACATAAGAGTGGAAGGCGAACTTCGCAGCGAAGTTTCCCTGAACATCAAGAGACTGATGGAAATCGGTTGCTATCGCGGCATCCGCCACAGAAAGGGCTTGCCCGTACGCGGACAGAGCACGAAGAGAAACGCGCACACCCGCAAAGGCAAGGCGCGCGCTATCGCCGGTAAGAAGAAATAATCACGGAGGAGAATAGATCATGGCAGAAGTGAAAAACGCTAAAAAGGCGGGAGCTCCTCGTAAGCGTAAGGAACTTAAAAAAGTAGATAAAGGACAGGTGCATATCCAGTCCACGTTTAATAACACCCTCGTTACCATCACGGATATGAGCGGCAACGCCATTTCGTGGTCCAGCGCAGGTTCGCTTGGTTACAAGGGCAGCAGAAAGGGTACGCCGTTCGCGGCGCAGATGGCTGCGGAAACGGCGGCGAAAGCGGCGAAAGAGCACGGGCTTCGCAGCGTTGAAGTGTATGTGAAAGGACCCGGCGCGGGCAGAGAATCCGCGATTCGCGCGCTGGCGGCCTGCGAATTGGAAGTAACGCTTATTTCCGACGTGTCGCCTATCCCTCACAACGGCTGCAGACCTCCCAAGCGTCGTAGAGTTTAATGTAAAGGCAGGAAGAAGATTATGGCAACTTATAGAGAAGCAAAATGTAAACTGTGCAGAAGAGAAGGCGCGAAGCTGTTTCTGAAAGGCGATAAATGCTATATGGACAAGTGTCCGTTCAACAAGCGCCCCGTAGCGCCCGGTCAGCACGGCGCGGACAGAAAGAAGGTTTCCGAATACGGGCTGCAGCTGCGCGAAAAACAAAAGACGAAGAGAATTTACGGCGTACAGGAAGGTCAGTTCAGAAAATATTACGAAATTGCCGACCGTATGAAAGGCGTTACCGGCGAAAACATGCTTTCGCTGCTGGAAAGACGGCTTGACAACGTAGTGTTCAGAATGGGCGTTGCTCCCTCCAGAACGCTGGCGCGTCAGATCGTGAACCACGCGCATATCTCCGTAAACGGCAAAACCGTTACCATTCCTTCGTATATCGTGAAGGCGGGCGACGTTGTTGCGGTGAAGGAAAACAGACGTTCTAACAAATATTTTACGGCTCTGAAGGAGACGAAGTCGGGCGCGACGATGCCGAAGTGGGTAGAGTTCGACCGCGAAACGCTGGAAGGAAAAGTTCTTGCGCTTCCCACGAGAGAAGATATCGACAGTCAGATCGCAGAGCATATGATTGTCGAATTGTACTCCAAATAATCATATTGCTTAAGGAGGTATTATATGATCGAAATGGATATGCCTAAGCTCGAAGTGCTTGAAAACGACGACTTTTATGCGAAAGTTGTCTGCGAGCCTTTGGAGAAGGGTTTCGGTCTTACAATCGGCAACTGCCTCAGAAGAATTTTGCTTTCCGCTTTGCCCGGCGCGGCGGTGGAAGGAATTAAGTTCCTTGACGGAAGCGTGAAACACGAATTTTCCGCGGTGAAAGGAATCAAAGAGGACGTTACGGAGATTATTCTTAACTTGAAGACGCTTGCATTGCGTACGAAAGTTACCGATAAATCTTACGAAAAGGTGTTGCATATCACGAAGGAAGGACCTGCCGTACTGACGGGTGCCGACCTGAACGTGGACGCCGAAGTAGAAGTTATCAATAAGGATCAGTACATCTGCACGATCGACGAGGGCGGCAAGTTTGACGTTGAACTTACCGTGGGCAGAGGCAGAGGCTATCGCCCCGCGAAGGAAAACAAGCAGCCCGTTGTGGATTATATTGCGATCGATTCTATCTATACACCCGTACAGAAAGTGAATTACACCGTGGAGCCTACGCGCGTAGGTCAGGCGGTGGACTACGACAAACTGACGCTGGAAGTGTGGACGGACGGAACGTTTTCGGGAAAGGAAATCATTTCTCTTGCCGCGAAGATTATGCAGGACCACATCGGTCTGTTCGTAAACTTAAGCGAAACGATTAAGGGAATGGACATCCTTGTGAAAACCGAGGACGACAAGCAACAGCAGATTCTCAGAATGGTTATCGAGGATATGGATCTTTCCGTGCGTTCGTATAACTGCTTGAAACGCGCCAACATTCATACGGTAGAGGATCTTACGAAAAAGACCGAGGACGATATGCTGAAGGTGAGAAACCTGGGCAGAAAGTCGCTTGACGAAGTGATTGCGAAACTGGAGTCTTACGGTCTCTCATTAAGTAAACAGGAGGATTAAAACAATGCCCGGCAAATTGGGAAGAACTTCGAAAGAGAGAAACGCTCTTTTGAGAAATCAGGCTTCGCAGCTTATTTGGTACGGTAAAATTGAAACGACCGCGCCCAAAGCGAAAGAGTTGCAGTCTTATGTAGAAAAACTTATTACGAAAGCCGTGAATACCTACGACGATAACATCGAATTTGAAGTTACGAAGAAGGATAAGAGCGGCAAGGAAATCAAAGCCACCAACATTAAGGACGGCCCTAAGAAGCTGGCGGCGCGCCGTGCGATTATGGCGAAAACCTACGATTTACAGGAAATTAAAGGTTTCGACGAAAAGAAGAGCGCGTTTAAGGCGAGAACCGCAGACGTTCAGCACCCCTTGATGGATAAACTCTTCAACGAACTTGCTCCGAAATACGCGGCGAGAAAGGAAGAGATGAAGCAGGGCGGCGGTTATACGAGAATTTACCTTCTCGGCGCACGTCGCGGCGACGGTGCGGAAACGGCGATTATCGAATTGGTGTAATCGGGGTTTCGGCTGTTCCGCCGGTATGAAAGCGGAGATAATTTAAACGAATCGGATTCGGCGTACTTTTGCAAAACTGCGCGGCTTGATTTTATCGGGCTGCTACGGTTGCGGAGGTGCGGCGGATCCGTTTTTTTTGTTGGAAAGAGAGAATTTTGGGGGCGGCTTTGATTTGTGTCGGCGAGGGTTGTTTTGCGCGCGACTGTGGATTGTGTTGGCGAGGTTGGGTTTGGTGCGAGGCTGTGGATTGTGGGGGGCGGGATGACGGTAATGCGGCGTTATAGAAACTGCGTAAAGCGGCGGTGCGGCAAGAAAAGCCCCCGATGGGAAGCCTTGACGCAAGGCAAGGCTTCACATTTTTGCCGAAGAAAATTTTGCAAGCAAAATTTTATGCAGGCAAGGGGAAGCCTTGGAACAAGGCTGACAATTTTTGTCTCATTGTGCGCAAGCACGATGAGACAAGGGGAAGCCACGAAGCGGCTGACAATTTTTGCCGATTTTTGCAATAGCAAAAACAGGGTAAAGGAAAGCCGTGCGAAGAAGCGGGCGCCCCTCATTCGTCGCCGTGCGGCGACACCTTTCCCCCCAAGGGGAAGGCTTAAGACACTACTGACAGAAGTCGCTTTCAGCGACAGTTTCCCCGACGAGGAAGCCGAGAGGGCGGTTTGATGATAAGACTGCTTTTTTGCCGAAACGACGGTCAGCGGTTTTTACGGTCGGATTCTTGCCGGACAAGAAAATCTACGTATGCCGCCGCGCGCGCTTTGCCGTTTTCCGAGAGCTTGCGGAAGCTTTCGATAACTTCCGATTCCGCGCCCGGAAAGGTGGCGTCGACAAGACTTTGCAGGTGTGGCAGCTCCGTTTCGCTTAACATTTCATCGACGGAGACTTTGAAAAAACGCGAAAGGCGCAATAAAGCGGACGCTGTGGCTTCGTTGCGTCCTTTTTCTGATTTTGCGATTGCCGACCGGCTCAGCCCTGTGGCGTTGGCTAATTGTTGTTGACTTAAATTTTTTTCTTTGCGTAAGTCGATCAATGTTTCTGAAAATTTCATAATTAAATTTTATCAAGAATAATTCCAAAAGTACTTGACTAATAGATTTAGCCTTGATATAATATATTATATAAGTAGATTTCGACTTTTATTTGTAAAAAACGGGTGAAAATGTGGCGTAGAGAAAAATAGTTTTGGCGGCGAAATAGATTTGCATGGGATTGTCGCGGCGCGTGTGACGCGTATTATTTTACGATAAACAAGCGGCGAATATTTATATAAAAGATTGAAAAAGTGATAATTACAACTAAAAGGCAGTGCGTGATTGAAAACGATTACGCCGGACATAGGTGAAACATGGGTAAATCTTCAAGCGGAAATGCGGTTGGAATCATCTTTATTTTTATTTTGTTGTGTATATTTATTTATGGATTTGTATGCCTGTGCCGCGGAAGATCAACGGAAACGAACGGCGAAAGCGGTACAAAAAAATCCCACGGCTGTGCGATATGGCTTGTGCTGATTGTGGGGGCAATTATTTTCGGTGTTATATTTGTTAATAATGTTACTAAAAATAAAGAGAAAATGAAATCGCAGAACGGTTCTTCCGTTTCGATTGGCGGAAATACCGACGGCGCGATGAAACTTTTAAGCCGTTCGGCGAGAGATTCGGATATTAGCTACAATTTCAGCGATGAGCTGTCGTTGGGGATAACGTACAAAATCGTACCCGATACGGACATAAAAGACTTGCAAGTGACGATATATTGTTCGGATAAAAACGATAGCCTGATAACTTCTAAAACAAAAGCCGTTGGAAATGTGAAAGCGGGGGTGGAATATTCGGTGACGATCAGTATCAGCGAATTTACCTTTTCCGAGATGTTTAAAATTGAGTATTATCGGTTGCGCGTGACGGGCGGTACGGTTTCGTATTTCGGCTGAAATTTGTAAATCGAATTTTCTATTGATGAGGTGAGAGGACAGGAACAAAATAAATTGCGTCTGTTTATTGAAAAAAGTTAAAAGAAAAACGCTCGGAAAGCCGGGCGTTTTTCGTGTGTTTTGCCGATTTGTATTTATTTGTCGCTGCGGCGAAGAATTAAATAGTCCGTGAGAATGCAGATCACTAACGTGCCGAGTATGATATATACAAGCCGCCACACAAGATCGCGGTTGTTGTTCTCGCCGCCGAGCGCCGTTTGTTCCGCTTCCGGGACGTTGCCGTTTGTATCGGTTACGTAGGCTGCGGGAAGAAAACCCGTTTTCGTCGCGCCGGTTTCGTCGGTGTATTCCACCTGATAATATTTCCAGTCCAGCTTTTCTACCGTTTTTAAAACGCGGACGGCGGCGCCGCGAGCGAGCGGGCAGACCGTGATTAAATCGGTAAGGTAGGGGTATTTGTACAGCGGCAGGGCGTTGGTTACGTAGCCCGTTGCGCCGCCGGCGTATTCGGAGGGCGGAGGGGTGAGAAATTCTTCTTCCGACACGGCTGCGCAGAACTGTTTTTCCGCCAGCGCCGTGTAATAATCGTTGTTTTCTTTATCGTACACGGCGAGCAGATAATATTTTTCCGTTTCGCCCATCGAAATGGCGGGCGTTTTTTCTGCGGCGCGCGCGTACGAGAGATAAGGAAAATACGTTGCGCCTTTTAAAGAGGCGACATCGAAGCGGATGAGCAGGGATTTTTCGGCGCATTCCACGACGGTAAACGAGGCGTTTTCTTCGGCAAAAAGGGTTTCGTCGGTGCCGTCGACCGCGATGGTGTTGACGGTGGGAAGCGGAAGATCGTAGGTTGCGGCGATGAAGTTGCCGTTGTAGAGGACGTATGCGGTTTCCGTTTCTACGCCGAATGCGGCGCTGACGACGGGCGTGCTTGCGCTTTGCGTATAGGCGAGCGTTTTGGTTTTCATATCGTAATTTTCGGCGGTATCTTCTGCGCTTTTTGCGCATTTCGTGAACGTTCCGCCGTGAAGCGCATAGACGTTGCGATGAAAATCGACGAGGATTTTTGTGGTTTGATCCGCGCTGCTTGTTTCGTCCGGCAGAAGGGCGACGGCTTCTTCGGCGGGTTTACCGAAAGCGTCGTCGGATAAAAACGCGGCGGATAATTCCTCTTCGGTGCAGGTATAGACGTGCTGCGCCTGAACGAAGTAGAGGGTGCCGTAGACGTCGGAGGTAAGCAGGCGGTTGGAACGCGTGGTTTTGCCGGAAAGAATTGTGTACGCAGCCGTTTCGGCGCCGTCTTCGGCGGGCGTTACGGTTTTTTCTATTTTATAAAGGTAGTTTTTGGAAGCGGCGTAATAAGTGCCGTAAACGTTGGTTGCGCCGGTGAAGGATTCGCCGTCGGCGGCTTCGAAAGTTTGCAGAAGGTTGCCCGCGGTATCGTACAGGGCGAGAACGCCTGCCGCGGCGGGCGTCCTCGCGGAGTCGGGCGCGGTGGCGATTAAAAACGTTGCGTCGTCTGCCGCGATATATTTTGCGTAGGACTGCGAAAGAGGAAGAGTAGCGGTTTTTCCGTTTTCTTCCGCTGCGGCGGCGCCGTATGCGAGCGCGGGGGTAAGAAGGACGCGTGCGCCGACGTTTTCGGCGGGATTGCCGCTATCCAGCGTGAAAAGCGTATTGCCTGCGAGGGCGGTATCGACGGCGTTGTATAATCTGCCGTCGGAATTCGACGATGCGGAGATTTCGAAAGAAGTGAACGCGCGTGTTTCGGAATCGATTTGTCTGATTTTTCGATTGCCGACCGCATAAACCGAATTGCCCGCGGAGGACGCGTTGACGGAAACGAAAGTTTCGCCCGCGCCGAGCTGTTCCGGTACGGCGGAATCGTCGGTGTAGCGATAGGCGTAGAGTTTCAGATCGGTATCGGTGAAATAGCAATAATCTTCCGCGAACGTCATGGAGAGGACGGTGGCGGCTCCGCCGGTGAGCGACGGCTTTCTGGCGCCGTCCAGCGAATAGAGAAATTCGCCCTTATAGGTGTAATAGACGGATTCGCCGTTGTAGGCGAGGGCGGGGATATGGTTATCGTCGTTCAGCGTCTGGAGCGGGTTGTTTTCTGCTTCGCCGAGGGCTTCGAGCGGCTGCGAGTAGATGGAAATGGCGCCGCTGGCGGCGATGGTGTAATACAAAGTGTCGTCGGCGATTTCGAAAGAGCTGCAGGAACGCACACCCGTAAGACTTGCCGTTTCGAAATTCTGCGAGAGAATGAAAAGTTTCGCCGTTTGCGTGGAGAAGAACAGGCGTTCGCGGTTATCGAAACGAATCTGCGTGATTTTCTGATCGGAAGCGGCGCCGTGATTGTATTGCGTATATTTTTTTGTGAGGCGGCTGTAAACGTAGATGGTTAAGCCGTCGGAAATCGCCGTGTAATTTTCGCTGACGGCGACGGACGCCGGATTTTCGAGCGGCAGATACTGTTCGTACGAGCCGGGCAGATACAAACTTTCGTTCTGCGCGTTTTGCCGCGCTGTTTGTTGTGCGGCAGCGATTCGAGATGCGGCGGTCGGATTTATTTCCGTCGCCCCTGCGGCGTCTGCGTTTGTAACGGCGGAAAATTGCCCGAAAAACGGCAGAAATGCCGCGCAGAAAGCCGCCGCACACGCGAGCGCGCGGGCGGAGACGTTTTTGATGCTTTTTTTCTTCTTCGGTAACATATGAAAATTATAGCACGGCGAAAAAAAAATGTCAATGATTTCGCTTGCTGTTTTTCTCTTCGGCGTTTGCGGGCGTATGAGATTCGGTGAAAAAAGAGTGTGGGCGCGGCTGAAAAATTCATGCTGAATATTTTAAAATATTTTCTTCTTTTTTGACGATTTACGATAAAAAAACAGTATTATTTTAAAATAATCGATAAAAAAAGTGGAAAAATTTTCTAAAAATGGCGATATGTTGACATGTTTTATATGTTATACTATAGAAAAACGAACAAATGTTCGCATTTAAAATAAAAAAACGTGGCACGATAAAAGGCGTTTTGGGGAAAGTTATGAGATAATAATTGTGCTTCCGGCGAAAACAACGATTCGGAGCGAGAGGATTGCGAGGAGAAATGGTTTTTGAAAAGAGCGGGTAGGATGAAAAACGGGGATTGAAGCGGACGGAAGAGCCGGAACGACGAAAGCCGGGATATAACAACGAAGAAAGAGTAAGGGCGGGAATGCTTTGGAAGGGGAGGGCGTGGAGGAAAGGGGAAGGCTTGCAAAGACCTCTTCAGTCGGCGGAAGCCGACAGCTTCCCCGAAGGGGAAGCCGGGAATGAGGGTTGAGTATAAAGCGGCTTTTTGAAAAAAATGTCTGAATGTTGTTCGGTCGCCCCTCATCACCTTGCTTTGCAAGGAGCTTCCCCCCAAGGGGAAGCCACGAAGTGGCTGACAATTTTTGCCGAAAAAAATGAAGTTTACTGAATTTTTTTTCAGGCAAGGGGAAGGATTGCAAAGATGAAGAAATTTGAATCGACCTCTATCGTCTGCTTACGCAGACACTTTCCCCGCTACCGTAGGTTTTTTCGCGCTTTTCTCTCTCAGGAGAAAAAGCGAAAAAGGGGAAAGCAAGGATAAGGCAGCGGATGCTCGCCACTTTCCCCGAAAGGAAAAGCAAGGGGCAGCAGCGCACCGATGGGGAAAGCAAGGGGAGTAAGTACGTTATAAAACAGTCATTTTTAAAATATATAAGGAGATTATTTATGCAGGAAAACGAACAGGTTCGACAAATGAAAGAAAGAGAAGAGGAAAAACGGCGCGAGCGGCTGGCGTATGAAATTACGCTCGATTTCCGGGCGCGCCGCGAGGCGAGAAGAAACATAGAAAACGGATGGTCGTTGAATATGCAATTCGTAGCGGGAAATCAGTATTGCGACGTTACCCCCGAAGGCGGGCTGGAAGAAGAGGACGCGCAATATTTCTGGCAGACGCACCGCGTGTTTAACCATATTGCTCCTACGGTGGATTCGCGCGTGGCGAAGCTGGTGAAATCGATTCCCGAAGTGAAAGCCGCGCCTTTTTCCGACGAAGATTCCGATATGCGCGCGGCACAGCTTTCTACGGGGATTCTTGCGTATGCGTTCGATCGGGCGAAGGCGAACGAGGCGATTGCCGACGGCATTATGTGGAGCGAGGTGTGCGGCAGCGTGTTTTACAAGGTGTGCTGGGACGAAACGGCGGGGCGCAAAGTGGGACTGGACGAAAACGGCATGCCTTTATACGAGGGGGAAGCCTGCATTTCGGTAACTCCGCCGTACGAGATTTTTCCCGACAGACTCGATTGCGAATTTTCGGCGATTTCCAGCCTGATACACGCACAGGCGGTTTCGACGGAGTACATAGCGGATACGTTCGGCGTGGCGGTGGCGCCCGACCCCGAAAGCGAAATTTCGGGCGTGTATTCCGGCGCGGGAATTTCCGGCGCTTCGGCGCAATTTACCCGCGAGGCAAGCAAAACGGGCGGAAAAACGTCGCCCGGAAGAGTGATCCTGCTGGAGCGGTATACGTTGCCGACGAAAGAGCACCCGAACGGAAAGCTGGAGATTGTTGCGGGAGGGAAACTGTTGTACGAAGGGGAGCTGCCGTATAAAAACGGGTTGCGCGGCGAACGGGTGCTGCCGTTTGTGAAGCAGGATTGCTTGAAACAGCCGTCAAGATTTTTCGGAAGTTCGATTGTGGACAGGCTGATTCCCGTGCAGCGGGCGTATAACGCGGTGCGGAACAGAAAACACGAATTTTTAAGCCGTATCGCGGCGGGCGTGCTTGCCGTGGAGGACGGTTCGGTGGATACGGACGCCCTGGCGGAAGAGGGGTTGGCTCCCGGTAAAATTCTGGTATACCGACAGGGGAGTCGCGTGCCGGAAATGATGAATTTCGGTTCGATTCCCGATGATTTCGCCAAAGAAGAAGAGTGGCTGGAAAAGGAATTTTCGGTGGTGAGCGGGGTATCGGATTTATCGCAGAGTTCTACGCCGACAAGGGTAACGAGCGCGACGGGACTGCAGCTTTTATTATCGCAGGACGATTCGAGAATGGCGGCGACG
>ERZ779729.1558-NODE-1558-length-16019-cov-3.113631_pt1 | contig 16019 bp, 9 predicted proteins | sample MGYA00511072_ERZ779729 | MGnify/ENA primary metagenome ERZ779729 (study PRJEB29588, sample SAMEA2156675) | human gut metagenome | biome: human gut; feature: human-associated habitat; material: faeces | place: Denmark | collected 2008/2010 ...
GGCCCATTTTTAGAAATGTAACTCCCTTTCTGAGGCTCAGGGGGCCTTTTTGTATTTTGGTGCGGTATTTGGTCTTTACTCATTAAGTTGAGCATGAAGTTCGTCGTTCTTAGCTTTGAGAGCATCTCTTTCAGCTTTAACTGCTTTAAGTTGTTTTTCAAGCTTATCGGCTCTATTCATTTCCTCAGACCATGCTTGGAGCATTTTTACCATAAGATCTGTTTTCTGATTGTTTTCTTGGTTTGCTGCATTAAGTTGCTCTTTGAGGGCATCTCTTTCAGCTTCAAGCGCTTCACGTATATTGTAATACCTGCAGATTGACTTTGTCATATATTTATTGTAATTATTATTCTCTTCTTTTGCTTCACGAAGTAGCTTTTTGAGAGTATAGTTTTCATCCATTAATTCATCATAGCTAGGGTTAAAATTATGCATCATTTGATTGAATAAGTATCTTAAAAATAAAAATAGGTTTTCGTGAAAAGGAGTGAAAAGGAGTGAAAAGGATAAAAAAGGACCAAATACAGAAATAACCCAGGGGTTTTTTAATTCAGCAATCCCCTGACTTGTTTCTCTAGTTCTTTACTCTTTAATGATTCTACAGTGATTATGACTGTAGAATCAATATTGAGTACGCTAAAGACGTAATCAATTCTTTGCTTAAGTATTTCAATGTATTGATTTAATCTAAGTTTGTTAACAGAGAAATCTGGAGAACAGCTTCTTGGAAAATCATCGATGAATTCATCACCACGAAAATAGCCTCCAGGCGTAAAACCAGGTGGAAGATAGTTTGCTTCTTCACAGATAACATCATGAATATATTCAAAGCATGGTTCAAGTATATCTTCAAACATTTTGTTGTGCTACAAAAATAAAAGTAGTTTTGTTTGGAAAAATAAACTAGACACTTATTCTAATCAATGTCTAATCGTTTAAGTTCTTGGAGGAATTCGTTTGGTTTCTCAATACTTATTTTTGTTAGCCATCTTGGATGCTTCTTAGCTATCATATTATGTTCATATCTAAGTGTATCTAACTCTTTTTGCATACTAGATACAACATCAATGAATTTTGAAACAAGTTCTTTACGTTCTTCAATTATGTCCATAAGTGATCTCTTGTAAAATAACGTAATGAATTCATTTTGTTTCATTTCTTCAACATCATCCTGGAGTTTTAATACTAATTTTTTAAGCTTTTCATTATCTCTCATGATGTGATCTCTATACATTTGATTTAATAATAAAAATAGATTTATAAAATATTGTTGTTGAAGTTATCCATCAGATCACTAAACTTCCCTTGCTTCTGCCTTTTTAATTCTTCATTTTTAACTCTATATTCTTCACATACAAGATTTAAGTTTTCAATTCTACGCTCATACTCCACTTGAGCATACTTGAGATCTTCGATTTCATTCATTGAATCTATACTTCTATCATATAAGTCATCATAGGCACTTACTATAGATGCCCTTTCACTTGCTAATCTTTTATTATCATTTTCCAATTTTGCGTTTATACGTTTTAACTTACCATTTTCTTTAAACAGTGTTTTATTTCTTTTAATCGTTTGATTATATTCATCAGTTAATGTTTCATTTTTTTTAACTAATTGATCGTAAAATTCTTTGGGTCTTCTATCTTCCATTTTTCGGTATGAAAAAATAATTGTATCATTGTTGTAGTAAATATTGTTACTGAACTTACCCATTAAATCACCTTGAGTCCGTGATTTCTCAATTTTTATACTCATCACTTAACTACTGATATGATTCTTGCATTATCTCTTTCATCACGCAACATTATGAGTTCACGTGTAAATCCTTCGTTATCATTGGAACCTGCTGTTCATTTTATCACTAATATGTTCTATATTATGTCTGATGGCACTATTTTCCCTTTAACTCATGGTTTTCACTAGTTATTTTTGTGTCTTATTTTCTGCTTCACGCAATTTATCCTCGAGATATTTGGATCGTTTGTTTGCATCATTTAAATCATTTCGCAGTTTATCATTAATATTTTCTTATCATTCCCAGTCCTTGATTCATTGAAATCGTTCTCAGCATACATCTTTTCCAATATGAAAAATAATTATACAGTACCCGTAGTAAATACAAAAATAACATCAAGGTTTTTAAAATTAGGATTTTAAATTAGTTGTTTCCTAAGTTACTATCTTTCAATTGCTCTTCAAGTTCACTGATTTTGGAAGTATTGTCGAACCATAGCATTGCTGCCTTTTCCATCCAATCTTTTTGTCGACTGATTTCTTGGTTCGCTTCCTTTAATTGATTTTTGAGGGGATCGTTTTCAGCCTTAAGAGTATCAAATTGTTCTCTCATATTAGCAAAACCTGACATTTTAATTGTACCCTAAAAATAAAACAGATTTTCATAACCCTTCACTGAATACAGTTTTAAATATGAGGTTTTTTAAATCATTTCATTTCACCTATTTCATGTTTGATAATATGATATTTTTCAATAACCCCCAATCATCGGTGGTTTTCGTTGGATATTTAGTTGGTGCCCAATATCCACATGGACATTTCATGTGAACAATATCCCTTATAAATCTGAGACTTGAGAGCATCTTCCAGATAAGATTAAAGATGATAAGAAACTTGTGTTCATCATACTTATCACCAGCAACTACTGAAAGAAACTCTATGATTGCTTGATTGAGTTCAGCAGGAATCTTGTTTTGTGGAAATTGACATTGATCAAAATCGTCCAAAGATAATGGTGGAGCTGCTGGATTAACAGGATCTTGATAAATCTTGCGACCATATTTATTGACACGTAATCCATTGTACCATTTATTGAAATCTTCTCCTGGCAATGTATAGAACCATTTGATGTAATCTCTAGAGTTCCACACTTGAATTCTTGCCAAAATATCATAACCAATGTGACCATTTTTCAAGCTGTTTATGACGTAATTGTAAGTGTAAATAATTCTCCAATCGTGAACATTAGTGATAACAAAGGAATTAACATCTACAGTCAAATTATTATCATTAACAAATGTGATTAAAGCATTATAATACTCTCTAAACCTTACGCTAAACATTTCATTATTTAACTTTTCATAGAACCCAATTCTGTGTTCAAAATTCTTTGGTGTAATGTTGAGACCAGGTGTTTGAGGTCTAGGGATAGAATTTCCTAAAACTTCTGGTGATTCAGTAAATACTCCACAATGAGCTTGACTTTGCATAATATTACAAATATAAAAAAAATTGGTTTTTGAAACAATACTTTCGCATCTGACTTACCTTATACAGGTCTACGCTTGTCTTGCGAAAGGTCTACGAAAGGTCTACGCAGGCCTTACGCCTGTCTCGTTCATTGTCTTACGAAAGGTCTACGCAGGTCTACGAAAGGTCTACGCAGGTCTCACGCCAGGACTAAAAATAAACTTGCTTAGAAGATTAAACGATGAACATTGAGGTTAACAGATGCACAACCATTAACACCAATGCTGATAACTTTCAACTTACCACTTGTGAGATTAACTGGGTTGTCAAGTGATGAGTTTCCTTCACCTTGTTTAAGTTCGACCTTGCAATAACCTGAAACGTTTTGATCATAGTAAGCATATGGTAATGTATTTGCAGCAAGACGTGGTGAGAATGAAATGATACCAATGTTTTCTAATAATGGTGATAATCCCATTTGAGCAGGGTTGAGAACATTAAGCATATCCCAAGAGTAGATGCAAGTACCTTGTGATTGTTCATTCATAATCTTTAAACCAGGAATGATTGGATATTCATGATCAACCATATGACATGGGTAAACACGCATTGATTCAATATTTGTAACTGGATCAACAGGAATGAACCAAAGGATGATAGCTTGAATGTAAAGATCATTGTTAATATCAAAGCTTGTTTCATTGATATTCTTTTCTTGATCATCCCATTCACATGTAATGTAAATGTTTGGTAACTTGCTCAATAATTCACGAATACATTGAAGTGAATAGTAACCAACTTGCAATAATTTAACATTGATACTATTCATCGTTGATGTATAATATGAATAATCGATAGTTGATAACTTGTGTAAAAATTGGAACATTGACAATGATGGTTCAGCAGATTTCCAATCTTGAGATGTTGGTGTACGATTAACATTATAGTATGGTGACTTGCTAAAACCTGGTGTAACACCTTGTTGTTGTCCAATGAATTGACGATTAGATGTCACCTTACCATTACGACCTGTTGGATAATTAATGATTTTAGATCCAACGATTTCATCTTTGTTAAATGCTGTTGGAATAATATTTTCACGTGATTCAATACCACTTGGTCCATCAACAATATTACCTGGAAGAGCATACTTACGTTTATTCAATTCTTGTTCAGTTTCATCATCAACAATAGATGAAGCTGAAAATTCTGGATTACCAAATTGACCTAATGATCTTGGATTAACCCAGTTTGTAAGGCCTGCATCTTTAGCTGTATATTTTTCATCTGTACCTGTATAAACAGCATCATTCTCAGCATAATGAGTATGTTGTGGAATTGGGTGTAATGCTGGACAATCAGAAAGTTTTGTGAGATAGAATGAACGATCTAACCAATCACTAAATAATGTAACTTTGATGAAACCACATTCACCTGACAATGCAGCAGCTGGAAGAGAAGATTCAATTGAATAACCAAATGGTAAAATATCAAGTGGAATAATGATATCTTTAGCACGATGGAACATACGATGGCTATGAATTGAATGTCTGGCATTATAGTTCATTGCAATTGGTGTTTCGTAATAAACATTGTGACGATAAATTTCTCTAAACTGTTCACCACTCATTGTTGTATCAAGTTGGAAGTAATCGATGAAATTATCATTACCTGCAATTTGATTAACTTTAGTGAATGATGGTAAGTATTTGGAGTTAGAATCGATTTGAAATTCTTTATAGTAATCAATACCTTTATAACTTGACATACCTAATGCAGAACCATCTACACGATATGGATCATAGCATAATTCAAATTTATCTTCACCAGCCATTAAATCATTCATTTCTTTATTTGCATTACCAAACAAGATATTGTGAATGTAGATATCATAACCAGTGTATTCAAATAATTTATGACTGTTTGCACGAGGATAGAATGAAACTTGTTGAATTAAACGTGGAATTAAATCTCTAAACCATGCACCAAGATAAATATGCTCTGGATCAGTCATATAGTTATTTTCATTGATAGCTGAATCACGAATTCTTGTAGTATCAATTTCTGGTAATGTAATCTTGATATAATTTCTACCGATAAAATCTGCAGTACGCATAATGTTATATTCCCATGAAGTATTGCCTTGTTGAGTTCTAACTGTAGCTTCAATAAGAGTCCATGGAAGTGGACAACTTGTTGGAACTGACATGTTCAATGGAAATCTCCAGATATCATCAATAGCCTGTGTTTGTGCACGTCTAATAACTACAGCATCAGCGAATTTATTAGGCGGCTTTGTAGTGAGAAATGATTCGACCATTCTCTTAAGTGCCTTTGGATCGTGAACAAATGAAGCAAAACCTGTAAGATTACCATCGGCTACACCTCCAACAGTGTTAATGATAATATCTGCAAAAGTTGTACCTTGAGTTGTAGAGCCTAATTGTGTTGTGGGGGCTAACATTTTGATAAAAAAATAAATGTAGGGACACTGTTTTCAATATTACGATTTACAACTTTAGAATTAATTTATGGTTTCAATATTTTGCATACGTTGTGAAGTTGGATTGAATGAATACTTTCGCATGTCTGTGGAATGAATATCTTCACAAGTCTGTTGAATAATATTACGCAAGACACTTACCAAAGACTGATAAATATCTTTCGCAAGTCTGGTTACAATATCTTTCGCAAGTCTGGTTACAATATCTTTCGCAAGTCTAGTCACAATATCTTTCGCAAGTCTAGTCACAATATCTTTCGCAAGTCTGTAGAACGAAACCTTTCGCAAGTCTGGTGTTGAATGGTCACAATATCTTTCGCATGTCTGTGGAATGTCTGGTCACAATATCTTTCACAAGTCTGTTGAATAAATATCTTTCACAACTCTGGTCACAATATCTTTCGCATGTCTAGCGTTGAATGGATGTGAGATGACCCTGTTATTTTTTGTAATGAAATGAATAATTCAACAATCGTGATGGATTACGAAAGAGGAAAGATTCAGAATAAAAACAATTTGAAATTCACTGACTCAAAACTATTGTATGATATGATGATAAAAGACTCGAGACTTCTAGAGTATAATGATGATTTGCTCGATAGAGTTTCAAAAGAGTATAAAAACAATATCATAACAAATATTCGAAATCTACGTGAAAACTCTCCAGCATATATAAGAAGAAATTTCTATGATCAAATCGGTAAACCTGATAATATTACATTTCAACGATATGAACTCTATATATTTACACTTACGTTCATTAACTATGTAGATGAACATAGAGAAGAAATTAAGAATATTCCAAGTATCACTACAGTGTTTGATTGGTGTGATAAAAGAAGAGTATACAATGTTAAATATCTAATTAATGGTCCAATAAGTAATACGGATTATAATATCGATTTTGATAAACATTATGCAGAAATCATTGGACAGATATCTACTGAGAAATATACAGAATTATCTAGTTTAAAGAGTACAGAGAATTCATTGTTGAAATTATTAGAGTTCATGATGTCGAATCCAAATGTGTATAATAAAGTTGAGAATAAAATCAATAAGTTTATACTGAATATGTCTACAAATGAAAACTTTATAATTGATTCTTCATATAAATTCATCTCGACAAACTCTGAACTTGGAAACGTTCTTGACAATGAATCTAGTCACGTTAATTACAATACAGTTGAAGTTAAATATGGTGAACAAGAATCATTATCAAAAATCTATATCGCAAAACTTAATCGACTCTTCAATATGTATAACGTTGTGAGATTATCTAATTTTACATGTGCAAATAGTATCTTTATCAATGACGTAAGTTTATTATCTACGGTTTATATCATATTTCCAAAACTATTGATTAATGGTCGAAATATAACTAATTCGTCAGACTCCACATATTATAATTCATTGATGTTTAAAGGTAGATTTACAAAAGAAGATAACAACACTTATAAATTTGAGTCTTACAATGATTCTGTAACATATAATCCAACGAATATAAGAGTCGAAGAATTTTCATTTATAATTTCTACCGACATTAATCTATCGCACAACAACATATTATTCTCTCCAATTACAACAAGCGTAAAAACTGATGATATATTCAATGTACTAATAAATAAGAATATACCTTTTGATATTAGAACTGAGTATAATTTCACAGAGTCAAAAACAGTTTATAAACTTGATAAAGAAATCGAGAGATATAAATATGAAACTCCCTCTAGATCTGACTATGATAAACTCATCAATCAATTCAAAATGATCGAACTAATTACACCATCTGAAGAAGTTATCGATACATATAAAAATTATTTGAAAAATTGGATTAATAAACTAAGAATTGAAAACAAGTTACGTCTCAATGTTTATGATCCATTTATAAGATCTATTGATAAAATGAATCGTCAAGAAATTTTGAATAATCTATATGAACTCATTGCGATTGATAACGATATTTATCACAGGGTTTTAACTACACGTACTGACTTGACTCCAAAAATAATTAAAGAACTTATGAAATATAATGAAAACATTTATGGGTTGTCTTATAATGTTAAATATGATAATTCACTGTTGCTTAAAATCATGAACACATGTAACTTTAAATCTGTAGAAGACTTCAAAAATATTTATGGTGAGATGAGCAGACTATTTAAAGAAGTTGAATTATCATCATATACATCATCCATCGAAAATATTAAAAAGACTTATACTATAGATTTAAACACAGGTAAGATTGATGGAAAGTACTTTAGAATTAATGATGGTGCTATAACCTTTATTGATCCACATACAAATGAACAATATTCTACTCCTGATTCAAACTATATATTTTACAATGATGCTGACTTGATTTTAATAACAGTGATGAACAATTATTTCTTCTTCAGTAATCATCTAAGTACTTTTCAATATTTAGGAAACGGTCGACCAACAGATAAATTTAAATTTGATAATATCTATAATGTGTTCATAGATGGAGACATTAAACAAATCAGTAGTAATTCATCTCAAGCATTCAACTGGAATAATCTAAATAAAATGAAATATAGATATTACATTGATTATACTAAAAACATTTCAACAGAATATATAACTAGTGAAGCAACTGGTGAGATATTTATCAAGAACAATCAAAACAAATTTGTCAACAGATATGGTATTGAATTTGAACATGATATAAGTAACATGAAATTAACTGCAGATTATGTATTAGGTGATAAACGATTGTTCTACTGTGATATGTCTGGCGATTATTATTCATTTGACATGTATGAATATTATTACGATGAATTATACTATATTTACAAACAATTTACAAATTTTGATTTAAAAATCTATGTCAAAAACAAAATTGATAACATAGATTCAATGACTATAGAAATGAATATGGTTTCATTCAAAGTGAAAGATTCAAATATCACATCATTCAAATATCCATTGAATTTATTCTTTGGCAATCTACAGATTAATTTAAATATGATTGAAAAGTCTTATCTACAAATTTATGATGAGATGATCTCTATTATCATTCTAACATTTAGTGGACAGAAGTATTACTCGATTTCAATTACAGGGAATAGTCTAGTGATTGACAACGATGATTATGTATTGTCGAATCCAAAAATTGAATTACAGGAGATGACGAAGAATGAAATAAATTGTAATCTCAAGAATGGTACGACGAGATATGATAATGAAATTATCTTTAGAAATGATACTGAAATTATCTATCATGATTTACATAATTTGAAATCTTATGTACTCGTTTCAAGTGTCAACGATTATACTCAATATGTTCTTCCAAGTATTGGTGTCGATTATATTTTGAATGATGACAAGAGTAATTACAAGAAAGCATTCCATATTGATAACATGATCGTCAACAGAAGTTTTGACTATGATAATTATCGCGATTCATTAACATTCGTTTTCAACAATAATATGAACATTGTTAAAATATCTCAAGATTTATGCTTTGATGATTTCACATTTTATAAGACAGATGAAGAAACTAGAACTGGTAAAGTGTATGTGAAAAATGGAAAAGCATATGATGAGAATATGAATGAAATAAAATCTAAAGAAATTAATCTGTACAAGTACGAGACCATAAACACTGATGTAAGAATTGAAGAAGAGTTTGATATAGTTGATGGTTATCTAGAGATGGAATACAAAGATTTTAGATTCATTATCGAGAATAAAGATATAGTTGTTTATGAAAAAATGAATGATACATATATTAAAATCTATAATAATTCAATGATGTTATCTCTGCACGAATATATATTTGAATATTTAAACTCTACATATAAACTAATTATTAACTACAATGGAAACTACTTAAATAATATCTTCATTGTAAAACGAGTGAATGAAAGAGTTAGATTATTCTCAGGTTATATACAAGTATTCAAAACAATGAAATTAGACAATATATGTACTCCAAATTCAAATATTAGAAGTAACTTAATTGATTATAATGAGAAATATCTAAAGTTTGACAAAGATTATAAAACAGATTTCAAACAATATAAATCAATTACAGGTGTTTATAAGTCGAGTGGTAAAGATATTTCACCACATAATACTAATCCTGAGAAAATACTATATAACACATCAAATAATTTCAACAATGTTAATCAAAATCAATATACATCTTATGAAGAGAATGGTGAAACATATTTAAGTTCAATCAAAAATAATGGAGTCGTTAGTTATAATTCATCAGAAACAATCAATCTCGTCAACACTGATAGAGAAATCAATTTAACACTTGAATTTGTTTAACTTATTTTACCATTTCATTTTCACCATTTATTTTTCTCTAGACACTTCATCGTTGTTTCACCATTTATTTTTCTCTCGACTCTTCATCGTCATTTCTTTCTCTATGATTTTCTCTAGACACTTCATCATTTCATTTCTCACCTTCATTTCTCACCATTCTTTTTCACCATTCTTTCTCATCATTTCATTTCTCAAGCATTGCTCTCGTACTCAAACGATTTAACATCTATAGTCGAATCAACAAATGAATAATTACTTGATTTACTTATCAGTGAAATATAAACAGATTGATTAGTACCAAGATTTATACCTAGTGGAACTTCAACGTTACCATCTAAATTAGTCGAACTTATTTTTATCATGTTTTCATATTTTTGATTATCATTGATTATTCCTGCTGATAAAACAATGTTACAATCTTCAGAATCGTCTTTATCTTTCATCAAGTATCTAAACGATGTATCAAATTTGTTTGAATCAATGTGCGAAGTTAATAGTAATTTCTCAGAATATAATCTAGATTTAATCAATGATGTTTTAACTAGTTTATAATCTGTCACATCATCTAGAGTGCTCAATACTTTTGAAAACATATTATCATCAAGAGGTATCTTTTCATAATCATTTGGAATTTGATCTATATATTCACTATTAATGATTTTAACATTGTTTAATGTATAATAGTTATTAACAAATGATAAATCTTTGTTCTTTAAATCATCGTTAAACACTGTATAATACTTTGAAGTTCTATCAAGTTTATAAAGACATGGATAAATTTCATATGGAAATGTAATTGTTGTATCATCATGTTTAATGAAATCTGAATTTAACAATGCATTAAAGTATGGATCTTCACTCAAGTTTTTATTCTTAGTTATATTAATCTTGTTTGTTTCTATACGTGTTGCTTCTGATAAATCGAATGTTGCGTTTGCTGTTCCATATTCAAAAGTACCTGCACAACTGTTTAAATTCTCTTTGACTGAAAACTTGAATGAATCTATATATTTATCACCGTAGAGAATCATTTGATCATTAACAGGTGTGAATATAAAGAGATTATCTTTTGCTTTAATATAATAGTTTGACACAATAGTTCCATTCAAAGTTATTTTCTCAGCACAAGGAACTAGTTGTGTATCTTGATTTATACCTAGTGAAAGATTAAGATAACTATTAATTGTTTCATTTCTATGCATTCTTATAACGTTATTATCCATGAATTTTGGTAAGTTTAGAATGATAAGTTTATTGTCACCGATTAAATAATCATTGTTTAATTGATCTTTACTATATACATGATTTAACATCAGGTAATCACAAATTGCGAAACCACTTAATTTAATTCTATCGATGATTGAATTCATGTATGTTTCAGAGATGAGACTATTTGTTTTAATATATCCAGTTTTAATCTCTTGTATCATCTTGAATTTAAATTTATCATTCATATTAATTATAAATCCACATGGTGAATTATCTTTGTAGCAGTAAACTATAGATTTTATTTTTAGTTCTTTGTCCGAAGATATTTCAACATGATCATCATCAATGTAATAATCACCATCTATTTCATTGTTAGAATCACAGAATATATTAACAGGTATCTCATTGTTGAAAATTACATTATCTCCAATCTTATGAATCATTATATAGTTTTCATCTTGGAATTCATATCGACAATAATTTATGTTTACATTTATGATTGCATCTATGTAGTAATTATCTTGCATATAATTAAATGGAATGAATTCAATGTGAAGATCGTTGATATATATCTTTTTCATATCTTCGATTTTAACAGAACATGACATAACATCATTCGCAAGATAAGTATATTGTGATAAATTCCATACACCTTCATAATATTGATCAATAGTTGTTGAAATATTGTTGAGATTCAAATTTAATTTAGTATCGAATTTGAAGCTCCAACTTACGACTGACTCACGAATGTTTGCATCGACAATTATATCTATGAAATGATCTTTAGAAGTATATAATGAGTAAATTTTCTGGAGATGTAAACTCTTTATTTTATTATCTTTCATTTCTTCATCATTCGCCTCCATCATCACTTCTTCATCATTCATCTCTTCACTATCTTTCATTTCATCATTCACTTCTTCACCATCTTTCATCTCCATCATCATTTCATTCATATACGGTAACGATGGATAATAATACAATAATTTATCTTCAGCATCACTATCATAAGTTTCAATATCTTCTGCAACTTCATCGTTTTTATACTCACCAGATATCTTCTTAGTATTTTCATTGTATTTGCATAAACCATTTGGTGTCATGAATAAAGTATAGTTATCAAATTTGATTATATCTGTTGTATTATCCGGACTCACTTCTATATTATTTTCGACAATGGTTACACATTTATTATCATCAGTTAATGCAACTATATTCTTTCCATTATAGTTTAACTTTGTGAACGTATAATTAGTTTGAAAATATGACGCATTACTATAGTTGAATTGTTGAATATAAAAACTATTGTTCACATTGTAGATAACATCATTGATTATTTTAACAGAATCATAATCAAGAGAATTATCTAATGAAACACTATTGATCATCTCAAATTTATCATTGAATCTTACACAATTCATTTGATCGTCTATCACCACATATTCTGTATTTTTAATTTCTCTAGTATCGCAAATTAGAATATTCGTCGATGAATTAAATATGTTCTCCTTTATTAATTTGACTGATGAAGTTAAATGTGATTCATATATGTTGTTATTAGTGTAGAAATAGAAAGTTGATGATCGAGGTTTTCTAAATAATTTGATGTCTGTTGTATTCGTCAGTAGTAATGTAATGTTCATAGTCACATAATTATACGTGTAGAGATAAAATATATTACCCGTTTTATACACCACAATCAAGTAATCATTATATAGTGTGAAATCATGTACAACACAATTCTTCACTTTGCTTCTCACTAGGTAATCACTATAACATTTTCCATCTTTAGTCATTATAAAGATGTAATCACTAGTTTTATACACCATTGCATAACCCATATTGATAAAATCTATCATCTGAGAACTATCACTTAACTTTAGATGACCGATGTTTCTATTGTCGAATTCTTCTGTTGTTGGATTAAATGTATACAAAATATCTTTCGTCAAGATATACACCATAGAATTGTAGTAGAACATATGTTGATTGATGTTTGATTCATTGATTAAATATTTATAATCACTCTTGTATATATTTTCATTGAGATATATATGTGATGAATCTGTTGCAAAGAAATTGTGATCACCAACGAAAACATTATTGATTTTATCTTTAGTTTCAATCGTTGTATTAATCACTTTACCATTCAACATGTAAATTGACAGATTATCATTTTCAATTACTGTAACTGAATCTGTATTAATTATGATGTCACCATCTGATGAGCATATTTTAGTTAATTTCTCGTAATTCATAAGGTAGACATCATTGTTAATATCTTTGACTATTCTATTGTTGATATCTTGTATTAATAAATTCTTGTCAAACTTGCCGACTATTTCATCCTGTCTAATTATGTCGACATGTTTGTAGAGAAGATAATTAGAGTTCTCTTCATAATAAACAATGAATAATGTGTTGATATTCTTTAGATCAGAGTACAGTGCATTACTACATTTTATATCACAGATCTCTTCATAATTATTTTTATCGACGATTAATATATGGTCAAAATATGTTATGATTATTCTATCGTAATTAATTGAGAGATAACCAATTGTATCCCCAGTACTCAACTCACTTGTATTCCCCGTACTCAACTCAATTACTTCATCATCGATTAATATTCTATGTTCATCAATGTTTAATATCTTGTGAGTATCTCTATTCTTATTTAAGGTGAACATCAAACCATTCACTATACATTTTACACCTGTTATAGAAATCAATATCAAACCATTAGAAGTGTTCAAATGATAATTATAATAGTTATTATCAAGAGTTGTCCAATCCTTCAAATCTTCAGAATAAATTGTACCGTATTTCTTGCAAGTATGATACCAAATATTTTTCAATGAATCATATATAAATTCACCATCTATAGTTGGAAATCGTTTCAAATAATATGTATAATTATCTATTTTCATGCTTTGAGATGTCATAAGATCATCTTTGATATAATATTTAGATTTATCATCTTGTTTCATTCTAAATTCATATTGATCATAAATTCTATAGTGATTATCATTTTCATCAATACCAATATAATCAAACAAATCATCACACAATTTTGCTCTATAAACCTTCAACAATTTATTTTCAATGCATTTATCAAAGATGTATTCATAGTTTAAACCTGTATTTATTTTCAATGGTTCAATCTTTGATAAAGGTATTTTGAAATCATTGTAGTATAATTCTTGTGATAAATCTTTGAATTTCATCTTGGTTTCTGATAATTGATTGACAATATAATAATCATTCGGATCATCAATAGCCTCTCCCTTATATTCATCAAATGCGATAATACTATCGTTTTTCTCATACATATATTTTACATTAAGTTTATAACTATTGTCAAACGAATCTTTCATCATATAGTTGTGATCATGAACATATACATAACCATTTCTCAATTCATTTTTACCTAGATCATAATCAGAGTAATTAAATTGTGTTTGATATGTATATTCTCCATCTAACATTTCATTTGATTTCTCATATGTTCCATCTATATATTCATTAATCAAGTGATAAGTTCCATATAATTCTTTGTCAGATCTTGTGAAAGTATAATCATAGTTTATTTCAATGGTATCATCGTTGGACTCATTATATAGAATTGAATTCTTCCATAATGATCCAACGTATTTTAATCCATTTTTGTAAACATAGTATAATTTGTTGTTATATATTTGAACACCATCATATTTAAATCCAAGATATTGTTGATTGTTAGTCTTAGAGATTTCTTGAGGTTCTCTCTTTATAATTTCATCAGTGAATTGCAAGAGATTAATTTTATCACCATAATCATTGTGTAATTCAAATATTCTATCACCATTTTTATACATGTTATCACCACATTTAATGAGATAATAGATTCCTTCATCGATTAATGACTTAAGTTCTTCAACCATGTTATTAGTTTTGAAATAGATTGTCGAATAATATTTAGTGTTATTATTCTCTTTGTTCAATTCATAGTTAAATAACACCTTTTCATACGATGATAATGAACCAATATCATTCTCTGAGTCATTAATTCTAAAGTCAATTTTAATAGTACTCATATCAGTGTAAACAATCTTTGGATCTCTATCAACACTTATTTCATAGTTTGCACACAATGGTTTTGTATCAATATGTATTGGATTATAAGATTTTATATCGATATCTAAATCATCGGTTTGAATCTTATGTGGGAATCTATTGATACTGAACATGAATCTACCTCTATATGAAATGCCTTGAAGTGGTAACATGTTGTGAACTTCATACCATTTATCATAGATGCCTTTAGAGAATTTATCTATAGTTATTGATACAGTGATAATATATTGTTCTAATTTAGTGTTATAACCGATTATGTCCATAGAGTTTTCATTGACCTTTATAAAGTGAATGTTAATGATATCTCCAAACAAATATATCAATTCATTATTGTTAAGTGAAATCGGTTTGATTGTTCTATTGTTTATCATTAGTGCATTCTTGAGATTATACGATAGATTATCACCTTTCATTTTAACACTCTGGATAGTATCAATTTGCTTAAATGTGGTGTTAAATGATGTGTTAAATGAAGTGTTGTTTGAAAGGTTGCGTAAAGAATTGTTTGAAAAGTTGTGTAAAGAATTATTGGTCGATATATATGTTGGACCGTTTGACGAATTATCTTTCACATTGTCTTTCATATTGTCTTTCATATTGCCTTTACCATAGTCTGTCGCATTATTTATTTCACCCGTTTTGAATATTCTATCGTAGTAATCATAAGCTGTACCAATGATAT
>ERZ779729.1559-NODE-1559-length-16006-cov-6.800828_pt1 | contig 16006 bp, 8 predicted proteins | sample MGYA00511072_ERZ779729 | MGnify/ENA primary metagenome ERZ779729 (study PRJEB29588, sample SAMEA2156675) | human gut metagenome | biome: human gut; feature: human-associated habitat; material: faeces | place: Denmark | collected 2008/2010 ...
TAAGCATTTGATTGCGGAGTATGCAGCACTGGGTCGGGACGAGGCGTCGGGAGAGTCGGGGTGGGCGGGGACTGGAACGTGGAGGGCCTGATCCGGGGGCGTCGCAGGGAGGAGGCCGCGAAGGTATGGGAGAAATGGTAGCCGGAGGCGGATGGGGGCGTGACCGTATGACGGCCTGGAGGGTGGCGGTGCCGGATCCGGAGACGGGGGCCGTGCGGAAGTGCGGGGAGGGTGGGCGAAGCCGGGGTGGGCGGAGGCTGTGGTGTGGAGCCAGGGGTGCGGCTGGGGGCAACAGGAGACCGGGGAATCGGCGGGTTGCGGTAACCGGGGCCCGGATATGGAAATCCCCGCAGAGGGAGTGGGTGGATCGGACAAATGGCTCTACCCGGGCAAAACTGCTGGGCGCGTAACCAGCCCCAGGCACGGGGTGGATCGGGCAAATGACCCTACGCGGCAAAAAATGCGGGGTGCGTAAAGAGTCCCGGGTATGGGGCGAGGTGTCGAACCTTACCTATTCCTTACGGGCGTTGCGGCCGGAGCTATGCTTCTCCGTCCGGCGTACTAACCCTGCCGTGCCTCTTCGTTGTCCTTCTCCGCCTTCTCGTCCTCTTCCCAGTCGAACCACGGGAATTTATGGCGCCCGGCGAGCGAAAAACGGGTGTAGGTGATCGGAAGCCCCATTTCGAGGAATCGTTTTTCATAGGCGGTCTTAACCGACAGCACCTCGTCGGCGTAGCCCGTGCCGTAGATGTCGGCGTTCGAGACTTCGCACGGCAGGCCGTAGCGGCGCACCACCTCGTTCGTATAGCCGAAAAGATGTTTCGAATCGGTCTTGAGGTTGATCCATCCGCCCGGGGACAGTATGTGGGCGTAATATCCGAGGAAAAGCGGCGAGGTGAGGCGTTTCTTCGCCCGGCGGCTCTTGAGTTGCGGGTCGGGGAAGGTGATCCATATCTCGTCGACCTCGCCCTCGGCGAACAGGCCGTTGATAAACTCGATGCGCGTGCGCAGGAACCCCACGTTGGGCATCTTGCGGTCGGTGGCGGTTTTGGCGCCCCGCCACATGCGTGCACCCTTGATGTCGATGCCGATGAAATTGCGCGACGGGTTGCGCTCGGCCAGCGCTACGGTATATTCGCCCTTGCCGCAGCCCAATTCGAGTACGATCGGGTTGTCGTTATGGAAAAAGTCGCTGCGCCAATGCCCTTTGAGCGGGTGGTCGCAACGGAATACCTCGTCGAATTCGGGTTGTATGAAACAGTCGAAAGTCAGGTTCTCGCGGAACTTGCGGAGCTTGTCCTTGCCCATTGTTGTCTCTTATTCGCTTTTTACGATATTTATGCCGACGGCCTCGATGCCCTTCACCGGGCGGCCGGGTGTGACGGTTATGCAGTAGTCGCCCGTGCGGGCGAAACGGATGCGGCGGCGATAGGGGAGGTCGGCCTCGCGCGACAGGGCGGCCGGAGTGTGCGCGGCCGGGAGTGCGAGCCGGAAAGCCTCTTCGTGCCGGAGCGAATCGGGTGTGACGACTGCTATGCGTACCGTCAGCGTGTCTTCATCCATGCGGTCGTCGTAGCGCAGGAACAAATCCATGTCACGCAGCGTCGTCGTATCGGTGTTGGTGAAGACGATGGCGGCGGGTGCGTCCCAGCCCGAGGCATTCACATCGGTCACCGCGGCTCCGTGGGGTGACACGCAGCCTGCGGCAAAGGCCGCGGTGGAAAGGAGTACTGCCCGACGGACTTTCCGGAATGCGCTGCCCGTCCGATCCCGGTATGCGGCTGTGCCGGACGCTGCCCTGCCCGACCTCGGCGTATGGAACCACGTTGTGCCGGGTTGTGTCGTACAGGGCTGCATTGCGCCGGCCTGCGTGGCAGTGCTACCCGGAATGCCGGCCGTCTGCCGAAGCGTTCCGGCTGCTGCGCGACGTGCCGCTATGTCACGTGCCCGTATCACCGTCTATTCGTTTGAACCCCCGTTGCTTCCGCTGCCGTTGTCGCTGCTCCCTTCGCGGCGTTCGCCTCCCGGACGGCGGCGGTTGCGGTTGTTGCGCCTGTTGCCACCTTCGCGGCGTTCCCCGCCGTTTGTATTGCCCTCTGCGCCGTTGTTGCCTCCGTTGTTGCCGTTGCCATTGTTGCGGGGAGCTGCCTCATTGCGGTTCCCGTTGCGGCGGTCACCGCCGTTGCGGCCCTCCCCGTTGTTCCGGTTCTCGTTGCTGCGGCCTTCCCCGTTACGGTTCTCCCCGTTGCGGGAACGGTCGCTGCGCCGCTGGCGGCGTTCGGGGCGCTCCTGCTGGGGCTGCTGCCCCGGCTGAGCCTGGCGGCGCTCCTGTCCTGTTTCCTGGGAAGGCTGTCCGTTCTGCCCCTCCTGTCCGTTCTGTTTGCCCCGGTTGCGGCCGCGCTTGTTGCGCCGTTTGGCCGAGTCGAAACGGGTGATGCTGTCCTCTTCGGAGCGGTAGGTCGGCTCCTCGGCTATCGGGCGGATGTCGTCGGCGTGCTGCAGCTGGTCGACCTTCTTGCCTGCACGGTTCAGTGCCATGATTTCGCGCACGCGCGACACGGGCAGCGTGGTGACATTGACCATCGCATCCTTGCTCGACGAGAAGGTCATCGTACCGGCGAGGATGTCGCTCTTGACGAGGAAATATTCGCCGTCGATGGCCTGCAACGGCTCACGCAGGCGCGGGAACTCCTTGCGGGCGTCGACATAGGTGTCGTATTCGTACATCATGCAGCATTTGAGCTTCGAGCACTGTCCGGCCAGTTTCTGGGGATTGAGCGAAATCTCCTGTGCACGGGCGGCACCCGTCGTGACGCTCGAGAAGCTCGACATCCACGATGCGCAGCACAGCTCGCGCCCGCAGGCACCCAGCCCGCCGATGCGCCCGGCTTCCTGGCGTGCGCCGATCTGCTTCATTTCGATGCGGATGTGGAACCGCTCGGCGAAGACCTTGATCAGTTCGCGAAAATCGACACGCTCGTCGGCGATATAGTAGAAAATAGCCTTGATCTTGTCCCCCTGGTATTCCACGTCGCCGATCTTCATGTTGAGTCCCATGTCGGCGGCGATCTGGCGCGATGCGATCATCGTTTCATGTTCGAGGGCGATGGCCTCCTGCCATTTCTCGATGTCGTAGGGCTTGGCCTTGCGGTAAACTTTCTTGAACTCGCCGTTGTAGGGGTTGAATCCCGTGCGGCGCATCTGGCGTGCTACCAGGTCGCCCGTGAGCGAAACGACGCCGATGTCGTGTCCGGGCGATGCCTCGACCGCCACGATGTCGCCCCGCTTGAGCTGCAGGTTGTTGGCGTTCTGGTAGAACGAGCGGCGCGTGTTCTTGAACCGCACCTCCACGATGTCGGTTGGGATATTCTCGGGGTACTCCTCGAGCCACGCCGTTTCGTGAAGCTTGAAACACCCGTCGCAGAGCTTCGCCTCGCACTCTGCGCCGCAATCGCAGAAACTGCATCCGCGGCCTATTTCGGGTTTACACTTTTTCGTATATTGTTTTTCGGTGTCCATTTGTGGGCATAATTTGCGTAAAGATACGAAATTTTTTTTATCCGGCGGCCACTCTGCCTAAATCGTTGTCTCAATTGCCCAGGCGGAGCTTGCGGACGCTGCGCCGGATGCGGACGATCATCATCACGGCCGCGGCCGACAAGCCGAACGAGAAGCCGAGGAAAAGCCCCGTCGGACCCATGCCGAGCGTGAAGCCGAACAGGTAACCCACCGGCAGGTTCAGCAGCCAGTAGGATACGAAGGCGATCGGCATGATGATCTTCACGTCCTGTATGCCGCGCAGAATACCCACCGAAACATTCTGGATGCCGTCCGAAAGCTGGTAGAGCGCCGCGAAGACCAGCAGTTGCGAAGCGATGGCGATCACCTCGGGGTTGGTCGAGAAGAACGTCGGGATGATGTTGCGCATGGTGATGAAGACCAGCGCTGCAAAAGCGTTCCAGGCCAGTACCAGGTGGTACGACGCCTTGGCCGCCAGCGACAGCTCCCCGATGTTGCGGGCACCGTAGCAGTGCGACACGCGGATGGTGGTGGCCGCACCGATCGACATGACGATCATGAAGGCGCAGTTGCCGATCGTGACGGCGATCTGGTTGGCGCTCATGGTCTCCTTGCCGAACCAGCCCATCATGATCCCCGTGCCGACGAACGCCGAGGCTTCGAGGAACATCTGCATCGAGATCGGAAGCCCCATGTGCAGCAGGTTCTTCACCGTGGCCCACGAATAGTTGCGGGGCGAGAACCCGTCGAGGTAGCCGCGGTATTTGTGGCGGTTGTAGAAGTAGCCGATCATCAGGATCGGGGCGATGATGCGTGAGAGCAGCGTACCCAGCCCGGCGCCTTCGGCACCCATCTCGGGAAGGCCGAAGCGGCCGTAGATGAACACCGCGTTGAAGCCGATGTTGGCCAGGTTGGCGATGATCGTCACGACCATCTCGACCTTGGTGTTGCCCACGCCTTCGAGGAATTGCTTGAAGGCGAAGAAGAGCATGACGAACGGCATGCTGAATACCAGCATCTTGTAGTAGGGAATGGCCATGTCGACGACCTCGACGGGCTGGCCGAGATGGTACATGAGCGGGATGACGGCATATTGTACGGCGGCCATCGCGAACCCGAGCAGCGTGTAGAACAGGATGCCGTTTTGCAGCAGCCCGGCCGACTTCTCGCGGTCGCCCTGCGCGTAGAGTTCCCCCACGAGGGGCGTCATGCCCAGCGCGATGCCGATGGCGGCGATGAAAAGGATGAAGAACACCGCCCCGCCGAACGATACGGCGGCCAGCGGCACGGGGTCGTCGCCGCCGTAGCGGCCTACCATCAGGTTGTCGGCCACCTGCGTGAGGATTTGTCCCAATTGCGTCAGTACGACGGGCAGCGCCAGCCGCAGGTTGGACTTGTACTGGTCTTTGTATTTCGAGAAACTGTACATTCGGTTTTCCGGATTAGGGTGCAAAGATAGCTATTTATGTCCGGATTGCAATCCTCGGGCTGTCCCGGGATGAAAAATCCGCCCGTTTCGGGGCGGATTCCATGTCTGGGGTCAGTATGGAAGCGTGATTTCGATGCAGCAGCCCGCGCGGTAGTCGGGGCATACGCGGATTGCGCCCCCGAGCCGGGTGACGATCAGGCGGCAGAGGTACAGGCCGATGCCCGACCCGGGTTTGAACGAATCTACCTTGGTGAAACGGTCGAATACCCATTCCTGCTTGTCCGGGGCGATGCCTATGCCGGTGTCGGTTACGCGGATGCGGAGTTTGCGGGTGCGGTCGTCCTTGTCGCAGCAGACCGTGACGGAACCCGCAGCAGTGAATTTGGCGGCGTTCTGCAACAGGTTGTCGATCACGCGCGTCATGTAGGTTTCATTGGTCGGGATGACGCAAGTGCCGCGACCCCCCCCCTTGAGGACGTACTCTACCGACGGGTTTTGGGAAAGTTCGCGCTGGATTTGCAGCCGTTCGGCGCACAGCAGGCCGAGATCGGTTTCGGCGAGCGGCAAGGGCTCTTCGGAGCTGACCAGGCTCGACAATTCGAGCATGTTTTCCAGCAGGGTGGTCAGCGCGGTCGTGCTCGCCCATATCTGTTCGCGGAATTCGCGCCGGGTATCGTGGTCGTGGTCGCCTTCGAGCAGTAGATCCGAAAACCCGTTGATGGCGTTGAGCGGCGTGCGGATTTCGTGACACATCGAGTTGATGAAGGCCGTTTTCATCTTTTCGCTCTCCATGGCGCGGCGGCTTTGGCGGGTTATCTCTTCGTTGGCATCGGTCAGTTGCCGCCTTATCTGCTTCAGCTGCCGAACCATGACGTACTGGTAGACGCTCCAGCCGACGAGCAGCAGCACCAGAATGCCGCCCGCAAGCAGGGCGATGAATCGTATGCGGCCGGTCAGCCGGGACTTTTCGAATTCCAGCCTGCCCACCTCGAACAAGGTCTGCATTTCGGCAAGACTGCTCTGCGCCTCTTCTACCCGCTCGTTGAAGCGGATGTTATTGGTTGTCCGCACCGCTTTGAGGGCGTTTTTATAATCGCCCATTTCTTCGTACAGATAGGATTGGGTGGCATAGATAGGGGCTAAGTCCGCTTTTATGCCTTTGCTTTTGTAGACGGTTATGGTCGAGTCGATGTAAGCCACGGCCCGTTCGTAATCCCCCGTACACTGATAATACCGGGCGCTGGTGCTGTATATTTCCGCCATGTCGCCTCTGGCGCGGGCCAGCCCGATGCATTTTTGGTAATACTCGTTCAGCTTATCTCGGGAGATCAGGTCGCGCAGGTATACCATTTTGGCATAGGCGCGCATCATGTAGCCCGTCGTGTCGCGGTGGGGCCGTTCGAAGCGGTCGTCCATCGCCAGCCATTTGCGGTGCAGGTCGATACATTGCCCGATCTGCTCTTCGGCGCGCTTGTCCTTGCAGAGCATATAGAGATCGGAAAGTTCGTCGTGGCAAATCTTTTCCAGGTGGAGACGCTCTTCGAGCGGGTATTTCCTGAGGTTTTCCAGCGCTCGCTCCACATAGGGGATCGCCTTGGCGATGTTGTCGTAGGCTTCGGTCGTGACCGACGAAAAGTCGATGGCCAGGCCTGTCAGGAGTTCCCATTCGATGCGCTCCTCGGGCGTGAGCCGATCGTAGTTTTTGCCTTTGAGTTCTTCCAGCGCACGCGTTACCGTTTCGATCGAATTGTTGTCGTTCATCTGTTTCCAGAGGTAGTAGGCGTAAAGCGATGAACGGAACAGGGCGTGGCGGGAACCCGGGAGAATGCTGTCCGAGAGGGCGATGTATTTCTCGGCCCGCCGGGTGTCGCGGTCGGCGAATTTGCGAACCAGAAAGTCCAGCGCATCTTTGCATCCGTAGGTATCCCCGGCCTTGTGCGCTTCGGCGAGTGCCGCTTCCCAATGGGGTGCGGCCAGTTCGAGGCTGTCGCCGCTCAGGTCGGCAAGTTGGACGTATATACGTTCCCGGCCGGCGGCATCGGGTGTTTTCGGTAAGAGCGTAAGCAAACTGTCGGCATGTGCCGGCTTGGGGGGGCGCCGATATTGCAGCGTACGGAAACAAGGACATAATTAGCCCTGACGCAAGGGCTTTCAGGAGAATCTGACGCATGTCGGTGTCGTGAAACAATATTAAATTCGGACAAATTTATGAAAAAAAATCTTTCGGGGAATTATCATTTAAAAAATAGCAAACATAAAAACAGAGACCGGTTGCAAGCCGGTCTCTTTTAACGGGACGGGTCTGAACCGTCCGGGAGTCATGCCACCCGCAGCTTTACGCCGTGCGATTTGTCCGACTCGACGACGACCGTGTCGCCTTCGTGGAGTTTGCCGTCGATGATCAGCGTCGAAAGCGGTTCCTCGACATTGTCCATCAGCGTACGCTTGAGCGAGCGGACTCCGTAGCGCGATTCGTAGCCCATGGCCGCCAGGCGGCGTTTGGCGCCGTCGGTGATCTTCACCTTGTAGCCCAGGCGGCGCGTGCGTTCGAAGAGCCCCTGCAACTCCAGCTCGATGATACGCTCCACATCGCTCAGTTCCAGCGTGCGGAACAATACGATGTCGTCGATCCGGTTCAGGAACTCCGGGGCGAAGGTCTGCTCGAGAGCCTTGCGGTATTCGCACTGGGGCATTGCGGAGGCCGTGGCGCTCTTCGACACGGTGCTGTAACCTACCTGCACCGATTTCTTGACCACGTTGCGCGACCCGACGTTCGAGGTCATGATGATGATCGTGTTGCGGAAGTCCACCTTGCGGCCAGAACCGTCGGTGAGGTGCCCCTCGTCGAAGATCTGCAACATCGTGTTGAAGACCTCGGGGTGTGCTTTCTCGATCTCGTCGAACAGGATCACGGCATAGGGCTGGCGGCGTACCGTCTCGGTGAGCTGGCCGCCCTCGCCGTAGCCGACATAACCCGGGGGCGAGCCGATCAGCCGGGCGACGTTGTGTTTCTCGCTGTATTCGCTCATGTCGATGCGGATCAGTCCGCGCTGTTCGTCGAAGAGCCATTTCGAGACCTCCTTGGCCAGCAGCGTCTTGCCTACCCCCGTGGGGCCGACGAAGAGGAATACCCCGATCGGACGGTTCTCGTCCTTGAGTCCGGCCCGCGAGCGGCGGATCGTGCGCGAGATCTTCTCGACGGCCTCCTGCTGCCCTACGACCCGCTGCGAAAGGTGCTGGCAGAGGGTTTGCAGGCGGGTCATCTCTCCGCCCGAAATGCGCTCGGCGGGGATGCCCGTCATCGAGGTGATGACCTGCTGGATATGCTCGGCCGTGATCTCCACGGGGTTGGTTTCGAGCGACCGCTGCCATTCGTTGCGGCTTTCGCCCAGTTTCGAACGGAGTGCGATTTCGCGCAGGCGTGCCGAGGCGGCCTTTTCGTAGACCAGTTCTTTGACCGCCTCGCGGCGTTCGCGCCGCACTTGGTCGAGTGCGTTTTCCATCTGGCGGAGTTCGGCCGGTTCGCGCGCCGATTGCAGGTGTATGCGCGAGCCCGCCTCGTCCAGCACATCGATCGCCTTGTCCGGGAAGAAGCGGTCGGTGATGTAGCGCCCGGTGAGTTCCACGCAGGCTTGCAGCGCCTCTTCCGTATAGCGTACCTTGTGGTGCTGCTCGTAGTGGGAGGCGATGTTGCGCAGGATCTGGAGCGTCTGCTCGGGTGTCGTGGGCTCGACGACGACTTTCTGGAACCGGCGCTCGAGCGCCGAGTCGCTTTCGATGTTCTCGCGGTATTCGTCGAGCGTCGTGGCGCCGATGGTCTGCAGTTCGCCCCGTGCGAGTGCCGGTTTGAGGATGTTGGCCGTGTCGAGGCTGCCCTGTGTCGAACCGGCACCCACGATGGTGTGTATCTCGTCGATGAATATGATCGTGTCCTTGGCCTTGCGCAGTTCGTCGAGCAATTGCTGCATACGCTCCTCGAATTCGCCGCGGAACTTCGTGCCCGCCACGAGCGACGATACGTCGAGCGAGAAGAGCGTCTTGTCGGCGATGGTGTAGGGCACCTCGCCGCCTGCGATGCGCAGTGCCAGCCCTTCGATGATGGCGCTCTTGCCTACGCCCGCCTCGCCGATCAGGATCGGGTTGTTCTTCTTGCGGCGCGAGAGTATCTGGACTACGCGCTCGATCTCCTGCTCGCGCCCCACGACGGGGTCGATCTTGCCCTCGCGGGCCATCTGCGTGAGGTTTACGCCGAACTTGTCGAGCACGTGCGATGTGTTTTTCTCTTCGGGTTTGTTTTCCTCGCCGAAGTCGAGCATGTGTACCTGTATCTCCGTGCGGAAGTCGTCGCCGGCGGCGAATTTCTTGATGTCTTCGGATACGACTTCGCCCGTGATGCCGTACATTTCGAGTACGCGCGATGTCGCGGTCGAGCGGTCGCCGACGATGGCTCGCAGCGCGTGGGCCGTAGAAACGCTCCGCGTGGCGCCCGATACGGCGCACAACTCGTCGGTAAAGGCGCGGTAAAACTCTTCGGGGCCCGTTTTCTCACGCAGCCTCGACCCCAATACCTCGCGTTCGATACGCAGGCGTACCTGGTAGAGCTCCCAGTCCTTCAGGCGGGAGGATAAAAGCTGGTAGGCGAGCGATCCCTCTTCGCGGAGCATCTCCAGCATGAGAAAATCCTTCAACGAGTGGTCGATTCCTGCCTTGGTCGTATTAAACGCCGCGCGGGCGATGATGCCCTCGAGCGTCTTTGAAATTTTTACTTGCATGTTGCGTCGTCATGAAATTTAATGTTCTAACTTTTGATTCTTCGCCTATCTAACGGCATGTTATTGTTAAATATTATGTTAACTTATTGAGCGGTATTTATTGCATTGTCCCTGAGTGGATTGTGCGGCTGAAATTCTCGGTGTGCGATGCTGGAAACGGGTTTGGGTGTATTCTGAAAGGGTTTTCGGCCTTTTTCGCGGGGAAGAGACGCTCCCTCGGAAGGGTGTCGCGTGTAGTATGGAAAGGGTGCGCGGAGGCAGGATCGGTTCCCTGCGGCCAGTGTCGGAAAGAGCTCTTGCGGGGCGGGGTTCGCCGGCTTTGGTTTCCGGGGCTGCCTGCGGTGCCGGGCGGCTCTGTACCGGACGGCTTCATGTGCGGGGTATACCGGCTGCATCGGGATTTGCTGCCTGTTGCCGGCCGGTGCCGGGCGTCAGTTGCTGTTATACAATTATGATTCGGGATGTTTTATTTTTGATACGATGGCTGAAAGCCGTACCGATACCCTGCCGAAACCGGATGTAGATTTTTCCAGTGTATTATCTCTCTGAAAAACAATTATTATTACAAGTATAAAACGGAGTTTATGTGTTTTTATTGTGCCGGTCTTGTTTATTTGTATTTTTAATTTTGTATTTTTGTGGAAAAGGCCCGTCCGGGGCTGTTGACAACCGACTTCAACCCGAAAAGAATATGAAACGGATACTGATCCCTCTGCTGGCGCTCGCCGCCGCCATGACCTTTGCACAACCGCCGCGCCCGCTGCCACCGGGCTATCCCGATCGTTCGGGGAATATAGACCTCGAAAGGGGGTTCCGAACCCCGCCGGCAGGTTACGGCGAGGTGCCCTTCTATTGGTGGATCGGCGACACGCTCACGCGCGAACATCTCGCCTGGCAGCTCGACATGCTGGCACGGAAACGGATCAGCAGCCTGCAGATCAACTATTGCCACACCGATACGGGCGGCATCACCTACGGCAGGACATTTCGTTCGAAGCCCGACCTCTTCACTCCGGCGTGGTGGGAGCTTTTCGGGTGGTTCATGACCGAGGCCGGCAAACGCGGTATGACCGTCAGCCTGAGCGACTATACGCTGGGCGTGGGGCAGGGCTCCTATGTGGACGAGATGCTGGCCGAAGACCCGACGCTCAACGGTTCGGAACTGCATTTCGACAGTCTGGAACTCGGCCGCGGGGAGCGTTTCTCGCGGGCTTATGCGCAGCGGCCGCTTTCGCTGAACGCTTACCCGCTCGATGCCCGGGGCCGGATCGACGGGGCGCCGGTCGACCTGTTGCCGGAAATGGGGCCCGACGGGGTCGAGTGGCAGAACCCCTGGCCGCGGGCCCTCGTGGCCGAAGTGAAGGCCGAGCGGCGCCTGCCTTCGCTCGATCCGATGCACCCTCGTGCGGGGCACAGTTACGTGCGGCACTTTTTCCAACGTTTTGCAGACCGTTTCCCCGGGGAATCGGAAACGGGGCTCAATTTCTTTTTCTCCGATGAGCTGAACTTCAACCTGCAGGGCAATATCTGGAACGATATTTTCCGCGACGAGTTCATGCGCCGCAAGGGATACGACATCCTGCCGCAGATCGACGCGCTGTTCGTCGACCTGGGTGACAGTTCGGTCAAGGTACGCATGGACTATAACGACGTGCGCGTGGCGCTGAGCGAGGAAAACTTCTTCATCCCCGTCTATGAGTGGCACCAGCGGCGCGGGCTGCTCTTCGGATGCGACCACGGCGGCCGTGGCCGCGACGTGGGCGAGTTCGGCGACTATTTCCGTACCCAGCGTTGGAACCAGGCTCCGGGCTGCGACCAGCCGATGTTGCAGAAGGACATTATTAAAAACAAGGTCGCCTCGTCGATCTCGCACCTCTACGAACGCCAGCGCGTCTGGCTCGAAGGTTTTCACAGCAGCGAGTGGTCGACCAACTCGGCGCAGCTGACCGATGCGATCTTCGCCAATTTCGCCATGGGGCAGAATCTGCTGAGCCTGCACGGGCTTTACTATACGACCATGGGGGGCTGGTGGGAGTGGGCGGCGCCCTGCAACCATTTCCACGAGCCTTACTGGGACGAGATGGACGGGTTGCTGGAGTGTACCGAGCGCCTGAGTTATATCCTGTCGCAGGGATACCACGTCGCCGACGTGGCGATCCTCTATCCCGTCGAGCCGGTGGTGGCCGGGTACGGCAACGAGGCTGTCGAAGCCGCCTTTGCCGCCGGGGAGGCGATTTACCGCGACGGCATCGACTTCGACTACATGGATTACGAATCGCTCGGCCGCGCCGAGGTGCGCGACGGCCGGTTGCATGTGGCCGGGGAGTCGTTCGGCGTGGTCGTGGTTCCCGCCATGCGGGCGATCCGCCACTCGTCGCTCGAAAAACTGCGCGACTTCGTTCGCGACGGCGGCATGGTCATCAATATCGGCCCGCTGCCGGAGGCCTCTGAAAAGGAGGGGCGCGGCGGCCGGGCGTTGACGGAACTGGTGGCGGATCTCTTCGGGGGCGGGCGCGACCGGGTTTTCCGTATCGGCGATCCGGCGGATGCGACCGCACTCATCGGCCGCAATACGCAGCGCGATTTCACGCTGCTCCGCCCGGCAACGGATGCCGGGGCGCATCCTGCCAAGCAAAAGACGGGCGATCCGACCCCTTACGTCATGCACCGCCGCATCGGCGGCCGCGACCTCTTTGCGGTCTATAACGTCGGGCGGGGCGCAACGTGCCGTTTCCGTGCATGGGGAGCCGCGGAGCTGTGGGATCCGTGGACGGGCGGGAAACGCCCGCTGCGGGTTGCCGCCGTCACGGATGCCGGAACCGAGGTGGTGATGCCGCTGGAGCGTACGGACATGCAGCTGATCCTCTTCGACCCTTCCCGCGATGCGGAGGTCGGGGCGGAATCCGCCGGCGCGGGGAGCACGCAGCGGATCGACCTCGGCGGGGAGTGGGATTTCCGGCTGGAACCCTTGCTGGACAACCATTTCGGCGATTACCAGTGGCCGGGGACGGACGAAAAGATCAGTGCCTGTATTTATGATGCCGAATACGAACGGCTCGGCGGCGAGGCTCGGAAAGGCCGCGGACGGTTCACCTTCGGAGAGCGGTTCATGCTTCTGGGAGCGGTACCCGCCTCGGTGGATGAACGGACGGTGCTGGACAACCTGCCCGGCACGGCGTCGGGCGTGGAGGCAGCCGGCGTGCGGTACGACTGGCAGCCCTATGCGTTCTCATGGCGCTGGGGCGTCGAGGGCGACTTCGGGCATCAGGGCTGGCACGGCCTGAAGGCGGAGATGTACGACGATTTCATCCGCCTGGGTGCGACCGAACGGGCTTTCAACGGCATGGTTCGCAAGGCCGAGGCATCCGGAATGAAGGATTATTACCTTTACACCTGCGTGGATGCCCCGCGCGACGGGTTGTACGACGCCGAATGGGGCGGGATGCAGCCCGTGGGGTTCTATGTCGGCGGGGAACGGCGGGAGCCTGCGCCGCAGGTCGCCCTGAAGCAGGGCATCAACGAGATCGTGCTGCATTACGATTCGTTCGGCACGGCGCGGTTCGCCCTGCGCGACGGTGCGGCGGACATCGCGCCCGAGACGCTGGCCGAGGCCCCGTTGCGGATGAAGTTCCGCGGCGACCGGGCGCTGCTGCCGTTCGACAGCCGGAAGACGGCGGATACGCGGGCGCGGTTCACCTTTACGGCGGCGCCCGGGCTGGAGGCGCTGGAATTCACGGCTTTCGGCCGGAAACCCGAAGTGCGTGCCGACGGCCGGAAATGCCGGGTCGCCGAGGTCGCACGCCGCAGCGACGGCGCCGTAACCTACAGTGCCGTGTTGCCCCGGCGTGCCGAACTTCCGGCGGAGGTGTCGCTGACGCTTACCGAAGAGCGCGGGTATGCCGGCGGTGCGGCGATAGACGGCCCTGTGAAGCTGGTTTGCGGGGTGGGACGCTATACGGTCGGCGACTGGTGCCGTAACGATGCCTTGCGTACTTATTCCGGTGCGGCGTGGTACGGCCGGGACTTTACGCTGACGAAGAAACCCGCGGGGCGTGTGACACTCGACTTGGGCGAGGTCGTCTCGACGGCACGGGTGCTGGTCAACGGGCGAGAGGCCGGTTTGCGGCTGACGCCGCCCTGGCGTTTCGATGTGACCGGACTGTTGCAGGAAGGTGCCAACCGGATCGAAATCCGGGTTTGCAATACGACGGCCAATATCTTCCTCTCTTCGCCGACGGTCTACCGCGGCGGTACGAAGGCCGGAATACTCGGCCCGGTGCGGATCGAGATCGCCGAATAATCCGCCGCCGGGTCGTTCCCGGGGTATTAAGGCGGGCGCCGCAATTTTGCGGCGCCTGCCTTATTTGGATGAAGCCCCGGCGTGGATTTTCCGGCGTGGATTTTCCGGCGTATTTTCGGGCGGGCGTCTTCGGTACGGCTTCGTGGCGGATTCCCTGCGGACTTATTCCGCCAAACCCGTGGGGGCCATTGCGTACAGGGCGTCCGGGTGCCGGGCCGCCGTCATTCGGGGGCGTGCCCGACAGCGGATCGGGATTCCCTTGTTTCCGGGAGGGCTTCCGGAATGAACTCGGTTGCCGGTTTGTCTCCCGGTGCGGATTATTTCCGCGGCCACTCTCCGACCTCCATGTCGCGCATGTCGGCGCCGTCGATCACCAGCCGCACGGCAGTGCGGACTTTGTGGAAACCGTATTCGCCGGCTGCGCCCGGGTTGACATGCAGCAGGTCGTAAACCGGATCGTAGACCACCTTGAGGATATGCGAATGCCCGGCGATGAAGAGTTTGGGATGCAGCGCCTGTATCTTTGCCGCTGCGCGCGGGTTGTAATGGCGCGGGTAGCCGCCGATATGGGTCATCAGCACCCGCACGCCCTCGCATTCGAATGCGAGGAAATCAGGGTAGACGCGGCGTGTGAGCCCTCCGTCGATGTTGCCCGAGACGGCGCGCAGGGGTTTGAACGACGCGATCGTGTCGGCCAGTTCGAGCGAGCCGATGTCGCCCGCATGCCAGATTTCGTCCACGTCCTTGAGGAATTCGCGCAGCGTGTCGTCGAATGTCCCGTGGGTGTCGGATATGATGCCGATGCGTTTCATTTTATGGTCGTGATGCGGGTTGCCGGGCCGGGAATCGTGCGTATGCCGCGCGTGCCGCCGGAAATCTTCGATGTACTATTTATACTTGTCCTTCCACAACTCCTGCATGCGCTGGGCGATCTTCGCCTCGGTGGCATTCCCGGTGTTGGGTTCGTAGAATTTCGTCCCTGCGAGGCTTTCGGGCAGGAACTCCTGCTCGGCGAAATTGCCCGCGTAGTCGTGTGCATATTTATACCCTTTGCCGTAGCCTGCCTTGTCCATCAGCTTGGTCGGGGCGTTGCGCAGGTGCAGCGGCACGGGGCGGTTCGTGGTGTCGTGCTCGACCTGCGACATCGCCTTGTTGATGGCCATATAGGCCGAGTTGCTCTTGGGGCTGGTGGCCAGGTAGATCGTCGTTTCTGCCAGCGTGATCCGCGCTTCGGGCATGCCGATCTTGTGTACCGTGTCGAAACAGGCGTTGGCCAGCAGCAGTGCGTTGGGGTTCGCCAGCCCGATGTCCTCCGAGGCGAGGATCACCAGCCGCCGTGCGAGGAAGCGTGGCTCTTCGCCTCCGGCCAGCATGCGCGCCAGATAGTAGATCGCGGCATTGGGGTCGCTGCCCCGCACCGATTTGATGAAGGCCGAGATGACGTCGTAGTGCTGCTCGCCGTTCTTGTCGTAGAGGGCGATGTTCTGTTGCAGGCAGTCGGTGACGTACTGGTCGGTGATCGTCAGTTTGCCCTCCGTCGCCCCGGCCAGTATGTCGAGGATATTGAGCAGCTTGCGGGCGTCGCCGCCCGAGAATTTGAACAACGCACCCGTCTGCTTCACTTCGATCTGGCGTGCTTTGAGTTCCGTGTCGGTCGTCAGCGCCCGGTCGAGCAGCGTTTGCAGGTCTTTGTCCTCCAGCGATTTGAGGATGTAGACCTGGCAGCGGCTCAGGAGCGGCGAGATCACCTCGAACGAAGGGTTTTCGGTCGTGGCGCCTATGAGTGTCACGACGCCCTGCTCGACGGCTCCCAGCAGCGAATCCTGCTGGCTTTTGTTGAAACGGTGGATTTCGTCGATGAACAGGAAGGGCGGCTTGGCGTCGAAAAAGCGCTGTTTGCGGGCCGACTCGATCACTTCGCGCACGTCCTTGACGCCCGACGTGACGGCCGAGAGCGTGAAGAACGGACGGTCGAGCTGCGTGGCG
>ERZ779729.1562-NODE-1562-length-15997-cov-3.571635_pt1 | contig 15997 bp, 14 predicted proteins | sample MGYA00511072_ERZ779729 | MGnify/ENA primary metagenome ERZ779729 (study PRJEB29588, sample SAMEA2156675) | human gut metagenome | biome: human gut; feature: human-associated habitat; material: faeces | place: Denmark | collected 2008/2010 ...
GCCTCGGTCAACATCGAAAATGTCTTCCACGACCTGATGGGCCCCGACAAGGAGTATCACCCCTTCGAAGGCATCTGCCTGACCGACACCTTCCAGCTGGGCGAGGACTTGGAAAACGACAACGAGAGCCGCGCAGCATTGGAGGAAGTCTTCCCGCAAAACTCGCAGCGGGTCAAAAAGCAGCGCAAAAAGCCCATCACCGTCATCGTCGGCAACCCGCCCTATTCCATCGGGCAAAAGTCAGCCAACGACAATGCACAGAACGAATCCTATCCCACGCTCGAAAGCCGTATCGAAAACACCTACGTTGCCCAATCGGAGGCCGCCCTCAACAAATCGGCTTACGACAGTTATATCAAGGCTTTCCGCTGGGCTTCGGACCGACTTAACGAAAAGGAGGGCGGTGTCATCGGCTTTGTCACCAACGGGGCATGGCTCGATGCCAACGGGCTCGACGGCATGCGCAAATGCCTCGAACGCGAATTTTCGGCCATCTATGTCTTCAACCTGCGCGGCAACTGCCGCACAAGCGGTGAAATCCGCCGCAAAGAGGCCGGTAATGTCTTCGGTCTGGGCTCCCGCACTCCGATTGCTATTACGATTCTGGTCAAGAAACCGAAGGTATCCGACGAGGCGGCCCGCATCTGCTACCACGACATCGGCGACTACCTCTCGCGCGAGGAGAAACTGCGTATCATTCACAATATGGGCGACATCAGCAACCCGCTGATGCAATGGATCACCATTACCCCCAACGAACATGGCGACTGGCTCAACAAGCGCAGCGAGCAGTTCAAACTCTTTACCCCGCTGGAGCCCGAAAAGAAGTTCAAGAAAGGAAATAAATCGTTCTTTGAAGGATATTCATTAGGACCAGTATCTGCTCGCGATAGTTGGGTTTATAATTTCTCTTTAGAAAAACTAAAAGTAAATATTTGCAAAACGATCTCTCACTATGAGGAACAGCGAATTTTATTACTAAACAAAAAAATATCAGAACCCGAACGTAACCCTTTGTTAGGATCTTGGTCCAGAGACTGGTTAAATCAAATTAAAAAGAATAAAGTTATTGTTGAGAATCCGCAACAATACCGAATATCAGCATATCGCCCATTTACTCGAACCAACAATTACTTTGATGATGATTTAAATCAAGAAAGATATCAAATACCAAAAATTTTTCCAACAAAAAATCATAACAATATAGTAATATGCGTCTCTGGAATAGGTTCTAATAAAGATTTTTCTTCTATTATAACAGATTGTATTTCTGACTACCAATTACAATTCAACGGGCAATGTTTTCCGCTTTATTGGTATGATGACAGCACGGCGGATATCGCCGACCTCTTCTCGGCTCAGCAGAGCGATGCAGACCGTTACGTCCGCCGCGACGGCGTGACCGACTGGATCCTCTCCACGGCCCGCAAGCAGTACGGAAGCCGCGTAACCAAGGAGGACATCTTCTATTATGTCTATGGCATCCTCCACGCCCCGGACTACCGCACGACCTTCGCCGCCGCCCTCAAGAAGTCGCTGCCCCGACTGCCGCTGGTCGAGTCGCCCGACGACTTCTGGGCCTTCAGCCGTGCCGGCCGTAGCCTGGCCGAACTCCACCTCGGATACGAGCATGTGGAGCCCTACGCCGGATGCCACACGGTAAACTCGACCACTTCGGAAGATGACGCCATCAACTACCGTGTAGAGAAGATGCGCTTCGGCAAGCTCGACAGCAAGACGGCCGACAAGAGCATAATACATTACAATGCGGGCATCACGATTGAGAACATTCCGCTGGAGGCCTACGACTATGTGGTGAACGGCAAGTCGGCGATCGAGTGGGTAATGGAGCGCTATGCGGTAAAAACAGACCCAACGAGCCAGATTACGAACGACCCGAATGACTGGTGCCGAGAGCACGACGACCCGAAATACATCTACAACCTGCTGCTGCGCATCATCACCGTCTCGCTCGAAACGATGAAGATCGTCCGCTCGCTCCCGAAACTCAAACTAGAAGAATAAAACGTAATCATATGGACTACATTCGACAATCTCTAAAAGACGACTATAATTACGTCTGTGCCCAATATTCCCCTGAAAAAGTTTGTGACCATTACAGCATATCTGAAGATGATGTTTTGAGGGCTCACTATTTAATATCAGACTATTTCCTTGAGGAGGGCGAGGAAATTATGTTTGGTATAAAAAATTATGATTTATTATCATCCGCAGTACATCGTCAAACAACAAGTTTCGGGAATATAGAAAAATGGTCTACCGAATTCCAAAAAATGGCGACATTACTCTATGGATTGGTAAAAAATCATGCATTTCATGATGGTAATAAAAGAACTGCTCTACTAGTTCTATTATTACATATGGATCGGCAACATTTGCAAATACGTGTTCCTCAAACAAAACTTGAAACATTAGTCGTTCGAATCGCTGCAAATACTTTAAACGAATATCAAACATTCAAGAAATACGAAACGAATGAGGAACCAATTATCAATTTTATCGCTGACCTATTGAAAAAGTATACAAGCCCAATAAATAAACGATACTATTCGATTACATATGCTGAATTCAATACTAAACTTAATAAATTTAATGTGCGATTAGGGAATCCTGCTGGAAACTACATCAATGTTTATCAAATAAAAAACAGTAGATTATTTAAGATAGGGCCACAATCACAAAAAGAAGTTAAGGTATTACAAATCGGATTCCCTGGTTGGAAAAAACAGGTAAATCCAAAGGCTTTAAAGAATGTTCTTAAAGAGACTCACTTAACAGCTGAATTTGGGGTGGATTCCGATGTCTTTTTCAAAGGTGAAGAGCCCATGTATGCATTAATAAACGAGTATAGAGGTCCTTTATTAAGATTGAAAGATAAATAATGGCCGACATTGCCGATTTTACCCGCGAGGTAGAGTGTATCTACAAGGATGAACGATACGCAGTCCGCGATAATGGTGCTGTCTTCCGCTATCCGCGTGATGGAAAGCGTCCGCGCAAATACGACAACTTCTGGACATTCGGGAAACCCAATATCGTACATGGCTATATGGAAATCGCATCTGTCCGAATCCATGTCATTGTCGCAACTGCATTCCTCGGCCCCAAGCCCACCAAAGAACACGTTGTTGATCATATCGACACGAATCGTCGGAATAACCGGGTGGAGAATCTCCGTTGAATTACGCGGCAGGAAAATATACCCGACAACCCCATTACGCGGAAAAGAATCATATTGCGCTGCGGCAGCATCGAAGCATTTCTGGCGAATCCTTCCATACTGCAAGAAAATGAATTGCCGCCCGATCTCAAATGGATGAGAACCGTAACCAATGCAGAGGCGCAAGTAAGTAAAAACCGATTGCTGGAGTGGGCCGAAAGCGATAAAGAGCCCTCTGGAGGCTCCTTGGGTGCATGGGTTTTCAATCCATCCGAGAAATCCACCGCATATTCCCGGCAACCCCAGGTTTCAACACTCAATCCTCAAGCAGATTTACTTACAGGAGAAGGTCAATTAGGCGTTTGGGGATACAGGCAACCAGGATTCCAAGAACATGACCAATCCAACACGCTTCAAGACGAAGAAGACAGAACCCCTAATCTCGTATTGTCTCTGACTCCCGGAGCTGCTCAGGTCAGAGTGTTTTTTGACGACAAGCCTTGCGAATATCCATGTACTCCACAACATTTCGACGAAAATCCCTTGGCGGCGTATGCAGCCAATCTGACTGACGATGCCATTTTTTGGCGCAATCAAAATGGGGATCGTGCATACTCAGTAGCAAAATACGGCTATTCAAGCGATGGAGATTCTTTGATTGTAATGTCTCAAGCCGCCTATGTATGGAAAAAACAAACAGTCGGTGATTCTAAACCCGTTTCAGTAACGCAACTCAGGCCTGACGAGTATAACAAAAACGATTTGCCATGTTCGCTTACCGAAATAACATACGAACAAAAGCTGTTTGTTCATAAGAGAATCGAGACTGGATTCCACTCCAAAGAATATTTGGAAGAGATATTTAATCAATGTATAAAAGAAACTTAATCATTTTAGAAATTGATAAGTACAAGAGTCTGAAGAACTCGTAACCCTTATAATTAATCGTAGTAAAGTACCTCAAATCTCCTTTAAAGAATAGTCATAACCCATATCCGTGAAACAGCACAAATTGCTATGCGTACCTGATAGACATAGTTTTTGCGGTTCAATATTGGTCATTGGGAAGTGAGAATAAGGGCAAGATTAGTTGTTCTTATTTATCAGATTCACTACCACCTTCGTCATCACATCCTTCTCCTCGGTGCGGTTCTCGGCGATCATCAGCGTCAGGGCGACCAATGTGTTGTTGTCCAAAAGGCGCGAGCCGTCGGAAAGGTAAAGAATGCGGTTGTTCTCCAGGAACCACAGGAACAGGAACGCTGCAATGCGCTTGTTGCCATCACTGAACGAGTGGTTTTCGACCGTCCGGCAGAGCAGATTGGCCGCCTTCTCCTCGACGCTCGGACAGAGGTTCCGCCACGCCCGCCGAAGTGTGGTAAATCGCACCCATCGTGCTTTTGAACGACTCGTCCTTCTCGTGGGCGAACAGTGCGCTGCCGCCAAACTTGTCGCGCAACACCTGCAACGCCTCCATCGCATTCTCATAGGTCGCGCGGAACGGCTCCTCGGCAGTAGTGGCCGATACCTCCAACTGCTGATAATCGTAGCGGTCGAGCGTATCGAGGCCGTAGGTGTAATCCGTAATCACGCGCAGCAGCCCGACCGCCTCGGATTTCGTAACATCCTTTGCAGCCAAAACATTGGAGAGCAGGCGGACGGTCTTTTTCAGCTCCTCCAACTGTTCGGCTTTGGCCTGGCTGTTAACCGCATAGCCTTTTATTAGGTACTCTTTCAAAACCTTGTTCGCCCAAATACGGAACTGCGTGGCGTTTTTGGAATTGACGCGATAGCCCACCGACAGAATCATATCAAGGTTATAAAATGGAATCATACGTCGCACTTGCCGTCGCCCCTCATGCTGAACATGTGCAATTTTTGCACATGTTACGTCCCGTTCCAATTCAGACGACTTATAAATGTTGTTGACATGTCTGACAATAACCGTTCTGTCAACTCCGAACAATTGCGCAATCTGCGCCTGCGTCAGCCACACGCTGTCGTTCTCCATGCGGACGTCCAGACGGGTCTCGCCGTCGGCTGTCTGATAAATGATAATCTCGCCCCTGTCCATGAAAGCAAAGATACGAATAAACCCGAAAAGTCGATAACCTTTCGCTCTCAACCGATTCGCCCGTCCTTTTCAAATAAAAACATCAGCGGCCGTGATATCCCTTATCCGGCTCTCCGGAGTACCACCATCCCTTACCCCGATCCGTATAAACGATTTTTTCTTGCCCCGTGACAGCATCTTTTTCCACACTGTATTCGTATCGAATATCATGTTCGAAAAGAGTCAGTCGATCAAACGATTCCGGTATCTCCGATAAAATCAGATTATCGGTACAGATCAATTCAGTCAAATACGGGCAAGCTGAAATATCGATATTTTTCAGCAAGTTGCCCGAACAATCCAATTGTCCGAGCATTTCACAACCGGAAAGGGTTATCGAGCGCAATGCGTTTCGCGCACATCCCGCGATACGCAACGATTTACAGCCTGTCAAGTCGAGGCGTTGCAGATTGTTATAGGAGCATTCGAATTGCGAAAGCCGATCGGTTCCGGACAGATCCAATTCGGTCAGCCGATTTCCATAACAATATAACTCACTGAGTAGCGGCGCAAAATCAGACAGGTCCAAAGTTTCGAGCCGATTGTCGTAACAATAGAGCCGGCCGAGTTTTTCGCAGCCGGAGAGATCGAGCCGGGTCAGTTCATTCGCCCCGCAGTTCACAAGCATCAGCGAGGAGCATTTTGACAAATCCAGTACGGACAGTCGGTTGCCATAACAGAAAAGCATCCGAAGGCCTTCCCGTCCTGCCATGTCCAACTTTTCCAACCGGTTTTCGGCACAGTTCAAGTCCGTCAAGGCCATACATGATGAAATGTCCAATGTCCCCAACCCGTTATAAGGAACATTCAGTTCCGTCAGGTAAGGACAGGACGACAGACCGAGTTCCGTGAGACCATTGTAACCGCAGAGCAGCCGCCGGAGAGAATAACAGCCGGAAACGTCCAGACCGGAAATTCCGCAGTTCGTACAGTCCAGTTCCTCCAACAGCGGACAACCGGAAACATCAATCTCCGTCAGCGAATTTTTCGCGCAGCGAAACGACACCAAAGCCGTACACCCCGACAAGTCGATTTTTCCGTGCAGGTTGTTTTCGCCGAGAATCAGCGAGAGTTTCCCGTCTTCGTATTTGACAGAAGATCCCCATTCGGACAAAGGTTTGTCCGTGCACCAGTTTTCCTGGAAGCGCCAATTGTCACGCCGGTATCCTGATAAAGCTTTTCGAGGAAACGGCGCACCTCTTCTTCACCGCACGGCTCCATATCCGAAGCTTGCTGCGCAAAAGACAATCTCTGCTCCGCCCGCCCCGAGCGGATGATTATTTCAGCGCTTCGTTTTTCCGTGGTGATATTCGGCAATACGGTTACCTTTACCGTCCCATTACCGTCGTCTCCCTCCGCCGGTTCGATCCGGTACCATTCCGCATGGACCGGATCGGCCGGCACAGCACTCCATACTTTTGTCGCGGAGAATCGCAGCTTCCACAAGCCGCCCATTGCCGGAAATTCCTTAACGGACGGCGTACCGGGCGCAAGGGTTATGGCATCCGGTTCCGATGGCGACGGAGCATGTTCTCCTTCCGGACTGCATGCCGTCATCATGAAGACGAAAAGGAGGAGTATCGGGCACTTATTCATGGCAATTCAATGCTATTCGACCGCTATTCCTGCTCCTGTTGCGGGACGTAATGCTCCGCAACGAAAGCAAACAGCGCCGTAACCCCGCCTCCTTTACCGAGCCAACGTCGCTGACGAATTTGCTCCAACATGGCAGGATCATCCTCAAAATAGCGTTCTACCAGCGCAATCATTTTCTTGTTCGAATTCTGAAAGAAAAGATACTGGCCTAAAAATACGGGACTCTTTTCGTCCGATTTCCAAAAATAGGCACTCGGTTCGGTTACATTCAATTTGGGGTTTACAATCCCGACCAGCCCTTTATTAGACATTTTGTAAGTCTGATAACGGGTAAAGAAGGCGACATGCCTGCCCGAAGATTCCGGTACCAGCCATCGGGCTGCCGGGATCTTCTTTTTCCCTTTTTCCTTGATGAACGGGACGCAATAAAGTTCGTTTTTGGCTTCGGGATTCTTTTCCGGCCAAAGTTCAAGATAAGCGATTTCCGCGGCCGCCAACGTCCTGGCTTGATTCTTCCCGTCGGAAAGCACCCGGACAGACACTTCGGCATCGATCCATCCGGGAATCGTAATGCTGGTACATTCCAGCGTACGGCCGTCCAGAAAATGAACGGTTCCGGGACATTTCTTATCTGCGGCATTCGCGGAAACGGCTGCCAATAAAAGCACCCAAACCGCCAGTAGTTTTTTCATGTTTTCAGCATATTTGAATATCGATCATCATTCATTGGGCCGGCTTGCCAGATACGCATCGTACATATCGAGTATCCATGCGTCGTTCTCTTCGGCCTCTTTTTTACGTATTTTGCCTTCGGCTCCTTTAAACCATTTCTTATAAAATGCCTTCAGCCCGGGATGCAGTTTGTCCATCAACATCGTACCGACATACATATACGGATAGACGATTCGGCCGGGATCATTGTGGAAACGTATGCCGTATATGGTTGTCAGCACCCTGCGGTCTCTGTTACCTACTCGTTCCGTCGTCCACGTCTTCCACCAATAGGTCGTTGCATTCGCTCCGGCCTTGTTCACACAAACCAGCCTGTGATAAGTACGGTAACGATTCGTAAGTCCGGGAGACGCGATGTCGAGGGCCTCCCAGCGAATGCCGTTCGGATTTTCCTCCGTCGTCTCTGTATATTCGACACTCTCTACGTCATCGGCCGTATATTTGACGGGGTCTTTATCATCGGGCGTCTTGGTGATTTTGAACGAATAGTTCTCCTGTTTCAGCAGAGCACCCTCCGCATGCCATCCCCGATGGAGATAGCCTTCTACTTTTTCCCCGGACTTGAGGGTTACGACTACATGCCGGAATTCCTGATCTTCCGGATCTTTGGCATCCGCATGGGAAATGCTGCCGAACACAGCCAACACAATTGCTGCATAAAGTAAAAACCGCTTCATAATGTTGAAATTTATAGGTTGGATCAATATTTCGTCGGATCGTAATCGCGCAGCAACTGTATGGTTTTGCTGCGAATGGCGCTCGACAATCGTATACGTTCGGCAAGTTCGGGATCATCGCCGACATAACGGGCGATGCGTTCCCGGAAGACGTCTTTTGCATTCCGATTCGCGGCACCAACGGTCAGGAACTCCTTTTCGCCTGTTTTTTTCAGGTAGTAGGCCGTGCGCGACTGGCTGAAAGTTCCCTGCCTCTGCCAGACCTGAATACCTCCGTTCGAATCGATGCCATACCCTTTTTCCGAATAGATGCATACGCAAATGTGCGGTGTTTCGAGATAGACCCACATCCACCCCGGATTCTCCGCCGGAATGAACTTGCGGATATGTTCCGGAAACTGTGCATGCCAGCAGACTACGGAGTCGATTTCTTCGGATTGGAAAACTTCTTTGGCTTTCGTCTTCCGGAAAGCATCGCGGAGGACGGTCAATTTCCCGAATCTTTTCGGTAATTGCAGCCGGTCGTCCCCGACACATTCGATGACGGAGCCGTTTTTCAGATAAATGCGGCCCTCGACAAGCGATGCTCCCCGTACGGATGCTACTGCAGCGAGCAGGATCGGCAACAGCAGAAACTGTTTCATGACAATCGAATTACCGTTTTTCTTCCTTTTGCTCTTCTTCGACAATAATGTCCAGCGTACGCCGCACTATGGCCGCAGCCATCGGTTCCGAATCTCTGTCGATGTAAATCGTGCGCTCAAAAAAAAGATGCAGGGGCCAACCTGTATCCAAATGGATCTCTTCCGAAGAAAACTGCTCCATCCGTGAACGGATGCCGCTCATTCCCGAGGCGATGGAATCTCTCATAGCCTGCGTCATCGCCTTTTCTCCGCCTAACGCCGTCACGAACTGTCCGAGTGTCGCGGACAACATTTTGCTGCCGTCCGCTTCCGTATAAGTATTGCATACGGCACTGTATGAATCTGTCAGTCTACCGTCGATCCAGAACGAAGTCTTTCCCCGCACAGAATCCCGGCCCCCCAACAGCGGAGCGAACGTCTCGTCGAATTCGTATACCTGCGTCGAATCGAGCCGTGCCCCATGGAAAAAGAACATGCGCCCCAAATCGTCGTTCACGGCATTGATCACGACCGATGGATCGGAAAGGGTACGGGCCATATATTTGCGGAAATTCTTTTTCGGAAAATTCTTCCGTTCCGCCGAAGGTATCGTCTTCCACATAACCCTCACGGCGGGTTCGACAGATGCTTCGGCCTGTGCGACCAGCGTTTCGAGGTTCGAGATACCAAGCAACGAACCGGTTTCATCCGTCTCGAACTCAACGACACAAGGCCCCGTGGCCGACGCGATCGCATCGTGCATCAGCTGGTCCTCCTTGTCGGTGGTCATGTAATCGCCGTATGTCAGACGGATCTTGTAACGGTCCTTGGTCTGAGAAAGGATTTCGAATACACGCCGTTCGCTTTGTCGGCATACGAGCGTCGTATCGCCTCGATCATCTATCTTGAACTTCTCCTCCCGAGCCTCATAGGCATACTTGTCTCCCGGAGTCCAATAGGCGCAGATCTGCACCGAGGAATCCGGCATGATCTGGGCTCGCAAAACCGGCAACCCCTCTGTCAAACAGCAGAGTGCACATAAAAACCATTTCATCGTACAGAATAGTTAAAGATCTTTCAGACATTCACGAATCACCTGCTCGTCCACGCCCCGCTCCTTGAGTCTGCGAATCGCCTCGCTTACCCTTTGCGGCCGTTCCAACCGTTCGTAAAGCATATCCAGAATTTCATGCAATACTTTTTTCAGTCGGACCGGACCGTCCGGCGTATCGTAATCCATATCTCCGAATGTCGAAGTATGCCGATGGAGAACGAGGTAATAAGTACCGGCGATCAGCAACGATGCGATTTGCCGGAACGGCGCTTCCCCCCCCCTCGCGAATTGCCGCTCATAGGCTTCGTAAGCTTCCCGATAGTACGTTTCCCGATTTGCGGCGGCACGGCGTGTCGTATCGTTCACGTCGGTAATCTCCCAGACCAGCAATCTCTGCATCTCCGGACTGTTGTAAAGAAAATCGGTCATTCGTGCGAACATCCGTTCCAAAGCGGAACGCTCTCCGCGTTTCAAGGCTTCGTTGCCGAACAAATCGTGCATCCAATAATCAATCGTGCGAATGTAACAGTCGAAAACCTGTTCCAAAGATCCGAACTGCCGCAGCACGACATTGGGATCCGTTTTGGCTTCGCGGGCTATATCCATCAATGTGATATGGGTAAAATCCTTTTCTTGGAGAATCCGGCCGACAGCCGACAGAATATCGGCCTGCACCTGTTTATTGGTTCGACGGCGGCGGAGCGTCCCCTTCGTTGACTGGTTTTCCTTCATTCCGGTCATATTTCTCTGTTCCGACTTTACAAAAATAAACTTTTGCCTTTATTTTAACAAATTTAATTTGATAAAACCAAGAGAGCGTCTTTTTTATTTCAGAAATTCTTTCTTCCCGCCGATTGCAAAACGAACAGCTCCGAATAAATCGACCTCAACAGGACAAATTATTTTCCAATGGAAATTTGTTTTATCGGAAAATAAATATACCTTTGTCGCGGTCGGAATCATACAGATCCGATTTTTAACGGAATTCGATGAATTAAAAAATAAGACCACATGAAACACATCATTATCGGAGGAGTCGCCGGAGGCGCGACAGCGGCGGCAAGAATTCGCCGGACAGACGAGAAAGCCGAAATCGTCCTGCTCGAAAAGGGTAAATACATTTCGTACGCCAACTGCGGGCTGCCATATTACATCGGCGGAACAATCGCCGAACGGGAGAAACTGTTCATGCAGACACCGGCTTCGTTTGCCAAACGTTTCAATATCGACGTGCGGATCGAGAACGAAGTAATCGGGATCGACACGACGAAAAAGCGAGTCGAGGTACGCCGTGCAGACGGATCCACCTATACGGAAAACTACGACAAAATGCTGCTTTCGCCCGGCGCTTCCCCCGTGCGTCCGCCTTTGAAAGGCATAGAAACCGAAGGCATATTCACGCTCCGCAACATCGAAGATACCGATCGGATCAAAGAGCATATATCTTCGCACCGAATCGAGAGTACAGTCATCGTCGGAGCCGGATTCATCGGATTGGAGATGGCCGAGAACCTGCACCGCACGGGAGCCGAAGTATCTGTCGTGGAAATGGGCAATCAGGTGATGGCTCCAGTCGATTTTTCAATCGCGGCCCATGTACACCAGCACCTGTCGCAAAAAGGTATCAAACTCTATCTCGAACGCAGCGTCGAACGATTCGAGCGCCAAGGCGACAAGATCGGGGTTTTCTTCTCTACCGGAGAAAGCATTGCCACCGACATGGTTCTTCTGTCTATCGGGGTTCGTCCGGAAACGACATTGGCCAAGGCCGCCGGACTGAAGATCGGCGAAACGGGCGGCATCTGGGTAGACGATTACCTGCAAACTTCGGCAACGGATGTTTACGCAGCGGGCGATGCCATCGAATTTCCGCATCCGCTGACAGGCAAACCGTGGCTGAACTATTTGGCCAACCCTGCCAACCGCCAGGGACGCATCGCCGCCGACAATATGGTCTTCGGCAATACGACAAAATACGAAGGAGCCATAGGCACTTCCATTGCCAAGGTATTCGACATGACAGTAGCTTCGACAGGACTCGCAGCGAAACGGCTCAAACAGTCCGGTATTCCGTATGCCAGTTCGACGACACATTCGGCATCGCACGCCGGATATTATCCCGATGCACTTCCGCTGACCATCAAGCTCACGTTCGACCCGGCAAGCGGCAAACTCTACGGAGGTCAATGCGTTGGCTACGAAGGAGTGGACAAGCGCATCGACCAGATTGCACTAATCATCAAAAACGGCGGCACGGTATATGACCTGATGAAAGTCGAACACACTTACGCACCACCTTTCTCCTCGGCCAAGGACCCGATCGCCATCGCGGGCTATACGGCGAACAATATTATCAGCGGAGCAATGCCCATAGTGACATGGCGGCAGATTGCAGGAGCCGATCTCAGCGACATCCTGCTGCTCGACGTGCGCATCCGCGAGGAGCATGCCTTCGGGGCCATTCCCGGGTCGGTCAACATTCCGCTCGAAGAACTCCGCAGCCGGCTCGGCGAATTACCACACAATAAAGCCATCTATGTCTATTGTGCCGTCGGCCTGCGCGGATACCTGGCGGTAAAAATTCTGTCAGGACACGGATTCCGCAACGTGAAGAACCTGTCGGGTGGTTACAAAACCTATTCGACGGCAATCGAGCCGATCGTAACCCGGACTGCCGCAACCGCTATGGACAGACGAATGGATACGGATACCCGACTCGGCAGCAAACACATGAAGACCTTAAGAATAGACGCATGCGGATTGCAATGCCCCGGTCCGGTTATGAAAATCAAGCAAGCGATCGACTCAATCACCGAAGGCGAAAGGATCGAAATGGTCGCTACCGATGCCGGATTCTCGCGAGATGCGCAAGCATGGTGCGACACCACGGGCAATCGGCTCATCAGCAACTCGGAAGAGAAGGGGAAATATACGGTCATCATCGAAAAAGGTTCATCCGGAACATCCACGATGCCACTCGAGCACGACGCTAAGGGCAAGACGCTGATTATGTTCAGCGATGATTTGGACAAAGCGCTGGCGACCTTCGTACTGGCCAACGGCGCGGCAGCCACCGGACAGCCGGTAACGATATTCTTCACCTTCTGGGGATTGAACGTCATCAAGAAAATCGCCAAACCGAAGACGAAAAAGGACATCTTCGGACGCATGTTCGACATGATGCTGCCGTCGTCATCGCTCAAATTACACCTTTCGAAAATGAATATGTTCGGGATCGGCAACCGGATGATGCGCCGCATCATGAAGCGGAAAGGAATCGACTCGCTCGAAACACTGCGCCGGCAGGCTATCGACAACGGCGTAGAATTCATCGCCTGCCAGATGTCGATGGACGTGATGGGCGTCCGGCGCGAAGAATTGCTGGACAACGTGACCGTAGGCGGTGTCGCCACCTACATGGAGCGTGCCGGGAAAGCGAACGTGAACCTATTCATTTGAATCCATTATGACAATACAGTTATCGAAAGGATACCGGCCGATGCTGTCGGGAACAGAAACCGAAGCCTCAGGCAGCCACCGGACGCCTGTTATAAAATTCCATGTATGACCGGACAAAAGCCGATTCAATAAATTCATTTTCACGAATTCGCCACCGCCGGAACAATCTGGCGGTGGCGAATTCGTTTTCAGAGATTTATCGAATAGCCGTTCCTGCTTAAACGGCTATTAAAAATATATAACGATCATTCATAGTTTCAAAAATGGAATTTGACGGACAATCCGAAATTCCAGAATCCGGGATCAAAGAAGCCGTCATGTCCACCGCCTATCACGGCTCCGATCACAGGACGGTAATCCACCTCCAAAGAGATCGGGGCATTTTTGAAATGACAGCCGAAAGCGCAGGAGCCGGCCAGACCGAGTAAAAAACCCGAATCGTCAAAGTCATAGAGCCCCAAGGCACCACCCACACCGGCATTCAGATACCAATCGCAAGTTCGGGGTGTCCAATTCCACTGGCAGCAGCGCCAATTATAGATTCCCGTAACGGACAGTCCTTCAAAATGAGGAGTCGCCAACGTGAATTGCATAAAATTCCGAGACGAAAGATCGCGTTGATAAAGAAATTCCACGCCATCTCCCAACCGTAATCCCACGGCGTTTTTCTCTTGAGCCGAAACCGTCTCGAAAGCGAACAAACTGCAAACAAGAACCAATAAAATCTTTTTCATAAAACAATTATACGTATAATGATTTATATGGAATTATCACCGGCCACTCAATCGTCATCATCCTCGTCATCGTCGTAATCATCGTAATCATCGTCATGATATCTCCCGTATTTCCGCTTCCCGTATTTCGGGTGTTTCTTATACCCGTGCTTATGCGGATGATACTTCCCATGCCGTTTGCAATAGGAGTCGTAATGCTCATGCCAGTAATCGCTATGACAATGCACCCGATCATAGAACGGAGCACGATACGACGACTCGGGACCGATTCCCAGTTCGATCAGAATCCGCCCCCAGCCCTCACTCTTATAACGTCTGTAATAATCACAGACATCACGCATGCTTCGTCCCGAGGTTCGGGCGATCTCCAGCGCAAGGCCCACATGCCCCCAATCTCTGCCGCAACGCCGGTAATAATTATTGAGCGATTCTGCCGAAATATCGTATTCCACGCAGAGGCGCCGGCAGAAATCCGACAAATCGACCGAAGCATACCGATTGGCATTTCCGATAAAGACGGAAAGCCTGTTTTGTGCGGACAAAGAGCAAGCGAATACCGCAAAAAATAGCAGCAAACCGATTTTTTTCATAGGTAAATCGTTCTATTAAAACAGATGATATAATACGAACATGCCGCCAAGCGAATTTTTCATTTGCCTGTCGGCATGCCTATGCAAACGAATCTATTTCAGCAAAGTGCCGTCTTCCCGGATTTTGAGAATCACCTCCCTGCCATCTTCCGCTTCCAGCTCGATTCGATAATAATTCCCGTCCGGCGTTTCTACCAGTTCCGGCTCATCGTCGGTTTCATAACCGACATAATTATCGTTGATTTCCTGCCGGATCGCAGTTTTAACGGCTTCCGGAAGAGTATCCGGACCGATCTCCCAGGATGTGGAAAGCCAATTTCCGTTGTTGTCAAAAAGCACCTCCTTGGCAACTCCGTCGTGGATGATATCCACCTCAAACTGTCCGTGTTCCCGGTCCGTTTCTACGATTTCGGATGCCGCATATTTCTCCTGCAGAAAATTTTTCACCCCTTCGGGAAGTTCAACCGGCAGGTAATCCTCGGAATCATCCTCCGAATCTTCCACCGCTTTGATCAGAATTCCCTCCGCGTTGTAATAAAGATCCATTTCCCGCGAGCCCTGCTCCACCTCCAGAATATAGACCGGCTCCATGCCTTCGCGTTCTACCATATCCACATCGTCCAACCTCCACTGTCCGTATTCGCTGTTCTGAAAAGCGTTTTTGACGGCTTCGGGCAAAGCCGCATAAGGCAGGTCCGTTTCGGTCATCAGCCAAACGGCACCGGAAGTAAACCATGCCTCGGAATCATAATTCCGATCCCGGAAATCCGCAATGTAATAATTACTCCGGGTTTTCCATTTCGGACTGGCTTCAGGATATTTTTGAGAAAACGCAGACTGCAATTTTTCGGGAACTTTCAAGTTGTCATCATCGTCATCACAACTTTGCATAACCACTCCGCATACTCCTAAAGCGAGCATCAGAAAAAACATTCTCAGTTTCATAACAAAAACAATTTGAAGTTAGGTAAAACAAAGATACGCCACCCGAATCATATAAACAAATATCAAATTCTACATTCACATCGCCGGCAATCGGGCTTCGACCGGAAAACATTATCCGGATCGCATCATCCGATTCGAATCATACGACTTACAATTATTCCCATCCTCGAATTTTTCCCGCATTTGGATTTCTCGCCGAAAATCGCTATATTTATACTGTCATGCAAGGAGATACGGTGACGGCGCAGGCGAAACGGGCAGGCGGGCGCAAGACCGTGCAAAATGACGGTAGG